>Ga0194111_10001046_pt1 | contig 33862 bp, 25 predicted proteins | sample TA2KigC300mmetaG_FD_146194 | JGI IMG/M metagenome (GOLD analysis project Ga0194111, IMG submission 146194) | Freshwater microbial communities from Lake Tanganyika, Tanzania - TA2015033 Kigoma Deep Cast 300m | ecosystem: Environmental > Aquatic > Freshwater > Lake | place: Tanzania: Lake... | reverse complement strand
GGCCAGGTGTGCCTGCTTTGAGAACTCATAGGTAAACGTTGGCCCCCATATTTTCGTGGTGCAATTGTTGCCCTTATCGCTTTCGTCGACGGCATTTTCGCCGTCGGCGCAGACCTTAACATAGGTCGTTGGCTGGTCCTGTTGTGGTGCAGAGGTCACCACCGGCGCTGAAGGGTCAACGTTCCATATATAGTTGGAAAAAGAATCAGTCTTTTCCTCACCTGGTGCCAGAGACGGCACGTAGCTGTTAGCTCCCTGGGGACCATTGACATACAGGTATGACCGGCTACCTGTGGAAGGGGCATCACCCTGGTTTTTTATCTTGTAGTATAGCACGCCGGTAAACCAGATTTCCGTAATTACCAAATCAGGCTTGCCGGTTGCCGCCGGCTTCACTGTAACGGTAACGGTGCTGGTGGAATTGCCGGCTTCATTGGTCGCCGTCAGCGTGTAAGTGGTGTTGGCGGCTGGCGATAGCTGTAGCCAGCCGCTTGAGCCTGAGCTGCCAATCTCCGGCTCTATGGTCACGGTGGTGGCGCCGGAGACATCCCAGCTCAAGGTTGTTCGCTGTCCCAGGCTGATGTTCGTTGGGGTGGCGGTAAAGGAATTTATTGCTGGTGGAGCTGTCAGTTCCTGTGGTGCCGTTGTCTCCTGCCTAACGATGGTGACGCAGCCAGCAGTGGGCACGATTAAGCTCATTAGCAATGCAGTTATCAATGCCCAGTGCCATTTGTGTTTGTTCATACCGCCCTCGGTCTTCTGGCTGCATTATAGATACCAGCCAGCGTTATGTCAAAACTAAGAAAATCAAAATGACAGATGAAAATGCAAAAATTGTTTCCTCTTCAGAGGCGGACACCCAGTGCAAACTTGACAAACTAGCCATTCGGATTATTTTTTGACCTTTGATTTGCCATTTTGACTTTTGCGTTTTGACTTTTGAATTTATTTAGGATTTGGTATTTCTCAAAAATGTAGGGACAGGGCTTTAGCCCTGTCCGAGGCGGACGGGCGGACAGACCTGAAGGTCTGTCCCTACAAGGCTTTGATTTGTCATTTTGCATTTTGGTATTTTATTTTTGAATTTGTTTGGTATTTGGTATTTCTCAAAAATGTAGGGACAGGGCTTTAGCCCTGTCCGAGGCGGACGGGCGGACAGACCTGAAGGTCTGTCCCTACAAGGCTTGTTCTACTTTGGTATTTTGAATTTATTTAGGATTTGGTGCTTGGGATTTGATATTTAACTATGTGGGTCTTATACCCGGCGCGTCCTGAAAACGAGGACGAGGGTGACTATCATCAGGATAACGCCGATAGCGATAATTGTCCACACCCACAGCGGAATTGGCGGAGGTTCTGGTGGTTCAGGTGGTGGTGGAGGTGGCGCCTCAGTCTGGAAGCTGAAGGTGGCAGACGGGGCACTGGGCGCTGGCTCGAGGGCCATCACCTGCCAGAAGTAGTTGGTGCTGTAATCCAGTGTGCCATCGTACTCGTAGGCGGTTTGACCACCGCTCACCTCTACCTCCTTGATCACCTGGGTCAAAGCCGCATCCGTGTACAAAATGAACTTGTACTTCGTTGTCTCCATTAAAGGTGACCAGGAGAAGGATACTGGCTTCACTGGGCAGCCAAGGCAGCCGTTGTTCGGTGCTAGTAGCTGCGGGCCGTAGTACGGTGTGGTTACCGGCAGTCCGGCCTTGATGGTGAAGCTGCCAACTTCAGACCACGGGCTGCGCACCTGGCCACCCCAGGCATCGCTGCGTACCTGGACGCGCCAGTAATAGGTGTGCCCGCATTCCAGCGGAGACAACACGGCAAGCTGCGAGCCTGCAGCCACAAATGGGCCCTGGTCAGCACCAGCCGGGTAGTAAGCCGCCGGTGACATCGGCACCTCCGGTACGTAGCCCGTGCCCACATCAAAATCACCCATAACGTCCAGCACCTTAATGGTGAAGTTTTCGTCCTTGGCTATCTCGAGATCATAGCCCGTAGCCAGGCAGGGCTGCTCCCAGGTGAAGTTGATCTCCTGGTTGCGGCCAGATACCGGGTCGCAGCCTATGAGCTTGGAGTTGATGTTGCTACCGGGCTTGTTGGCATTTGCCGTGCCGGAGGCGGTCGAGTAAAGGCTCACCGCTTGCCCATCATCTGTGGCTTGCAGGTTGGCGGCAAATGAATTATTTATCGATGGATATGCCGATTCTTCACAGGCAGTTTCCTTAGCTACGGTTGCACTGGTGCAACTGGCGGTTGACCCCACTAATATGACAAGCGATATTGCCATAAGTGCCCCATACCATCTGTATTTAGTCGTCATCCCAGTCTCCAAATTCCTGTGCATTATAGATGTGGCAGGGCATGATGTCAATCCCCTTTGGGATTTAGTATTTCTCAGTAACCACTCACCTGTCATTGCGAGGAGTCCTTCCCGAATGGGAAAGACGACGTGGCAATCTCTGCCTGGCACCTACGTTGGCCTTGTGCTGAGATCGCCACGGGGCTACGCCCCTGGCGATGACAGTTCCTTATTTTTGCCTTTTGCCTTTTGCGTTTTGATTTTTGAATTTGTTTAGGATTTGGTATTTCTCAAAAATGTAGCCCTGTCCGAGGCGGACGGGCGGACAGACCTGAAGGTCTGTCCCTACAGGTGGGGGAAATAAAAGGAGGGTGGCTTTTTGCCACCCTCCTTTTTGCTTTTCACAAGCAGGTTAGGGCTTATACCCGGCGCGTCTTGAAGATGAGAACCAGGGTGACAATCACCAGGATAGCGCCGATTGCGATAACTACCCAGACCCAGAGTGGAGTCGGTGGAGGACCGGCTTCTTCTGGACCAGGTGCCGGTTTCGGCTCGGTCTGGAAGCTGAAGGTAGCAGACCATTCGCTCGGTGCTGGCTGGGTGGCCATCACTCGCCAGAAGTAGTTGGTGCTGTAATCCAGCGTACCATCAAACTCGTAGGCGCTGGTGTTGCTCACCTTTACGTCCTTGACGATCTGGGTGAAGTTCGCATCCTTGGACAAGACGAACGCGTACTCCGTGGTCTCCTTGAAAGGTGACCATGAGAAGGAAGCTGGCTTCACTGGGCAGCCGAGGCAGCCGTTGTTGGGTGCCAGTAGCTGCGGGCCGAAGTACGGAGTGGTTACCGGTAGTCCGGCCTTGATGGTGAAGCTTCTGGTATCAGACCACGGGCTGCGGACAAAGCCGCCCCAGGCATCGCCACGTACCTGGACATGCCAGTAGTAGGTGTGACCGCATTCCAGGTTCATAGCTGTAGCCAGGGTTGAAGTTCGTTCGGCTGTTATGGGGATGGTTGCACCAGCCGGGAAGTAAGCCGCCGGTGCCATTGGGATCTCCGGAACGAAGGTGTTCGCCAGTGTGGCCTGTGTAAACGGACCTATGATGTCAAGGACTTTGATGACGAAGTTGGCGTCCTTGCCTATCTCGATGTCATAGGCCATAGCCAGGCACAGCTGCTCCCAGGTGAAGTTGATCTCCTGGTTGCGGCCGGACACTGGGTCGCAGCCGATGAGCGCCTTGTCTTCCAAGGTCAGCTTCGGCCCCTTCTTAGCCAGGCAGTCAATGTAGCGCCATAGCATACCGGTTGTCCTATCCTGTCGGTTTGTGGCCTGACCGTTAAACCGCGGACAGCTGTAGTTGGCATTGTCGATGGCGTAGAGAATGGTGTCGCTATCCATCGTGCAGCAGCCACAGGACTTGAGCGATTCCGGCTCCAGTGTGAACTGCGGGAACACTGTGAAGCCCCAGCCATCGGTGCCGACTTCTAGATGATCCCAGAAAATGTGCGGCTTGGGTATGCCATAGTAGCGGTATAGGGTGCGCTCGACGGCACACCAGAGGCCTCCGCCAAAAGCAGCAGTGTTAGCTGAGGTGTGAGCTCCGTAGAGGGCATCTCCGGTGTAGGCTGCAACCAAGCCGAAGTAGCCGTTGCGATGATAAGCAGCGAACGGGGTGCCCAGCATATCATCGAACGCGCTGAACGGTGGTACGGTGCTGCGCCAGATGCTACCGCCGGTCGTTGGTGGGAATGGCGGTGCTGCCGCAGTGTCATCACCGGTATAGAATATCTTGTTATCAGCGTACTTGGGGTCGAACAGCGCATGCTTTCGGCCCGGTTGGTTGGCCGGTACGTAGATAGCCGTTGGTGAGAAGGTAGCTGCGGCATCGCCGGAGAAGGAGACGGGGAAGGTAGCTCCGGCAGCGGTTGACTCGGCGCCAACCAGAACCTTACCCTCGGCTTTAACGTCTAGGGTGTGAGCCACGGTCAGCAGTGTATCGCCGTTAGCCACGGTGCTTGACCAGGCAGCTCCAGCATACGGCATCCTCTGGACCAGGCCGCCAACGCTCAGTACGTACAGCATGGTAGCTGATTCCAGCTCAAAGTCTTGCACTTCGAGCCTGGGGTTGATGGCCGCCCAGTAATCGCCGAAGTCTGGTGACCAGAACATTACGCGGGTATTGGGGCCAACCACGAAGCCACTGAGTGCAGGCATCTGTGCCGAAGCACCGCCAACGGCGATGTTGGTACCGCCGGCCGCCCAGAAAATGAGCTGGCCGTCTGTGTTCTCCTCGCAGCCCGGTACCTGCCTCAATATGGCGTATTGGCTCTCAGTCATGTTGCAGGTCATTGCCGTCACGTGGCAGAAGACCCTCTCCCAGATAGTGCCCAAAGGCTGAGCTGGTATAGGTGAAGAGACGACTGCATTGGTCGTGGTGCGCCATACGCTGTCAAAGTAATTGCAGTTATCGCTGGCACCAGGCGCCAATGGTACAGTGCCGTTGTTGCTTGACGCCAGATACAGTGTGGTGCAATCAGGCGATGGCGACACGTCGGTCAGTTTGTCTAACTTGGTGTCAATCACGCTGAGCTGGTTCCAGGTCTCACCGTTGTTGCGGCTGATGGCGAAAGCCGACTCATCCAGCGGTACGGTGTACGTTAGGCCTGCAAACCAAGTTGCAGCAGGACCAAGTGCTCCGTTCGCTGCTATCCATGAGCCGGTAACGGCTACGGCGAGCTGGGCATTAAGCACCCAGAAAACCTGGGCATTACCGAAACCTCTGCCCGCAGCAGTTAAGCCCGTCAAAACCGTGCTGCCAGTGATGCAGGGCACGCCGGCAGCGCCGGTAGTCGGCTTCATGGCCGGATACCAGCAGGGTATGGGACAGGTGGTCGGCGAATCGGTGAACCAGGTGGGCACGGTGGCCGTGCACGGGGTACCAAATCGCTCACCGGCCAGTAGCTTGCCCGAAGCGTAGGTGCCGAAGTAGGCAATGCTGGCGATGTCCTTACCATTGGTGGTGGTGGTATCCATCAGCACGTAGACAACATTGTCATCGATGCGGAAGATACCGGTGCGATTAGCAGCACCTTTGCCTTGCCAGGCATCGAGGCTGACATAGGCGCGGCGCAGAGAGGCCGCCTGCCCCGAGAAGTCGGACGGTAGCTCCAGGTCAGCGCTGACAAGTGTAGCGCCGCCAGGGGAGTTTCCAGGTGCCTGAAGCGGGTCCAGGATCTCGATCGGGGCCAGGCTCCACACGGTGGAGTTGCGGTCCAAATCGCGAACGCCAGTGATGAAGAAAGTACCTGCTGAGGCAGCTGGCGCTACTGCGGCTTGGTTGGCGTAGACGACGGTTAGGGTGCTATCGCCAACATAGTTGGGTGAGAACTTCACCTGGAAGACCTCTGGAACGGGTACGTTCGGCCAGTTGGTCGATGGCGGTACGCCGGTAGCGTCCTGAGTGTTCCAGCCGGCAAAGCCGGTTGACCTAACGACCCACACCTTGCCCGTACCAGTGACACCTGCAAGATCGCGAGTGCCGACAGCGATATCGCGCTTGCCGCCGTAGTCAGCTGACATATCCATGCAGAAAATCCTGAGGGTCGCACTAGCAGCGGCCAGCGGGGTCCGGATATTGGTGTCGCTCCAGCTGGCACCACCATCGAATGATACCCACAGCTCGGTCGGACCCTGTGTACCAGCAGCCCTGTCATCAAGGACAACGGCTACCATCTGGGGGTCATCTGGTGCTACCGCGACATCGTACACTGGAATGTAGTTCGCTATTACTGCGGCTCCTCCAACGTCACGTGTCAGGTTGCCGAATATAGCCGGGCTCCAGGTTACCGCACCATCGGTGGTCTTCCATATGATGGGCACCGGTAGTACAGCGGTGGCTGTAGTCAGACCTGTCATCACGACATAGCCAATGTAGGGGCTCGAGGTCGGAGCAAATTTCACGATCTCCGCCCCACCATTAGCAACCGGCATGCCTGCAGGGACATATGGACCGTTGGCGCCGTTGAAGACCTCTTTAGTCACGCCTCTTAGGGCATTCGGTGTATCTAGCATCGCCCAGAGAAGTGTGGCATCAGCAGAGGCATCAACCGGCTTCACATCGGCTGGTATCACAAAGCTGGCTACCAGCAACAATGCCACCAGCAGTCCAAACATAGTTGGATATTTTGTTTTCATTATACCTCCTAAGTTTTGTAAACTCTGAAGATTTCTCTTCAGAGACCGTCGGCAGAATTTTTCGACCTTTCCGCCTCCGGTTTTGGGACCCTTACGGGGAAAGTATTCACTTTTTGAGTATTAGGTATTTTTACAGCCCGCCTTTTCGGGCTACTCCACATGTAATCCAGAAACAACTTTTTCTGGTTTTGGGCTTTATGTCCCGGAGTCAGGACGGTCCTCCGCTTGCCTCGGACGGTGTGAACCCGCCTCGGCCTGCTCCCATTCTCATCACCTCCTTTCCATATAGATAGCTCAACCGGCAAGGTAATACCTTGCCATAGTACTATTTTACCATGCCTGTCAAGACCCCAAAAGCCTAGAAATCAAACGTAAAAATCAAAAATCCAAGTGTAACCGCCACCTTTTTAAATACCCCCCTGTAAGCACCACCTACACACCCAGCCCACAAATCCCAAATTACAAATCACAAATCCTAAACAATATTTAAACTCAAATTCTCAAAATCCAAAACTTTTCTATGTTTGGGTCATTAGAATTTTGTATTTTGAATTTGTTTGGTATTTGGTGCTTTGAATTCGTTTGAGATTTGGTGCTTGGGATTTGATATTTAAACATGTAGCCTCGTGGCTACATTCCTCCACACCTGTATCGTAATTATGGCTGATTTTACATTGGCCAAAAGTATGAGCCGGGTCATACTTTTGGCTGCTCCCGTAGCTCGTCCGCCTTGTAGGGACAGACCTTCAGGTCTGTCCGCCCATCCACCTCGGACAACCTTGTAGGGACAGACCTTCAGGTCTGTCCGCCCCTCCGCTTGATTTTTGACTTTTAATCTTTAATCTTTGGTTTGTGTGGGGTTTGGGGGTGGGATGAGGCGGATTTACTTGTAGGTTAAAACCTCGTAGGGACAGACCTTCAGGTCTGTCCGCCCGTCCACCTCGGACAGGGCTACAGTTAAAACCTTGTAGGGACAGACCTTCAGGTCTGTCCGCCCCTCCACCTCGGACAGGGCTAAAGCCCTGTCCCTACATTTTTGAGAAATTCTAAATCCCAAGCACCAAAAACAAATGACCAGAACAGCAAAAGTTTTTGATTTTGAGAATTTGAGTTTAGATATTGTTTAGGATTTGTGATTTGTAATTTGGGATTTGTGGGCTGGGTGTGTAGGTGGTGTTTACTTGTAGTATTCGCGGACGCGGCGGAAGAAGGCGCGGACGATGAAGACGAAGGCGATGACGAAAACGATGCCGCCGAGGGCCAGGTACAAGGCGGAGAAAAGGCCGACTTTGAAGGGGTAGGGTGACAGGGTCCAGTCGCTTTCGTTGCCGGCACCATCTATCGCCTTGACTCGCCAATAGTAAGTGCCGGGCTCCAATCTGACAGCACAACTGGGCTTGGTCAAGCCCGTCTTCCTCATCCCTGGTGCCAGGGGGAAGAATTGGAGGTCGTTATCTATCTCCAAAATATAGATAACGCCGCTGGGGTCAGAGACCTCGGTCCAGGTGAAGATGACAAGCTGTGGACCCAGCATGCCGTATCTCTCTTGAAGTGGTGAGATGGTGCTCGGTGACTCAGGCGCATCGCTTTCCAGAGTCAGGCCGAAGGTGGCGGTGTTGCCTCCCTTGTCAGTAGCCACAACTACGTGGTTGGTTTTGGAGCTTTCTGGCACCTTGAAGCTATGGGTGAAGTTGCCCATGTCGTCGGTAGTTGGCGAGCTAGATATGGTGACATCATCGAATTTGATGGAGACCTGGCTGGTGGCGGCAAAGCCGCAGCCGGTCACTGTTACCTCCCCGCCGATCTCGGGGGATTCGGGGTTAAGAGCTATTGCCGGTTGGACTTGGAAGCTGGTGCTGATATCTGCGATAGTCTGGAGTTTCATGCCAGCCTTGAGCTCGTGCTTGCCGGCGATGGTATTGGGGAGGGTGAAGTCGGTTTCAAAGCTGCCCTTTTCGTTGACGCTTATGGTAAGCTTGGTGTCTTTGCCATCGAAGCTCAAATTCCCCTCTTCTTTGGCGGGGAAGCCTGTGCCGTTGATGGTGACTTTAGAGCCAGGAGAGGCTGATGATGGGCTCACCTTGATGTCCGGCAGCACCATGAAGCTGAAGCCGTAGGGGTCTTCGGGGCGGGCGTGGCGGTAAAACTGGACATAGTTGGTACCGTAGGCAGCCTCAGGTACAGTGAAACTGACTGTTACCTTGGTGCTGTTTGGGGGGGCTTTGTCGTCAATTAAGACAATATAGTCAGTAGCCTCACCACCAATGGGCTTGTTGCTCCACCGAACCTCATAGCGTCCATCTGTACCCACCACAATCTGGGAACCGGCATCTATGGCTATCGTTGCCGTGGAGCCAACTTTACCTGAGTCTTTTGATTCCCCCACAACTGTAGGGGTACAAGCATTCCCCACTCAGCCGTCGGCTTTGACTGCGGTTGGTACCAGCGCCAGGGTCAGCACTAAAATCAGGCCAAGATAACCCATGAATTTCATGCCTTAAATTGTATACCGCCCTGCCTGAGCCTTGTCAAGTTCACATAGCTAATCCAGCTTCGACCCTTCCATCCCCCTGTAGCCTCGACCTTTTAAGGTCGAGGTCACGAGGTTAAAACCTTGTAGGGACAGACCTTCAGGTCTGTCCGCCCGTCCACCTCGGACAGGGCTACAGTTAAAACCTTGTAGGGACAGACCTTCAGGTCTGTCCGCCCATCCACCTCGGACAGGGCTACAGTTAAAACCTTGTAGGGACAGACCTTCAGGTCTGTCCGCCCGTCCACTTCGGACAGGGCTACAGTTAAAACCTTGTAGGGACAGACCTTCAGGTCTGTCCGAAAAGGAGCAGAGAAATGGACTTAAGCACCATGCGAACCCTGGTCAGGCGAGACCTCAAAGACGAGGACAATTCCAACTATCGCTGGCAGGACAATGAGATAGACCGAGCTATAGCCAGAGCGCTAGCCGAGCTGTCCCGTTACGCTCCCAGGGAAATGAAAGCTACCATCGCCACCGTTGACGGCAGCCGGGTGATAGACATATCCAGCTTGACCGATAGAGTCTCGGTTGACCGCGTGGAGTTCCCAGTAGGGGAGACCCCCAGGCAGTTCCAGCGCTTTACCGTTTATCAGGACACCGTCACACTCACCGGAGACGCCGAGGGGGACGGCGAGAACTGCTATATCTACTGGGGTAAGGTTCACACCCTGGATGGAAGCACCAGCACAGTCCCCAGCTATCTTGAGGACGTGCTTGCCTTGGGGGCTGCTGCCCATGCCGTGCTGTCTCAGGCGCAATACCGCGTTGATGCTGCCGGCTTTGGCGGGGACAGAGCCGATACCGATTACCAGTCCTGGGGCAATGCCGTGCTCAAAGAGTTCGCATCTCAGCTTAAACGCTTCGGCAGAGGCAGAAAGCTCAACATAAGCCAGCTCTATCAAGGAGACGACACAGAATAAATCAAATATCAAAGATAAAAAGGCAAAGGTACAACTCAAAGTGCAAAAAATTTTAACTTTTGATTTGTCATTTTGCATTTTGATGTTTGGTTTTTAACTTCTTTTGAGAGGAGACACTAATGGGAAATTCAAAAATTGAACAAGGCCTACCTAAGACCAAAGCGGGGCTTCCCTGGCAGGCGTTCGCCATCGTCGGCGACAAGGAAGACCCGGAGACGTGGAAGTTACCGCACCACACCAAGGCCATCTTCCGAGCCATCAAGGGAAAGATAGGCCACTATAGAACCACTGATTGGGAGCATTTGTCGGCAGCCGTGGCCGCCCTAAGCCCTGGCGGGTTCAGAGGCAGGCGTGTCGGAGCCACTGACCAGCAGATACTTGATGCCGCTAGGCACCTGGCCAGGCATTACACGGAAAACGGTAAGCCGGTGCCCGATACCCTGGCCACCATGGTCGAATGAATCAAATAACGTAGGGACATGCCTTTAGGCTTGTCCGCAGCAGGTTGACATAAAATAAAGGAAGACAGATAACGTAGGGACATGCCTTTAGGCTTGTCCGCAGCAGGTTGACATAAATTTAAACAAAAGGAGAGGAACAATGTTAAACAAATTTTTAGTCGGCAAAAAGAAGTACAGCGTCTTTATCACCACCGCCATTATTGCTCTGCTTGACATCTTTGGAGTCAGGCCTGATATGCAGAACGAGCTGATGGAGTTTATCCCCATGGTGGCTATGGTCCTCTCGGGAATTATCTACCTGATCATGGAAGGGACTAGGGACATCCAGAGGGAGAAAACCAATACCGCAGCCGTACAAGCGCAGGCAGGCGTTGTTATGGCCAATGGAGTCAATATCCCCAGAAATATAGCCGTAGCCCAGCCAGCGCAATCACAGCCAGAAATCCAGCCTATAGACCAGCTCTCGCCCGAACCCTTTGATGTCAAGACCTTCCATGAAAGAGTCCTCAATGATACCGACCTGAGATACACTGAGGTAAACCCGGCCACGCTATACTACATGGCCAAAGACAAAGGGCGGGTAACCACCTGCACCGACATTAAACAGGCGCAGGACTATTGGGATTATCTGGTGACCCTGGCATACGAGGCCAATGCCTATGTTAATGAGTTGTCCAAGCCTAAGCCAGGCGAGTGCCGGCGTCCCGGCCCGGAGTACTACGCCTCGCAGCTCGACCTGGCCAAGACCATTCGTTTTCGAGATTCCGTCCACAGACTGGCCGACTCCGGCATTGACTGGAAAGCCCGCGTTGCCAACAACGACTCTTTGATAAATGTCGGTGCTCTGGCCGAGGAAGTGCTTAAGTATGGCCAGTGAGTTAAGCGCTATGGAAAAGCTACTGAGTGCCATTATCCAGCTGCTTAAGAGTATTTTCGGCAAAGATGAAGCTCATGGAGGCGGCGGAGGTAGGACTGTCATGTACCAAGCCGATGTCATGCGGGATTTTAGCCGGCTTGGAATCCGAAACTTCGGCTATGAGGACGACTGGTATCACTTTCCAGCCGACCCAGAGGTTTGGGCTGAATGGTGTTACAAAGCCAGGAGTGCATGTCCACCCTACAAAAGCAACACAGAGACTCACATGGGCTTTGATTGCGACGATTTTGCTAAGTGCTTCGCCGCTTATTGCCGGCAGAAGGGTCTCTCCAACGCCATCTGGGAAGTTTGGGGTAAAACCCCAGCCGGCCGTCACGCCTGGAACGTTTTCCAGTGCGCGGAAAACAAATACGAAATCGAACCGCAAACCGGAGAAATCTGGCCACTGGGAACTAAAAGCGGCTGGAAAGCAGAAATAAGGTTGTAGATAATGAGCGGCGATTTGCCTTCAGGCTTAATTGAAGGGGGGGAATATGACAATAGTCGCCAACATCACCAGCAAGACTGCGAGGGCAATAAGTTCTACTATTAGGTTTCTACTTAACATTTTGCCTCCTGTTCTATCTTGTTCCCCCGAAAAGAGTAGAACGCAGCCGTCATCTCATAGTAGATTGGACTTGCGATGCACGCCTCCGCCCATTCAATTTAAGGAAGTATAACATAAAGGCGGCATGATTGCTAGTAGGAAAATAGTACTAGGAATCCATAGTACTATATGCAGCAAGAAAACACTCACCTGCCCTTCCAGAATGGAAGAGGGGGACAACTTTTAACTTTTAATTTGTCATTTTGGTTTTTGATATTTGATTTTTGACTCGCCATGAGAACTTTAACCGACGCCCTACTCGAAGAACAGAAGCAGCCAACCAGGAAGCCCCTGGTGAAGCTCGAGGTACAGGCTTACGGCCACCCCGAGGCTAACCCTGCAGGTGGTGTCCAGTGGGAAGCCTTCGGTTGGCAGCGCTTCTACTCAGGCAGCGAGACCAAGGACAGCCACGGCGTAACCATCCCCGGAGACGGCAGCCTGGTCAGAATCAGAAAGTCAGGCACTAACCTGTACCTCTCCCGAGTCACCAGCCCCGGACCAACCAGCGACTACTCCCAGTGGGGCAGTTCCTTCGGTGGAGTCCCGTCCAATGCTAAAGTCGCCATCGCCTCATTAGGAGCTAACGTCATGGTGGCCTCGATGTCTGCCGCCTATCTCTACCGCCGGCAGTCATCAGATTACGGCGCTACCTGGGCGAGCTGGGTTGAGATGGCCAACGCCCGACCCTGTGAGCGGGGCGTAGCCATAGCCTATAAGCCCAACGGCGACTGCGCCATCGTTCACGCCTCAGATGTCAACGACCCCATGAGCCTGTATATCCAGAAGCGTACAGGCGGTACATGGAGCACCGGCTTAGGCCAGCGAGACTACTATGACGCCGAGATTGTGGATTTAACTATGTACTACGACGGCGACTGGAATATCATCGCCCTAATTCAGGAAGGCAGCTATATCTCTGTCGTCCGCATAGTTCATGGGGACGGCTACAAAGTAACCGCTGGCCAGTGGGCTACGGACGCCAAGATAGGCTTAGGCAGAGCCAGAGTAGACGTTGCCGCACAGGTGAGGTTAAGGCAGTTCAAGGTCGGTTGGCCGGTAGGCTTTCGCAGGATGCAGCCCTTCGGCCCCTGGGAGCCGAGAACCGCCTCCACCTACTGGGAGAGGCATGCCGCGGTATATGAAGCCCTAGCCGGCGAGACCTTAGACGTCTCCGGCCCCTTCTTGGTAAAGCCCCCCACATCTTGCTCCAGGCCGTTGTTATCCCTAGCCCGCCAGAACCAGCCCTGGATATTCAGACTAAAGCCGGGCACGGACTTCATTGACTACAACTGGAATAAAGCCAGTTTCATTGAGACTTCTGCCTCCCGAGGCATGGCTTTAGCCGCCGACCCCAACAGCGAATACATCTGGGCAACGCAGCCTAACGAGGTCTGGCGGACCCCGTGCCCTGGCTCATGGACTCCCCCCACCCCAGGCTCAGGAGCTGGCGATAAAATCACCATCCCCGTAGCTAAAATCGCCAGGATCGCCGAGGCCGTAGACCCGGAACAGCAGTCGGAGCTGGTGGTGGAGCTGGACAACTCCAAAGGCACTTATAACAGCCCCGGCACCGGAGACCTGGCCGTGGTCAAGAGAGGCAGCAGGGTAAACCTGCACATCGGTTACAAAACCCCCTCCGGAGACCAGCTCTCAGAGGCTTCCAGGTATTTCATCGAGGCTATGGACTACAAAAGAGACCCCAACATCTCCAGCTTTATCATACGCTGCATTGACGCCTGGGGTTATTTAGAGCGCTACCAGTTCAACAAGCCCGTGGAGTGGAACGTCACCTCAGACGGCTTTACCTGTTATCAGCTAATTGAGAAGGTAATCCAGGCTGTAGGCGGCACGCTGTCCTATAAATCCCGGAGCAGCCTTATCACCAGCCTATACCCCAAGCTCGAAGTGGCATCGGGAGAGAGCGCAGCATCGGTCTTAAGGCAGCTACTAGGCATGGTACCAGATGTAATTTTCTTTTTCGGCCTGGACGCCTATATCGTCCATCCCCAGGATACGGACACAGCAGTCTATAAATATAAGTTCCCAACAGCATGACATAAAAATGTAGGGACATGCCTTTAGGCTTGTCCGCAGAAAGTTGACATAAAATAAAGGAGGACAGATAACGTAGGGACATGCCTTTAGGCTTGTCCGCAGAAAGGAGGACAACATGGCTAACGCACTTTACGACAAAGGCAGAGAAGGCTTTCTGGATGGGAGCATTGATTGGGACACCGACAACATCAAGTGTGTCCTCGTCGATGGTGCTGATTACACCCCCAACCTCGCCACCCACGATAACCTTGATGACATTCCCTCGGCCGCCAGGGTCGCCACCAGCGGTAACCTGGCAAACAAGACCAAGACCGCCGGTGTAGCCGACGCTGACGACGTCACCATCGCTAGCGTCTCGGGAGACCAGTTCGAGTATATCGTTATCTATAAGGACACCGGGGTTGAAAGCACATCTCGGCTGATAGCCCTCATAGACACGGCTACCGGCTTGCCCTGCACCCCCAACGGCGGCGACATTACCATACAGTGGCCTAGCGATGCCACTAAAATCTTCAAACTGTAATCTCCACCTGTCATTGCCAGCCAAGCGTGGCAATCTCAGCCCAAAGTGAGGGGTGAAATCGCCGTAATCTTGGGAATAGGGGGCATGTAGGGGCGTACCTTTAGGTGCGCCCAGAAATAAAAGGAGCGAAGCGACTAAATGGCAACAGCTAAACTCATAGGTCCTTCAAGCATCGTTAACTACAGTGGAGCATCAGCAAATTATGCTTGGTGGGATAAGTGGACAGCCGAAGGCACAGGCAGGGTCAGCCAGATACGTGTATATGGATACACTAACGGTTATGTCAAGGTTGCTCTCTATGCCAACAACAACGGCAGCCCCGGCACATGCCTAGCCAAGCAGGACACCAGCACCGCCATTGTCGCCGGTTGGAACACCATCACCCTTGAATCCGAGGCCTCGGTCACCAAAGACACCGTCTATTGGATAGCAACCGCCGCAGGCGACTCCTCAATTTCTTACACATACCCCACCACCGGAGTCGTATGTAAATACAAGACCATCACCTACTCCACCTGGGTGTGGCCAGATGACCCCACCAACCTCTTAGAATCCAACACCTGGTACATGAACGCCCAAGGCTATGGTGTTCTCGTCCTAAGCCTATCAACCATCCCCTCAGCCGAAGTTGTAGGCCAGCCCAAGCTAATCTTTATCCTCAAGCCGTCAACTATAGCCTCACAGGAAGCCGTTGGCAGCCCCATTGTTGAGCTAGCTGGGACTTATATACAGCCTGCCACCATCCCATCAGCCGAGGTGGTCGGAAGTCCATCTGTAATTAAGCTGCTTCAGTTTCTGGTCCCGTCAACCATACCTTCGGCAGAGGTAGTTGGCAGTCCCACCATCTTGAACCTTCGCCAGTTCCTTATCCCTGTAACCATTCCCTCAGCCGAGGCGGTCGGAAGTCCATCTGTAATTAAGCTGCTTCAGTTTCTGGTCCCGTCAACCATACCTTCGGCAGAAGTAGTTGGCATCCCATCAATCGGCGTCTTCGGCATCATAGTCCCCGTTACCATCCCCTCAGCCGAAACTGTAGGGGGGCCCACGCTGCTCAAATATGTTTGGCATGTTATCCTGGACGCCCTGTACAGCACCGAGACGCCAGACATCAACCGAGCCTTTGTTATCGGCAGAGACGTCTACGGCATGCCGGTCTACGGAGAAGCCCATACCACCGCAGAGTCGGCACTTGTTGGCCAGAGGCTAGATTTTAGGCAAGAGCTAGCCATCCCCACCACCGCCCAGGCAGGGAGCATGGCCAGCGCTGTCTTATCCAAGATGAGACTCACTGGAAAGATGGCGCTCATACTAATCCCGCCCAACTGCGGCCAGGAGCTGTTTGATACAGTGCAGGTAACCGATAAGCAAGCCAACCAGTCTAACGCGCAATACCGTGTAGTCGGGCTGAGGTTCGAGTATAACCCCAGGCAAGCCCGCTACCACCACAAACTCATACTAGGAGCACCCTAAAGCCTTGGTGTTGAAAGCGTTAGTGTCTCTCTGATGGTTACGGGCCGGTAATGCCTCAAGTGTCTTGTCCAGGCGGCTTTTGGCTACGAATGTTGCCTAACTTCCTTGTCCAGGGTGATGAAGCCTCGCTTTAGGGCGGTGATCACTGTCTGGGTGCGGGCATTGGCATCCAGTTTGCGCAGGATGGAAGTTATGTGGTTCTTGATGGTTTGTTCGCTGATGTTAAGTTCAAGCGCTATTTGCTTGTTGAAGTAACCCTGGGCCATATAGGTGAGGATTTCGGTCTCCCGGGGGGTCAGTGGAGAAACGAAGGATTCGATGCCTTTTCCCCATGAGAAGTCCTGGAACTGCTGCAGCACTTGTTGGGCAGCTTGAGGCCGTGCAAAAAGAGTATCGTTTATGGGGTGTTTGCCAGCGGCAGCTTTGCGGATTGTCGTCACCAGCTCAGTTGAGGAGACATCACGCCTTAGATAGCCAGCTACCCGGGATTTAATTGCCTGAAAGAGCTCTTCATCGTTGGGTTGGGGTGAGAAAAGTATTACTGCCACGCTGGGTAATAGCTGCTTAATGGCCTTGGCTAGGTCCATGCCGTCGTTGTTGGACATCTCGATGTCGAGGAGAACGACATCGGGGTACAAGTTGCTTATCGCTGACATAAGCTCTTTGCTGGAACCAATGTCGCCGCAAATATCTATGTCAGCTATTTGATTTAGAGTGGAGTGCACACCCTGGCGGAATAAGGGCTGCTGGTCGGCTATTAGTACCTTTATCTTCGGCTGCTTTTCGGCCATTAATCACCTTTCTGTGGGCATCTTATGTTCAGTGTAGCAAACCAATATGTCAATGTCAATCAGTTGTTCCTTGACGTAATGGTGGCTAATTTATAGAATGTTGCATGTATTTGCTGCAGAACCTGAAAGGATAGTTTTTGATATGGAGCTAGTTGAAGAGATGCTGGCCGGAAACGTGTTGGCTTTAGCACGGTTGATTACAAGAGTGGAAAGAGACGGTGCTGATGTACCACGAATAATGAAGCAGGTCTACCCTCATTTGGGTAAAACTTATTGTATAGGCATAACTGGACCGCCGGGGTCAGGTAAGAGCACCATGGTGGACCGGTTGACGGCAGTGATACGGCAGCGTGGTTTCACGGTGGGTATAATTGCCGCTGACCCTACCAGTCCATTTACCGGTGGTGCTGTCCTTGGTGATAGGATAAGGATGCAGCAGCATTACCTTGATCAGGGAGTTTTCATTCGGAGTATGGCGACGCGTGGTAGTCACGGAGGTTTGCCGCGGACTAGTGGCGGTGTGATTAAGTTGATGGGTGCCTTCGGTAAAGACTTCGTTTTGGTGGAGACGGTAGGGGTGGGACAGACTGAGCTGGACGTTATGCAAAACGTAGATACTGTGGTGGTGGTCTTGGTTCCTGAGGCAGGTGATACAATTCAGACGATGAAGGCAGGCTTGTTTGAGATTGCTGATATCTTTGCGGTAAATAAGGCTGACCGTCCTGGGGCTGATAATCTGGTGGCTGAACTGGGTATGATGGTCCACCTTCGTTCTGAGGAAACTTGGTGGCAGGTGCCGGTGATAGCCACTGAAGCTATCAATAATGTCGGCATCGAGGAACTTTACGGACAGATCGAAAAAAATCGCCAAGCGTTAGAAGAAACCGGGCGATTGTCACAGCGGCGCCAGGAACAGCGGCGGCGGGAATTTCTGGAAATAGTGGAGCGTAGAGTTTCTGATGAGCTTTTGAAATTGGTGGAACGAGACGAGGAGTTGAGCCGACACATGGCGATGGTCGAAGCTGGTGATATTGATCCCTATTCCGCGGCTGATGAAATTCTCCGGCCGGGGACTTTGCTGGCTAGCTGGTCGCGGCAGCTGGCAGAAAGGCATCCCAGCGATTAGGAGAAGACGAGGTGGTTGGAGGATGTGGTGAGCAGTGGGCAGACCTTTCAGGTCTGCTTCTATATTTATGCCGCAGGCCTCATGAAAACAACACGAAATTTATGGTGGAATAAAAATGGCCAAAAAAGTCAGTAAGTATGATGTCATAATTGTTGGTGGTGGTCCGGCAGGCATGTTTGCTGCCTTAGAGCTATGCCAAGACAACGAAGTCAAAATATTGCTTCTGGAAAAGGGCAAAGACATTGATGCCCGAAGGTGTCCCCTGCAAGAGACGGGCAAGAGCTGTGTGTCGTGCTCGCCGTGTCACCTGGTTAGCGGATTGGGCGGAGCCGGAGCCTTTAGCGATGGCAAGTTGACTTTGTCCTCAGTGGTGGGCGGTCGATTAGGTGAATTGTTGGGCGATGGCCAGATGCAGGAGCTTATTGACTATGTGGATGACCTTTACCTCAAGTTTGGTGCTACCGATAGGATTTACGGTGTTGGTGAGGAGGTGGATGAATTAGGGCGGCGGGCAATTCTGGCGGAATTAAGGTTAGTTCCGGTGAGGCTGCGTCATATCGGGACGGAACGGTCCCGCCAGGTGCTTAAGGCTATGCGGGATTTTATTGTCCGTGGTGTGGAGGTGAGGTTGGGGGAGGTGGCGGCTAGCATCACGGTTGATAATGGAGTGGTGGCTGGGGTGGAAACGGACCAGGGCGAACACTTGAAGTGCCGCTATCTGGTTTTGGCACCAGGCAGAGAAGGGGCAGACTGGCTGACGAAGGAAGCCAGCCGACTCAAGCTAAGCTTGAAGTCTAACCCCATAGATGTTGGTGTCAGGGTGGAAGTTCCGGCACCGGTGCTTGAAGAGTTGACCTCAGTATTATATGAATCAAAACTCGAATTCTTTTCCCGCAGTTTTGGTGACCGGATAAGGACATTCTGCATGTGTCCCGGCGGTGAAGTTATTATGGAAGCCACAGGTGGTGCTGACCCGGTGATTACAGTCAATGGCAATAGCTACGCGGAACGCAAAACCGGGAATACCAATTTTGCTATTCTGGTGAGCACTACTTTTACTGAGCCGTTTCGTGAGCCTATCGCTTATGGAAAATATCTGGCGCGGCTGGCTAATCTCCTCAGCGGTGGTGTGTTGGTACAACGTTTTGGCGACTTGATGGAGGGGCGTCGCTCAACGCCAGAGCGCATTAAGCATAGCATTGTTGAGCCTACCTTAAAAGCGGCAACACCGGGAGACTTGAGCTTTGCTCTCCCGTTTCGCCATCTTAAAGGGATAGTGGAGATGCTTCAAGCGATGGACAAACTGGCCCCCGGGGTGGCATCTAGGCATACTCTGCTATATGGTGTTGAGGTCAAATTTTATTCCAGCCAGCTAGAGCTAAGCCCGTGCCTGGAGACAGAAATCGGCAATATGTTCGCTGCTGGCGATGGTGCTGGTGTTAGTCGTGGGTTAATCCAGGCCTCGGCTTGTGGTGTGGTGGTCGCCAGGGAGATATTGAGACGGCTGGGCAAATAGATATTGCCTGAGGCAATTGCTCGATAAATCCCACGGTAAGTATTCTTACAGGTAGCTCCGGTCGTAGAGAAGGCGGTTAATCAGTATACTTCTGACGCTTGTGGTAGCTGTCTTGAGGTCGGGGCCAAGCCTAGCAGTGAGGCGGCGCACTACAATGGCAATGAAGACGGCTAAGAGCCCGAGAGTCATCTCCGCAGGCTGGATTAGGAGCCATGAGGCCAGCGGGGCTATAGCAAAAGTAATGATCATGCCCAGTGGCAGGCTGTTGCTCACTGGCCCACCCATCATGAAGCGTTCACTCATTGTCTGGCCAGAAGCCATAAAGCGAGGCATCGTTCTGATGAAGAAACCTGTTAGCGCAGGGACAGCGGCGATGATGAGGACCCAGTAAGCATGGGAGGACTCAGTCATGCTAAGACACACGGTCAAGGTGAGGAGCATTCCTGCACCAGCAGTGTTGCCTTTTTCACCATCGAACTTTCGGAATACAGGCCACATCTGTCCGATAACTGCAGCTACGCCGGCTGCAGCGGTCACAGCCAGAGGGAAATCAAAGACGAAGCCGATGACGATGGGAATAACTCCTTTCAGGATATCGACAATTACTCCAGATAAACCTTCAAGGCGACCTACCTTGTGCCACAGTGCAATGTGCAGGTCTTCTTCTTTAGATAAGTCAACTCCTTTGGCTCGACCCAAAAGACTCATGTAGGGCAGCGAGCCCAGAAGGTAAGCACCTATCACTAGAGCAATGTCAGCTAGCAGCATTTAGCCCTCCTCATAAAGTTTATCAAGGAATTAAAATTAGGGAACTCTTAGCTGGTTGTCGTCAATAGGTCTCAATTGAGAGAGAGCACGAAACCGGTCTGATGAGTCGGGTGTCAACTCTATTTGTTGACACCCGGAAAATAACTAGTAAGCCGCTCAAACCTAACCACGCCGCCTTATAGTGGCTAAGTCATTCGATGTTTTGAGAGACCTATTAAAAGTTTTAACGCTCTGTTATCTCGGTTGAGTAACCTTTGCTTGCCAGGTCTTTGACAAGCTGTTTGACATCTTCTTTATCAAGATGGATGCACAGGTCCTGTTCCTTGCCTTCAACTGGTGGCATACTGTGGAATGCGAGTATTTTAGCCCCAAACTTTCTAACAGCCTCTAAGATCTCTTGCATGCTTTTGGTTTCGGTACCCTTTGAGATAACTATGCGGGTACCCGGCTTGCCAATTCCTAATACCGGATTCAGTATTTTGTAGAAGAAATCGTTGGTTGTGGCTATGCCTATGAGCTTATTCTTTTCCACCACCGGCAGCGCGCCCACACCTTTCTTCTGAGCCAGGGCTATGGCAGCTTCTACCGACATGTTAGGGTCGACAGTGACCGGATCCTTGCCCATGACTTCTTTGACCGTCATCTTTGCCAGGAGATAGTTAATTTCCCAGACGCTCAGGCTTGTGGCTGGTGATGGAGCTGTACGGGTGATGCGCTCTTTGCTTACCATGCCGACGAGCTTCCCTTTGTCAACCACCGGCAGACGGCGAATGCCATGTGCATCCATGATTTTCCTGGCTTCCATTATCGGTGTATCGCTTGACACAGTCACTACATTCCAGGTCATAACGTCTCGAACTTTCATTTTCCACCTCCCTGTATTTTCCAGCTATTGTATCACAGACTGAAGATACTTAAAAGTGGTATCGGTATTTGTTTCGGATAAATTTGTGTCTTTAGCCGCTGTCTTCAGCCAGAATATGTTTGGCATGGTAGTATCAGCTTATATTTTAGGTCTTAAGATTATGCTAAAATAGTTTTGAGGAATTGATAGGACGCGATGGGCCAAGGGCGTGAGGTTAGAATAACGGTTAGGGTAGCGGCTATACGTGATGGGGCTCAGGGAATCAGCATAGCTATGCCCGAGCGATTGTTAGGTGAATGGGCAGATAGTGGGGCAAGCTCATTGGCGCTCACAGATGAGTATAATATCCGTGTTTTTGGGAAGGATGGAGTTCAGCGATATCTGCTGACTATGCCAGGAACAACTATCCGAGGCGAACAGCTTTCTGATACTGAGGCTGTAATAGTTGTCTGCCTGTGAGCAGGCATGTCACAAAGTGGTGTTAGTTGTTTTAGGCGGTTGAGCTGAAATGAAAGCCTACCAGATAATCACGAATCGATTGATAGTATCATCACGGGGCGCTGGTGTGAAGTTGTTAGTCTGGGAATAGCTCTTACCTGCAATTAATTTCACCTCATGATCAAACTGTGGCTCGATAAATACTAAGCCTCTGTCTGTAGTTTCGAAAGCTACTATGGTGTGGCCGTAGCCTTCAGGGTGGAAAATATCGACGATAGCGCAACGAATGCCTTTAGCCTCAGCATTATTATTTACTGTAGCAGCAAAATCGGTGCAGACATATTCATCTTTTATATAAGTCTTTGTATTGGTGGTATCTTGGTCTAGAAATGCTTTCATTTCTTGATAGGTGGGATTGTGAAGTGCATATCCGCTGACTACTTCCTGTTCCGGGCTGAGCTTATAACCCGCATCGTAGCCAACTTTATAACCTTCGTCTTTCCCTCGATTATATCCCTGGTTATAGCTATCTTCATGCCCTATCTGATAACCGTAATTGTAGCTGACAAGTCCTGCGCCCGCACACAGCATGACTATGCTCAAGAATATGGCGAGTGCAGTAGCTAATTTTTGGCTGCCATCCATAATGAACCTCCGCTGTTGAAAGCAGGGAAATCGCTATTAATATTATTAGTTTATCGCCTTTATTGGTTTGAAGGCAAATAACTCTTGACGATAAAGGGCTGAATACAGTAGGCTATTAAGATAAAATATAAGGTAGGAAAAGACTAAGTTGTGGTGCCGTGGTATAAGAGGCGCTATTACCGTGCCGGAAAACACCAAAGAGGCTATAATAGCTGCCACTAAGGAATTGCTACAGAAAATGATAAAAATCAATGAGATAGAAATCAGCGATGTAGCTTGCATCCTGTTTACTACGACATCTGACCTTAATGCTGCATTCCCAGCAGCGGCTGCCCGAGCACTGGGCTGGACACAGGTCCCCTTGCTTTGTGGGCATGAAATGAATGTGCCTGGAAGTTTATCCGGCTGTTTGAGAGTCCTGGTGTTGTTCAATACCAATAAAAGAAATGAGGATATAGTGCATGTCTACTTGGGGGATGCGGAGACGCTTAGAGATGAGGGTGAGCGAACTTGGCAGGATGAGGGCAAAAGATGATAGTGGTTATGAAAGTGGGCTCAAGCGATAAAGAAATCGCTGGGGTGGTTAAGCGGATTGAATCTGTTGGCTTGAAGACGCATGTGTCTCAAGGCGTGGAACGGACCATCATTGGTGTGGTAGGGCAAATTTTCCCGGAACTTCAGGACATGCTGGAAATGCTCCATGGGGTTGATGAAGTTATCCGGGTGAGCAAGCCATATAAACTTAGCAGCCGCGAATTTCATCCCTTAGACACTACGGTTAAAGTTGATGGGATTACCATTGGTGGCAAAGGAATAGTGGTTATGGCTGGACCATGCGCTGTGGAAAGTGAGCAACAGCTTTTGGAAACAGCCAGAGCTGTTAAAGCGGCTGGGGCGACTATTTTACGTGGCGGCGCCTTTAAACCCAGCACCTCGCCATACCAGTTCCGTGGTCTCGGCGAGCGCGGGCTTGAACTCTTGGCCCAGGTCAAGAAAGAGGTTGGATTGCCAATTATAACGGAGGTCATGACACCTAGTGAAGTTGAGATGGTGACCAGGTATTCTGATATTCTCCAGATAGGTGCTCGCAATATGCAAAATTTTAATCTCCTTGAGGAAGTTGGTAAAACAGGTAAGCCTGTAATGCTGAAGCGCGGGCTATCGGCTACTATTCAAGAATGGCTGTTGGCCGCTGAATATATCCTGGCCCAAGGCAATGAGCAGCTCATGCTTTGCGAACGAGGAATTAGAACCTTTGAAGCATATACCCGGAACACTATGGATATAAGCGTCATCCCAATTGTTGAAAAAGTTAGCCATTTGCCGATTATTGCTGACCCGAGCCATGGTACCGGCAAGTGGTATTTGGTGATTCCTATGGCTCTGGCTGCAATAGCTGCCGGGGCTGATGGTGTGATGGTTGAAGTTCATCCCAATCCAGACTTGGCGCTTAAAGATGGCGCCCAGTCGCTGACATTTGCTAATTTCCAGAAGCTCATGTCTCAGCTAAAATCCGTGGCTGAGGCTATAGACCGATGCCTGGCTAGTCCCTCTGTCGAAGTAGAATCTTAGTTTGTAATACGCTAGGCGACATGGAATTGGCTATGCGTATTGAAAAAGAACTAGCTGAAGTAAGACCACAAAAGGAGACCTTGCTTACCATAGGTGTCTTCGACGGAGTTCACCTCGGGCATCAGCGCTTGTTAACTCATTTACGAGATGAGGCTCGGAGGAATGGCTGGCTCAGTGGTGTAGTCACCTTTAAATCTCACCCAGAGGTGGTTCTGTCTACAGAGAACAAATTACTCTGGCTGGATGATTTGGAGACCAGGGTCAGCTTACTTCGGGATTTAGGAATTGACGTAGTTGTCGCTCTATCTTTTAGTTCTGAACTAGCTCAGCTCACCGCTCGGGAATTTGTTCAATTGCTTAAGGACCATCTGAAAATGCGTGGCTTGATAATCGGCCCTGATTTTGCCCTGGGTAGAGGCAGAGAAGGTGATGCTGAGAAGCTCCGTATTCTGGGAAGGGAAATGGGCTTCAGTGTTGAAGTCATACCAGCGGTGGTGCTTGACCGACAAGTGGTAAGCAGCAGCGCCATTCGTCAGGCTCTGGCTCAGGGAGATGTGAAAAAGGCGGAGAAACTAATCGGACGGCTCTTTAGTCTTAGTGGTCAGGTCGTGAGTGGCGATGGGCGGGGTAGAACTCTTGGATTTCCTACCGCTAATCTGGAAGTAGAATCGGAGCAGGCATTGCCCAGCGATGGCGTTTATGCTACTATCGCTCATGTTGACCAACACCTTATGCCTTCGGTAACAAACATTGGTGTTCGTCCCACCTTTGAGGGCAGTAAGCATTTGGTAGAAACATATATCTTTGATTACGAAGGAGATCTGCTGGGGCAAAAATTCACTATTGACCTTGTAGATAAACTAAGGGATGAAAAGCATTTTGATACTGCAGAAGAGTTGAAGGCTCAGATAAAGAAGGATGTAGAGCAAGCCAGGCAAATTTTGAGCGAACAGATGAAACAATCGGGGGTTTGATTTAGAACATGACCGGTCACGACCTCAAAAAATGGCTGTTAAGGCGAGGAGTAGCTGAGACTATAATTGAGTCTGAGCTGGTAAAGTTACTCGAATCGGGGAAGCCGCTGAGGTTGAAACAAGGTTTCGACCCAAGTTGCCCGGACATACATCTAGGACACGTGGTTGGCTTGAGGAAACTGCGTCAATTTCAGCAGTTAGGTCATCGTGTTGTCCTTATCGTTGGTGACTGGACAGCCCAGATTGGCGACCCCAGTGGTGTGTCATCTACTCGCACCATGCTATCTGTGGAAGAAGTACAGGCTAACGCTCAAACTTATATGAAGCAATTTTTTAAGGTGGTGGATAAAGAGAAGACTGAAGTGAGGTGGCAGAGCGAATGGTTCAGCAAGTTTGGCCTTGAAGATGTCATCAAACTCACCAGCAAGTTCACCGTTGCCCAGTTTCTGGCCAGGGAGGATTTTGGGAATCGTTATAGCTCAGGGCGGCCTATCGCTATCACCGAACTGCTCTATCCTTTGCTCCAGGCCTACGATTCAGTAGCCATAGAAGCTGATGTTGAATTCGGTGGCACCGACCAGAAATTCAATTGTCTTGTAGGTAGGGAATTGCAGCAGATGATGGGACAACGGCCTCAGCAGGTGTTTCTCGTTCCTCTTCTTATCGGCACTGACGGTAGTCAGAAAATGAGCAAGAGCCTGGGTAATTATATAGGCGTTGACGAGCCAGCAAATGAAATTTATGGTAAGGTCATGTCGATTCCTGATGACCTTATTGTGGACTATCTTGAACTGGTGACCGACGTGTCAGATGAGGAGATTGCCGAATTTAAGATGCAAATGGCGAATCAGTCAATTAACCCAATGGTTGTTAAGAAACGCTTGGCTTATGAAATCGTAGCTCAGTTCCATAGTGCTCAAGATGCCGGCGAAGCCGAAGGGCATTTTGCTAAGGTGTTTCAGAAGAGGGAAATGCCCGAAGAGGCGGTCGTGATGCTAAACACACCACCCGGCCTCAAAAGTACTCTCTCAGCCGAGTTGACTAAAGCTGGGCTGACCAAGAGCCGCTCGGAGGCAAGGCGACTCTTGGCTCAGTGTGCTATTGAAATCAATGGAGAGGCGGTTACCGAGGATTTGGAAATGGCACAAATTAAGAAAGGCAGCGTAATAAAAGTGGGCAAACGGCGATTTGCAAAAATTGCCGATGGTAATTAATAAAATTATTAAAAATGGAGGTACAAAATGCAACAGTTAAGAATACCTGGACCCACCCCTTGTCCGCCGGAGGTTTTAAAAGCCATAGGCCGGCAGATGATAAATCACCGGGGCAAAGAATTTGCCGAGATTATGCGTGATATCACGCCTAAGCTGCAACAAGTCTTCCAAACGAAAAACGATGTTTTCTTGCTGACAGGCTCAGGCACCGGTGGCATGGAAGCGGCTGTTGTTAATACTTTATCCCCCGGTGATAAAGTCCTGGCTACCTCTTGCGGTTTCTTTGGCGATCGCTTTTCTGAAATTGCTGAAGCTTATGGCGCTGAGGTAAAACGCCTGAATTTCGAATGGGGTAAACCGGTTGACCCGGACGCTGTGCGCCAAGCCTTGAAAGCTGATTCTGGAATTAAAGCGGTGTTAGTGACGCATAATGAGACCTCCACCGGAGTCACCAATGACCTGAAATCCATCAGCGCTATTGCCAAAGAGTTCGACAAGCTTATACTGGTCGATGCTATAAGTGGGCTTGGCTCGATTGACCTGCCGGTTGATGCTTGGCAGTGTGATGTAGTGGTCACAGCTTCTCAGAAAGGCTGGATGGTACCACCAGGATTGGCGATGGTCAGCGTCAGCGAGAAGGCATGGCAAGCCCACGCAAAAGCAAAAATGCACCGGTATTACTGGGATTTCACATCAGCCAAGAAATACTTAGAGAAGGGACAAACACCCACGACTCCTACTGTTTCTGTGTTCTTTGGCTTTGCTGTGGCACTCGATATGATGTTGGCCGAAGGCTTACCTAAACTCTTCGCCCGTCATGCCAAAATAGCTGGTCTGGCCCGAGACGGAGCTAAATCCATGGGGTTGTCTTTGTTCCCTGAAGAAAAGTATGCCTCAAATACCATAACCGCCATCAAGGCGTCAGACAAGCTCAATGTATCTAAGTTACTCCAGTTACTTGAAAATGAGCATGGCGTCGTATTGGCTGGTGGGCAGAGCAATCTATCAGGGAAAATCTTCCGCATCGGTCACCTGGGTTGGATAACAGAGAAGGATATTAAAGAAGTCTTAGATGCTATAAATAAAGCTTTGCCTATGGCAAGTTCATAAAAATTAGGGATAGGTCTTTAGGTCTGTCCGAGGAAGTGTGCCATGAAAATTCTTATTGCCGACCCTGTAGCTAAAGAAGGCATAGAGGCTTTGCAGGCTCAGGCTGAAGTCGATGTCAAGCTCGGGCTTAAACCGGAGGAACTTAAGAGCATAATTGGAGATTACGAAGCCTTGATAGTGCGCAGTGAGACTAAAGCCACTGCTGATATCATTCAGGCTGGCACAAAACTTCAGGTCATTGCCCGTGCTGGTGTCGGTCTGGACAATATTGATGTTGAGGCTGCTACCAGGCAGGGTGTTGTCGTGGTTAACGCTCCCACAGGAAATACAATGGCCGCTGCCGAACATACCATGGCTATGATGTTAGCTCTGGCGCGACATATTCCACAGGCTAACGCTAAGCTCAAATCAGGTGCCTGGAAACGTAGCGACTATATGGGCGTTGAGCTCAGAGGTAAGACGTTGGGTATTGTCGGACTTGGCAATGTGGGGTCCGAGGTCGCCAGGCGAGCTCAGGCTTTTAACATGCGGCTAGTTGGCTATGACCCATTTGTCTCGGCAGATTATGCCCGCAATTTGGGTGTGGAGTTGGTGCCTTTGGAGCAGTTGTTGAAGGAGTCTGACTTTATCACACTCCATCTGCCATTGACTTCTCAGACCAAGGGCCTGTTTGGTGCCAAAGCACTAAACAAATTGAAACCAACGGTGCGTATCATCAACTGTGCCCGTGGCGGGCTTATTGACGAAGAAGCCTTGCTTAAGGCAGTTGAGGCGGGAAAGGTGGCTGGAGCCGCTGTGGATGTCTTTGTCAAAGAGCCCGTGACCGATAGCATACTTTTCCAGAGTGATAAGATTATCGTCACTCCTCACCTCGGCGCCTCCACTACCGAAGCACAGGCTAGCGTGGCTCTTGAGGTTGCCGAACAAGTCATGGCTGTATTGAAAGGCCAGCCAGCCAGATATGCTGTGAATGCCCCACAGATTCCAGCTGAGCTACTCGCTGTGCTGGCTCCGTTTATGCAGGTGGCTGCAACATTGGGCAGCTTAGCCAGGCAGCTAATGGAAGGGCAAATGAATAGCATCCGCATTAAATATAGCGGAGAGATTGCTAATTATGATACCACTGCCATAAAGGCATCAATCATCGGTGGTTTACTGGAGGGGATAAGCGAGGAAAGAGTTAACCTGGTCAATGCTACCCTTATTGCTACCCAGCGAGGCATAAAGGTTCTTGAACAGAAAGAAACTACGTGTGAGAACTATGCCAGCTTGATTACATTGGAAGCTGTCACCAATGCTGGAACTACCACGGTTGCCGGCACTGTATTGCGTGGGGAGACCCATGTTGTCCGTGTGAACGATTTCTGGCCGGACATCATACCCACAGGCGGTTATTTCCTGTTCAGCGACCATCGTGATCGCCCCGGGCTAATCGGTGCTGTGGGTAACATAACCGGTAAGGCGGATATTAATATCAGCTCCATGCAACTGGCGCGTTTGCAGCCCAGAGGTCAGGCCCTCATGATCTTGGCTTTGGACGAGGCTCTTCCTGAGAAGCAAATCCAGGAAATCATAGCCCTCTCTGATGTCCACACCGCCAAGGTGGTGAAGTTATAGAACCGGCTTCACTATAATGGCGTTACATAAGCTCAAATGACGCCCAGCTCCTTTTTGAGCTGGCCTGTCTTGGGGTGATGTACTTCAAAAATCATCTATCTTTTGTACATCAAAGCATTCCGTCAGCTTCAAAAAATTAAAAAATATGGAGTATTTCCCTGCGAAAAAGTCTTTATTGTTCGTTCGTCATTTGATATACTTGTTCCCATAACTTGGCACAGGTTGTAAACTTGCCAAATTCGGCATTGAGTTTTGCCATGTACTGGGACGATCATGCCAACCTCACGAGATAAACCAAAAGAGCGCAAATCATCCAAGATAAGCCGGCCTAAGCCGACTGAGTCAAGCGAGCTTGTTCAAGCCTTGATACGTTGTGCCGGGACAGGGGTTTATATTGTTCAGGATGGGAAATTCCAGTATGTCAATCCCCTGTTTCAGGAACTAACAGGTTATTCGGAGCCAGAATTATTAGGCAGGTATTCTTTGGACTTTGTTTATCCCGATGATAGAGAAACAGTGAGGAAAAAGGCAACAGAAAGCCTAAAGGTTGGAAGTACTCTCCCCTATGAGTACCGGTTTGTAAAGAAGAATGGTGAGATAATTTGGGTTTTGGAAAAGGTTACCTCTACAGAGTACAAAGGTAAACGCGCCACGGTGGGTAGCTTTATGGATATCACTGAGCGCAAGTGGGCGGAAGAGGCATTATTACAGAGTCAAGCCAGATATCGGAGCATTGTTGAAACCGGAGGGGCAGGAGTTGTTACCGGTGACTTGAACGGAAGTATAAACTTTGCGAATGAGGCATTCTGTAAGATGCTTGGTTACTCCCCAGATGAGCTGACAGGAAAACCTTTTGCCGACTTCCTTCATCCTGATGACAAAGCAATTGTGCTGGAGAAGTTCGCAGAAGGTCTGGCAAATCCTGAGACAGAGTATCAATTGGAGTTTAGGGCAATCCATAAGGACGGGCATATTGTCTGGATATACTCTTCAGTAGCGCCGGTTTTTTACAATAACGTCCTATCTGCGGGCACGGCAATTGTCTTCGATATCACTGAGCGCAAGAGGCTTGAGGAGACTATAAGAAAATCAGAAGGGAGATACCGGACTATACTGGAGGAGATTCAAGATAGTTATTTTGAGGTGAATCTAGCTGGCAATTTCACCTTCGTCAATGATTCGATGTGCCGCACCCTGGGATATTCCAAAGAGGAACTGATAGGTATGAGCTACCGAGTTTTTGCGGCTAAGGAAGATATTGAGGTTTTGTATCGAGACTTCAACCGGGTTTATCGCACAGGTGAAACAATTAAAGGTCTCTCCTATAAGTTTATTCAGAAAAATGGCACCATAGGATTTGGTGAACTCTCAATTTCTGCTATAAAGAACGAGAAAGGAGAGGTCATCGCATTTCGTGGCATCGCTCGTGATGTTACTGAACGCGTGCGGTTCGTGGAACAACTCAATGATTTGGCTATGCACGACTTCTTAACCAAATTACCCAATAGGGTGTTGCTACATGATCGTCTCAATGTCGAGTTGGAGCATGCAAAACGAAATGACACCAGGTTGGCCGTAATGATGCTCGATTTGGACCGGTTTAAAGTCGTTAACGATACTTTTGGGCATAGTATCGGTGACAAGTTACTGAGGGCTGCTGGAGAGCGTTTGGTAGTCCTTGTTCGTAAGAGTGATACGGTTGCCCGCGTTGGTGGAGACGAGTTTTTGGTATTGCTGCCACAAATAGTTAAGATAGAAGACACTACTAAGGTTGCCAAAAAGATCTTGGGAGCCTTTCGAAAGCCCTTTGTGGTTGATAGTTATCAGATTCGTGTCACTACCAGCATTGGCATTGCCATCTATCCCGAAGATGGTGAAGATGCTGATTCCTTGATGACTAATGCCGATACCGCGATGTACTGGGTTAAGGAGCAAGGCCGAGATGACTATGCGTTATACTCTGTTGACAAAGCGAAGATCTCGTGAAGAGTTCAGTGGCCGAGTTCATAACGTCCCCTCAAGGTGACTGATGACCAGGCCTGATAATCACGCAAAAGGGCTACCAGCCAGGCGTCCAAGAGCACGACGTGCGCGCTCACCCAAGCCCACAAGCATGGGCGATACTTCCCCCAGCCATGCCAGTAGCTTTAGCATCCATCCCGAGAAAGTGAGTCTCACCCAAATGCTGGAAGCGCTTAACCCGCACGACCATCTCTGTCTTATCTATGAATCGCCGGAGGAGTGGCGGGCTGCCGCGGTGCCGTTCATAGCAATCGGGCTGAAACGCGGCCAGAAATGTATTTATATTGTTGATACCAGCACTGCCGATGAAATCCGCAAATACCTTGGCGAGGAAGGGGTTGATGTCGCTTCAGCCGAGAAGTCCGGGCAGCTATCTGTCCTGCATGAGACCAAAGCCTATACCAAAGAAGGTTCCTTCGACCCTAATAGGATGATCGCCCTGCTGATATCGGAGACCGAAAAAGCTATTACTGAAGGTTATACAGCGCTTCGAGTCACCGGTGAAATGACCTGGGTATTACGTGGCCATCCTGGCTCAGAAAAACTGCTTGAGTATGAGGCCAAGCTCAACCGAGATTTCTTTCCCAAATATCCCTGCCTCGCCATCTGCCAGTATGACCGTTGGAAATTCGACCCCGAGATTATTAAGGGCGTTGTTATGACTCACCCACTTCTCATAAAGGGCAACCAAGTTTATCACAATTTATACTACATCCCACCTCAGGAATTCCTTAACGAGAAATGCGCTGAATTAGAGGTCCAGCACTGGTTGAATAATCTTGAGCGCGAGCAGCAGGTACAGGAGACACTGTGCCAGAGCGAGGAGAAGTATCGAACATTGACCGAGCAATCTCTGATGGGGCTAGTTGTACTTCAGGATTTTCGCATCGTCTTCGCCAACGATGCCTTTGCTGAAATCTCCGGCTATAGTGTTGAGGAGCTACTGTCACTGCCGCCGGCAAAAGTGCAGGCGATGGTACATCCCGAAGACCAGCCGCTCGTTTGGGAGCGCTTTCGAGACCGGCTGGCGGGCAAAACGGTGCCTTCCCAGTATGAATATCGCGGTATTCGAAAGGATGGGTCGGTGTGCTGGCTGGAAATGCATGCTAACCGCATCGAGTATGGTGGGAAGCCTGCTATCCAAGGAGCCATCATAGACACCACCGAGCGCAAGCAGGCAGCGAGAGAATTGCAGGAGGTTGGGCTAAAGTATAAGACAATGCTTGAGACGATGCAAGAGGGTTATTATGAATTAGACCTTGCCGGCAATTGGACGTTTCTCAATGATGCATTCTGCCATAACCTGGGGTATTCCAAGGAAGAGTTAACAGGAACAAGTTATCGGCTTATGACATTTAAAGATGATGTCGACCCCGTCTCTAAAATATATGAAGAGGTCTACCGAACAGGCAAGGCATCAACTGTTTTTAATGTCAGAGCAATTTGCAAGGATGGCAGTATACGAACTATTGAAGCCTCCGCTTTTCCTTTAATAAACGAGCAGGGGACTATAATCGGATTCCGGGGTATCGGCCGTGACATCACCGAGCGCAAGTGGGCGGAGGAGGAGGTGCGCGATAGCGAGGAGCGTTACCGCACCCTGTTTGAGAAAACGGCTAACCCCATTCTGATTACTGACACCGAGGGCAACTATATTGAGTGCAACGAAGCAGCGCTACAGTTCCTCGAATGTACGCGGGGGGAACTATTGACAAAGAACGTCAGGGACACCATTCCGCCCGGCAAAGAAAGGATAATGGACGAACACATACCCCTGTGGGAAAAAGGCGGGAGGATAGAGACTGAATACTTTGTCAATGGCAAGTTGAAGACCCTGGACCTGACCATTACCCCTGGGAGGTGGCGAGGCAAGCAAGTCATCTTCGGTGTGGGGACGGACATCACCGAGCGCAAGCAGGCGGAGGAGGCACTGAGGCAATCTGAAGAAAAATACCGTACTCTGGTGGAAAGCATCGATGAGGTGATTTTCTCCATCGATGCAAACGGTTGCCTGACCTATATCAATCCGACCGCAGAGCGGCTTGCCGGTTATAAGCTGGACGAATTCATAGGTCAACATTTCGGCCGCTTTGTGCCACCCGATGACCTGCCCGATTTGCAGGCGGAATTCGAGCGTGCCCTGGTCAGCGAAACAAGGCTGCTCGAACTAACTGTGCTCGACAAAGAGGGCAAGACCCTCTATATTTGCGTTTCCAGCCGCCCGATATTGAAAGACGGACAAGCGGTGGGACTGACAGGCACTGTTACTGATATCACCAAACGTAGGCAAGCCGAACAAGCATTACGGGAAAGTGAGGAGAAATTCCGCCTGGCTTTTGAAAACGCCAATACCGGAATGTGTCTGGTGGACCTAAATGGACGCTTAATCAAAGTCAACAAGATGATGTGTGATATTTTTGGATACACACGCGAAGAACTCGAAAAGATGACTGTAAATGATATCGCTCATCCTGAAGACCTGGGTACCAGCCCCGAGTTCATAAGACAGGCAATAGCTGGAGAAATAGAGAGCAGCCAGTTCGAAAAACGATATACCCATAAGGAGGGTCGCATCATCTATGGTATAGTCTCCAGTTCCCTCATCCGTGACTCTAAAGGAGCACCGATGTACTTTATCTCGCAGGTGCAGGACATCACCGAGCACAAGCGGGCGGAGGAGGCGTTGCGGCAATCAGAGGCGAGATACCGAACTATACTCGAAGAGACGACCGAGGGCTATTATGAGGTTGACCTTGCTGGTACCTTTATCTTCGTGAACTACCCTGCCAGCATCCTATTTGGCTATTCCAAGGAGGAGATAGTGGGAACGAACTACCGTTCCTTTTTCACCGAGCAGGAACAGAAAAACATCTTCCAGGCCTTCAACCGGGTCTATCATACAGGCCAGCCGGTCAGAAGCCTGAATTTTGAAGGTCTTCTAAAGGATGGCAGTAAGAGAATCGGTGAACTCTCGGTTTTTCCTTCGCGGAATGAAAAGGGCGAGATAATCGGCTTCCGCGGCATTGGACGTGATATTACCGAGCGCAAGATAGTTGAAGAGGAGCGGAGGCAACTGGAGCTAAAGGCTCAGGCGACAAGCCGATTAGCTTCTGTGGGCGAGATGGCAGCCGGCGTTGCCCACGAGATAAATAATCCTCTCACCGCAGTCACTGGCTATGCCCAGTTGCTTATGGACCGAGAGGACATCCCAGCGGACATCAGGAGCGATTTGG
>Ga0194111_10001044_pt1 | contig 33869 bp, 37 predicted proteins | sample TA2KigC300mmetaG_FD_146194 | JGI IMG/M metagenome (GOLD analysis project Ga0194111, IMG submission 146194) | Freshwater microbial communities from Lake Tanganyika, Tanzania - TA2015033 Kigoma Deep Cast 300m | ecosystem: Environmental > Aquatic > Freshwater > Lake | place: Tanzania: Lake... | reverse complement strand
CAGATAATCGGTTTTGAAAAATGTATTATAAAACCCGAAATTCGAATGTCGAAATCCGAAACAAATTCGAATGACCAAAATTTTAAATCCGAAACGAAAAGATTAGATTTTGAACATTTGATATTTGAATTTTGATATTGTTTCGAAATTCGGATTTCGTGCTTCGAATTTTTTCAAAAACTCATCACCTTCTTCACTGCCATCACAATTCTTTTAGGATTCGGAAGATAGTAATGTTCCGATTTCAACAAGGGCACGGGGATGTCGAAGCCCGTCACCCTTTCGATGGGTGCCTGAAGCGAGAGAAAAGCCTTTTCGTTGATAACAGCAATGATCTCCGCACCCAGACCGCAGGTCTTTGGCGCCTCATGGACAACGACCGCTCTTCCTGTTTTTCGAACCGAGGCGATGATCGCATCCACATCCATGGGCGAGATCGTTCTGAGATCGATGATCTCCGGATCAATCTTATCTCCCTTTAATTCTTCAGCCGCATTTAAAGCCTCCCGAACCATTGCACCCCAGACAATAATCGTCACATCCCTGCCTTCCTGAACCAATCGGGCTTTGCCCAATGGAATGGTATAGTCTCCTTCCTCAACCTCCTCGCGAATGGCCCGGTAGATGCGTTTGGGTTCAAGAAAGATGACCGGGTCGGGGTCACGGATCGAAGAAAGGAGCAACCCTTTCGCCTCAGAGGGAGTGGATGGGATGACCACTTTGATCCCTGGCGTATGGGCTAAGATCGCCTCAGGGCTTTCGGAATGATGCTCAGGCGCATGGATGCCGCCCCCATAGGGAACCCGGATGACCAAGGGACAGACAAACCTTCCTCGCGAGCGATTCCGAATCCTTCCAATGTGGTTCGTGATCTGATCGAGGCAGGGATAGAGAAAACCATCAAACTGAATCTCCGCAATCGGCCGCAGTCCATACAGGGCCATGCCCATGGCCGTGCCCACGATTCCTGTCTCCGCGAGAGGGGTGTCAACCACCCGTTGGTCGCCGAACTTCGCCTGGAGTCCATCGGTCACACGAAAGACCCCGCCCTCGCGGCCCACATCCTCACCCAGGACAACGATTCGATCATCCCTTTCCATCTCCTCCCGAAGAGCGAGGTTGATTGCTTCTACCATATTGAGTCTGGGCATAACTTTATTTTCTCCTGTCATTCAACTTTGGATACTTACAAGTTCAATATGAGAATATTCTTCTACCATTTAAGAAACGGCAGTCGTCATGCTGAATTTAGTTCAGCATCTCGATTGATCCAAAGTGTCAGATCCTGAAACAAGTTCAGGATGACACATACCTGAAATTCCAAATATTTTTTTAAATATATTTTTACCCTATACCCTATGCCCTTCGCTCTATGCGATTAAAGCGTTGACTTCAAATACTCCATCTGTTCTTTCAACTGCGGCGTCATCTCCGCATAGACATATTTAAAAATATCTTCTACCTCAGGCACTGGAACCGCTTCAGCCTCCTTCACTACCTGGTCAATTTCTTTCTGCGCCTCTTCAGTCATTTGCTTTTCTACTTCCTCGCTCCAGAGTCCCTTCCCTTTGAGATAAAGCCTCAACCTCACCAATGGATCTAAAGGTTTCCATCGCTCTATCTCTTCATCCGTCCTGTATTTGGTTGGATCATCGGCTGTGGTATGAGGACCAAACCTGTAGGTCACTCCCTCGATAAGGGTAGCCCCTCCTCCGGAACGTGCTTTATCGACTGCTTCCTTTGTTGCGGTATGAACAGCAAAGAGATCGTTTCCATCCACCTGAATTCCATCCATTCCATAGGCCATCGCCTTCTGGGCAATCGTCTCCGAAGCAGTCTGGATCTTTCTTGGAACGGAGATGGCAAACTGGTTATTCTGACAGAAGAAGATGCTCGGAGTTTTAAAGACTCCTGCAAGGTTCATCGCTTCATGAAAATCGCCTTTGGAGGTTGCACCATCTCCAAAATAGGCGATGGTCACAATTTTATCCCCCCGGATTTTTGCCGCCCAGGCCACTCCAACCGCATGAAGGGGATGTGTTCCAACAGGGATCGATACAGGCATGACATTAATCCCTTCTGGCGCGCGGCTTCCCTCCTCATTGCCCATCCAGTAGAGATAGATTGTTTTGAGGGGAATCCCCATCATCAGGCTTGCGGCCAATTCCCTGAAGGCTGGAAAAACCCAATCCCCTTTTTGAAGAAGATAGGCGCTTCCAACCTGACAGGCCTCCTGGCCCCAGACAGGCGCATAGGTTCCCATTCTTCCCTGTCGCTGGAGCATCAAGGCCTTTTGATCAGCCAGCCGGATGAAGACCATCCTCTGATAAAGCTGGAGCGTCTCCTGATCGTTGAGCGGCGCCTCCATCTCCGAATAAAGCGTCCCATCAGGCTTAAGCATCTGGAACATCTTCCCTTTCAGGGGATGATAATCATCAAACAAACCCATAGATTCTCCTTTCGAATTTAGGAATTCAGGAATTTAGGAATTTTCAATCCGCAATCCGCAATCCGCAATCCGCAATGTGTTTATTCCAACGCCCACTTCTTCAATCGTTCGTAATCTGCGGAGCCACAGATCCACTTGCCGGTCTTTTTATTATAAAAGAACGGGACTCCTCCGCAAAAGCCCTTGTCATACTCTCTCATCAGCTTGGCATTGACCTCATTATGCCAGACCTCAAGCTTCGCCACCTTTACCCCCTCCTCATCCTCCAACCTCTCCACGAGAGGCTCTACATGTTGGCAGTGGGGTCACTCAGCACCGGTAAACTCCAAGAGATAAAACTCCTCTTTCGTCATAAAGCTTCCTCCTTTCTTTTAATGAATAAGGCTTCTGAGATCAGTTTTGCAATGGGTAAGTAAAGAACGATCAGTGTGAGCAAAGGAAGAAACGATGACAACAGGTCATCTTTCTTGAAACCGACCAGGGTGTAAGCGATGACAAGCAATATCGCGGTAAAATTATGGGTGCAGATCATTCCCAGGTTGGCAGGAGCCATCTTAACGGGGTCCCGGTAGTGAGCCCGCAAAATGGAAATGGTCTTGAATGCAATGGGTATCGTCAGCAGGGAAATCAGACCAATCACAGGAATCTTTCCCAAAAAGATGCCCATCAGGATGGCGCCATAAGCAGAAAGGAGGCTCAGAATAAAGAGTCTCACTCCTGTCTCCTTTCCAAAGCGGGCGACCAGGTTCAGTTTTCCAGCCCTCCTGTCTTCAAGATAATCCGGGATTTCATTGATCGTGATCATCGAAAAGAGCATCATCCCAAAGGGAAGCGTCCCCCAGAAGGCTTCCCATGAGAATCTCTGCGTCTGAACATAGTAGGCTCCCAGACCGATCCCCGGGCCGAAACAGAAAAGCTGTGCGATCTCTCCCAGCCCTCTGTAACCAAACCGAATGGGAGGGGCCGTATAAAAGAAGGCGCAGAAAAAGCCAAAAGCTAAAAGGAAGAGAACAAAAGGTCCCCTCAAGATTCCTAAAAATATCCCGATCCCGATGGCAATGATATAGAAGCTCGCAAAGACATTTCGCATCTGATCAGGACTGATCAAACCCTTTGAAAGAGTGCCGCTCCCACCCGAATAGGGATTTCCGTGTGTATCAAAAACATCGACCAGATGGCGAAAGTCGTAATAGTCATCCGTCATATTGAGAGCCAGATGATTGAGGATCAGGCCCAGCATGACCAGAAGAAAGTATCCCGCATGGAACTGGCCATCGTATGTCCAGGCAATCATGCCTCCCAAAATCCCCGGCATAAAACTGGCCGAGGCGTAGTGAAACCGGAAGGCCTTCCACCAAATTCCCCAACCTCCGGATCCCATCTTAACTCCGCTTCTTCCTTAAAAAGTAATCGAGACTCAGTCGCCCCGGTCCTGCGGAGAAAAGCAGGAGACATCCTCCAATCATGCTCACATTCTTCATAAACATGATCATCTGAATGCGATCGCTGAAATTGGTATGAAAGATGAGTGTGGTCGGAATGAGAAAGATGAGGATAAGGAGCGCTCCAAACCGGGTGAAATATCCCAGGATAACGCTCAGGCTTCCAACCAGTTCAAAGACGATGGCACCAAAGAGGAAAAAGCTAGTGTAAGACATGCCGAATTTAGCCATATACTGGGCTGTCCCCTCAAAGTTTCCGATCTTCCCGATTCCCGAATTGAGAAAGATGAGAACCAGGAGAATCCTACCGAGCAGACTGCAGAAGGCTTTCAACCATTCCATAATCTTCTCCTTTCCCCCCTCTTAACCCCACCTCGCCTCCCCTTATAACTCCCCCTTCCCCCTCTTAACTTAAGAGGGGGAAGATGGATGGGGGCGTTAGACCGGAGGTAGGGAAGGGTTAAAGATTCAATCTTATATCTCCATACTTCTTGACATGTTCCACCAGTCCGCCGTCGTTGAGGATTTGTCTCATTACGGGTGGAATGGAGATGAATGAGATGGTTTCATTCCGGCCGTAGTTAACGATTTTTCCCTGATCCAAAAAGAGCTCTATCTGATCTCCTTCAGTGAACTTTTCAGTATCACAGACCACAGCAGGAAGTCCGTTATTAAAACAGTTGCGGTAGAAAATTCTGGCAAAGCTCTTTGCTAATACGGCCTGGATGCCATTCATTTTAATTACGATGGCCGCATGTTCCCGGCTTGATCCCTGGCCAAAGTTATGGCCTGCTACGATAAAATCGCCGGCCGATACTTTTTCTGAAAAATTTGGCTTTTCATATTCAAAGATATGTTTTGCCAGCTCAGGAAGGTTTGACCGGAGATAAAAATACCGGCCCGGGATGATATGATCGGTGCTGATGGCGTCGCTAAACTTCCAAACCCTGCCTCTCATTTTCCCTCCTCCTAACCCGGCTCAGCCGGAACCAACTCCAACCTTGGGGGAGTTGAAAAAAATACGAAATCCGAATATCGAAATCCCTGCCTTCGCCGAAGCGGCTTCGCGCAGGCAGGCGAAACAAATTCGAATTTTCAAAATTCAAAATTATTAAAGTTTTCTTTCGTTTTGAACATTTGAAATTGATGCATTTGAGATTGTTTCGAGTTGGTCCTGCTGGACGCGTCGCACGTATTTCGTGCTTCGGATTTATAATTGCTCAGTATAAAAAACTTTGGTACCACCTTGTGTACAATTTTATTCCCAAACGATTAAAGATATTTCCTTGGATCTGCAATCTTTCCTTCGATGGCTGTGGCTGCTGCCACTGCCGGAGACCCCAAATAGATGAACGAATCGGGGCTTCCCATCCTTCCCTTGAAATTTCTTGGCTGAGTTGCCAGACAGACTTCACCGTCTCCTAAAACGCCCTCGTGAAGTCCAACGCAGGCCCCGCACCCAGGCGGCATGGCTAATGCACCTGCTTCAATCAATGTTTCCATGGTTCCATCTTTTAGCGCTTCTAAATAGACCAAACGGGATCCAGGGGTAACAATCATTCGGATCTTGGAATGGATCTTTTTACGTTTCAATATTTTTGCCGCTATCTGAAGGTCTTCCAACCTTCCATTGCAGGAGGTCCCAAGGTAAACCTGGTCCATTTTAACTTCCCCGATGCGATCAATCGTCATGGTATTATCCACCTGATGAGGACAGGCAATAGTGGGTTGAAGGGCTTTTGCGTCGATCTCAATCACTTTCTCATATCGGGCATCGGGGTCTGAGGACATTTTTCTAAAATCTCCAGGTCTCCTCATCCGGTTTAACCATTCTCGAGTAATCTCATCAGAGGGAAATAGGCCTACCTTTGCTCCGGCTTCTACAGCCATGTTGGCAATGGTCATCCTCCCGGCCATCTCGAGGTGCTCAATCGCATCCCCATCGAATTCCAGAGCTTTATAGGTTGCTCCAGCCGCACCGATCTTGCCTATCAGATGAAGGATGATATCCTTTCCAAAAACACCGGCAGGGAGTTTCCCGTTCACTACAACCCGGATCGTCTCTGGCACTCTGAACCAGATTTTGCCGAGGGCCATGGCAACAGCCGCATCCGTAGACCCCACTCCAGTGGCGAAGGCCGAAAGAGCCCCTCCTGTACAGGTGTGGGAATCGGCTCCGATGACCACATCCCCGGGTTTCACTTCCTCTTCAGCCACGACCTGATGGGAGATGCCGTATCCCACATCAGAGATCCGGCATCCTGTCCTCTCTGAAAATCCTCTTAAAAAAGTATGATCATTGCTCAATTCAAGTTTAGGGCTGGGGGCAGCATGGTCTAAAAAGAAGATGGTCTTCCGTGGATTGGAAACTTTTTCAAACCCCATCTCCAGGATCTTTCTCACGGCTAAGGGCCCTGTTCCATCCTGAGCATAGACGAGGTCCGTGTTGACTACAACGATCTCCCCGGGCCGTACGTCCTTGCCCGCATGCTCGCTCAATATCTTCTCTGCCAGTGTCATCCTCATCTTTTTATTCTCCCATGGGTCTTTAATTTGTTATAGCACAAAACAGGCCCATCTTCACCTTGAATTTTAGGGGACCGGTCCTTATCTTTTGGTCAAGAGAGGGGGTATAAGTGATGAAGAAAAACAATAAAAAGTCAGGGACAAAAAAAGCAAGAAAAGGAGCGATGACGATGCACGAGTTTTGCTGGTACACGCCCACTTATTATAGATTCTACTATGACGATGTCTGGTGCCGTTAACAAGAGATCGGCCCGGGCCATTTTGTAGATTATTTAGATCGCTCTTCAATGGGGACATATTCGCAGGCCTCGAGACCGCAATAGGTTCCGATATAATCAGCATCGGGCCGGTAGAGTTCGGGTTTGGCCTGAGCCTCTCCAAACTTCTCTTCGATAATGTGTGCAGCCCAGCCCGAGACCCGTGAGATGGCAAACACCGGCGTGAAGAGATCGATTGGAATGTTCATCATATGATAGACGGAAGCGCTGAAGAAATCGACATTGGGGAAAATTTCTTTTCCTTTGATCCTCCGAAATTCCTCTTTGGTAGCAACTTCGATCGCCAGGGTTAGCTCGAACCACCTTCGATCCCCAGTTCGCTCCGCCAATTTTTCGCTGATCTTGCGAAGGATAGCGGCCCTCGGGTCTTCAATGTGATAAACCGCGTGTCCCATTCCCATCACCTTTCCACCCTTCTGGAGTTTCTCTTTCACCCAGGAATTGACCCGACTGACTTCCCCAATATCCAGGAGCATTCTCATCACTTCGCTGTTGGCTCCTCCATGGAGTTCTCCTGAGAGGGCTCCGAGGGCAGCCGTAATGGAGGCATAAAGATGGGCATGTGTCGAGGCTACCTCCCTTCCTGCAAACGTGGAGGCATTAAAAGAATGCTCGGCATGAAGGACCAGGCAGGTATCGAAGTCTCTGGCTGTATCGGGATCGGGGAGGGAACCGGATAACATAAATAAGAAGTTTCCGGCATGAGTCAGATCAGAACGAGGGAGGACAGGTTCTTTTCCCTTCCGGATACGCTCCCATGCCGCGGCAATACCAGGCAATTTCCCCATTAACCGGAGGGTTTTTCTCAAATTCGCCTCCCTGGTCTCCTCGTTTAATTGAGGATCATAACTTCCCAAAACAGGAACGGCGGATTGTAATACATCCATCGGATTGGCAGATTTCGGCAATATCTTCATCATCTCAAAAATAGCTTCGGGAATTTCACTTTCGAGGATAAGCTCTGATTGAAATCGCTTCAATTCCTCCTGCGTTGGCAGCCGGTCGTTCAGGAGGAGAAAGGAAACCTCCTCAAAGGTTGAGGAGCGGGCCAGGTCAATAATATTGTATCCCCGATAAATGAGAATCCCTTTCTCTCCATCGACGTCGGAGATGCGGGTATCCGCCACCTTTACCCCACGGAGTCCAATGTTTTTTACATCTATCCCTTCTTCCATACTTCATCCCCCTTCAAGCTAAAACAACGAAGCATTGAGAACACAACTGAACTCACTATTTATACCATACAAAATCGGCGAATTCACCTTGAAATGTCAATTCCTCGTCCCTATCTTTTTATCGAAAGGAGGTGTTTTTATGGACAACAAAGTAAAAGTTACCCCATGTGTCTGCATCTCCCATGACAGGGACCAAGGACACCTCACGGTGGAAATGGAGATGCCGGGTGTTGACAAGAAGGACATCAAACTTGACATGAGGAAAGACAGCTTTTGTGTCTCAGCCCCAAGGGGTGAGGATACCGAATACGCGGGTTGTTTTATGTTGGCCCATGATGTTTTGGCTGACAAGACAGCGGCCAGGTATGAAAACGGCCTCCTCAGGATCAACGCACCCATCCGGGGCTGGGAGCAAAAGGTGAACGTTCCAGTCCAGTAACACTTCAGGCTACCTCTAAAAATGTCATTCCGGCGAAAGCCGGAATCCAGAAGGTATTGAAAATACTGGACTCCCGGCTTCGCGGGAGTGACGAATTCGGAATTATTAGAGGTTCCCTTCAGACTTGGAGCCCTTCCGATGAGGAAGGGCTTTTTACATTTAACTCCCTATCTTTTCATCTTAAATCACCCCGCTTCTATGAAATGTACAATAAGCCTTCGAACCTCCTTGATCTCTTCAAGAGGAGTGATTATTTTTAGATTGAAAGGAAGGTGTTGATAATGAAAAAAAACGATAAAAAAACGACGAAAGAGAAATCCAAAGCTCCCACGTCCTCTATGTATGATTGCTGTTGGTACGAAGCATCCTCCTATGATCCATGCTGTGGCGGGGTCTGTTGCTGCTGTTAAGTGTTAAGTAGAGGGGAGTCGTTGATTACGCAAAAGAAGTACATCAGTAGGACAGTTTAAAAAGGAGCGAATAAAATGTACGTGATCAAAGGAATAAAACAATGCTCTTGCTATGAGCTGGATGATAAAGAGGAAACCTTTTTAGTCGAGGTTGAACATCCCGGAGGAAAAAGGGAAGACCTCGTTTTTAAACGTGAAAAGGTTGATCTCTTTTTTCATCCAAGAGCCATCAGCGGATGAGGGATAGGCCCTGGCTTTAACTTAAAGGGTCTTTTCAACCTCTTCAAGCATCCGTCGGGCAATGATGATTCTCATGATCTGGGCGGTGCCTTCGTAAATTTGTATCACTTTGGCGTCCCTCATCAATTTTTCAACGGGATGCCATTTCGTATATCCCATCCCTCCATAAATCTGAACAGCATCCGAAGTAACCCGCATGGCCACGTCCGAGGCAAAGGCTTTTGCCATCGCCGCTTCCTTCGAATTTCGAGCTCCTTGATCCGCAAGCCAGGCAGCCTTGTAGACCAACAGCTTTGCCGCCTCAATGCCTATGGCCATATCCGCCAGGATGAACTGAATGGCCTGATGCTCCGCAATTGGCACCCCGAACTGGATTCGTTTTTTCGCATACTGTGTGGCCAGTTCCATGGCTGACCTGGCCATCCCTACTGCCCCTATGGAAATCATCGGTCGTGTGATGTCAAGGGCAGCCATCGCTTTCTTGAACCCCTCTCCTTCGCCTGCCAGTAAATTTTCTCTGGGGACCTTGACCTGATCAAATCTCACCGCCGTCGTATTTGATGCCCTCTGGCCCATCTTATCAATAGGCTCCCCATGGCTCACCCCTTCAAAATTGGAGGGTACAATAAGGCAGAGTATCCCTTTATGTTTTTTTTGCGGATTCGTTGTAGCAAAGACGAGATAGAAATCGGCGTAGCCTCCATTGGTGATCCACATCTTCGTCCCGCTGAGAAGATAATGGTCTCCATTCAGGGTGGCTGTTGTCTTCATGGAAGCAGGATCGGATCCCGCCGTCAACTCGCTCAAACAGTAAGAGGCCATGCCGAACTTCGAACAGATGGGTTTGAGAAATCGTTCCTTCTGTTCTTCTGACCCGAATTTGATGATGGGGTAGATTGCCAATGTGCTTACAAAGATGGAGACATAGATGCCCATGCAACCGGCGGCCAGTTCCTCTGCGATGAGGCAGTTATCCAGGACCCCCAGTCCCTGGCCACCATATTCCTTCGGAACGAGAGGGGTAAGAAACCCTTCCTGATGCGCTTTCTCCATCACATCAACGGGAAAGGTTCCTTCCCGGTCATGTTTGTCTGCTACCGGTAAAATCACCTCGATAGAAAATCGCCTGGCCCTCTCTTGCAACCTCTTTTGCTCATGCGTCAATTCAAACCCAATCATCTCTTTTCTCCATAGGTGTAAAATCCCCTGCCTGTCTTGACTCCCAAATACCCGGCATCCACATATTTCAGGAGAAGAGGGCAGGGCCGGTATTTATCTCCAAAAGCCTCCTGAAGAACGTTCATCACTGAAAGGACCGTATCCAACCCCACAAAATCGGCCAGTTCCAACGGACCCATCGGATGGTTGGCTCCCATCTTCATGATGGCATCGATATCCTCTGCTTTTCCCAGACCTTCGTAAAGGGTATAGATAGCCTCATTCATAAAGCTAAAGATCAACCGGCTCGACACAAAGCCCGGGAAATCGGCCGCTTCGAGAGGAGTCTTCCCGAGCTTTAAGCTTAATTCTTTGGTCGTCCGAAAAGCTTCTTCGGAGGTCGCCAGCCCACGGATGATCTCGATCAACTTCATCACAGGGACGGGATTGAAGAAATGCATTCCGACTACACGATCTTGCTTTTGGGTAAACGATCCGATTCGTGTGATCGAAATGGAAGAGGTATTGCTGGCAAGCACGACCTCCGGCCGGGTAACGGCGTCGAGCGTTTTAAACACCTCCTCTTTCATGAGGATATTTTCGATCACTGCTTCAATCACAAAATCGCACTCTTTCAGATCCTCCAATCGCGTCGTTGTCGAGAGTCTCTTGAGAACGCCCTCTTTCTCGTCGATGGAGATCTTCCCCTTTTGAACTCTTTTCTCAAGATTTCCTGCAATCCTTCGCTTCCCCCGTTCAATGGCCTCCTGGTTAACGTCTCTCATGAGGACATCAAATCCCGAGCTGATGGCCACCTCTGCGATCCCACTGCCCATCTGCCCTGCCCCAACGACTCCGATCTTTTTAATCTCCATAGGTCACCCTCCATACGACTTTTTTCAATTATAACCTGTTTTCGGATGTTTGAATATCATTCAATTTCTTCATACGAATTTCTCAAATTAAGATTGATTTTAACTCGGGGTTGCTGTAAATTTATTAATTATGCCCGGCCATCATCTTCGTTCTCTTCTCGTAAGAACAATCATACTGATCCTGATCGTTTTTTGTCATGGTAAACTTCTTGCCCATGTTGAAGAACATCGCGAACAGAAAGGGGTTGGAATTGACGAGAAACTGGGCCACCTTATTCCCCTCGATTTGACCTTCCGGGATGAAAATGGAAAACCGGTCCTTCTCAGACAGTTAATCAATAGGCCTACGATCCTCGCCCCGGTCTTTTTTTCCTGTCCGGATGTCTGCAGTTTTTTATTGTCCAACCTCTCGGGGACATTGAATCGCTTGCCCCTGGACCCGGGGAAAGATTTTCTTATTCTATCCATAAGTTTTGATGAAACAGAACACCCCCTTCTGGCCTCGGAAAAGAGGTACCTTTACCTCAAGATGATCGAGAAACCATTTCCGGAAGAGGCCTGGAGATTTTTAACAGGCGACAGGGAAAGTATTCTTAAGCTCACGGACGCTGTGGGTTTTCTTTTTAAGAGAGAGGGCAAAAATTTCTTGCATCCTGTCGCCCTGATCATTCTTGCTCCCGATGGGAAAATCACCCGATATCTTTATGGGACGGAGATCTTGCCCTTTGACCTGAGGATGGCGCTTCTCGAAGCCTCGGAAGGAAGGATCGGGCCCACGATCAGTAAGGTTTTACGGTTCTGCTTCAGTTATGATCCGAAAGGTCGAAAATATGTCTTTAACACATTGAAAGTGACAGGAATAGCCACATTAACCTTCGCCTTCTCTTTCATCCTGTTTCTGATCTGGAGAGGCAGGAGGAAGCCGAAACGAGGTTGAAAAAAGATGGCCGGTTTTTACGAAGATGAAGGGCGATTGAGAGGAATCCTGGGTTGGATTTTTTCCACTGACCATAAGAGGATCGGGCTTCTCTATCTTTTTGCGATTCTCTTTTTCTATGCCATCGGGGTTCTCCTTGGATTTCTGATGCGTCTCGAACTGGTTGCGCCGGGTCCTACGATCATGAGGCCCCAGACCTACAATGCTATTTTCACGCTGCACGGCGTGATCATGGTCTTCTTATTCGTCATCCCTGGGATTCCTTCCATTTTTGGAAATTTCTTTCTTCCGATTCAGATCGGCGCAAGGGATGTCGCCTTTCCGAAGATCAACCTCCTCTCCTGGTGGGTCTTTATGACGGGTGCTTTTTTAGCCGTCCTCTCCCTATTCACAGGGGGCGGACCCGTGGATACAGGCTGGACCTTCTATGTGCCTTATAGCCTGAGGACTCCGGTCAATGTCCCCCTTGCTGTCTTTGCCGTCTTCATCCTTGGTTTTTCATCGATCCTCACAGGAATCAATTTTGTTACAACCACTCACATGCTGCGGGCTCCCGGGATGAGCTGGTTTCGACTTCCTCTCTTCGTATGGGCCATCTATGCCACGGCATGGATTCAGATTCTCGTTACTCCTGTGATAGGGATCACCCTTCTTCTCACCCTGATGGAGAGGCTTATGGGAGTTGGAATATTCGATCCCTCAAAAGGAGGCGATCCGCTCCTTTACCAGCATCTCTTCTGGATCTATTCCCATCCGGCAGTTTATATCATGATCCTTCCTGCCATGGGGATCATTTCGGAAATCATCCCCGTCTTTGCGAGAAGGACGATCTTTGGATATAAGGCAATCGTTTTTTCAAGTCTGGCCATCGCCATTGTCGGCTCTTTCGTCTGGGGACACCATATGTTTGTCAGTGGGCAGAGTGACCTCGCCTCAATCATCTTCTCCCTTTTGACCTTTCTCGTGGCCGTCCCCAGCGGCGTCAAAGTCTTTAACTGGGTCTCAACCCTATATAAGGGTTCCATCGAGGTCGCCCCTCCCCTTCTTTTCGCCTTAACCTTTATCTTTCTTTTTTCGGTCGGAGGACTGACAGGCCTCTTTCAGGGAGCCCTTGCTACAAATATCCATCTCCATGATACCTACTGGGTGGTGGGACACTTTCATTATGTCATCTTCGGGGGAACGGGGTTTGCCATCTTCGGAGCCCTCTATTACTGGTTTCCAAAGATGTTTGGACGGATGTATCATAAGAAGGCCCCCTATTTCGCATGGGGTCTCCTTTTTGTCGGGTTCAACATGCTCTATTTTCCCATGCTCATCCTGGGCTGGCAAGGGATGCCGAGAAGATACTACGATTACCTCCCTCAATTTCATTTCCTCCAGTTGGTTTCCACGATCGGCTCATGGATTTTAATCGGAGGCTTAATCTTGATGTTTGCCAATCTCGTCTATTCTCTGTTCAGGGGTGAAAAGGCAGATGAAAATCCATGGGGGGGAGCTACTCTCGAATGGCAGATTCCCTCACCGCCCCCAAAGGAGAATTTTTTAAAGATTCCTCGAATTGAACGGGGGCCATATGAGTATAGAAAATAAAAATTCGAATTTTGAATACCGAAATCCCTGCCTTCGCCGAAGCGGCTTCGCGCAGGCAAGCAAAACAAATCCGAATTTCTCAAATTCAAATTTTTAAAAGCTTTTTTTCGTTTTGAACATTTGAAATTGAATTTTATGAGGTTGTTTCGAATTGGTCCTGCTGTCCGCTTCGCACGTATTTCGTGCTTCGGATTTAAAATCTGCCAGGTGTTACTAAAAGATGATGGAGACTCATAGAAACAATACCGGTTCAAAGTTGGGGATGTGGCTCTTTCTGCTTTCGGAGATTCTTCTTTTCGGAGGACTGTTCATTCTCTACTCCGTTTACCGGTTCAACCATTCCCAGGTGTTTCATCTGGCCGCTGAGGCGTTGAACCGACCACTCGGGACTTTGAACACACTGATCCTTCTCACCAGCAGTTTGACCATGGTCCTCTCCATCTTCTTCCTGAAAAGCAGAAAGCCGGAAAGATCCTTGTTCTTCCTCTTCTTAACCATCTTTTTAGGACTATTCTTCCTCTTCAATAAATACTTTGAATGGGCCTCTAAGGTCCATCACGGAATCTATCCCAATGCCCCCGGTCTTCTTGAAAGAGAAAGAGGGGAGGTCCTCTTTTATGGCCTCTACTATTCGATGACCAGCCTCCATGGACTCCATGTGCTCGTTGGGATTGGCCTCCTCTCCGTGATGTTTATCTTGATTCTAAGAGGTAAAATCAATCACGAACGAATCCTTCCACTGGAAAATACCGGGCTTTACTGGCACCTGGTGGATATCATCTGGATTTTTCTCTTTCCACTTTTCTATTTGATGACGTGACTCGAAAGGCAGCGGAGTGAAAAGTTATATTTTCGTCTGGCTTTGCTTGGTGGTGCTTACTGGGGTCGCCGTCTCTGTGGCCGGAATGGATTTAGCCGGATGGAGCGTGGCCGTGGCCATGGTCATCGCTTTCGTCAAATCAGGGCTCATTCTTATTTATTTTATGCATCTGAAAGAGGAAGAAGGGTTCAGGCTCCTTCGATGGATGATCCCCGGAGTCCTGGCCATCTTAATCCTCTTTATCGGTCTGACCTTTCTCGATGTTGCTTTTCGCTAATGGTGGTGAGGTATGATGCGCGGAGGTACGGGTTTTCCGGACCAGGTGGTTGAGAATGTTTTTCTTTTCATTGCGGCAATCTCCGTTTCGATTCTGGTCCTCATCACCTTCCTGATGATCTATTTTACCATTCGGTATCACCGGAAGAGAAATCCAACGCCCGAAGACATCAGGGGAAATCTCTGGCTCGAGATCCTCTGGACCGTGATCCCTACCCTTCTCGTCCTGTCCATGTTCTATTATGGATGGACAGGGTTTCAAACCCTCAAGAAGGTCCCTGAAGGCGCTTTCACGGTTAAGGTGATGGCACGCCAGTGGTCATGGCTCTTTGAATATGAGAATGGGATGAAGACCGATGAATTGGTCATCCCCGTGGGAAGACCCATCCACCTGCTACTTGCTTCCCAGGATGTGATTCACAGTTTTTATATCCCCGCCCTCAGAGTCAAACAGGACACGGTTCCGGGAATGGTCACTTCCTTATGGTTTCAAGCCAAGGAGGTTGGAACCTTTGATATCTTGTGCGCGGAATATTGCGGGTTGCAACATGCCTATATGCTCACCCGGCTCAAGGTCTTTTCGGAAGAGGAGTTCAACCGGTGGTATCAGGAAAAAGAAATAGACTTGAAGGAAATCCCTCGCGGGCTGCGGTTGCTTCAGGAGCAGGGGTGCCTGGTCTGTCATAGCCTCGACGGAACGCCAAGGGTCGGCCCCACGTTGAAAGGTCTCTACGGGAAAACGGTCGTTGTAATCACAGATGGACGGGAGAGAAAGGTTCTCGCAGACGAGGACTATCTGAGGAGATCCTTGCTTCAGCCAAATGCCGATATCGTCAAGGATTTCCCGCCCATCATGCCCTCCATGCAGAGCATCCTGTCCGAAGAGGAGATCGTGGAACTGATCCGATATGTGAAGGAATTACGATGAGAGATATGAGAACCCGGTTCTCTCTCTTGGTAGACCTGACCAGATTGAGAATGTCGCTTTTTGTGACTTTTTCCGCCTGGGCGGGCTTTATCCTGGCGAGCAAAGAACTCTCTAAAGGGGTATACCCCTTGCTCCTGGGAGTCTTCCTGCTTGCATCAGGGGCCAGTGGCCTCAATCAATACCAGGAGAGACGAGAGGACCAGAGGATGGAGAGGACAAAGGGCCGTCCAATCCCTTCGGGAAACCTCTCCCCATCTTTAGCCCTGAAGTTGTCTTTGCTCCTTCTCCTTCTTGGATTTTCTATCCTGTGGATTGGGAGCAGCAGGATAGCGTTGGGTCTGGGCATCTTTGCCATGCTCTGGTATAATGGAATTTACACGCCTCTTAAGAAGAGAACCGTGCTGGCCATCCTGCCGGGAGCCCTGGTTGGCGCAATTCCTCCCGCCATCGGTTGGTTTTCAGGAGGAGGCCGTCCGGACGGTCAGCTCCTGGCCATCGCATTCTTCTTCTTCATCTGGCAGATACCGCACTTCTGGCTTCTTCTCCTCGATTACCGGAGAGACTATGAAAAAGCCGGGTTCCCGGCGGTGACGCAGACCTGGGGATTAAACCAGACGGGCAAAATTTTATTCGTATGGATCTTGGCAACCGCGGTCGCCGGTCTTCTGACGCCCCTCTTCGGGGTCATCAGCTCTGATGCTATTTTTGGAGGTTTGGTGATCCTTACCCTCTGGTTGATATGGAATGCATGGAAAAGACTTTTGAATCATCCTCTTTCCTCTCCTTTTCACCCTGCTTTCAGGGTGGTGAATATTTATATTTTAACCGCGATGGTTCTCTTCAGCCTCGATCACTTATTGTATTAAATACAGAAACCTTCCATCATCCATGCACTTTTGAACACTCTCTCTATGTTTTCCTTGACAGGGTATTCCTCCATCGAATATAAATTATTTATATTGAATCGAAAGGAGTAGTTCGACGCATTTCCCGGCTAACGGTGATTCATGAAAAAGAAACTCGCCCTTTCGATTGGCATCGTTCTCTTTTTACTCTTTGCCATCGTCGCCTACCATCGGTTCCAAGTTCAGACCAAAGGAATCTTCTTCACCGTCTTTCCGATCTTCGCATGGGTGTCGGTCGACCAACCCGTTCTGTTCAACCATGTCCGCCATACGGAAGGCCTCAACCTGAACTGCAACTTCTGCCATCGATATGCCGAAAGATATCGCTCTGCGGGTCTCCCCAACATTGAACTCTGCAAAGCCTGCCATGCCACCGATGCCATGAGCAAGAAACCGGAAGCGCTTAAAGTTGTCAGATATGCGCAGTCGGGAGAAGAAATTCCGTGGAAGAAGATGTATGATCTTCCGACGTTTGTCGTCTTTCCACACTGGATCCATGTTCAAAGCGACGTCGATTGTTCCGTTTGTCACGGCCTCACCTCGAAAAAGGAGAGACCGGTTAAAATGGTGGATAGAAATTACATGGACTGGTGTATGGAATGTCATAAGAAAAGAGGGGCAAGCAACGACTGTTATGCCTGCCACTCCAGCTGATTCATTGCGGAATGCGGAATTCGGAATGCGGATTTGAAATCTTAAGTATTCTATTCCGAAATCCGAAATCCGCAATCCGAAATAAGAATGATGAAGATCTCTCGAAGAAACCTGTTGAAAATGATCGGTACGGCGACCCTTGGAATGGCGCTGCCCGATGAACTTCTCCATGCCCTTCCGAAGGAAGGGGAATGGATCCCTTACGAGGAGTACTGGTCAACAGGGATCTGCCTTCAATGCCCGAGTGGCTGTGGTCTCCGGATTCGCTCGGTCAATCACTGGCCGGTCAAACTCGAAGGGATAAAGGACTACCCTGTTAACAAAGGCCGGCTCTGCCCAAAAGGCCAGGCCGGTCTTCAGGTCCTCTACGATCCGGATCGAATCCGGCATCCCCTGAGAAGAAAAGGAAAACGAGGAGAGGGAAGCTGGGAGAAGATCTCCTGGGAAGAAGCCATTTCGCTCGTTACTCAAAGATTGAAAAAACTCCGCGAGGCAGGGCGACCCCATCAGCTTCTCGTCCTGGGAGGCCGGTATCGCGGTCATATGCTCGATCTGATGAGCAGATTTATGGAAGCCTACGGCTCTCCCAACCACCTTGGAAATCCTGCCAGGGGGTCGGACGGAATTCTGAAGGGCCACCTTTTCACGATGGGGATCGGAGAATTTCTTTCAATCCACTGGGAAGAAGTTAACTATCTTCTCTCGTTTGGAGCAAGTCTTCTGGAAGCCTCACGATCCTCGATGATCAACCTTCGCGGGTATGGATTTCTCAGAAGAGGCAGGCCGGGCATCAGAGGAAAGCTGGTTCAAGTCGAGCCCCGATTCTCGGTAACAGCTTCAAAGGCGGATCAATGGATCCCCATTGAACCTGGAACCGATGCTGCCCTGGCCCTCGGCATGGCTCACTGGATCATCAAGGAGAAAAAATTCGACCGGGACTTCATCTCCCGCCATACTTTCGGGTTCGAAGACTGGAAAGATTCAAATGGAATACCCCGCATGGGCTTTAAGACCCTGGTGTTCAAGGAATACTCTCCTGCTCAGGTCTCATCCATCACAGGAATTCCCGAAGAAAAGGTCGTCCAGATTGCAAGTGAATTCGCCACACACAGACCTTCGGTTGCCGTATCGGGAAGAGGAGTCGGAATGCAGACAAACGGGGCCTATAGCCAGATGGCCGTTGACAGTCTCAACGCACTGGTGGGATCGATTGACCGGCCCGGCGGACTTCTTCTTCAGAGGAAACCCCCTTTTCAAAAATGGCCGCCTGTCATCAAAGATCCGATTGCGGAAAAGGGTTTATCCCGTCAACGCGTGGATGGAGCCGGCGACTTTCCATTTCCTTTTGCGCAAGAAGTCCCTTACGTGCTCCCGGAAAGAATCGGCAGGGGAGAGCCCTATCCGATCGATACCCTCTTTCTCTATTACACCAACCCTCTCTTCAGTATCCCCGAGTCCGAAAAGTTCCGGGCCACCATGGAGAAAGTCCCTTTTATTGTCAGCTTCTCACCCTTTATGGATGAAACAACAGAATTTGCTGATCTCGTGCTTCCGGATGGAACCTATTTTGAGCGCTGGCAGGACGACTCTCCTGAGCCAGGACCAGGTTTGCCCATGTTCGGGTTAAGAAGCCCTGTCCTGAGTAGCCCCCTGCATGATGTCCGCGAAACCGGGGACGTCCTGATTCAGATTGCGAAAGGTCTTGGGGGGAGCATGGCGAGGTCCTTTCCGTGGAAAGATATGCAGGAGACTCTGAAGGCGTCTATCCGCGGGGTCTTCCGATCAAAACGGGGCTCCATTCGTACAAAGGATTTTGAAGAATTCTGGAAGGCGCTGGTGGATGCCGGGGGATGGTGGGACAGTTCTTATCCGTTTGGGGAGTGGAGAAAAAAATTCGATACCCCTTCAGGAAGATTTGAATTCTACTCTCAAATCATGGAACGGGGACTGCGTGAACTGTCAAAGAAACGATCTAAAAGCATGGAATCCATTCTGAAGGAGTTGAAGATCGAGGCAACCGGGGATAAGGCTTTCCTGCCTCACTTTGAAAAACCGCGCCTGACCGGAGAAGAAAAGAATTATCCTTTCCACCTCATCCACTATAAATTGATGGCCGGAGCTGAAGGCAGGGGAGCAAACCAGCCTTTTCTCCAGGAAACCGCCTCTCCCAACCTGCAGGAGAGATGGGGTTCCTGGATTGAAATTCACCCGGAGACCGCACGAACCATGGGAATCCAAGATGGAGATCCGGTCTGGGTGGAATCGGAGGTCGGGAAGGTCAAGACAAAAGCGAGGCTCTTCCCGGGTACGCATCCAAAATGCATTCATATCCCTTATGGCCAGGGACATCGGGCTTATGGCCGCTGGGCCAAAGGAAGAGGAATAAACCCGAACGATCTGATGGTCAGGGAATACGATTATCTGGGCGGGTTTCTATCTCACTTCTCAACAAGAGTAAGGGTGTATAAGGCTTAATTCAGGATATCAGGAAATCAGGTTACCAGGAGGGAGGCATCAGGAGATCAGACAATCAGAGTTTAAGATTCTCTAAGAAAAAAATTTATTGATTGTCGAATGTCTTGATCTGATACCCTGATATACTGATCTTCTGATACCCTGACATAGGAGTTCTCAATGTACCGCTGGGGCATGGTGATTGATCTGGATAGATGCACGGGGTGTCAGGCATGCGTTGTGGCTTGCCGGCAGGAGAACAATGTCCCCTTTGCCGGGGAGCAAGAGGCCGTGCTCGGACGGGGAAAGTTCTGGATGAATTTCATCTCTGAGGTGAAAGGATCTTACCCCGACGTGAAGATGCGCTTCTTTCCCATTCCCTGCATGCAGTGCGATCATCCTCCCTGCACCAAGGTCTGTCCGGTGGAGGCAACCTATAAAAATCCCGAGGGAATCGTAGCCCAGGTCTATCCTCGGTGCATCGGGGTCCGGATGTGCATTTCAAACTGCCCTTATACGGTCCGCTACTTCAACTGGCATGCCCCCGCCTGGCCGGACGACTACAAGAGGGGCCGGAATCCCGATGTCTACAAGAGGAGAAAAGGGATCACGGAGAAATGCAATTTTTGCATCCAGAGGATCCGGACAGCAAAGTGGAAAGCAAAAAAAGAGAACCGCAGGATCCATGATGGCGAGGTCATCCCTGCCTGTGCGGAGACCTGTCCATCCGGAGCCATCTCTTTTGGAGATCTCAATGATTCGAAGAGCCGGGTTTCCAGGCTCTCCAAGAGTCGCCGTGCTTTTCGCCTGTTAGAAGACCTCGGCACCAAACCCAAAGTTTACTACCTCAAGGAAGGTGAATGGCATGACGGATAGCGAAGCCATCGCCCGAAAATACGGAAAAGTTATTGCCCCGATGACCCGCACGGGATGGGCGTTCTGGGCCACTGCCATTCCCCTTGCGGCCATCTTCCTCTGGTCGGTCTTCGCCTTCGGGTGGCAATACCGGTTTGGTCTTGGCGAGACGGGAATGGGCCATCCCGTATCATGGGCTCTTTATCTCGTCAATTTTGTCTTCTTCATCGGGATAAGCCATGCAGGGGCGCTCGTCTCCGCTGTTCTGAGGATCACCCATGCCGGATGGGGAACGCCCTTTGGCAGGGCCGCTGAAGCCGTTACTGTCTTTGCCCTTGCCGCGGGTCCTACCAATATTCTTTTCGATTTAGGCCGCTCGTCACGATTCTACTGGGTTGCCCTCCATGCACAGTTCAAGTCGCCCCTGCTCTGGGACTTCACCTGCATCATGACCTACTTCACCGTCAGCGTGATCTTCCTCTATGTCCTCATGGTGCCGGATATCGGGCTTCTCCGGGACCGTTTCCCGGGCAGGCGCTGGCTTTACCGGCCGCTCTCCCTGGGCTGGACCGGAACCGAAAAACAATGGTCGGCCCTGGGAAAGGCGATCGGCTTTCTCTGCATTGCTGTCATCCCCATCGCTGTGAGTGTCCACACGGTCGTCTCCTGGGTCTTCGGCTTGCAGACCCAGCCCATGTGGTTTAGCACCATCTTCGCCCCCTACTTTGTCGTGGGAGCGATCTATTCTGGAATCGCTGCGATCATTCTTGTCACCATTGCCCTTAGAAAAGTTTACCATCTGGAGGACTACCTGAAACCCTACCATTATAATAATATGGGACTGCTCCTCCTGGTCTTCACTCTCCTGTGGGCTTATTTCACGTTCGCCGAATACCTGACCGTGGGTTATGCGGGAGGAGAGGCCGAGCACGCTGTTTTATGGAGCAAACTGACTGGAAAGTATGCCCTGCTTTTCTGGATCATGGTGGCCCTCTGTTTTGTGATTCCCTTCCCCATACTGGTTTTCAGACGCACTCTTCCGGGACTTCTGATTGCCTCCATCTGCATCATCATCGGAATGTGGATCGAGCGCTACACCATCATCATCCCCTCTTTCATTGAGCCCCGTCTCCCCTATGTGCGCGGCGATTACATGCCCTCGTGGGTCGAATGGTCGATGACCTTTGGCCTTGCAGCAGGATTCACGCTCGCCTTTGTTCTCTTTTCCAAACTCTTCCCCGTCATCTCCATCTGGGAAACCGAAAAAGACGAAAAGGAGAAGGAAAGTAAAGGAGATTGATATGAAAAGATGGCTGTCCATGATCGTGGCGGTAGGACTTATCCTCTATTCTTCCGGCTTCGTTTTCGCTCAGGCTTCAAAGCCTCCCGCAAAAACCCCTGAGCTTCTGAGCCTTGGCAAAAAAGTTTATGATCAGAACTGTGCATCCTGCCATGGACCTACGGGCAACGGGAAAACCCCGTTGGGCCTGGCTCTTAAACCCCCTCCCAGAGATTTTAATATCCCCTTTAATCAATGGCCCCATGCAAAGGGAAATCTCAGAAAGGTGTATGATCTCATTTCCCGGGGAATACCGAATACCGCGATGATCAAATGGGATCAGCTTCCGGAGAAAGAGCGCTGGGCTTTGACCTATTATGTGGTTGAGTTTTCAACTCCCAAACCCCCTCCTAAAAAGAAAAAATGAGGTGCGAGAAAAAAATGAAAGAATTCACATCCGAAGAACTGCTCTCCTGTGATGGAAAAGAAGGCAAACCCGTTTACATCGCTTTTGAAGGCAAGGTTTACGATGTATCCAAAAGCCCCCTCTGGTCAAAGGGAACTCACATGAATCGTCATCCTTCGGGAAAAAATTTGAGTGGAGAGATCTCCGCCGCACCCCATGGACCCGAGGTTCTCGAACGCTATCCGCAAATAGGAATGTTGAAAAAAGGACCTCCTGAAGAATTAAAGCACCTCCCGAAGTTTCTTCAGTCGCTCCTCCAAACATTTCCCATGGCGAGGCGCCATCCCCACCCCATGGTGGTCCACTTTCCCATCGCTTTTCTCATGGCATCATCCCTCTTTTATCTTCTATTCTTCATATGGATGCTTCCTTCCCTGGGCACGACCAGCGCCCATCTTCTGATTCTCGGAATCATCTCAACTCCCTTTGCGATAGCCACAGGATTCCTAACCTGGTGGATCAATTACAAGTTAAAATTAACCCGATTCATAAAGAGAAAAATTCAGCTTTCGATCCTCCTCCTGGCCCTTGAAGTCACCTTCATCCTCTTTTGGATCGGTGAGATACAAATATCCTACTATTTCTATCTGACGTTAATGATCCTCTTTGCTCCCGTTGTTCTCCTTCTGGGTTACTACGGAGGCCAGATGACCTTCCCCTCAGAAAAGTGATTGTGGATTGAAGAAATAGGGAGATGGGGAAGTGTTAATTCTTTGAGCCGGCGGCTTTTGAGATTTTTTCGATATTAAAATCCAACTTCTCTGCCAGGGTGACCAGAACGCGAGGAAAAGGTTTCTGAGCGCCATCCTCCCACCAGGATTTTTCGAGATTCTCCAAACATTCGTTTAATATTTCATGCATCAGATCCTGGGTTTCGAGTCGGTCGAGATCAAAACCCCACTGCTTCGCCAAATCAAGGAGCGTGATCACTTCCTGAATCAACCCTTCCTGAAGCGAAAGATTAGAGGATTTTGTTTCTCGAAGGGATTTCATCTTCTTTCTGAGCATCTCATTTAAAATAGATAAAGATTCCTCTTTGTGCAATCGACATCCGTATCGTTTGGATTCTTCAACGATTCGATCGATCGCCCCTTTTTTGATGTTCGATTCGACATCTCTCCTCAGTTCCTTGATCTCACGGAGCAACCGATGGCTGAGCGTAATCTCCACCGCAGTCTTTATGTCCCAGGGAATCTCCATGCCGACGGCGGTGAATGTTTCGAGGGTTGGCTTAAACTTGTTATAAATCTCCTCATAAATAAATAAGGGGGCCCCCCTCTCCTTTTCTATGAGTTTTTGAAGAATGACCTCCTTCCCCTCTTTTAAAATATCCTGAATGGTAAATATCCGGTTTCCGAGAAGCGAGGCGATGGTCTCCTTCAAGGCCTCTTCCCCTTTCTCAAAACCATCCATCCCTTGCTGCTTTAAGGTATTGAAATCGAGCTCTTCATGCTCTTCAGAAACCCAATTTTGAATAAGGTTATCCTTGGAAGAGATCATTCCGAAAAGGAATCCTTTCGGCTCCGGGATGAGATCCGAAATGATCTTCACTTTTCCTAGGAAGAGGGTTTGGCCTTCTTTCTCGATGCGCTCCTGATCGATGGTCTCCACGTGGAAAGAAAAAACCCTTTTTTGCCTCTCACCTCCGTTAACAAGGGAGGCGATGGCATAATGGTTCACCACCTGCTCCGGAGTGACACATGCAGGTTTGATGAAACGGTTATAGATCCGCGCTCCGTCCCCCATCTCCGGAAGATTGCTTTGGCCTTTGGAAAGAACCTCGAGGAATCTATTTTCGAACTCCTGATCCGAAAATTCACCGGCAAGCTGGATTGCCCTCGCCGCATGCTTGAGGATAAGAATCGTTTCCAGCCCTGACAGGTCGGTAAAAAACCATCCGCAACTCGTGAACATCCTGAGAGCATGCCTCTCCATCTCCATCAGCTTGAGTCCCCTGAACTTTCCCTGTTCCTCGATCCCCTGACGGCCATACCGGTCGAAGAATTGATAAACATTCTCTTGAGAACGGTTCATGATCACATCAATATAACCATTTCTCGCTTCCCACGGGTTGATAAAGATCTTCTCCCCTTCCCTCTCAAAAAGCGCTGCCAAATCATCCCTCAACAGGTTGAGCGCCTCTCTCAAAGGTTTTCTCCATTTCTGATTCCATCCTGGCTTTCCGCCGGTGCTGCAACCGCAGTCCTCCTTCCACCGGCCTACCCCATGGGCGCAGCTCCATGCGGTGCCTTCCCCTTTGGGCCCTTCATCAATCTCCGCTTCGTAAACAGGCGGAAACCGTTTCAGAAATGCTCCGTAGTTAATGAGTTCCAGCCCGCGGGATGAAAACCCGTTCTTCAGCGCAAAGGCCAGCGCCATCTCGCCGAATTTCTTATGATGACCGTAGGTCTCGCCATCCGTGGAGACATGGATGAGCTGGGGTCCTTTCTTCGACGGCTGATAGCCCTGGACGAACCGCTGACAGAAACGATCCCCGTCTTTCAGAAGTTCTCCGAAGGCGATCTCCTTGGAAATCACCCCCTCATAGAAGAAGATGTCGATATACTGATCCGACATCTTCTTTCCGGACCGATCCCCGAGGAAGCAGCGATAGGGCCGAGTCGTATCGATTTTTCCCTGAGAGACATCCGTCCACTTCCTGCTCCCTAAGGATCTCACCCTCAGTGCCTGGAAAGGACTCAGGATGAGATAGCGCATGCCGTTTTTGATCAGCGCCTGAAGCGTGGGATAATTGACCGCTGTCTCGGGAAGCCACATCGCCTCAGGTTTGCGATGAAAGTGTCTTTCAAAGTCCGCTATCCCCCATCGGACTTCTGTCTCCTGATCCCTCTCATTGGCCAGGGGCATGATGATATGGTCATAGACCTGAGCGATCGCATTGCCGTGCCCCAACCGCCTGAGGCTCTCCCGGTCCGCTTCAAGGATCTTCTGATAGATGAGCGGCCTCTTCCTCTCAATCCAGGAAAGAAGCGTGGAACCGAAATTAAAACTGAGATAGGAATAGTTGTTGACGATATCGAGGATCTTTCCCTGACCATCAACGATCCGCGCATAGCCATTGGGCCGGTAACATTCTAAGGTGATCCGCTCATTCCAGTCATGAAAAGGATGAGCGCTCTCCTCACGCTCAATGGCCTCCAGCCACGGGTTCTCCCTCGGAGGCTGGTAGAAATGTCCATGGATAACAACGAATGCGTCTTTCATTCCCCAAAAACCTTATTTTTAGATTGTTCTTTATTATCTTACATCGGGCATTCAATTTCAAAACATTTTTTCAGTAACATTTTGGAAGGGGAGGACCCGTGGGATTGAAAATCGAATACATCTGGGCGACTCGTCTTCCTAAAGGCCATGTCTATGATCATCCCTGGGAGAAGGATTGTAAAGTCTTTGTCCTTGAATCCGGAGATGGAAGGGCAGGGCAGTGGGTCTATGAAACGAGGAATATCCAAAAAGATTTCAAAACAGCTTTCGGAACAGAATTCCCCGGTGTTCTTGCCATCGGAATCCAAACCGACACCGACCACAGCAACGAACTGGTTACCGTCTATTATTCCGAACCTATCCTAAGAAAAAAATGAATTGAGCTCTCAAGAACTCCTTCACGCTCTCCCGGTTACTCACCAGCCTACCCTGCCTACCGGCAGGCAGGCGCAGGCTGGGATTTCAAAGGGGGATTGGATAGATTTATATTTAATTTCAATAGTTTTCTAATCTATCTGATCGTTTGGTAATTCGTGTAATCAGAGATTTTCTAACTTCTTCAGAAATCTTAAATTTCTTAAATTTCGCTCTTGACAAAAAGGGGGAAGGTAGTTAAGATCGATTTGTACCATAGGGGGGTATAGTATAATATAAAAAAAGGAGGATTGCTTATGGGTGAAGTGACGCTGCAAAGAGCAGGAGATTCAAGGAAGGAGACGACGATAGAAGCGGACCTGGCGAAGCAGATTGCAGAGCTCAAGAAGCAGGTCGAGAATATCAAGCCCGGAGCTGAAGACAAGGTCTCCATCATCGTGTTTAGTGGAGATCTGGACAAAGTTTTGGCTGCCTTCGTCATTGCCACGGGAGCCGTGGCCATGGGCATGGAAGCCGTGATGTTCTTCACTTTCTGGGGAACGCCGGTTCTTAGAGATTCTAAAAAGAAGGCGGGTGGGAAGGACCTCATGGGGAAGATGTTCGGCTTCATGCTCCCCAAGGGCCGAAATGCAATCAAATTGTCAAACATGAACATGGCGGGAATGGGGACTGCGATGATGAAATCTCTGATGAAGAAGAAGAATGTGGCTTCTTTAGATGAAATGTTTGAAATGGCGGCGGAACTCGGTGTGAAGATTTATATTTGTGAGATGTCTATGGGTTTGATGGGATTCAAGAAAGAAGAATTTATTGACTACCCGAACCTGGAATATGTTGGTGTCGCAACATTCTTAGAACAGGCCAAAAACAGTAAAGTTCAACTTTTCATTTAAGCGGAAAATGAGGGATGAAGGGGTAGGCGGAAATGGATTGGTTTTCCTATCTTGTGGCCGGAGTGATGGTCTATGTGGCTGTGGCGGTATTCTTCATAGGCATGGCCTACCAGATATTCCAATGGTTGAGTGCGCCGAAGACCCGCATCAAGACAGGTTACTTCCCAAAACCTCACACCACTGGGGAGAGGTTGTTTAAAGTTGCGGAAGACGCCTTTGTTTTCCCAGAGGGGATCAAGTTTGATCGGTGGATGTGGGTTTTCACCATTCTTTTTCATTTCGGCCTGATGGGTGCCTTTGTTGGCCATCTGAGGCTCTTCCAGGAGTTTACGCCTTTGGTAGAGCTGCTGGGATCTAAAGGCATGGACCGGTTTGCTTCCTGGAGCGGAGGTTTCATGGGGGTCGTTCTGATGGTAGGGCTCCTCTATTATCTCCTTCGCCGATTGAACTTTCCCTTCAAGGAGGTGTCGGTCCCTGAAGATTACATCCTTCTCGTTCTGCTCATTCTGACCGTTGTTATGGGAAACCTGATGCGCTTTGTCGGAGGTATTCATGTAGGAGATTACCGGGCCTACCTTCAAAGTCTACTGAGTTTGCGACCCGCTTTCCCCGAAGCCCTGGCTGCTTCATCTACCAAATGGGCTCTGGTCTTTCATGTCCTGTTTGCCAACCTTGTCTTCATCTTTTTTCCCTTCAGCAAGTTGGTTCATGTGATTGCTACATTTCCGGCCAACCTGGCGAGGCGAAGATAAGAGATAAAAAAAGGAGGAGATTATGAGCGACGAAATCAAAGTGATCAAGACGATGGATTTAAAGGGATTGCCCTGCCCACAGCCTGTGATCAAAGTCAGCAAAGGAATCAAGGAAATAGAGGTAGGTCAGGTTTTGGAGGCCGTCACCACTGATCCTGGGGCTCTTTCTGATTTTCCAGCCTGGGCTCGGACGAGCGGCAATGAGATTTTGAAGACGGACCAAGAGCCTGGACTCATCCGGTTCTTGATAAAAAGGATGAAGTAAGAAAAGGAGTGTCAAAAGGCAAGCTGCCATGGAGAAAGAAAAGAAGGAAAAACTGCTGGCTCTTTTCCGGTCGAAACTGGATAGACCCATGCGGTACTATTTGGATGTCTGCACGCGATGCGGCATCTGTAGAGACGCCTGCTTTGCCTATGCATCGTCTCCAAAGGCGGAGTATACTCCCGTCTGGCGGGCCGAGGTCGTCAGAAAGATCTATAAACGCAATTTCAAATGGATCGGCAAACTCTTCCCTTTCTTGGGAAAGAGCAAGGAAATCGATGATGACACAATGAAGCAACTCTATGATGCTGCTTACACGTGTACGGGCTGTCGGAGATGCATGATGGTCTGTCCCTTTGGCATTGATACACAGGCGATTCAGTCAATTGCCAAGCTGCTCTTGATTGGGAATGAAAGTGCCCCCGAAGAACTGTCCATGCTGGCGGATGCTTCTATTGAGAAGGGGAAAAATATCGATCTTTACAAAGCGTCGTTTGTCCAGGGGATCAAGAATCTTGAAAAGGAAGTCATTTCGAAATGGAAGGGAGAATCTGACCAGGTCATCCCTTTAGATGTGGAGGGAGCGAATATCCTTTACGTGGCCTTGGCAGGAGCCCATTCTATCATTCCAACGGCTTCGATTCTCAATGCAGCTAGAGAGAACTGGACGCTGAGCTTCTTTGAAGCGGTCAACTTCGGTGCCTTTGTTGGAGATCCGATCAAAACGCAGATGATCGCCAAGCGAATCATCAATGAGGCCATCCGTTTGAAGGTGAAGGAGGTCACCATCTGCGAATGCGGAACAGCCTATCGGGTCATGAAACATCTTGTGGGAGAGCAACCCTTCAAGGTTTCACATATTGCCGAAGTGATGGCGAGATATCTCGGGGAAGGTAGAATCAGGGTCGAAAGGGACCGAATCAAAGGACTCATTACTTACCATGATCCCTGCCAGTCTGCTCGAAACAGTGGCGTTATTGAAGAGCCTCGATATGTGCTGCATCAGTTGACTTCGAATTTCGCAGAGATGACCCCAAACAGAGAATATAATATTTGCTGTGGCGGAGGGGGAGGGCTGGTGGCCTTGGAAAATGAGCCATTCAGAGAAGAAACTGGAAAGGCAAAGGTTAATCAGATAAGAGACACCGGCGCAACCATCGTCGCCACAGGCTGTGAAAACTGCCATACCCAATTGAAGTTTCTTAATGATCGGTACAAGACTGAGGTCAAAGTGGAGTTTTTGACTAATTTGGTTGCCAACTCATTGGTTCTGGAATAATTTCGCGAACAATGAAAGGGAGACCGCCAAGTGGAAATGGAGCGACAAAAAAAAGACGTTTTAATGAGGTTGAGGCGTATCGAAGGCCAGCTGCGGGGAATCCAGCGGATGGTGGAAGAGGGGGTTTCTTGTCCAGAGATCCTGACCCAGGTTGCCGCGGCAACGGCGGCCCTAAAGAAGGCGAGCATGACCATCATCCACACCTACATGGAGGAATGTCTCAGCAAAAGCAAGGAAGAACGCGGTATGAAACGGGAAGATGCAATAAGAGATTTTCAAAAGGCCATCGCGCGATATATCGACTGGGCGTGATTTCAGAAGGCAGTAAGGAGTAAGGAAAATAATTCCCCTTCTATTCGACGTGGGGTTAAGAGATTAGTAGAGATTAAGGAAAGGTAGGAGAGGAGGAGGAAGATGGGTTCTGTTTTGAGGGTGAAGGGAATGAGTTGTCAGCATTGTGTGATGTCGGTGACAAAGGCGCTCAATCAACTGGATGGGATCAAAAATGTTCAGGTGGATCTTTCGAAAGGGGAAATCCGGTTTGATAATACAAAGCCGGTGGCTTCTGAACAAATTGAGAAGACCATCACCGACGCAGGATACGAAGTCGTTCAGGGCTAAAATTCCAGATTTGAGATTTTAGATCTTAGATTTTTTCAATCCGCAATCCGCAATCTGAAATCTGCAATCACGGGAGGAGTAAAAGATGCCTATTTACGAATACCGATGTCGAAAATGTGAGATGGTTTTTGAAAGATTTCAAAAGATGGGGGAGGGAGGAGAAAAGCTCGTCTGTCCTCATTGCGGAGAGAAGAGACCAGAAAAAATAATCTCCGGGTTCTCTTCTTCGAAGGGTGAAACAACGACTTCTTCGTGTGGCCCATCGGGGGGATCCTCAAGATTTACCTGAGGTCAATTTTAGGGTCAGGCCACGGAAACTCGGTATTGACAGAAGTGTGGTGTTTTGATATAGGATGGCCATGGCCCGAAAACCTCGGATTCATTTTCCAGGGGCTCTGTATCACGTCATCTCAAGAGGCAATCGAAGGCAGGGCATCTTCCTGGATGAAAAAGACCTTCAGCGCTTCCTGGCCTATCTTACGGATTGCAAGAAGAGATTTCCCTTCCGTCTTTATGCCTACGCATTGCTAAAAAACCACCTTCATCTTCTGATCGAGGTTGAACAGACCCCTCTGAGCAGGATAATGCAGAGCCTTCTATTTGCCTATGCGAGTTATTGTCTCACTCGGGGAAAAACCCTCGCCTTTGGGCCAATACTTTAGTATCCACACTGTGTGCATATTTTTAGGTTTTGCTTCGTGAGGATTTCTGTGCTGGTTGTTTTGTCTTTAGCTGACTTCAGTCAGTAGAGAATCCACCAGCTTGTAGCTGGCGGGAGTTCAATTCAATAAACGCCATGGGGAGGTAGGGCACCTCTTTCAAGGGCGGCACAAAGCCATTCTATGTGATAAGGATGCGTATCTGTTAGAGTTGGTTCGCTACATCCATTTGAATCCGGTGAGAGCCCATATTGTGAAAAGACCTGAAGACTATGAATGGAGTGGGCACCTTAGTTACCTTGGAGGAGGGGGGCATGAGAAAAACAAGAGGGGTCAGGTCTCAACAATTGACAACCATCTGAGCGGTATTCAGAATATGCCGCGCGTTTAGAAATTATTTAAGACAAATGAATCTGTGTAGGGTCAAGGAATGGCGAGTTACCTTAGGTGTCACCTTGGCCGTATCCGCCGTTTCCAGCTTCGTGCCCGTTTAGGCTCTCCATAGCACTTTTTCATCCCCTGCCACCTCAAACCGTACGTGAGGTTTTCCCTCATACGGCTTTCCTGTCCTCTTCGCAACAAAGCCTATGCACCTATCGGCTTGGAGCCGCTTTCGGGTAGAGATAGCATACCCGGTAGTCCTGATAAAGACCCCATTTCCCGTATATCTCTTCCTTACTCCACCGCTTCCAGCCGAAGCCCTTTAGCCCCTTTCTTTTCATCACAAACCGTCTCACCTTCTTCTCAATGAAATATTTCACTTTGTAGAAGGTGCTGTTGCTGTTTCCTATCCTGAAGTAGTTCACCCAGCCCCGAATCACTGCGTTGACGGCTTGGATCACTTCTTCGAGCGGTTTGTCATGATGGAACTTGAGCACCGCCTTCACCTTTCTCCCGATCTCTTTACGTTTCTTCATTCGCGGGGTCTTGCTGACGTAGGTCTTCCCTCCCCGGTTCCGGTTGAGTCGGATGTCGAACCCAAGGAAACTAAAGCAGCCTCCTTCTTTGAGGTTGACCACTTTCGTCTTCTCCTGGTTCATCTGTACCTGAAGTTTGTCTAACTCTTCCTTTAACCGTCTCTGTACAGTCTTCAACATTCCGTCCTCACTCGGATGACCGTGTATAAGGATCACCATATCATCCGCACTTCTGATGAAGTCCAGGTTGTAGTACCCTTTGCGCCGGGTCACTTCCCTTGCCTTCTCCACCATTTCGTCTACTCCGTTGAGATACAGGTTCGATAACAGGGGCGAGATCACCCCTCCTTGCGGCACCCCTTTTGCCTCATTGGCTTTGAGGATCAGTTTTAACAAGTGCATGATTTCTGCATCTTGCACCCGATGCCCCACTTGCTCCAATAGAAGATGATGCCTGATGTTATCGAAGTATCCGCTCAAATCAACGTCTACCACCCTCGTCAATCCCTGCAATATCCCCCTGGTAACCCGGTCTATTGCTTGATGGGCATGACGCCTCGGCCTGTACCCGTAGGAGCACCCCTGAAAATCCGCTTCAAAGATCGGCTCAAGGATCAGTTTCAATGCCCCCTGCACCACCCGGTCTCTTACCGTCGGTATCCGCAGGATTCGGGTCTTACCCTACTCTTTGGGTATTTCCACCCGCCTGTTGCCCACCGGTTGGTAAGTCCGGCTTAGCAGTTCCTGCCTTATCCCTTCCAGAAATCCTTCCGCTCCTTCGGCGTCGATGTCTTCAAAGCTCTTCCCATCGATCCCAGGCGCCCCACCATTGGCTTTCGCCAACCGATAGGCTTCTTCGAGTACTTCCTTCTTGCAGATATGACAGTACAGCCCCCAGAACTTCCAGTCCTTCTCAGTCTTCGCTTTGCTGTATATCTTTCGCCTCAGTCCCTGCAGATTGATGGAAGCTTTTCTCATTCTCCCCTGCCTCACTTACCCCGAAAGATCCAAGACACAGCACAGCCCCTTCGCTCCGGTAAGGTTGTGTTGTCCTTACCCTCTCCACTACTACGGACTCCTCCGCCACCCTCTTGTCTATCGGCACACTTCGTCCTCCGACTTATAGTGCCTACCTCTGCTCCTTATGTTTCCATAAGGGACAAGGAGGGCTTCCCCAGTTGATAACGCCTCTTTCTATCCGTGTCGCCGCTGCTACCCCGCCACCGCCCCTTACCTCTCAGCCAGTGTCAGTAAGGAAATCCTGCCTTCACCTAAATTCAAGAGGCTCGGCCAATGGAACTTGACTCTTACGAGGCTACTTCTACGTTCACGTAAGTTACGACCCGGATAGTTGTTCACCCCGCTGTACGGGGCTTTGTCGATGGGCTTCAGAAGGAAACGTTTCCATCCCCCCCTGCCATCCGTGCTACATGGCTCTGGCTTTTACCATGACGGGACTCTCACCCGTTAGAATGCGCTACCCTTCGCTGGGCACGCTGAATGTTGAGACCCCTTGTGTCCGATCCGTCGGGTCTATTACACGATCCGTAGTTCCTTCAAGTCCTTAAGCTTTCTATAAAGGTTTCTGTCAGATGTAGCGAATGGGCATCCTAATTTTCTGGCAAGAACGACATACGCCGCATCATAGAGGGTTATCCCATATTGCCGGGAAATGGCGATTCCCTCTAAAAATTCATCAAGACCCAGACCAAATACCTCAAGATCAAAGTTCCATATTAAAGAAAAGGCTTCGGCTGCATCTTTCGAACTTAACCTTGTCTTTGTGGCTAAAACATTGGCGATTTCATAAAAGAAGAGGCTGTGAACCGCTATGGGTTCTTTTCCGGTCACATGTCCCTCTTTATAAAGTCCTGCTTTTTCTCCTCCTTCCTCCTCTCCAAAAATCCATTTAAGGGCCACAGAGGCATCGAGAACGATCATCTTCCTTCTCTGACCTCTCTAACGACCTTGACGATATCGATATTGACAGTCTCTTTCAAATGCTTCTTTTTCCAATGATTCATCTCAGCCGATATTTCCTCTAGCCTTCTTTCCCGGTTCTTTTTCAGCACCTTCTCTTCATATTCATCAAGTGAAATCAGTACGGCAAGAGGTTTATTTGCTCTGGAGATTATCACCTGCTCCCCTTTTTTCGATACCTCATTCAGGACGGAGCCAAGCTTCTTCCTTAAATCAAGAGCTGTCAAAGTCTTCATTCCAACCTCCTGAAATTTTTATTATAATATAGACTATGATAGTTAGTATGTCAACAATATTTTTCAAATTGTAATGCCGGAGGGTTTGGAGAAAGTGGATTCCAAAGCAGTTTATGCCTGTTGGGTTGGGGGATCCTCTTGCTATTTTTTCCTTCCAACCCCTTCATCGGAAGTAGTCTTGAAGCACTCACAAACCGGCAATCGCAAATCGAAAATCAGATGACTTTATTCAGGGGGTATTCGATGATTCCTACGGCGCCTCGTTTCATTAGTTTCGGGATGAGTTCCCGCACGACCTTTTCGGACACCATCACCTCTATGGCAAACCAGTCGCTCTCAAAGAGGTTGGATATCGTAGGCCCCGTGATGCTTGGAAGGATTTCTATCAAGCCCTTCAGGTCATTAGCGGAAACGTTCATCTTCAGCCCCACCATCCCTTCGGCCCGGAGCGCCCCCTGGAGAAGAAGGGAGATCTGTTCGATCTTCTCCTTTTTCCACGGATCCTCATAGG
>Ga0194111_10001042_pt1 | contig 33930 bp, 26 predicted proteins | sample TA2KigC300mmetaG_FD_146194 | JGI IMG/M metagenome (GOLD analysis project Ga0194111, IMG submission 146194) | Freshwater microbial communities from Lake Tanganyika, Tanzania - TA2015033 Kigoma Deep Cast 300m | ecosystem: Environmental > Aquatic > Freshwater > Lake | place: Tanzania: Lake... | reverse complement strand
ACGTTCAAGCTGTATTCGTAGGTTCGGGATTCGTGGATTGGGAAATCGGGAAATCAGGGGGCCGGGATGCGGCCCACATCCCTGATTCCCTGATCCCTGATTCCCTGATCATGGTGGAAAAGCATGAACAACAGAGGCACCAAGCTGAGCTTTCGTGACATGAACCTGGCTATTTTTCGAGGAGACGACCCAGGCGGGGTGCTCTGGCAACCCCGATTGGAGTACTGGTACGAGGTGAACAAAAAGCGGGGAACTCTGCCAGAGCACCTGAAGGGGGCCAGTCTCCTCGATGTCTACGATTATGGCCACGCTTCAGTTCGGTACTTCACCAACCCCTTGCGCTGGCGATACAAAAACGTGCGCGTCACCGAGCGGTGGGAGAACGAGAACCGCCTGCGGCGCAGGTGGGAGACCCCGGTGGGGACCTTAACCGACGTTTTGCACTACGACGAATGGGGCCTGTCCGCCTACAACACCGAGTACAAGCTGAAGAAGCCAGAGGATTTCAGGGTACTGGAATTCATGCTTCAAGATGAGGAATGGTACTGGGATCAGAAAGCGTACGAGCAGGATCTACGGCGGGTGGGCGAGCGGGGCTGCCCTCAGTTCTACTTTCGCCGCTCACCGATACAAGGGCTGTTTATCGAGCATACGGGGTTTGAGAACACTATCTACGTGATGCATGACCACCCGGCCGTGATTCAACACTACGTCGAAGTGGCGTCAGAGGCCGACAACGCTATGTACGAAGTCCTATGCCAATCTCCCGTCCAGATTCTCAATCTCGGTGAGAACATTGACGCCGCAATGGACCCGCCCCCCATCTGGAGGGAGTATCTGGTTCCCTATTACCGCCAGCGAGTTGAACAGGTGCACGCCGCCGGCAAGTTCGTCCACATCCACGTGGACGGGACGATGAAGCCGCTCCTGCCTCATTTGAGGGATGGCCCCTGGGATGGGATCGAAGCGGCCACGCCTGTTCCCCAGGGAGACGTCACGCTGGAAGAGATCAAACAGGCGCTGGGCGAGCGGGTGCTGCTGGATGGGATCCCCGCCCTGTATTTTCTCCCCTCTTTCTCCACGGAAACGCTGATGGAATGTGTTGAACAGGTGCTGGAACTGTTCTATCCCCGCCTGGTGCTGGGGATTTCCGATGAGCTGCCCCCGGACGGCGATATCGAACGAGTGCGGCTGGCAGGTGAGTTGGTGCAATAGCCCTCTCCCCCTAACCCCCTCTCCCACAAACCTGGGAGAGGGGGAATTTGAACTCCCTTCCCTGCTTTCCCCCCAGGGTTGGGGGGGGGGCGGGGAGAAAGGACGTCTTATGCCTTATCAAGCTTTTGTCGTTTCCCACACCCACTGGGACCGCGAGTGGTACCAGCCCTTCCAGGAGTTCAGGATTCGTCTGGTTGTCATGGTGGACAAGCTGCTGGATATCCTGGCCAGCGATCCCCGCTACCGCCACTTCATGCTGGATGGGCAATCCATCGTGGTCGAAGACTACCTGCAAATTCGGCCCGAACGCGAGCCCGACATGCGGGAGCAGGTTCAGCAGGGACGACTGCTCATCGGCCCCTGGTACGTGCTGCCCGACGAGTTCCTGGTGAGCCCGGAGGCCCTGATCCGCAATCTGATGCTGGGTCAGCAAGTGTGTCGTCGCTTCGGCGATCCTTCGTCTCCGCTCAGGACAGGTCCGATGTCGGTCGGCTATATCCCGGACTCCTTCGGACACATCAGCCAGTTGCCCCAGATTCTGGCCGGCTTCGGCATCCACGACGCGGCTATCTGGCGTGGCGTGCCCGACCTGCCAACCGAGTTCCTGTGGCAGTCGCCCGACGGAACGACTGTCCTGAACCTGTACATTCGCGACGGCTATGGCAACCTGGCCTGGACGCCCCACCACCCGCACGGCTTCGCCCAAATCGTGCGCCAGGCGGTGGATAGCCTGGTCCCTCACGCCACCACCGAAGCTGTCCTCCTGATGAACGGCATGGACCACGTGGAGCCCTCCCCTGACCTGCCGGCCCTCATGGCCGCAGCGAAAGAGCGTCTGCCAGACGTGACGCTCGTCCACGGCACCCTGCCCCAGTACGTCGCCGCCGTGCGCGCCGCGAACCCCAGCCTACAAACGGTTCAGGGTGAGTTTCGCTGCTCGCAGCGGTCCAACATCATCCCCGGCGTGCTGTCGGCCCGTGTATGGATCAAGCAGCGCAACCGGGCCTGCGAAACGTTGTTGGAGGGTTGGGCGGAACCGTTCGAGGCAGCGAATCAGCGAGTCGGCGAGGCAGCGAATCATGCCTTGGTGCGCCATGCCTGGAGCCTGTTACTCCAGAACCATCCCCACGACTCCATCTGTGGCTGCAGTGTGGATCAAGTCCACCAGGAAATGCGCTCGCGCTTCGACCAGGTGGAGCAGATCGGCGAAGAGGTCACGCGGCGCAGCCTGGCTAGCCTGGTGGGGCACATCGCGACCAGGAACCTTAAGCTCGATGATTCGCAGGAAGCTCTCCCCGCTGGCGACCTGGTCCAGCCCGCCCCGTACGTGCCTATCGTCGTCTTCAACCCCACCGCTGGGCCACGCACTGACCTGGTCCAGGTGCAGGTGCAGATACCGCCCACTTGGCCGGGCTACGAGCTGGTAGACGAAGAGGGCCAGCCTTTACTGTGGCAGCAGTTGGGTGAGGAGAAGCTCGATTTCTCCCTCCTGGGCATCAATTACGAGGATATGTTGATGCGGCTGATGCAGGAGCACCCGGGGCGCGTGGGGGGGCAGGGGATCGTGAGACTGACGTATCACGAGGGCAAAGCAGGCCCGGTGGTGAAGGGCACCCTGAGCGCGCACGGTCAGCCCAGCCTGGCCCAGGTGGATGCCGCTCTCGCCGAGGTGCGGCGGCGACTGCGCGCCGCCGGGAAGCTTCCACGGCTGGATGTGAGGCTGGCTCCCCAGGTGGCCCTGGCCTTCGTAGCCCGTGACGTGCCAGGCCACGGCTACCGTACCTACTTCCTGCAAGCCGCACCTGGCCGCCCGGCGCGAGAGGGGGTCGAGGCGTTGAGCATCGAGAACGAGTTCTACCATGTCGAAGCGAACCCGCTGGACGGGAGCATCACCCTGCGCGACAAGACCAGCGGCTTGGTTTATCGCCGGCTCAACCGCTTCGTGGACGAGGGAGATCGGGGAGATGTATACAATCACTGCCCGGTGGAACAGGACGAGGTGGTGGACGAGCCATCCCGTCCGCCGGTAGTGAGGCTGTTGGAAAGGGGCCCGGCCCGCCAGACGCTGGAGATCGCCCTGCGCTATCGCCTGCCGGCGCGGCTGACCGCCTCCCGCCGCGCCCGGTTGTCGAGGCGAGTCACTCTTCCTATCACCACCCGCGTCAGCCTGGCTGCCGGCGTTCGCCGCGTGGACTTCGAGACCACGGTCAACAACACGGCCAGCGATCACCGCCTGCGCGTCTGCTTCCCCACGCCCATCAAGACCGGCGGTTTCCGCACCGAGACGCCCTTCGACGTGGTCGAGCGTCCGCTGGACTTGCCCACGGATACGACTGGTTGGTCGGAGCAGCCAGCACCTACGCATCCGCAGCGCACTTTCAGCGATGTGAGCGACGGCCAGGCCGGGCTGACGCTCATCAATCGTGGCCTGCCGGAGGTGGAAGCGCGGCGCGAGCCCGACGGCACGACGCTGCTGCTCACCCTGCTGCGCTGCGTCGGCTGGCTCTCCCGCGCCGACATGCCGGTGCGGCCCGGCCACGCCGGCCCGGGCCTCCCCTTGCCGGGCGCGCAATGTCCAGGTGTGCACACCTTCCACTACGCCCTGGTGCCCCACGGCGGCGACCGCGAGACGCCTGGCTGGCTCTCCACCTTCTCCCAGGCCTGCGCCTTCAATGCTCCCCTGCGGGCCGTGGTGGCCGACCCCCACGACGGGCCGCTGCCGGCCGCCCTGAGCTTCGTAGAGGTGAGCCCGGCCGTCGTGGTCGTCAGCGCCATCAAGCTGGCCGAGGCTTGCCCTGAGCGTAGCCGAAGGGAGGGGGATGGGCTGATCATTCGCGTCTGGAACGTTGCCCCGGCGCCGGTTGAGGCTCGGCTGCGGCTTAACCATTCGGGCAGAGCCTCAGGGCGAAGCCTGCCTTTCAGCAGGGCCTTCCTGGCCGACCTGAACGAGTGCCCTGGCCAGCAATTGAGTCCGGACACGGACAACGCCGTCAGGCTCCCCTTGCGGCCGCGCCAGGTTCAGACGGTGCGTTTTGAGTAGTCACCATGCCCCTGCGGGGCACCATGAAGCATGAAAATTCCCCTCAACAAGTTAAGGACTCCGGACTCCCGAACTTGTTCGGGCTATTTTCAGAATAGTGACCGGTAGTGACGGCTTTAGCCGTACCTGGCAGCGACTGAAGTCGCTACTACGTCTCACCTCTCTTGTAAGAGGCTCTTCGATGGTGGAACTATCCCGTACGCTGACAGGCTTCGTTACCCCAGCAGACAAAGCAACAAACGATTACCTTCTCCTCCCCTTTGAGGTGCCGCCCGGCGTTGGTCGGCTGACCGTTCGCTACACCTACACCCATCGGGTCAGCGCCGCGCTGCCGGGAGGCAGCGGCAACGTGGTGGACATCGGGGTGTTCGATCCGCGCGGCGCTGCGGTGTTGCAAGGCCACGGCTTCCGTGGTTGGAGCGGGAGCGACCGATCCCAGTTCACCATCGGGCTGGCGGACGCCACCCCTGGCTACCTGCCCGGCCCGATCTACCCGGGCACCTGGCACATCATCCTGGGCCTCTACCACATTCTGCCGCAGGGCTGCCACTATCACGTCGGGATTACCCTGTCAGAGGAGCAGGGGGGCAGGGGAGCAGAGGAGCAAGGGAGCAAGGGAGCAGGGGAGCAAGGGAGAGGAGGGGCGGTGTGTTGTGGACCCAGGTGGTATCGGGGGGATCTTCAGAGCCACACTTATCACTCGGATGGCACCGGCTCTGTCGCTGACCTGGCGGCGGCAGCCCGAGCGCAGCGGCTCGACTTTGTAGCGGTGACCGACCACAATACCGTCAGCCATTGGGCTCACCTGGCAGCGGCCGGCGGCGACGATTTGCTGCTCATCCCCGGCCAGGAGATCACCACTTACTACGGCCACGCCAACGCCTGGGGTGCGCGCGGCTGGCAGGAGTTCCGCTGCCGTGACGACGCCACCATGGCCCGCATCATTGACGCCGTGCACGCCAGTGGCGGGCTGTTCTCCGTCAATCATCCCAAGGACAACGGCCCAGCCTGGGAGTATAGCCCTGATCTACCCTTCGATTGTGTGGAAGTGTGGCAGGGCCTGTGGGCAGCGAACAACTGGCAATCGGTGGATTTCTGGGACAGCCTGCTCCGGCAGGGGCGGCGAGTGGTGGCCGTGGGGGGAAGTGACAAACATGTAGCGCCCTTCACTGGACAGCTAAGCTTCTATGACCTGGGCACGCCAACGACCTGGGTCTACGCCGAAGAGCTTTCGACGGCGGGCATCCTGGCTGGCATCCGGGCCGGGCACGTCTTCGTCTCCGCCGAGCCACAGGGGCCGGAGCTGTACCTGGCTGCCGATGGGGTGTACGAGGGCACGATGGGGGATGAGGTGGTCATTGCCAACGGGCGCCCCGTGATGCTACGCGCCCAGGTAGTCGGTGGCAGGGGACTGGTGCTGAGGATCGTATCCGGCGAGGGGGTGAAGAGTGTGGCTGTCGAGGGCGACGATTTCACCCATCGCTGGCAGGCCAGGCCGCAGGACGATACCTTCTACCGACTCGAACTGGTCGAGCCGAGCGGGGGGAGGGTAGAACGCGATGCGGCGGCGACGGTGAGGCGAGCGCTGACGAATCCCATTTACGTGACCATCGCCACGCCAGGGAGGGATGGATGAGCTCACGGGAGCGGGTGATGGCAGCTCTTCGTCATGAAGTGCCCGACCGTGTGCCCCTTGACCTGGGCGCCATGCGCTCTACCGGGATCACCGCGCTGGCCTACCGGCGGCTCAAGGAATATCTGGGCATCACCCAGGGCGACATCTACGTCTACGATACCGGCCAGCAACTGGCGGTGGTGGAGTCTCCTGTCCGGAACCTCTTCGGCGTAGACGTGGTGCCGCTGGACCTGGATCAACTCCGCGGCTGGCAACCCTATACCCTCCCCGACGGCTGCCCGGCCCGCATCGTGGCCGGTTTCACCACCGAAACAGCGCCCGATGGGTCGGTTTACCAGCTCGAAGGTGGACGGCGGGTGCGCCACCGTCCCCCCAGTGGCCTGTACTTCTACCGCATCTACCATCCCCTGGCCGAGGCCGCCACTCCGGCTGACGTGGAACACTTCCCCGCACCTGGCTATAGCGACGACGAACTGACCCTCCTCCGCGACCAAGCTCGCTACCTCTACCAGAACACCGAGTACGCCATCGTGGGGCACTTTGGGGGGAGCGTCCTGGAGGCAGGGCAGGACTTGCGCGGCTGGGAACAGTTTATGGTTGACCTGGCCCGAGGAGGCCCCTTCCTGGAGGCTTTCTTAGAAAAGCTGACCGAGGTTCACCTGGCCAACCTGGCCCGTTACCTGGATGCCGTTGGCCCCTACATCCAGATCATCGTCATGGGCGATGACCTGGGCACCCAACACGGGCTTCAGATTTCTCCTCAGACGTACCGCCGCTGGATCAAGCCCTGCCATGCCCGCATCTACGGCTACGTCCGCCAGCACTACCCGCAGGTCTACGTCTTCCTCCACTCCTGCGGCGGCATCTACCCCCTGATCCCCGACCTGATCGAGGCCGGGGTTCAGGTCCTCAATCCGGTGCAGATCTCGGCGGCGGGGATGGATCCCGTCCGCTTGAAGCGGGAGTTTGGGGCGGACCTCACCTTCTGGGGTGGGGGATGCGACACGCAGCACACCCTCCCCTACGGCACCCCGGCGGAGGTGGCAGCCGAGGTGAGGAGGCTGCTGGATATCTTCGCCCCTGGGGGTGGCTACGTCTTCAACCAGGTCCACAACATCCAGGCCGATGTTCCCCCAGAGAACATCGTGGCCATGCTGGAAACAGCCCGGTCCTGGAGTGCAACTCCAGGACATCAGATTTACTCGTACTAATACCCCCTGCTCCCTTGCTCCCCTGCTCCTTTGCTCCCCTGAAACTGCGGCAGCCATTCGGCATACGCTTCCAGGTAATCGTTCAGGATGCCCTCCGCCTGGCCAAAGTCGCTGATCATGGGATCGAGCAGCAGGGCTTGCAGGGCCAGCTCGCGGCTGCCGGTCACCGCGGCATCCACCACCAGCCCGGCCAGGGCCGCTTCGCGGCGACATAGCTCGGCGATGGCTTCTGGTAGCGGGTCCAGCCCCAGGCCGTGGATGCCCGCGCCGTCTGCCACGGCCGGCACTTCGACGATAGTCCTGTCGGGCAGGTTGGGGATGTAGCCCTGGTTGGGGATGTTGACGGTGGGGATGTAGGCGTTGGTGTTGCCGGCGATGGCTTCGATCAACTCCACAGCCCCCTCGCTATGCACCTGGCGCAACCCGTCAATGGGCTGCTCCCCAGCCGCCATGGCCGCGGCCAATCGCGCACGATCCTGGCGATCCTTCTCGGCGGCCGCCCAATCGTACAACCGCAGGTTGTAGGTTTCCCACGGTTTAGTGTGGGGGTCATGGCCCCAGGGCAGGTATTCGCACAGGTGACAGTCACCAGGGCCGGGGCAGAGCCCAAAAACCTCGAACATCTTGCGGGTCAGGGGCTCAAAGTCGGGGTGGTAGGTGCGATAATGCTGGCGGAACAGCGGATAGAGGTCTTCGCCGGTAGCCCTGTCGCGAACGTCTACCATCCAGATAAAGTGATTGAGCCCCACCGCCTTGACGTCCACTTTCTCGTAGGCCAGGGCGACCCACGGCGCTCTATCCTGGAGGTGCGCCGGGTCAGGGTGAGTATCCAGGTCGGGAGGCACCTGGATGCCCCACCGTTTGGCCAGCACGGCAAAGGCGATGAGGTGAGCGGCGTTGATTTGGTGGCACAGCCCCACGGTCTTAGTCCGGGTGTAGCGCGTGGCGGCCAGGCACAGGCGGGGCACCGGGTTGGTGAAGTTGATCAGCCAGGCAGCGGGGCAGAGGCGCTCCATATCCTGGGCCACCCCCAGCAGGATGGGGATGTTGCGTGCCGTGTGGGCGAACCCGCCGGGGCCGCCGTTCTCAGCGTAAGGCTGCCGCAGGCCATGCCGCAGGGGGATCTCCCAGTCTTGCCGCCACAACTGTTCGCGGGGGCCGGGCTCGATGGACAGGATGACAAAATCGGCCTCCGGCAGCAGGTCGGTGCGCTCAGTGGAGGACTCGATGGTTATCCGGGCGTCCCATTCGCGGTTCATCCGTGCTCCCAGAGTGGACATAGTCTCCAGGCCCCGGCGATCTATGTCCACCAGGCTCAGGGTGCTGCCGCACAGGGCCTGGCTGCGCATGATCGTGGCCAGCGTGTTCAGGCCGAAGCTGGCGCTGCCCGCGCCGATGACGACGATTTTGGTAACAGGCATAGGTGCGTTTTCCTTTCGATAGGTGATATGTTCGTAATTATACCACACAGGGGAAAGATTTGCCAGTAGTACTCTCTTGACGGTTTGGCCATAAAGAGGTATACTTATAGTGGCCGCCCAGGGCATTTATCAGCGTGGAGGATGGTAATGAGACGGAGTTTGTTTTGCAGCCTGTCGTTATTGATATTGGGAACTATCTTGCTCCCCCTGTTCCTATCAATCCCTGTGGAAGCGCAAGACGAGAGCGACTTCATCCAGGGGCTGATAGATGGCATGTCGGTGGAGGAAAAGGTAGGCCAGTTGTTTCTGGTCACTTTTGTTGGCCGCGATCTCAGCCCTGAGTCGGATATCGCCCAGCTCATCAGTGAATACCGGGTGGGCGGGGTGGTGCTCCTGACCGGCAATGGCAATTTCACCAATGCCGAGGATACTCCACGCCAGGTAGCCGATTTGACCAACGGCCTCCAGGCCCTCGCCTTTAGTCAACCGTTGACTGGTACCACCACCTCTGTCCCCCTGTTCATTGCCATCACCCAGGATGGGGATGGCTTCCCCTATACCCAGATCACCGCTGGTGTGACAGAGTTGCCCAACAACATGGCCCTTGGCGCTACCTGGAACGTGAAGAACGCCGAGAAAATCGGCGAGATCGTGGGGCAGGAATTAAAGGCTATGGGCCTCAACATGCTCCTGGGTCCTTCGCTGGACGTGCTGGACAACCCGCGGCCGGGCCTCAAGGGGGATCTGGGCACTCGTATCTTCGGTGGCGACCCCTATTGGGTGGGCAGGTTCGGCCAGGCCTACATCCGCGGAGTCCACCGAGGGAGCGAAGGCAGGGTAGCAGTGGTGGCCAAGCACTTCCCCGGCCATGGGGCCAGTGATCGTCGCGCCGACGAGGAAGTGGCCACGGTGCAGAAGTCTCTCCAAGAGCTGCGTAAGATCGAGCTGGCTCCCTTTTTTGCCGTCACCCAACTGAAAGAGGATGATCCACACGCTGTGGCCGATGCCCTGATGACCTCTCATATTCGCTATAGAGGCTTTCAGGGCAACATCCGCCAGCTCACCCGGCCCATCAGTTTCGATCCCCAGGCCCTCCAGGCCCTCATGGCTCTGCCCGAATTTGAGCCCTGGCGTAGTGGGGGAGGGCTGATGGTCAGCAACGCTTTGGGGGTCCCGGCGGTGCGCAAGTACTACGATCCCCAATTGCAGACCTTCCCCCATAAGCGCATCGCTCAAGAGGCATTCCTGGCCGGCAACGATTTGTTGATGCTCTCCGAGTTTGCTTTAACTGATAGTTGGCCGGAGCAGTTAGAAAATATCAAGGGCACCATTCAATTCTTCCGCGACAAATACCGCAGCGATCCCAATTTCCAGGCCCGGGTTGATGGGGCCCTGCGGCGCGTTCTGAGCCTCAAGCACCGGCTGTACCCCGATCCTTCGTCTACGCTCAGGACAGGTTTCACCCTGGAAGCGGTTCAAGTTGGTGTGGATAACCTGGCGGAGGTGGTGGGACGGGGAAGGGAAGTAGTCTTCCAGGTCGCTCAGGAAGCTATTACTCTCATCTACCCTGGGCCGGAGGAGTTGGCCGATAGGCTGCCCAGTTCGCCCCGTATTGGTGAGGACATTCTCATCTTTACCGCCGACCGGCAGGCAAGCGATTGTCCGACTTGTGAGCCGTTCTCTTTAATCGAACCTGATGCTCTGCGAGAGACTATCCTCCAGCGCTACGGGCCTGAGGCCATTGGGCAGGTGGACCCGGCACGCATCAACAGTTTGACTTTCAGTCAATTGAAACAATTCCTGGCCGAGGGAGCGGTTCCCGAGGTGGACATTGAGGGCCTGATGCGTGAGGCCGACTGGCTCATCTTTGCCATGCTGGACCTCAACCTCGAGGATTACCCTCAGTCCGACGCGGTTAAGTCTCTGTTGAAGCTGCGCCCCGACGTCTTGCCTGGCAAGAAGGTGGTCGTCCTGGCTTACAATGCGCCCTATTACCTGGACAGCACCGAGATCAGCAAGTTGACGGCCTACTACGGCATTTACAGCAAGGTCGAGCCTTTTATCGAAGCCTCGGTGCGGGTCCTCTTCCAGGAGTTCATGCCCTCGGGGGCTTCCTCGGTCAGCGTGGAAGGGATAAAGTACAACCTGATCTCCCGAACGGAGCCTGACCCCAATCAAGTCATCGAAGTTATAGCCCCGGCCACGCTCGTCAAGCAAGAAGGAACACCTACACCTATTGACCTCGACGTGGGAGACACCTTGCGGGTACGAACCAGCGTCATCCGGGACAGGAACGGCTATCCGGTGCCCGATGGCACTCCGGTGGTATTCCGCCTCCTCTATCCAGCGGAATCAGTGGAATCGCCTCGCCATTACGTGACCACGGTAGACGGGGTAGCGGAGACGACTATTACCGTGGAGAGGACTGGGGAGTTGCGCATCACGGTGACCAGCGACCCGGCCCAAACGTCCCACACATTGACAGTGATCATCAAGGGTGATGAGCCAGCTACTATTGCTACTGAGGTGCCCACTCCTACCGATACACCTGTACCGACCTCCACACCAACGCCTAACCCCACCCCTGAACCAACGCCCACCCCCACCCCCACCTCCACCCCTGCGCCTACGCCCACCTCCACCCCTGAGCCAACTCCGACGGCTATGCCGACCGAGGTTCCTTCAGAAGAGGGGAGTGTCGAGCCGCCCAGGCGTCGAGTGGACATGGGTGACTTTCTGCTGGCCCTGCTGGGCAGCGTGGCCATTGGAGGAGCAAACTACCTGGTGCAGCGCAACGATGGCCATTCGCTATCACGGCAGTTGAGATTCTTCTTGCTGAGTGTGGTGGGGGGGCTGACAGGCTATAGCCTCTACGGACTGAACCTGCCGGGGGCGGGGCTGTTTCGAAAGTTATCATCAGACTGGGGAGCCCTCTTAATGTGCCTGCTCTTCAGTTTGCTGCCCCTGGGCTATGTGCTGGGCCAGCAGGTGTGGGATAGGCTGCAAGGGAGCAGGGGGACAGGGGAGCAGGGGGGCAGAGGAGCAGGGGAGCGAGGCCGTTAAATCCTATAGTCCGCTGTTAAGGGTAATCAGAAAGGCGAGGATGAGCAGGGCCAGGGCAAGGGCTATTAGAGTCCTGTTCTCTCGAGCTGCATCTCCCCACTCTCCCCCGGCTGGGAGCAGAGCGGTCAGGGGCTCAGGGATGGAGAAGGAGTGTAGCTCGGCTCTGAATTCGGCTACGCTGGCCGGGCGCTTGTCGGGGTGCATCTCCAGGGCCCGCAAGATGGCCCTCTCGATACGAGGGGACAGCCGAGGGTTGAGGCTGCGAGGGGAGGGCAGCGACTCGGGCTGCAGGAAGCGCTGCTTGACGTCGGCTGGAGGCTGGTTGGTGAGGAGATGGTAGAGAGTGGCCCCCAGGGAGTAGATGTCGGATCGGATGTCGGTGTGCCCCGTGTCTCCTCCATACTGCTCCAGCGGAGTATATTGGATCGTCCCGCGGCCCTGGAGGATGGTGATCGTTCTGGAGTCGTCGGGGACCAGGAGCTTGACCAGGCCGAAGTCCACCAGTTTGAGAGTACCACCGGGGGTGAGCCTGATGTTGGTAGGCTTGACGTCGCGATGGAGGATTGGGGGGGTCTGGCTGTGGAGGTATTCCAGGGCATCGCAGAGCTGCTCGGCCCAGGCTCGCACCTGTTTCTCATCGAGGAATCGGCCCTGGCGACGTGCGTCGTCCATGACTTCCTTCAGGTTGCGCCCGGCCACGAAGTCCATGACCAGATAGTCTCGATTTCCCTCCGAGAAATAGTCGGACACCTTGGGCAGATTGGGGTGATCGAGTCTGGCCAACACGCTCGCCTCGCGGTGGAATTGCTCCCGAGCCTGGGCTGCGAAGTCGGCCTCGGCCTCGTGCTGCACCTCTTTCACGGCGCACTGCCTGCCCTCCAGGCGCAGGTCCTCGGCTCGGTAGACGGCGCCCATGCCACCCTGGCCCACCATCTCCACGATTTTATATCTTGACCACAGGACGGTACCGAGTGCTAACGGTTGGATCAAAACTTCTGCCCTCGTAATAGAATCTTCATATAGCTTAATCCATAATCATTTTCTTGTCAAACCGCTTTGCCTTATGAAGGGGAGTGCAGGCGCAAGCCTGCTTGGGGCGGACTTGCGTCCGCACTCCTTCTTTCAAGTATCAGGAGGCGCTACACGATGTTCGAGATAGAGATGCCCACGCTGATCATGCAAGAGGGTCAAGAGGCTGGTCGGAGTTGGCCCGTCGAGAAAGATAGGGTTACTATCGGGCGCAGCGAGGATTGCGACGTCGTGCTCATAGAGCGTCAGGTTTCCCGCCGTCACGCCCAGATTCGACGCCTGGACGGCCAGTACGTCCTGGAGGACCTGGGGAGCAGGAACGGAACCTACGTCAACGGTCGTGAGGTGACAGAGCCCTACGTCTTGCAGGATGGTGACGAGATACAGATCGCTCTGTGCGTCAGGCTGAGCTTCGTCGGCGCTGAAGCTACGGCCCCGCTGGTTTTCGAATGGGGGAAGCGCCCTGGTCTTTACCTGGATAAAGAGAGGCTCGTGGTGCTCGTTGGAGGGCGAGAGCTTGGTCTCCCCCTCTCTTTGGCTCAGTATCGGCTGTTGGAACTCTTATACGATAGGGCAGGGCAGGTGTGCAGCCGGGACGAGATCGTGGCGGCGGTTTGGCCCGAAGCGTCGGAGGGAGGGGTCTCTGACCAGGCCATTGATGCTTTGGTCCGCCGCCTGCGCGAGAGGGTGAGTGAGGTTGATCCCGATCACCAGTACATCGTCACGGTGCGTGGCCACGGCTTCCGCCTGGACAGGATTCCCTCATGACGACTGCTACTTCAGCATGGCCCTTGCTTGATCCCTGATCTCCCTCAGGTGTCGGGCTGCTTTTTTATCCCCCCCACGATTTAGATTCGCGATGACCAGATCCAGCACCTTCAACAACTCATCATTTACTTGCTCGACGTTCTCCTCCAGCAGCCTCTTCGTCTCTCTGGGATATTGAGCCCCCATCAGTTGGTTGATGAACCTGATTGGCCGGGGCGCTCTCTCCTGCAGTAACTCGAGGGCCAAGTTCTCCAGGCGTTTGAGCTTCCTGGCTGCTTCCTTGTCTCCCTTGGCTTCGGTTTGCTCGATGTTAGCCGACAGGACAGCAAAGAAGGCATCGTCAATTTCCTCCACGTGCTCTCGCAGCGCTTCTTCCGGGTCCTCGCTCTCGAAAATCTCCCCCAACAAAACCGCTTTTTCTTGCACCATGGCTCGGGCCTCGGCAGCCAGCCTGTCCCTGATCTCCAGGATGCGGGACCGCAGGCCCTTGAGCCGCTGGGCCTCCGCGGCGTTTCCTTCCCCTTCGTGGGCCTCGATCCTGCTGGTCAGGCTGCGGAAGAACTGATAATCCAGCATGCGGCGTCCGACAGCTATCAGCGCCTCCAGTTCGGCGTCGCTCTCACATTCGATCACCTTCTCCAGGAACTCTTCCCGCGTCATGCCCTCTTCCAAGGCCTCGGCGACCTCGCGCTCGACTCGGCTGGCTTTGCCCAGGCTGCTGAACTCCAGCAGCTTCTCCCGCAGTGCCAAAAGGCGTTTGACCCTATCCCCCCCCCATCCCCCCCTGTCAGGGGGGGCGGGGGGGGCGGCCCTGGCCATCTCTATGGAGCCGGTCAGGAGATAGAAGAATTCGTAATCCAGTTGGTCGTCGTGCTCCCGAACCAGGACTCGCAGGACGTCCTCGCTGGTGGCATCCAAGAAACGCTGGATGAGATTCAGCTTGGCCCGTTGGGCATCCAGTTGCTCCTTGGTGATCCCGTCGGCCTGCACGATCTCGTCCAGCAACCCTTGCAGACCGAGAAAGATCTTGGGCTGCAAGAGATAGCCCTTGCGCTCTTCCGGGGCCAAGGAGCTCAAGACGCGGTTGGTCAGGTTGCCGACCAGCTTGTGCTGGTCGTCGCCTCTCAGGCTCAGTTCAGGTGGCAGGAAGCAGAGGAGCAGCTCTTTGTCAGGGTCGTGGTAGACGAAGGGAACGTTCAGCATGCCGGTGTTGCCGCACTGAGGGCAGGCGGCGACGTTTAGCTTACCCCGCAGAAGTTTCGTTTTGGCCTCTGGATCCTGACCTACGTCAATGATGCTCTGCACCTGGGCGCCGTATCGGCGCCCACAGAGGGGGCAGGTTACAGCGGCTATCTGTGGTTGGTACACTGTTTTGGATTTCCTTTCTGGTGTCTATTTGGGTGGATCGTAGGTGCGAGCCTCAATGTGCCAGGCACTTGCCAATACACGAAAGTGCCTGGCACGTATCAGACCATCGGCACATAGCGGCTGAGGGCTCGCTGGACCAAAGCCTGGGGGTTGACTACGGTGACCACATGGACCTCTTCTGCGGTTAACCCGGCGCCGGCGGCTACCAGACGGGCCATCTCCTGGTCTATCATATCGCCGGGCGAGTGGGCATCGGTGTTGAGGACCAGCCTGGCTCCTGACTGGCGGGCGATTTGAACCACGTGGCCGTTGGTCAGGCAGTGGCCGTGGCGAGAGGTGATTTCCAGGTAGACGCCGTTGCCGGCGGCGATTCGGGCCTCCTCTAAAGTGATGAGGCCGGGGTGGGCCAGGATGTCCACCTCGGCGCACTCCACCGCCGCGCGGTTGGTGCCTGCCATCACGGGTTCCACGATGGTCTCGCCGTGCACTACGACCAGCCCCGCTCCCAGCCCGCGAGCCCGCCGGGCCAGAGGGGCGATGCTGGCCGGGGCGATGTGGGTCAGCTCCACGCCTGGCACGAAGGTCAGGGGGAAGTCTCCTCGTTGCTCCTGGGCGAAGCGCACCAGGCTGGAAACGATCGCGTCCAGATTGGACGCATCGGCGTGGTCGGTGATGGCGATGGCTCCGTGCCCCACAACTGCTGCCCGTCGCAGAATCTCGCTGGGCAGGAGCACCCCATCACTGAGAAAGGAGTGAACGTGGAGGTCAATGCGTTGGTGTTCGTTCATGCGTTAGCCTCGCGGCAGCTTGAAAATGAACCTGGCTCCCTTGCCTGGCTCGCTCTGCACCCAGATTTTTCCGCCGTGGGCTTCGACCACTTCCTTGCAAAGGTAGAGGCCCAGGCCCGCTCCTTCGGTGCGGCGGGTGAGGGGGCTCTCCGCCCGATAGAAGCGCTCGAAAATGCGCTCCTGCTCCGACCTGGGGATGCCGATGCCCTCGTCGGCCACGTAGACGTAGACCCAATCGTCATCGGCCCAGCCGCCCGTCCGAATCAATCCCCCACGAGGTGAGTATTTGATGGCGTTGGAGAGCAGGTTAGTCAGCACCTGCCGTAACCGCTCGATGTCGCCCCGCACAGCGGGAAAGCGGTGTCCTGAGCCTGGCGAAGGATCAGGGGGGAAGTCCAGGGTGAACATATGCTCGCTCGATTGGGTTCGGAATTCATCCATCACCTTTTCTGCCAGCTTGTCCACTTGCAGATAGCTGAGCTCCAGCTTGAAGGCGCTGGCTTGAAGGCGCGAGGCGTCGAGGAGATTGTCTATGAGCTTGTTCAGGCGGTCGCTCTCCTCGGCGATGACAGCGAGCCCTTGTCTCAGCGTATCCTCATCCCACTGAGCGTCCTCGCGGCGCAAGGTGTCGGCGTAGCCCTTGATGATGGAGACGGGGCTCTTCAGCTCGTGGGAGATGACCGAGACGAAGGTGGATTTCATTTCCTCGGTCTCGCGGAAGCGGGTGATGTCTCGCACGTTGGCGATGATGCTGACCAGGTGGCTTTCCTTATCATAGAGGGGTGAGTAGGTGATGCCTACGGTGACGACTGAGCCATCCGGACGTTGGACGTCGCCTTCTGCGTAGAGGTGTTCCCCTGGCTCAGTTTGGAAGAGGGGACACGTGGCGTCGCAGATATCTTCTCCCTGGCGGTCTTGTAGGGCCAGCACGCGAGAGCAGGGTTGCCCCAGGGCTTCGCCAGCGGCCCAGCCCGTCATCTCCTCCAGGGCGCGGTTGAAGACCTGGATGTGGCGTTGGGGGTCCAGGATCATCACCCCGTCCGCGCTGTTCTGGATGATGGCGTCCAGGCGGCGCTTCTCGTGCATCAGTTGCTGATAGAGGCGGGCGTTGTGGACGGCGATGGCGGCCTGGTCGGCGAAGCTGGCCAGCACCTGGTGGTCGTTGGCGGAGAAGGGGACCCCACCTTGGGAGCGGAAGATGTAGATCACGCCGATGAGGTTGTCCTCCATGGTCAGGGGCAGGGCCACCACCTGGCGCAAACCGAGGCCATGGAGCAGGGTCGCAGAGTCGCAGGGTCGCAAGGGCGCGGATTCCCTTGTTCCTTGCTCCCTTGTTCCTTGCTCCCTTGCCTCGTGGGTAGGGATGTCGGTCAGCAAGGGTGCGAAGAGGTGCAAGATGTCCAACGGCAAGCCATAGCTGGCTTGCACCTGGAGGCCGCCATCCTCCTGGCGCAAGGCGATGAGGCCTGCCTGCCCTTGCAGCATCTCCACGGCGTTCCCCAGGATCAGGCGCAGCACCGAAGGCAGGTCCAGCCGCGAGGTCATGGCGCGGCTGATTTGGAGAAGGTATTCGCGCTGATGCAGTTGGTAGTCTATAGTCCAGCCTCCTTCTCCACCTCAGTCAGGGCCTCCTCGAAGATGGCCAGGCCCTCGTCCGCAACGTCCTGGGATATGTTGAGAGCTGGCATGAAGCGCACAGTAGTGGGGCCACAGCCCAGGATGAGCAGACCCTTCTCAAAGGCGCGCTGGACGACCTCGTTGCGTATCTCCGGCGCTGGCTCCCTGGTTTCCTTGTCCTTCACCAGTTCGACGCCGATCATCAACCCCTTGCCCCTCACGTCGCCGATGCTCGGATGGTCGTCCTTTATTCCCTCCAGATGATCCATTATCCGCTGGCCCATGCGGGCTGCGTTCTCCATGAGGTTCTCCTCTACCAGCCTGATGGTCTCCAGGGCCGCTGCACAGCAGACGGGGTTGCCGCCGAAGGTGCTGGCGTGGGCTCCAGCCTCCCAGGTCATCAGCGATTTCCTGGCCACCATCGCCCCGATGGGCATGCCAGAGGCAATCCCCTTGGCCATGCACACGATGTCGGGCTCCACCCCCCAGTGCTCGATGGCGAACATCTTGCCCGTGCGCCCGAAACCTGTCTGGATCTCGTCAACAACGTACAGGATGTCGTACTTGTCCATCAACGCCTTGAGCCGACCATGCCACTCTGGGGGCGGCACCACGTAGCCTCCTTCGCCCTGGATGGGTTCGACAAAGATGGCCGCTACTTCGTCAGCGGGGATCAGGTAGCGGAAGATAGTTTCCTCGATGTAATCTACACAGTAGATATCGCAGGATGGATACTCGAGGTGAAAGGGGCAGCGGTAGCAATAGGCGTAAGGCACATGCGTCACCCCCGGCACCAGCGGCGCGAAGCCCTTGCGTTGCACGTACTTCGATCCGGTCAGGGATAACGAACCCATGCTGCGACCGTGGAAGGCGCCGATGAAGGCCAACATGCGGGGACACCCCATGCGATAGCGGGCCAGCTTGAAAGCTGCCTCTACTGATTCGGTACCTGAGTTAGTGAAGAAGACCTGGGTCTCCTCTTTGATTGGCACCAGGGCATTGAGCTTCTCTGCCAACTCGATCTGGACCGGATAGTAGAAGTCCGTGCCGGACATGTGGATGAACTTCTCGGCCTGCTCCTGGATGGCCCTGACTACAGCGGGATGGGCGTGGCCCGTGGCGGTGACCGCAATGCCGGCGTTGAAATCAATGAAACGGTGGCCGTCCACGTCCCAGGCCTCCGAGCCCCGGCCGTGGTCCATCACAAAGGGGTAAGAACGGGTGTAGGAGGGAGAGACGGCGGCCGCATCCCTCTCGACCCACGCTTTGGCCTTGCGGCCAGGTAATAACGTCTTGCTTTCCATGTTGATCTTATATCCTCCTTGATATTTTTTCAGTTGACTAACGATGTCAACTTTCTAAGTTCCTCGTCGCCTCCTCACTCATGTCACCCACCAGCGACGAGATGAATGACCCTTACCTCATCGTTGTCCTCAATCGTGGTCGTTCCATGCTCGCTCTGGGGGACAACCTTGCCGTTCACCGAGACCACGATCATGGGGAAGGTGAACTTGAGAATCTCCAAGAGGGAGTCTACAGTCATCCCCTCTTGCCACTCGACGTCGAACTTGTCGTTAACCCGTATCATCTCGCTCCACCAGCTCCACCACATCGGGGAAGTCAATACCCAACCGCTTAAGGGTCTCCAGGGTGGGGATGCCGTTGGGCGTCCAGCCACGGCGCTTGTAGACGGCATCTTTCAGCAGCTCGTACTGCTCCTCGCGGTAGGCCCGCAGGGCGGCCATCTTCTCCGCGGTGGTCTTGCCTTCGGGATCGAATCCCACCAGTTCCCTGAGCTGCTGGTCGTAGCGCTCGGCGCGGGACTCGTACTCCTCGACCGTAACCGGCCCCACAGAGCGATAGGGGATGGCATCGTGCTGGCGAGTGCCAAAGCCCATCCTCAAGTTGAACACGCGCTGGAAGTTGTACACCCGCTCGGACATGGTGATGAGGTCTTTCTTGGTCACTTCCCGCCCGGTCACGCCGGAGAACAGCTCCACGTAGTTCTGCACGTGCTCCGGTATCTTGGCCGGCTCGTCGGTCTCGGCGTTGTCCGGCGGCACGATGTCGTTCCAGGGCAGCTTGCACAGCCCGCACAGCCCAAACCAGGTGCGCCACATGGGAAAATAGTGCAGCGCCTCGGCCTTGTCCTCGAAGGTGGGTATCTGGTTGTTGACCATATCCATGAAGATCAGCCAGGCTTCGTCGTGCTGCGGACCTTTGCTGGCCAGCCCGTAGCCGCCCTGCTGGGCCAGCGATTCCTTGGTCACGTACTCCGAATACTCCAGCCCCTTGGCCTCCATGCCGATGTCCTGCAGGAACTGGGGGTCGCCACCGTACTCCTCGGCGAAGATGTGCTTCATGCGGCGGATGCCCTGGCCGGCGATGGCCCCGAAGCCCTCGCCCCGCCCCATAAGGTGCAGCAGTTCGATGGCGGCGTCGGCGTTGCCGAAGTTCAGCTCCAGCCCGCCAGTGATCTCTTTGTTGAGGATGCCCGCTTCGTAACATTCCATCACGAAGCCGGTCAGTGTGCCGAAGGAGATGGTGTCCAGGCCATAGGTATCGCAGTAGAAGTTGATCTCCAGGATGGCGTCGGGATCGAAGATGCCGCAGTTGGAGCCGCAGCCGGCGACGGTCTCGTACTCCGGGCCATCCACCATCACCACCTGTCCCTTGTATGGCCCCGTCTTGAGCGTGTATCCATCCACGGCGTGGGAACAGCTCATGGTGCAGCCCAGCCAGCAGCCGTCGGGCAGGCCCTGGGTGAAGCGTGCCTCCCACACGTCCCCGTTGATGTTGGGCGTATCAGGATGGGAGCCATACTTGAAGTTGTGGACCGGCAGCAGGTCGTAGTCGTCCATAATCTGGACCAGGTAGGGGGTGCCTCGTCTGCGCATGCGGTTCTGTTGGTCGTCGTAATTGCGGATTTCCTGGTTGATTCTGCTGCCCACTCTGGTAATGCGCTCCTTGTCCGCAGGGTTGTTGGCTGCCGCTTTCCCGTCGCTGTACTTGACCACCAGGGCCTTGATCTTTTTGTCCCTGAAAACCGTGCCGATGCCGCCTCGTCCGGCCTGTTTGAAGCGCGGGCCCCGCCGGCGGCGCACGTCGTACCAACTGAAGTTGAGGCAGCCGATGAGGGCGTGATCGGCGCCGCTTCCTGCTGAGACGGTCGAGATATCGCGTTTCTCCCGTTCGGTTTCGGCGAACATCTCCGCCATCTGTTCGCCGAGGAGGTGGCTGTCTATGGCTTCTTCAGGCGCCTCCTCGATAGTCACTTTCCCCTCGTTCCCGTCAATGAACACGATCACGTCTTTCTCGGCCTGGCCCTGGATCTCCAGGGCATCCCATCCGGCGAATTTGAGCAGCGGGCCGAAGTGCCCGCCCACGTTGCTGTCCATCACTGAGTGCGTGGTCGGGGAAATGGTGACCACCAGGGACTTGCCAGAGCCGGGGTATTGGGTGGTCCCGCCGATGGGGCCGGACGAAATGACGATCTCGTTCTGCGGATCGTTCCATTTGGTGTCGCCCGTGACCCCATTCCACAGCAGCCAGAGGCCAAAGCCCCGACCCCCGACGAAAATGTCCTTCATCTGCTGGCTCACCGGCTTGCTGGCGATGGTGTTGTCGGAGAGGTTGACGTAGAGGGTTCGGTTCGTATAGCCCCTCTCCACTTCGCCCAACTCGTAGTCGAGCTCAGCCAGCACTTTGTGAGCTTGCCTCATCTTTTGGATATTCATAATGGCAACTCCTTGATTCAATTTATCCTCCGCCCACCAGCGGTATCAACTTCACGATGTCGCCGTCCTGCAGAACGTAGTCTTTCGACTCCTGGCGGCCATTGATCAGCGGGACGGCCACCAGGACTGAGGGAATGCCCAGTTCGGCCAGTACCTGGCTGATGTTCTTGCCGGCTGCGTCCAGGGCCAGCGACTCCTGGTTCTGGGTATAGTTCTTCAGCAGGCCGACTACAGTGATAGATATGGGGGACACAGGGTACTCCTGAGAATGGTTTCGGGGGGATTATAGCACAGGATGCGAATAATCTTCAAAATCCCTTAACGAGGTTGCTCAGCCCCAGCTCCTCCAGCTTCTCCTCGGTGGGGATGCCGTTGGCGTCCCAGCCCCGCTGCTCGTAGTACATGTCCAGCAGCTTCTGCACGTCCTCCCAGGGGGTGAACTGGCCCTGGGTTGGGCCGCTGGTGGCCGGGTGTTTGTAGAAGCGCGGCGGCGGATAGTCCCACTGGCGGCCAAAGCCGGGCACCTCCCGCACCCAATACATGCGGGTGAGATTCCATACCCGCTCGCTGAGCTTCAGCAGGTCATCCCAGGAGCGATCTATCCCGGTGATAGTCTGGAGCATCGGCGCGTATTCGGTGACGTCAATAGCCAACTCAATCCACTGAAACCTGCACCCCCCGGCGAGGTCGAAGAAGGGGCGGGCGTGCTGCAGGAAGATGACCCGCGCTACTTTCTCCGGCGTCACCGCCTCACGGCCCACCTCCAAATCATACGTGATGGCCCAGGCCCGATTGTGATGGGCGCCTACGTCACAGGTTTGATAAGCCAGTAACATCCCCGTCGCCTGGTGGACGTCGTAGGCACTCATCTCCATGCCTTTGACGTGGATGGCGAATTCTTCGCTGCCCTGCCCCCACACCCTGGCGGCGTGCTTCACCCCCTCGGCCAGCACTGCCCCAACGCCCTCCCGCCGGGCGATCTTCTCGATCAGGGCATAGATGGCCTCAGGCTTGTCCCAGCCCAGCTCCAGCCCATCGGTGTCTTCGGTGGTGAGGATGCCTTTCAGAAAACACTCCGTGGCGAAGGCGATGCACCCGCCGGCGGAGATGGTATCAATGCCCAGCTCGTCGCACAGGAAATTGGCCCGTGCCACGTCCTCGATGTCCGACAGGCCGCAGTTGGAGCCTAACATGCCGATGGTCTCGTACTCCGGCCCCTCCAGCCAGATGTTGTGCTTCTTGGAATGGGAGTACTTGCCGCAGGGGCTGGGGCAGGCGGAGCAGCCCTTGTCGGTAACGACAATCTTCTGGCGCATGACCTCGCCGTAGAGGTTGGGTCCCGCCTCGAAGGTGCCGGTCTCGAAGTTGCGGGTGGGCAGAGCGCCCACCTCGTCGCACCATGAGGTGATGATGGTGGTGCCGTAGCGCTGAAAAGCTTCCCATAGCTCCGAATCTTTGCAGGCCTTGAACATCTTGCGAGATTGCTGGTGGAAGGCCTTCACGTCGGCCACGGGGATGCCCTTCGTGCCGCGCACGGCAACGGCCTTGAGCTTCTTGGCCCCCATGACCGTGCCCACCCCGCCCCGCCCGGCCTGGCGCCCCCAGTCGTGGTGGATGCAGGCGTATTTGACCCCATTCTCCCCGCCCGGCCCGATGGCGGCGATCTGGAACTCCTCGCCCAGGCGGTCCTTGAGCATCTTTTCCGTGGTAATGCAGCCCTTGCCCCACAGGTCGGAGGCGTCGAGCAGCTCTACCTGGTCGTCGTCAACGAACAGGTAGACCGGCTCGTCCGAGGCCCCTTCGAAGATGACGCTGTCGTAGCCAGCGTATTTGAGTTCAGCGCTGAGCATCCCGCCCAGGCTGGCCGAGGCGTAGCCGCCGGTGAGGGGCGACTTGCAGGTCCAATCCATCTTGCCTGCGCCGGGCACCAGCAGGCCCGACAGCGGCCCGGTGGAGGCGATGAGCTTATTCTCCGGCCCCAGGGGGTTGGCCCCTCGGGGCACCTCAGTCCACAGCGTGTAAATGCCAAGCCCACGCCCACCCAGGAAGTCTCGGGCTGCTCTGTCGGGGTAGGGTTCTTTGGTGATGGTTTTGTTCGTCAGGTTAATACGCAGAATCATGCTGGCGTAGCCGTTCATTGGTCGTCCTCCCTAATGGCGCTAACTTCATCGGTAATGTAGCGAATCACAGTCGAAAGACTACGTTATGCAGGACGGCGACATCGTGAAGTTGATACCGCTGGTGGGCGGAGGATAAATCAATGGAGCAGGGTCGCAGGGTCGCAAGGGCGCGCCCCCCCGCTTCGCTGCCCCCCCGTTCCTTGCTCCCTTGCCTTGAACGACGTCTGGCCAGTGTGGTGAATTGTCCCATCGGCGGATCGGCTGACAATCGAGCTATGCGCCAACTGAGCAATCACGTCTTCCACGAGCGCAGCTCCTGATACCGCTGTCGCCACTTCTCGGCAGCCAAGTGCAGCCCCTTCCAGACCACGTAGTCATCCCATTCTTCGAAGTGCTCCTGCTCGCTGGACAGAACTCGTTGCTCAAAAGCCTCGAAGGGCAGGCCGTACTTGCGCTCATAGATTTCTACCTGTCTGCCGTATTCGTGCATCTTGCGGAGAGCTAGGGTGGTTGACCAGTTGATCAGGATTTCCTCTTCCGTAGTCTCTTCCAAAACCCAATTCGGAACTTTCACAGTCATGTTTGAACCTCCTTGAGATTCGTGGGCCTGGACTTCACGAATCCACGATAGATAGCACATCCATCCCACAAACCGGCACGCACTGGCCGCAGAGGTTGCATTTCCAGGGGGCCTTGTAGTCGGGATGGGTGAAGATGACATCTTCGGGGCAGACCTCGGCGCACTGGAGGCAATCGAGACCCAGGCACTCCTCCTGGACGATGTAGTAAGCGCCGCTCTTATCCTGGAGGATGCAGTCGGCCGGGCAGACCTCGGCACAGTCGCCACACTGGGTGCAGGTCCTCACCTCGAAGACGCCGGGCTCAGGAAAGTGGGCTTCGATGGCCAGAGCAGCCTTCCTGGGGTTGTTCTCGCCGTAGGAACCGTCCTGGCGTTGGGAGGGCTTGCCCCAGGTGGGCAAGCCCGCATTGAACAGGGAACAGGCCAAAAGACAAGCCCGGCATCCCGAACACCTGGAACTGTCTGCGTGAAGGTACATGGTTATCTCCTCTGAGTGGAATGCGGCCTAAAGGATAGTACAACTGAGGGAAAAAGTCAACTACCGCTTTTACAACTCACCCTATCTGCCTCATTGAGACCGAATCTTATGTGTGAGTCTAACGGGTGAGCAGGAAAATAGTCAAAGCAATTTGCCCCATGAAGATCAGCCAGAAAACGACCTGAAAGCTTGCTTTGGCTGTCTTGTGATGGGAGGGCATTCTTTGGCCTGCCAGGGCTCCAGGTGATCCTCCTAACAGACTCAGGCCGTGCAAGACCATTTCTGGCACACGGAAGCCGCTCGTCTCTGCTCTGTACTTGTCAAGTCTATAGAGCACGAATGTCACCATGCTGATCGACAGGAACCAAGCCAGCAATATGTGAATCCTGGTGAGCAGGGAGAGAGCAAGCATTACGACCAATGCTGTTGAGATGCCAATAGCGCCGTAAACAACGATGGGTGACCGTTGCATGGCTCCGGGCACCACTCGAACGGCCCTTGACCCTCTTCCAGTCTGCACGACCTGAAACTCCACGTGCTGGCCAATGCGCAAAGGGATCCTTCCTTGCACGTCAGAGATGTGAACGAACATGTCCTCACGAGCTTCCTGTGAACGGATGAAACCATAGCCTTTTTGCGGGTCAAACTTGATGACGATCCCCGTCATTTAGGAGACCTCCTGTGCCTTCCTGATGCCCTGCGTTTTCTCTTCCTTGCCGTTTAGCTTCTCTGTGGCTCTTGTCCCTTCCGAGCCAGGGGCCTACACAACTCGCTGAAAGATGTCGTGGATCTCACCCCGACGGATCTCGTCGTCGGGCTTGACGTGGTAAAAGATGCCGTTCAGGGCCTCAAAGACTTCTTGAGCGGCGGCGTCTTTGGCTTTGACGTTGGGATGCTCGGTCTGGTCTTCACGTTTGACCTCGACCACTATCCAGCCATCGTCGGCCAGCTTGAGGAAGAAGTCGGGGAAGTACTTGCGCCAGCGACCAGCCAGTTCGTCGAAGTATTCGATGTAGAACTCGTTGTGGGCCGGGTCGGTGATGCCGCCAGTAAAATAGACCTCCTCTATCCGTTCGTGGGTCAGCAACATCTCGAAGAGCTTTCGTTCTTCCCCGGAATCGAAGATATAGTGGTCCAGATGGTAGCTACGATCTCGGCCACCGTCCGGCTTCATAATCAGTCCTTCTTGATCCTCGCTGACGTGCCGCTCGATGGGGAAGTTGCGCGTCAGTGCCACTTCCTCTTCGGTCGAGCCGCTCTCCTCTTGGTATTCGAACAGGGCGTCCTGGATGCGGGGGATGATCACGTTGTGGAGTAGCGCATTTTCACGGTTGACGTAGCCCAGCACGCCTTCCAGTCCGGCGTCGGACTGGCGCAGGATGTGCTCGACCTCCAGGCAGGACAGGGCGGTGAAGCGCGCCACCTCCTCGACCAGCGAGTAGCGGGTGTAGCGGCGCTGCACGCGGTACACCTCTCGGGTCTCCCGGGTGAGCATCTCCAGACCCTCAGTCACCGTGACCACTGGCTGGTACTGGCTCAGGTCAACGCTGTCCAGCCCGAAGGCCAGGCGGCCGATCTCAGCTCGTCGGCGCTGCACGATGTGGGTGACGGGCTTCTTCAGTTGCAACCTCTTGGCCTTCAAGACGTTGATCTGGATGCGCCGCTTGTTCCTCTGCCTTTGCAGGGTCTCCATGCTGGTGCCCAGGTTGGCTTCGATCTCCTTCTCCAGTACGTGGCGGTTCTCGGTGGACAGGAAGATGCCAGCCGTCTGAGGCATGTCGCCGATGGAGCGCAGGCAGCGCATGGAGGATTGCAGCAGGAAGACGCGGCTGTGAGGGCGGCGGTAGAGGGCGGTGGCGAAGAGGCTGCGACAGTTCCAGCCCTCGGTGCCCTTGCCCACCAGCAGGACAAACTGGTGGGGTGAATATGGCGTGTCCAGCTCGCGGAAACGGCGAATGGCATCGTCGTCCACCCGGCTGTGGTTGACCAGGATCTTGTCGGTAGGGATGTCCAGCCCAATCAGGGCCTTCTCCAGCAGGGGGCGGAACTCGCTCTCCAGCTCGCGAATGGTGGCGCAGTAGACGGCCATCTTGGGCAACAGTCCCTCGCGCCGCTCCTCGCCGTAGGTCTCCCAGAAGCGGCGCACCACGTCACGGACGAACTCCTCGGTCTTGACCCGGCTATAGTCGTAGAAGCGCACCTCTTTGAGGTGGCCGTCCCCGATGGAATCGGCCAGGGGGTAGTGGTAGACCACCTCGGGCAGCATGCGGTTGTTCACGTAGGGGGTGCCGGTCAGGTTGACGCAGCCGGCCAGCGGGGTGCGGGTGTGCAGGTGGTTGATGGTCTCCCGCACCCGCTTGAGGGTGCCCTCCAGAGAGCGGCCAAAGGAGTGATGGGCCTCGTCCACGAAGACCGCCAGGTTGTCCAGTTCCTGCAAACGTTGCAGGCGGGCGTTGGAGACCAGCTCGGCCTCGGCGCGGCGGGTGTCGCCGAAGAGGGTGCGGGCCGCGCTGGGGCGGCTGTAGCGGCGCAGGATGATCTTCTGCACGTTGGAGACGATGACATTGTAGGCCGAGCCAGGCAGGACGGTCAGTTCGGCGCCGGGGTCGGCCAGGTAGTGGAACTTGAGATTGGCGTCCAGGAAGTTGACGTACTCGCCGGGCATGACCCGCGAGCGGTCGAGCTCCTGGATCTCGCGCAGGGATTCGATGATGGTCAGGTCGGGGCAGAAGACCAGGGCGTTTTTGGCGAAGCGGGGGTCGTCGGGGTGTTTCCAGGAGAGGACGAAGTCGTAGAAGATCATGGCCGCCACCAGGACGGTCTTGCCGGTGCCCATCGCCAGGGAGTAAATGGCGTTGAGGTAGTCCACGCCCATCAAAGTCTCCTCAATGGCCTGGATCTGGGTTTTGGCCGCTTTCAGTCGCTCCAGTTCGTCGGCGGTCAACTCCAGGGCCGACTTGCCCTCGATGTCGCCTAGGAGCACATCGCGGTAGAGCTGCTGCGTGGTGGGATTGCCCCGCACCTCCTTGAGGTAGATGTACAGCTCCAGGGCGTCCACTTGAGGAGGCCGCAGCCACTCGACGCGGCGGATGTGGCGCAGGATGTTCTGCGTCTCCGGCCGCAGCGCCTGGTAGAAGGGCGTGGCGGTGAAGTGGCGCAGCTTTTCCTCGCTGCGGCCTGAACCGCCGTAGCGCAGGGCTGGGTTGTCTGGTTCAGGGCGTTGGGCGATGAAGGCGGCCCAGAGGAGATTTTGGAACCTACTCATCATTCGCTACTAACTCTTCTCTGGCTCGGGTGGCTTCAAACTGCCTTTCAAACCATCATACATGCTGATTCCCAACGGCGTGGCGACCCCCAAGATTAGAAACTCGAGAGCTTCAATCCAGTCAAAGTTGCGACCAGTGGCATAAGAGATGCCGACAATCAAGAGTGTGATAAGGGCTCCTAGGCCTCTTCCCAGGAAGTTTAGCTCCCATGCATTCAGGCCCAAGAAACTTACCACTGACACGTTCAACGTCACTTGATCCAGTTCTCGGTATGCGGTTTGGGTGGTTGCTGGCTTCTTGACGAACGTCGTTGTCGTCTGCTGCCCACCGGTTTCCTGAACAGTGCTTACCTGTATTTGTTCGACCTTTTCTGCCACTTCTTCTAGGGCCGCATACGAGATGGTCACCGTTAGAAGGCAATCCTCCGATTTGAGCGGCTTGAGCCAAAAAGAGAAAACGGTTTCTCTGTCCTTCTTGAGTGGCTTTTCCTGGGTGGTCTCATTTGCCTCAAAGGAGCCGTCAGCGAACACTAGCTCCACCTTGACAGTTGGCTCCTCTTCGGGCACTTCGAACTTGATGTGTCCATCCCTGACGATGAGTTCAGGTTCCTTCTCTTTGAGCGATCCTGGCTCAGCGAACGCTACTCGAAGTTCAAATGGGATATTCACGTAGACCTGACGACAGTACTTGATACGATAGTCTTTAGAGATTGTGTACACTCTCTTGGCATCTTCGCCCAACAAAACATCCTGTGGAGGCACTTTCCTGCCCGAGAAGCCATGACGAGTCTCCCTGGCTCGGAGCTTGCTGTTGACCCAGGCATACCAGACCAGACAGGCTACGAGAATCAAGATCCCGAGGACGGTTTTGGTTAGCAGCATTTCCCACTCCTTTCAAGCCCTACGCTAGTGATGGCCAAGCAAAGCGCTTGAAGGCGTTGCCGTATAGGCAGTAGAACAGCCAAAAGGGGTTCCCCTCCAGTTTCATGGTGGCTTTAGCATTGTGAAGGGCAATGCCCACACTTTCTCCTAAGAGAAGATGCTCATAGAAGGTAGAGGCCAATCTTACAGCTCGTTGGATCGGGACAGGAGCAATGGTGCCTATGAAGACGTCAGCTCCGCTTTCGAAGAACTCTTGACCCAAGTTGGTAAAACTACCTAGCTGCAGCGATGGTACATCAGAAGAACAGGCATTGACAACGACAAGGGCATTGTTCAGATAGAATTGCCCCCTTAACAAACTACTGTATAGCCGATAACTATGAAGTTGCACACTCTGAGAATGCAGTTGGAGATAATAACCAAACTCATTGTCGAAGCGTCCATGGCATGTGAAATGGATGATATTCGCTGTCTCTATTCTGCTCTGTACGTCGGCGATGCTCATCGGTGTCCATTCCCCGTTTTGTAGATTGCAATCCGATGGCACGAAGGAGCACAAAGGGTCAAGAGTCAACTGAGGACGCTCACTATCGGGAAGATGCTCGATCACTTCATCACCTATGACGTTAAGCACAGACGAAACTTCGCACGGCTCTGGATCAATGACTTTCCGGGATGGTTGATTTGCATCAAAGTCGAGGATGGGAATTCGTGCCACAACACACTTGTCCCCCCAGAAATCATTGCCATCGTAGATTAGCTCCCAAGGAATCCAGTGATATGGCGCATAGATATATAGGATGTGGACAGTATCTCTTGGTAGTGCCTTGACATACTCTTTGACTTTGGCTGGCATCATCTGATAATAACGCAGACCGATTTGTTTCAGGTGCATTAGATAATCGTCGAATTGGACAGGATTTGCAGATGTGATCTCTTCCATCAATCGCTTGAGGCGAATCTGTGTGTCTTCTGTCCAAGCCGCGATGTTCTTCTTCTCTGCCTCTATCTCGACAATACCAGCTCTAGTGAGAAAACTTTCGGCTTCAATGTAAAAAGAATACCTGCAATCAATGGGCTGAGACTCAAGAGAGGGAAGCAGAATATCGGCGTGCCGTCCAAGGGGCTCAGACACAACCAGGAGTCTTGTTAGCTGCTCCATTTTAACCAATCTCCCGGGCTAGCCTCTTAATCTCGTTTTGCAATTCTCTGATTTCCTTCCGCGTGACTTCAATCTGATTCACGAGGTGCAATGGAGCAAGTATACCGTGCATGGCAGCTTGTGTTTCCAGTTTGTCTAGATTTGAGCGGAGCGCTTCAAGTTGACGAGTCAAGCTCTCGATCTTGTTCAGGCGTTCATCAGGAGTTCTACGCTCCTCTATCCTCCCGGCCCCTACAATCACAACGTCTCCACTGACACGACCAGATATTGTGACACTACTGACCATCCCTGCCTCCTCAATGACTCCTACTTCTTGCTCGATGGTAACTCTTTCCGGCCGGTAAAGCAACAAGTCAGCCAACTCGCCAAAGAACCTATCAAAACTGCCATACTCACCCGTGATCACACCTCCTTCACGAACGCTAAGAATCCTATGCATAAAATCGTCGGCAGATGGTGAGCTGGGATTAACATACCATAGAGTTCCTCCCCTCTTGCTCACACATCGATTTATATCCTCATCCCGCATTGTGTGTCCAACAATTACCACATCTCGGGATAGATAGTCTTTTAGAAAACTGCGCGTTTGTTCTGAGAACTCGAGTACCTCACTAGAGGTCAAGGCGAACACACGGGAAGAGAGATCACCGTGCAATTTGATGATTTTGATCTGGGGACCCTCTCTACCTAGTCTTCCTACCGCTGCCTGAATCAACTGTTCAGAATCCCGTCCCACTATTACCACGACAAAGTCTCTTCTGGCGCGCAACCCTGCGTCAGCAAGGGAATCTTCGAGGAATGTGTCAAAGTTGGTCGTAAACAGCGTGTCGAAATAGCCTGCCTTTACCAACGCTGCCAAGTGTTGGTAGCCAGCAGATGGAGCCGCTCGACTCAGGTATCTACGCAATACTGTGTAGCGTTCTGCGTCGCTTAGTCCATCCAGGATCGTATGGAATGCATCGACCTTTTCTCCAGCAGACATAGTCTCTGGAGATCTATCGCCCAATGTGCGCACGATGTCATCAACGATTTCACTGGTTGTTGGAGCGCCAGATGCAATTGATGCACCTGCGCCCAGAAACAGCACGTAGGGCGGCTCACCCGCCGTCTTCCTCTGCCGCATTAAGTCTGCTAGAGTTTTAATGTGCCGACGTTCCATCCCTACTTTGATAGCTTCCACTAACCGTGCCCAACCATACTCTTCAAATAGGTTCACCCACTGGAAGTCACTCAGACTTTCCGGCACCTCGCAATCTTCCAACCGTACTGGAATCAGATAGATATCCCTATCCAGCTCTTCCTGCCAAATGTCTAGAGCATGTTCAATCTCCTTCCGTATGAAACCTCTTTTGCTGACTGAGTTTGCCGATAGACACACCAGGAAGAAGTCAGAGCGCTGGATAGCTCCCTGGATACTAGATTTCCAGCTTTCTCCTGGCACGATGTCTTTTTTGTCCATCCAGGGTTTAAACCCTGCATCGGACAATTTTTGATAAAGATTTTCTACCTTTTCTGCGTCCTCTCGCGCATAGCTGAGGAAAATCTCGCCCGTTGCTTTCATTTCAAATTCTCCCGTTCGGGTGTCTCAGTTAATCCCCTCCCGTGCCCCTCTGGCGACAAAGGGTGGAAGGGTCTGAACGCTTCCACAGTTACACTGCCCTCTTGTCGGTTATGGGCTGCAAAGCGGTCATATCGAATCAGTTATGGTCCTTCGCTCTATCACCCCAAAATACTCCTCATCCAACACATCCACGATCTTCACCGCCACTGGGCGCCGTTGGAATCACTGAGGCCACTGACAAACACTGAACACACTGAGTCAGTGCCCTCATGCCACTCAGTGTTTCAGTGATCCTCCAACCGCTCACGGATGAAGTCACGGATGCGCTCGGCCCTGACCAGCGCATCGCGGGCGTCCTCGCGTGTGCAATCGAAGGGGTACCTTGGATACCGTACCTCCACGGAATAGGGGTTGAGCATGCGGCAATCCGTTTCCAAGTGCCCAAAGGCGTCGTCCTCGCCTCGACAGGCGTTGAGGATCTCCAGCAGGTCGTGTACCTTCCGGAACGGTACTCCTCGCCACGCCAGGTACCCCTTGAGGTACTTCTCCGCTCCCTGCTGAGCCAGAAAGCAGATGGTCTCTGGTGGTCCCTGGATGCCCGCCAGCAGCGTGGCTGATGTCAAGTCGGTGTCGGCTTTGTCGAACCACTCGCGTGCGTGTTCCCGCTCATTCGCGCTCATAGAGCACCCTCCCTTCCTGCATGATCTCCTGGATGAAGAAGTCTCCCAATGCCAGCCGCTGGGTTAGTTCCTGGGGTGTGTATACCAGGGGATCAAGCGCCAGATAGTGGTCCGGCGAGTAGACTAGCTCGTAGACCTCTCTCATGCGATCCAGAGGGCGCTTGCTGGTTTCCTTGACGATGAGCAAGTCTATGTCGGAATCTTCGCTGAAGTCGCCCCGGCCGCAGGAGCCAAACAGGATGACCTTGTCCGGGGCATAATGCTCCTGCAATATGGTGACAACCCGCTCGATTTCGCGCTGGTATCGCTCTGGCAACGATGCCGGGTTGCCAGCTTCTTCTCCATTGCGACCCTCTTCTCGCCCCACCACCCCAAACCACTCCTCATCCAACACGTCCACAATCTTCACCGCCACCTGCCCTTCCCCGTACCCTCCCACCTCCCAGGTGTACTCGCCTCGCACCAGTTCGTCGCGGCGGGCGGGGGTGTCGGTGATGCGGGCATGGAACACCTGGCCGTCGTAGGCCGGGTCAATGAGCACCGAGGCCACGGTCTGACGCCAATCCTCGATAGCTTCGGGATCATCTTCCAAAGAGAGCTTTTGCAGCAACATAGGGGAGTAGAACTGCTCGATGGTGAGGGTGAGCCGACCGTCCTCACGGGCCAGGCCAACCTGGGCCTCTGGTGGGCGCTTGAAGATGACGTCCTTGCGATCGGTGAGGATGTCGCGCAGCTCGAAGGGAATGTTGAGGAGATTACGCCGTTTGACAGCTTCGCGCACGTCGTATTCCTGGCCGGCGCAGAGCACCACCACGCCCCGCGTATCATCAGGTGGGAGGTTGTCGAAGATGGTCTGGATGTCCAGCTTGGAGCAGATGCGGTTGAGGTCCACCACCTTGACCCAGCGGCTGTCCAGGGTGCCGTCGAAGAAGCGGTGGCCTTTGAGGGGTTCTACGCCGTAGAGCTTGAGCACGATGTCGCGGGCTTCTTCGGCGTTTTTGAAGATTTCGTAGTGGTTGACGTTGTAGACTTCAAATACTGCGTATTGCGTATTGCGTATTCCGTTTTGCGCTGTGCTGAAGAGCTCTTGTTGATGAGTGGTCGCCTGTTGCTCCTGAATGACGCGGGTCAGGCGTTGGGCGGTGGTGTGGATGGCCCCCAGGTTGATGTCGGCCCCGATCCAGCGCCGCCCCAGCTTCTGCGCCACCGCCGCCGTGGTGCCGGAGCCGATGAAGAAGTCGGCGATGAGGTCGCCCGGGCGCGAAGATGCCTCCACAATACGCTCTAGAAGGAGCTCGTTCTTCTGAGTGGGGTATTCGACTTCGACAACGTCTTTGCAGTCGTCCCAGATGTCTTGCAGAAAGACCCCCGGACTTTCGTCAGCGTAAACCTTCTTGCGAGGATTGCCCGTTTCTGACCACTCGATGAGCCCGTCTTGGTCGAGTTGATCTAATGTCTCAGGAACATACCTCCAGTGGTTTCCCGGTGGTGGCATTAGGCCTCTCCATGGCTGCCCAGTCGATCCACGGCTTATTCCTGGAGCATGAAGCGGGGCAGTCTTATATCTCCTGCCGGTTCCCTCCTCGATCAGTGGGAAGTCCTTTTCGATAGCTTCTTGAGTTCGTTGTTTGAACGGCCGATTCCAAATAATCTCTGCTGATTTAGAGTAAAAGAGTACCGCGTCGTGTTGATTGCCAAAGCCCCAAGTGGTGTAGTTCTTGGGGTTGGACTTTATCCTTATGATCTCATTCCGGAAATTGCCCTCCCCAAAGACCTCATCCATAATGCAGCGCAGATAATGGCCTCTATGCCAGTCACAGTGCAAGTAAATGCTCCCGTCCTCCGCGAGTAATTCTCGCATCAGGATCAGGCGCTCGTACATGTACTGGAGGTAGAGGTCGTTGCTCCAGATGTCGGTGTACTGGCGCTCCTCCAGCACGCTCAGGTCGGTCTCTACCGAGGTGCCACGCAGTTTGATGCGCTTGCGGTAGTCGGCGCCGCTGTCGAAGGGCGGGTCAATGTAGATGAGCTTGATCTGGCCGCGAAATTCGCGCATCAGGTGGGCCATCACTTGCAGGTTGTCGCCCCAGTAGAGGCGGTTGACCCAGCCACCCTCACCCCAGCCCTCTCCCTGGGAGGGAGAGGGAGCATGGCCGTAGCGCTCGCGGAGCTGGGCGGGGTAGTAGGGGATTTCGTGCAGGGGCCGCTTGCCGTGCCAGTGGAGCATGGGCCGGCCAGGTAATTCCGCGACCGCGAATATTTCTGTTTGTGTCGGTTGGGCATCAGGCATGACACGACTCCTCTTCAGT
>Ga0194111_10001038_pt1 | contig 34015 bp, 28 predicted proteins | sample TA2KigC300mmetaG_FD_146194 | JGI IMG/M metagenome (GOLD analysis project Ga0194111, IMG submission 146194) | Freshwater microbial communities from Lake Tanganyika, Tanzania - TA2015033 Kigoma Deep Cast 300m | ecosystem: Environmental > Aquatic > Freshwater > Lake | place: Tanzania: Lake... | reverse complement strand
CGTGCGGAGTAGCCACGAATTGCACGAATTTCACGAATTCAGCCGCCTGGTCAACCCATTTTCGTGTCAATTCGTGTCATTCGTGGCTGGTTTTCGGCGCCACTGCGTAAGTCCTGTAACTCACAGGTCTCAAACAACAGGAGGTCTTCACCTGTCACTCAGCCTTTCTCACGGCCGACCTCGTACTTCCGCCGTACATCCTCGATGCGCCTGGCGCGTCCGGCTGCTCGCTGTTGTCGCGCCTGCCGGATCGTGTCCAGGAAGGCGCCGTGCCTGGCGATGAGATCATCCACGACATCGTCAGCGTCCAGGAGACGACAAATCGTCAATACTTCGTCGCTGTTGATCTCATATCGCATGCTACTCACCGTGGCAACGCGCCAATGCCTACGGTCTTACATCATCCGCCATTAGCGACAAGATGAAGCGGTATATTTCGTCGGCCGCAGCCAGCGCGTCTTCGAATTCTACCACCTCTGGCTCCATCAATTCGCCGGGGTAGCGATACGCGGTCGCGTAAGGGGTCAGCAATTCACAAGCCTCCAGCAACTGATCCATCCCGGTGGCAAAGGATGATGCTTGCCAGGCAAGGACCGATAGGTTGTGAATCTTCTCGAAGCGCTGATCGTGGAAAACGAGGAACCCTTTGAGCGCCTTTTCCGCGGCCTGCTGACAGTGATAAACCGCCGCGTCCAGGTAAGGATCGGGGTCAACCGCCAACTTTCGAGCCGCAGCCAAGTCGTGCTGAGCTTTGGTCAACCAACTGCGCACCAGTTGACGTTTGGCTTCATCCATACAGCACTCTGCCCCGCTCGAGGATCTCGCTTTCGAGCGATGCTCTGACCCCTTGAAACCGTTCCACCTCGGCGCGCGTTTTGACCAGGATTTCCGCTGGGATCGTCAATCCGCGCAAACACCGATATGCACGCGCCGCGCGCCGTGAGGGTCTCTCATTGCTCTGGGGAACGATCACCAACAGATCTAGATCGCTATCTTCATTTGGCGTCCCCCAAGCGTGCGAGCCGAACAGGATGACGCGCTCTGGTTGAAACTCGTTGACAAGCCTCTGCATCACGATGTCAAGTTGCGCCTTTGGGATTTCTTTCATGCGCCATCTCCTGGTCAGAAATTGTACAACCTTACTCGCTGGATGCCAAACGTAACCGAGCACCAAGCGCCTCAGTATTTCAACATGTCAATCCCCCGCCAGCAACCGATCCACAATCTGCTGCCGGTACGCGGGCGACAGCGAGTGGAAATACGCGCTGTAACCCGTGACGCGCACCATCAGGTCGGGGTATTTCGACGGGTCTCGGTGCGCCTCGATGATCTTCTCCTTCGAGACGATGTTCAGGTTGATCAGCGTGCCGCCCTGGCGGTTGTGCGTGCGGATGAGCGATTCGAGCGCCGCCAGGCCGCCCGCTTCCTTCATCAGGTGGGCGTCCACGTCGAGCTGCAGCGGCGCGGAGTTGCCCCAGCCGGGCTGCACCGCGGCCACCGCGGTCGCCTTCGCGGTGAGTGCGCCGCCGCCGCCCGGCAGGAAGCCCGGATCGGGGTTGGCGCTGTGCGAGATGGACGCGCCCGCGTGCCGGCCATTGGGGGTCGCGGCCAGGTCGGCGCCGTAGCGGGCGATGCCGCCGTGCGAGAAGAGGCCGGGGATGATCGTGTAACCGAGCGGGGTCGGCGTGCCGCGGACGAGCTGCACGTAGGCGTCGGCGATGCGTTTGGCCCACCCGTCGGCGCGCGAGCCGCCCACGCCGAAGCGCGGGATGTTCTTGAGCATCAGCCGCACCGGCTCCGCGCCCGCGTAATCGGCCCGCAGATGCGCGGCCAACTGCTCCCACGTCAGCCGCTTTTCGATCACCACCCGCTGCTCGATGGCGGCGAAGGAGTCGGCCACCGTCGCCAGCCCCAGGCCATCGGCAGTCAGGAGATAGATGTCCACCCCGCCCGCGGCCGCATCCAGCCCGCGCTCGATCGGCCCGTGGCAGAAGAGGTTCAGGACGATCTCGATCAGGTTGTCGGCGTGATGCGCCATGTGCCAGTCGAAGCCCTCTTTGAGCACGCGCGTCGAGATACCCAGGTGCTCGACGTAGCGCCGCCACAGCTCGTCCAGCGTGCGGGGCGCGAGGGGATCATCCACCAGCTCGTGGAAAGCCAGCAGGAAGGGCGCGATCAAGCATTGGCGGGTGACATCCTGGTGGCAATACTCGATGCCGGGCAGCGCTGTCCAGTTGCAGCCGACCTTGGCCCGCAGCCGCGCCAGTTGTAGCGGCACGCCGTTGCGGACGTAGCCCTCGTCCAGCCCCTTGGCGCACGAGTAGCTCGGCCCTGTGCCGTCCTCCAGGTTGTAGACCAACGACTGGCGCAGCAGAGCCGGATCGAGGCCATCGTGCAGCCGCACCGCCAGGTTCGAGGGGATCTTCAGCAGGTGGCTGGCTTCCAGGATCAGATACGACATGCGGCTGGTGACGTCATGGCCGTCGGCCGCGGGGCCGCCGATCTGCGAATAGTGCGTGTCGTTGAAGAAGAGGCTGGCGATGAACCAGACGGCCATCTCGTCGTCCACGACGCCGGCCGCGGTGTCCGCCTCGTAGAAGGGGCGCAGGAGCTCGTCGAGCTGGCCCAGCGCGCCGCCGTGGAAGTACATGCGATCCACGGCCTGGAACCACGCCAGGAACTGGCACGCCTCGCGCAGCGTGCGCGGCGCTCCGCGCACCAGGTATTCGTTCATCTCAGCGATGGCGAGCAGGTTTGCGCGCGTCTCCGGGTCGCTCTCGGCCGCGGCCAGATCGTGTGCGTGCGCCACGTGCCGGCGAATCCAGTCCTGGACGCCGAGCACGAAGTCTTCTTCGGCGTCGTAGAAGGCGGTATCGGCCGGCCGGTTCTGGGCGCGATAATAGCGGATCTTGCTCAGCAGCCCGCCCCAGCCCAGCTCCAGCCCGATCTTCATGTCCGGCCCGATGTGGTTCATCGCGCCGATGCCGGTCGCCATGAAGTGGTATTTCTCGTGCAAGGGCGCCAGGTGGTCGGCCCGATCCTCCGGCCGCCAGCCGCCGATGCCGGGCACGAGGCTGATCCACGCGCCGGCCAGCGCGCTCTGCCCGTGGATGTAGGCCGGGTGCGCGTCCAGCCAGCGGCGGAAGTTCTGACCGATGGCGCGTGCGCCGTAGCAGCCGCCGTCCCCGTGGTTGCTGATCGGCTCGAACGGGATGGGGTCGGGCCAGGGGATGTTGCCGTGGTCGTCCACGTCGTGATAGCCGTCGTGCGCCAGCTTGGCCGCGTTGAATGCGAGTTTGGTTTGGGCCAGCGCGGCGATGCGGTCGCGGTAGATCGAAGGGGTGGATTCAGGTATTGTCATGGTATCTCTGCTCTGAAAATGGCCTCCGCTCCGTTTGCTGTGGCCGGTCTGCAACCGAGCCACCTCGTACCATGCCACAGCAGGCACGGTCAGGAGACCGGCCCGAGCAACGGTTTCGAGGCTTCAGCCGGTCTGGTTGTCAGAGCGAGAAACCGGCCAATCCTGAAAGGAGGCTTCGCACAGCCTCGAAACCGTCAGTCGAGATGTCATAGGCAGACTGAAGATTGAGCCAGTACTGCGGATCACACGAGGATTGTAAACAATTGGTATACCGGTGTCAAATGAGGATGGAGCTGGATGGAACTGGGGCAGGGTCTCGACAGCATCTTGCGAGTGGGCTGGTGCGATTTGCCTCCCAACGCTCCACGGTCTATAATCTCGCGTTCGATCAATCACTGAACAGGACTACACATGCACGACAAACTCGCTCACTTACAGGATATCCTTCGGCAGATGGGCACGGTGGCCGTCGCCTTCTCCGGCGGGGTGGATAGCAGCTTCCTGCTGAAGGTCGCCCACGATGTGTTGGGCGATGCGGTGATCGCGCTGACCGCTGACTCGCCCAGCCTGGCGCGCGCGGAGCTGGCTGAGGCGCAGGAGTTCGCGGCCAGTCTGGGGGTCCGGCACGTCTGCCTGGAGCCGGCCGAGATGGATGACCCGCGCTATGTGTCGAACACTGCGGACCGCTGCTACTACTGCAAGACCCACACCTACGATCTTTTTCTGCCCTATGCCGCGGCGCACGGCTACGCCTATGTGGTGGATGGCAACAACGCGGATGATGTCGGCGATCATCGTCCTGGCCGCCGCGCGGCGGCCGAACACGGAGTGCACAGCCCGCTGCACGAGGCAGGTCTGACCAAGGCCGAAATCCGCAGCCTGGCGCGCGAGATGGGGCTATCGCTGTGGAACAAGCCCGCGGCCGCGTGTCTCTCGTCGCGGCTGCCGTATGGCGCGGCCGTGACCGCCGAGGCGCTCGGCCAGGTGGAGGCGGCCGAGAGCTATCTGCGCGGGCTGGGCTTCCGCCAGTTGCGCGTGCGCCACCACGGGCAGATCGGCCGGCTGGAGCTCGAGCCGGCCGACTTCGCGGCCGCGCTCGAACAGCGAGACGCGATCGTGGCGAAGCTGCGTGAGATCGGTTTCGCCTATGTCGCGCTCGACCTGGCCGGCTTTCGCTCCGGCAGCCTGAACGATGCCTTGAGGTCGCATGGACACTCACAGATTAGCCTCGTTGCTTGAAGGGGTGCGGAGCGGACAGGTTCCGGTGGACGACGCGCTGGCGCAGTTGCGTGATCTGCCAGCGCAGGAGCTCGGCTTTGCCGTCCTGGATCATCATCGCAGCCTGCGCACGGGTATGCCAGAGGTCGTCTTCTGCCAGGGCAAGACCCCCGAACAAGTGGTCCAGATCGTCGGCCAACTCCTGCAGCGCCAGGGTCGGGCGCTGGCCACCCGCGCATCAGCCCAGGTCGCCCAGGCGGTCCTGGCCGCCAATCCGGACGCGCGCTATCACGAGCTGGCGCGCGTCCTGACGGTGCAGACCGCCGAGGAAGATGAGCGACGGGATCGCCCGCATTATGCGGCGATCGCCACTGGCGGCACCAGCGACATCCCCGTGGCCGAGGAGGCCAGCCTCACCCTGGAGTTCCTCGGCCACCGAGTGCAACGCGTCTACGACGTGGGGGTCGCAGGCATCCATCGCCTGTTCAACAAGCGCGATCTGCTGAGCCAGGCGACCGTCGTGATCGCGGTCGCGGGCATGGAGGGCGCGCTCGCCAGCGTGATCGGCGGGCTGGTGAGCTGCCCGGTCGTGGCCGTGCCCACCAGCATTGGCTACGGCGCGCATTTCGGCGGGCTGGCGACGCTGCTGGCGATGCTGAACTCCTGTGCGCCAGGCGTGGTGGTGGTCAACATTGACAATGGGTTCGGCGCGGCAGTGCACGCACACCAGATTCTGAGGAGCATCCGGCCATGAAAACAGCCTACTTCGATCTGATCGCGGGCGCCAGCGGCGATATGATCCTGGCCGCGCTCGTGGATGCCGGGCTGCCACTGGCCAGCTTGCAGCAGGCCCTGGCAGGCTTGCATCTGCCTGGCTTTGCACTGACCCAGGAACGCGTCATGCGCGGCGCATTCTCCGCGACCAGGATTGACGTGGAGGTGGAGGATACCGCCACGGAACGCCGCTTGGCCGAGATCGCAGAGTTGATCCGCGGCAGCGCGCTGCCCACTCACATCCAGGAGCGCAGCCTGCGCATCTTCGAGCGGATGATCGCGGCCGAGGCCCGGATTCACAACCGGCCGGCCGAGACGGTGCACCTGCACGAGTTGGGCGCAGTGGACACCATCCTGGATGTCACCGGCGCGCTGTTGGGGCTGGAGATGCTGGACATCGAGCGGGTGTACGTGTCGCCGGTCCCGCTGGGCCGCGGCCTGGCGAAAGGCGCGCACGGGCAGTTTCCGCTCCCCGCGCCCGCGACCGTGGCGCTGCTGGCCGGCGCGCCGGTGATTGGCGTCGAACACGCCGTCGAGACGGTGACGCCCACGGCTGCGGCGCTGCTGACCGGGCTGGCGCACGCATTCGGCCCGATCCCGGCCATGCAGTTGACGGCCGTGGGCTACGGCGCGGGCACGCGCACGATCCCCGAACCGAACATCCTGCGCGTGCTGTTGGGTGAAAGCGAAGGGCAAGCCGCCTCCGAGATGGAGACGTTGACCCTGCTGGAGACCAACATTGACGACATGAACCCGGAGGTCTACGGCTACGTGCTGGAGAAGCTGTTTGCAGCCGGCGCGCTCGACGCCTATCTATCGCCCATCTACATGAAGAAGAACCGGCCCGGCGTCATGCTGAGCGTGCTCTGCCGGCCCCGCGACGCGGCCAGCCTGCGCAACGTGGTCTTCGCCGAGACGACGACCCTCGGCATCCGTGGCCGCGACGTGGCGCGTTACTGCCTGCCACGGGAAAGTCGCACGGTGGAGACCCCCTATGGCCCTGTGCGAGTCAAAATCGCCAGGCTGGAAGAGGGCGCGGAGAAAGCCGCGGCCGAATACGAGGACTGTCGTCGCGCGGCCGAGGAGCACGCGATCCCGCTTCGGCTGGTCTACGAGGCCGCGCTGACCGCATATCGCGGCGGTCGCTAGATCTTCACACGCCCAGGCTGGTCAGCAGCCAGAAGGCCGCCATCCCGCCGGCGATCGTCCAGATGACGCTGCGCGTGCGCCAGGCGACCACGGTTCCTGCCAGCGCCGCCCACGCGCTCGCGCCCCACTCGAGCGATCCCTGCGGCGCGAGCGCAGCCGGCGCGATCAGCGCGGCCAACACGGCCGGCGGCACGTAGCGCAGCCAGCGCCGCACAAGAGACGGCAGTTCATAGCCGAGTGCGGCGATCATGGCAAAGCGGGTGAAGAAGGTCACGGCAGCCATCCCCAAGAAGACGAGCAGTTTATCCATCGTCTTTTCTCGTCGCCTGACCGGCCGCGGGCTGGGACCTGGGCGCCCCTTCCAGCAGCAGCCCCACCCCGCTCCCCAGCAGCCCCGCCACGATCACATACCACTTGCCGGGCAGCCAGGCCGCGGTCAACAGCGCCAGGCCGGCCGCAGCCAGCGCGGTCGCCGTCCCCGGCCGGTCCTTCAGGAAACCCATCAGCAGGCCGAGGAACGCGAGCGGAAAGATCAGATCGAGGCCGTATCTGCCGGGGTCGGGGATGGCAGATCCCAGCCATGCGCCTGCAAGACCACTGGCCGGCCAGATCAGGAAGATGCCCAGATTGGCGCCGAAAAAGTAGAGCGGGCCGCCGTCGCCCCGGCCAAACGCGGCGATGGCCAGAGCATACGACTCATCGGACATCCAAAGCGCCACCAGCGCCTTCCAGCGCAGCGGCAGCCCGGCCAGATGGGGCGCCACCGAAGCGCCCATCAGCAGATGGCGCAGGTTGATGATGAGGGTGGTGAGGATGATAGAGAGCGCGCCGGCCGATCCCCACATCCCCAGGACGGTGAACTGCGCGGAGCCGGCGTGCACCATGAGCGACATCGCCAGCGCCTCCCACGGCGCAAACCCAGACTGGCGGGCCATCACGCCGTAGAGCAGGCCGAAGACGATCACGCCCGGCGCCAACGGCAGCACAGCCAGCAGGCCGCGGCGAAACTGCGACGCGGTCTGCTGGCCGCGCATCTGTTGCGGATCCATACCGCGCTATTTCTCCTGGTCCGCAAAAAGGTCCTTCAGCTCGCGTTCCCACACGTCATCCAGCGGCAGGAAGGGGGTCTCGGTGAACTCCTTGCCGATCTTCGCCAGGTAGTCCTTGATCCTGAGCTTCGGCATCGTGCGGCTCAACTCCGCGATCTTGGCATCCATTGAGGAGGTAACCTCCTCGCTCTGCCGGCGCAGATCGGACAGCCCGATGCCCAGGTTGAACATATGATCCAGCCGGCGCAGCAGCTCGTACCAGGCCCGGTAGTCGTTCTCGATGCGCAGCCCCTGGGCCTCGCCCACGGTCTGCGAGAAGTCATACGCGGGCACGAACCCGTAGAAGACGACGACCTCGACGTTGCGCGGCTCAGCGCGGTGAGCCAGGTAGGTGCCGATCGTCACGCCGCCCTCATAGTCAGAAAAGCGCACCGCATACTTCTCAAGCCCTGGCTTCATCCAGGGCAGGCTGTAGATGCACGAAACCTCGCGATCTTTGTCGTAGGGCATCGAGCCGTACACGCCGCCCAGGGCGGCCACCCGGCGCACGCGCAGCTCCTGCGCCACGTCCAAGATCGCATCGCAGTAGCGATCTACATCCAGGTGCGGCTCTTCGCCCCGGAAGATCACCAGGCCCTTTGCGGCATCACCGGCCAAGAAGAACTCGTTCTTCTTGGCGTCCATCTCCCGGCGGTAGCCGGCCTCGAGCTTGACTTGCGGTCGCAGGTAATGGTGTGTGCCGGGCGCCTGGAAGAGATAGAACCCGGCCGGCGACATCTCACCGATCCGGTGCGCGCCGGTCTTCTGCACCAGGTAGCCTGGCAGACCCGATGAGATGGAGCCGGCATCGGCCCACTGTTCCCAACCAACGATCATATAGGTTTCTGCGGCCAGCGGCCGCTCCCAGAGTTTGACAGCGTTTTCCATAGGCCTCACTCCACAACTTCCATGAGAACATCTGGTTGACTTCGCAGCACAGCGCCATTGTACCACGAGAACGCGGCGGCGGCAATGCCCCGCGATGCCCTACTTGCCAACTTCGCCCATGCGGGCTAGAATGCGGCGACAGCCAGTTGCAGGAGCGCATCCTTGCCATCACTCACTCTTGACCGCATCACGAAATACCGCGCCGAGACCTACCGCACCGGGCCCGGCCGGCGCATCACTCGCCGCGACGAGGCCGTAGCTTATGTAAATGAACGCGGCTTCATCTATTTCTGGCCCATCAAAGAGGCCACGCTGCCCAGCCTGTGGACCGCGGTCGCGGGCGATCGGCCGGTGGCCGACGCGCACGACGACCCTGGACACGTCACCTGGGGCTGGAAGGACGAGCTGCTCCCCGCGCGCGTCTGGCACTACGCCAAGGTGCTGCGCCGCCGCGCGACCTTCATCGCGCTCGACGTCCTCCCCTGCTTCTATGCGCTCTCCGAAAACTACGGCGAGCCGGAGGCGGATTACCTGCTGCAATACCGGGAGGGACGGCTAACGTTCGAGGCCAAGACGGTCTACGAGGCGCTGCTGACCGGGGGCCCGCTCGACACCGTCAACCTGCGCAAGGCTGCACGGCTGACCAGCAAGCAAAGCGATGCGGCATTCAACCGCGCTGTAGAAACGCTGCAGGCCGACTTCAAGATTCTGCCGGTGGGGATCGCGCAGGCCGGCGCGTGGAAGTATGCGTTCATCTACGAATGCGTCCATCGCCACTACCCCGACCTGGTCGAACGCAGCCGGCCTATCCGCCAGGCCGATGCGCGGCGCCGGCTGGTCGAGCTCTATCTGCGCTCGATCGGCGCGGTGCAGGCCCGCGACGCGGCGCTGCTCTTCCGCTGGCCCGAGCGCGAGATCGCCGCGGCGCTGGCCGCGCTCACCTCTGGCGGCGTGGCTGTCGGCGGAGCGACAGTGGCGGGCCAACCCGGCGAATGGATCGCACTGGCGGAGCTGGCGCGGCCATGAGTGATGCTCAAATCCCAGAAGCCAGAAGAGCGACCGCGCCCCACTTCAGCGTGCTGCGTTCGCTCAAGCTGGGAACCTTCCACATCGGCTCTGCGCTGACCGATCTCTTGACCTCCGCGGTGTGGAACCGCATCTTGATCGCGGACCTGGGGGCTGCGGCCTGGCCCATCGGCCTGCTGACCGCGCTGCGCTATCTGCTGGCGCCCCTCACCTTGTGGATCGGCCACCGATCGGACACCCAGCCGCTCTTCGGCAGCCGCCGCGTGGCCTACATCTGGCTGGGCCGGCTGTTGATGCTGCTCTCGCTGCCCCTCTTGCCGGCCGCAGTCGCAGCCATCGCCGTGGACCTGCGCTCGAGCCTGGGCTGGGGATTGGCTGCGCTGTCGTTCGTGGCCTATGGCATCGGGACGCTGATCTCGGGCGCGCCGTTCCTGGCGCTAGTTCACGACAGCGCGCCCTACGCGCGCCGCGGGCAGGCCGTCAGCATCGTCCAATTTGTGCTGATCCTCAGCTTTGCGTTCCTCCCGGCCGCTTACGCGTGGCTGATGCCGACCTACAACCCGGCGCTTTTCTGGCGGCTGGCCTGGGTGGGGCTGGCCGGCGCAGCAGTGTTCTGGGTTTTCGCAGTGTGGGGCGAGGAGCGGTCGCTGGCGGCCGCAGCGGCGCCAGCCGCCTCCCCCGCGCTGGCCGCGTTCCGGCCGGCCCTCAACGCCATCTGGCGCGATGCGCACACGCGGCGCTACGCGGCTTTCTTGAGCGCGTCGGCCTTCTTTGCGTTCATGCAGGACGCGCTGCTCGAGCCATTCGGCGGCGAGGTTTTCGGGCTGCCGGTTGGCGAGACGACCCTGTTCAACGCGTACTGGGGCGCGGGTGTGCTGGTCAGCATGGTCGGCGCATACCTGGCCACTCGCAGACGCCGGCCCGAACAGCAAGACCAGACAGCCGGCCTGGGCCTGGCGCTGTTGAGTGCCGCGCTGCTGCTGCTCGGCCTGGCCTCGGCCCTGGGCTGGCTGTTGTGGGTCAGGCCCGTACTGGTCATCTTCGGGTTGGGGTTTGGCATCTTCACCGTGGGCGGCGTGAGCCTGTTGATGGCGATGAGCAGCGAAGAGAAGGCCGGGGTCTACATGGCGCTGTGGACGATGGTTCAACTGACGAGTCGCGGGGCCGGCATCGCCGCGGGGGGCGTTCTACGCGACGTGGCGCTGGCGCTGACCGGCCAGCACTCGCTCGCCTACGCCGCGGTGTTCTTCATCGAAGCAGCCGGCCTGCTCGTCGCCATCACGCTGTTGCGCCGGGCCGACGTCCGCGGCTTCGCCGCGCGGCGCGATGCGGGGCTGCGGTGAACGGAATGCAAACCGCAGATTGCGAGTGGCGGACAGAAACGATCCGAAGAACCCAACGGTCCTTTGCGCCCTTTGCGCCTTTGCGTGAGGCTTTGCTGCTCGGGCCGGTCTCCTGACCGTGCCCACTGTGACGTCGTCGGTCGGCATTTTCAGGCCAGCGCCACGGCCATCGCGGGCGCATCGTTGGTGGTGATGCGATCCACCCCGGCCGCGACCAACAGCCGCGCCAGGTGCAGTTGGTGGGGTTGATCGGGGTCGAGGGTCCACGCAGCCGCCTGCGCGCCGCGGCTGTGGAGGAACGCGATCCAATCGAAGCCATCGGCCAACATGCGCGCCAACAGCAGACCTCGCACATACCAGACCGCCGCAGGCATCTGCTTCCATAAGCCATCCGCGCGTAGCGCCAGGTAGTCGGCCGGCCGACCCCACTGATCCGCAGCCAGGGGATGGTCATCTCGATAGCCGTAGTCTCCGACGCAGGCGGGCGACTCCACGGCCCCAGGCTTGCGCGCGAGATCCACATCCAGGTAGCGCATGGGGTCGAACCCAAGCGGCAGCGCGGGATCGAGCGCGGCCAACCGGCGCAACGCGCGATCATCCACGCTACTGACGCGCACCTGCCCCCTGACCGGAGCGACCAGGCACGCCAGGTTCGCCAGCACCGCGTCGGTCAATGCAACGTGCGGCTTGAGATCGAGCTGGAGCTCGACCGGCTGGCGGCTGGCGGGCGGGTCTGCGTATCCCGCAATGATCTCGACCACCTGGCTCAGCAGCCCCACCGGCTCATCGGTCAACCGGCCGCGGCGCCTGTGGCGCAGGGCCTGCACCTGCTCCGCGGTCGCGGCCGCGACCGGCCCCACGCCGTTCGTGGCGGCCTCCAGGCGCGCATCGTGCAGCAGCGCGAAGTCGCCATCAGCGAGGGGCGTGAGGTCCACCTCGATGCACTGTGCGCCGGCCGCCAGGCAGTCGCGCAGCCCGCTCAGGCTGCTGGGCGGATGACGGCGGCCGCGACGCGCGGCGTGATGGATGAGAATGACCTTTGACATGGCTCGATAGCTGCAACAGTCTCCAATCGCCTGCATTCGCCCACCACGTGCCAGGCGCTTCCGCGTGCCTGGCACGTGGCGGGTTTCACTCCTGCAGCGCGTCGAACATCGCCAGCAAGTTCTCCACTGGCACCCGCGCCTGAACGTTGTGGATCGCATCGAAGACATAGCCGCCGCCCGCGCCGAAGATGCGGAGACGCTCGCGAACCTCGCGGTGCACCTGGTCGGGCGAGCCGAACGGCAGCGTGCCCTGCGTGTCTACCCCGCCGCCCCAGAAGGTCAGCCGGTCGCCAAAGCGCCGCTTGAGCTCCGCAGGATCCATGCCGGCCGCGGAGCACTGAACCGGATTCAACACATCGAAGCCTGCCTCGATGAAATCGGGCAGCAGCGCAATGACTGAGCCGCAGGTGTGGATGAAGGTCTTCCACGGCGTATGGTGGTGCACCCAATCGTTGAGCGTCCGATGGAACGGCTGATAGAGATCGCGGTAGGTCTTGCGCGAGATGAATGGCCCGGTCTGCATCCCGAAATCGGTTCCCGACATGAAGACCACCGACGCCCGATCGCCGACCACGCGGTACAGCTTCTCCAGGTTGCCCAGCGCGATCTCGGCCTGGCGCTCGAAGATGCGATAGACGTAGTCGCGCCGCGTCAGGGTGCTCATATACCACTCGGCCACATCACGGATGCCTTTGGGCCGCTTGAGCCAGGGCGCGGGCACCAGCGCGATGTCGCCGAAACCGGTACCGCCGAAGTTGGCCAGGATCGCCTTGTCTGTCTGCGTGTAGAGCCGGTCGGCCTCCGCCCGGAAGTGCTCCAGGTCCGCGTCGGAGATGGGGCCGAACTCCTCCAGGTTGTCTTCGACGGGCAGACGGCTCTCGTCAATCGGCTCCTGGCGGATGATCGTGTCGAAGTACCAGCCGCCATGCGGCATCCGGCCGCTTGGCGGCGCGGATTTGTCCCCCTCCGGATACATCAGGATGTCGCCGTTCGGCTCTGGCTCGGTATTGAAGGCGGCCGGTACCAGCACCGGCGTGCCGTCGAACAGAGTCCATGGCTTCCAACCCACGTTCTCGAAGCCAAAGAGGGTGCGCGGCCCCGTCAGACCCACTACGTCAATGCCGAGGATGTCCATCAGATCGGCCGCGATCTCGCCGAGCATCTGGTACGGCTCGATCACCTTGACCGGCGCGCCGGCCGGGTCGAGGCCCAACGCCTGGCGCAGCCAATAGACCGTGCTGACCTGCATTCCGGTGACCGCGCTGCCGCCGAAATCCACCGGCACGCGGTCGGCTTCGCGATGGGCGAGGGCCAGGTGAACACGTTCGCGTGAGGTGAGCATAGGTGGGTGATCCTCCTGACCAGAGCATAGCACCCCGAACCCCCGTTGTCAAACCCCAAACCCGGCCCGCGCGGCGCGAAACCCGATTGACAGATCGCCGCGATGCTACTATACTCTGGAGCAGTCGCTCGTCATCAGGAGAAAACCATGTCTGAAACCACAACCGCCGCCAGGCGCGGCCTGCTCATCGGCATTGACGAATATCTGTTCCCCGAAATCCCGCCGCTCGAAGGCTGCGTCAATGACGCCGACCTGATGGCGCACATCCTGGAACATGGTTTCGACTTTCCCGCCGCCAACCTGACCATGCTGCGCGACGAGGCCGCGACGCGTGCGGCGATCCTGGCCGAGCTAGATCGGCTGGTGGATCGCACAGGCGCAGATGACATCGTCGTGGTTCACTACAGCGGGCACGGCTCACAGATGACCGACCGCGAGGGGGATGAGCCGGATGGCATGGACGATACCATCGTGCCGCACGACAGCGGTCGCCAGACCAACCCCAATCGCGACATCAGCGACGACGAGATCTACCAGCGGCTGCTCCGCCTGACCGCCAGGACGCCCTACGTCACCCTGATTCTGGACTGCTGCCATTCGGGCACCCTCACGCGCGATCTGTTCGGGAGCCGCGGCCGCTGGGTCGAGGCGGATCGCCGGCCGATCAGCGAGCTGCCGCCCTCCCCGATCGGGGGAACGCCGCTGCCGAACAAAACGCGCGACCTGGGGCCCAGCGGCTGGCGGCCGCTGGGCGACCGCTATGCGCTCATCGCAGGCTGCCGCGACGATGAATCCTCCTACGAGCACCAGGCGAGCGGGGTCAAGCACGGCGCGCTGACCTTCTTCCTGGGCCTGGAGTTGGCCGCGGCGAGACCCGCGACAACCTATCGCGACGTGTTCGAGGCCGCGAGCGTCCAGGTCACTGCAGCCTATCCCCGGCAGCACCCCCAGTTGGAGGGCGCGCGCGATCGGTCGCTGTTCGGCGTGAAGGAGATCGCACCCATGCGCTTCGTGCCGGTGCGCCAGCGCGTGGGCGATCAGGTCACACTGGCCGCGGGCGCGGCGCACGGCGTCAGCATCGGCTCGCGCTGGGGCATCTATCTCCCAGGCAGCAAAGAGGCGACAGAGGCGACCAGGCTTGGCGTGGTGGAGATCGAAGGAATGCAGGCGGTCGCCTCCCAGGCGCGCATCGTACACGAAGCGCAGCCGGCAGCGATCGGCGCGGGCAGCCGGGCGGTCGAAGAAGCTCACGCGTATGGCGAGATGCGGCTGGTCGTGGAGGTGCAGTCGCCGCCGGCCTATCGCCAGGCCGCGGATGAGCTGTCCGGCCGGATCGCTGCTTCCACGCTGCTGCGGCCCGCGGTCGCGGGCGAGAACGCCGACCTGGCAGCGCGCATCGTCCCGCCCCGCAGCGCCATCCGCCAGGGCGATCCCGCGCCGCAGCTCGGCGCCCTGGCCGAGGCGGTCTGGGCGATCGTGGGCCGCGACGGACGCCTGGCCATGCCCGTGCACGCGGCCAGCGAGCCGGGGGTGGCGGGCCTGTTGTGCCGCAACCTGGAACGCGCAGCGCGCTTTCGCCGCACGCTGGCGCTGCGCAATCCGAACCCCAACAGCGCGCTGGCCGGCAAGGTGGAGTTCACCCTGCTGCGTCGCGGCCCGGCCGGCGACTGGATCGCCGCGGAGCCGGACAGCGCGGGCGGCCGGGTCATCTATCGGCCGGCCGAGCGGATCGCGGTCAGGATCGTCAATCGCCACACCGCTCCCCTCTACGTCAGTGTGTTGGACTTCGGGCTGACCGGCGCCATCGACCTGCTCTATCCCATCGAGGGCGCGGGCCAGGCGTTGGCGCCTGGCCGGACACTCTACGTCGGCGTGCGGGAGGGGGACGAGTTGGAGCTCGCATTGCCCGCCGGCTTCCCCTATGCGGCCGATCCCTCCGATCGGCCGGCCGCGGGCGGCGATGAAACATTCAAGCTGTTCGCCGCCACGCAGCCCACCGATCTGAGCTCGCTGCTGCAAACAGGCTATCGCAGGGTGGCCGCGGCCGGCGCTGCAGACGGGGGCTCGCCGCTCGACCGGCTCCTGGCCCTGGCCTTGACCGGCCGCGGCACGCGCGACATACAGCGCGTCAGCCTGGCGGCCGGCGATGACTGGACCACGGTCGAGCGGTCATTCTTCCTGCAGGCCTGATGCGATGGCCGATCCGCTCACCCGCGACACGCGACGCGTGCACACTGGCCGGCCCGCAGAACCAGGGCCGGGCCAGCGCCTGGCGCTGGTGATTGGCGTCAACCGCTATCCTCCGCCGCTGTCCACCCTCTCCCATGCCGTCAGCGACGCCGCGACGGTGGCGCAGAGGCTGGCCGACGACTTCGGCTTCCAGGTCACGACGCTGCTGAACGAACAGGCTACGGCCGGCGAGGTGCGCGGCGTCCTCGACGCCTGGCAAAGGACCACGCAACCCACGGACAACGTGCTGATCTTCTTCGCAGGTCACGGCGCGAACCTGGACCCGGCGGCCGGCGACAGCGCGCCGATCGGGTGTCTGCTGCCCGGCGACGCCAACTCGGAGCCGGCGACATGGCTGCGCGAGGCGGAGATCATCGAGCGGGTGAAACGCCTGCCGCCGCGCCGCGTCTTTCTGATCTTCGATGCCTGCTATGCGGGCACGACGTTCGAGAACGTGCCCGGCGGCGGGCCGCTGGGCCAGGTGGTTATGGCGCTGGTGGCGGGCACAGCGGGCCAGCCGGTGCTCGACGGCGGCGGGGGCCAGCCCGTGTTGGGCGGCGCGGCCGAGCACTCGATCTTCACCCGTGCGCTGCTCGATGGGCTGGACGGCTTCGCCGACAGCGGCCAACGCCCCGACGACATGATCACAGCCGACGAGCTGATCGCCTACGTCAAGGCGGAGACTCCCTGGCGCAGTCGCGCGCGCGGCTGCGAGCGCGGGGAAGAGCAGACCCCCGTGGGCGGGCCGCTGCGGGGCTCGGGCCGGGGCGGCGACTTCGAGTTCCGGCCGATCCGGCCACGGCTGCCCGCGCCGCTGTTGCGCGACATCTACAGCCCGAACGTCGAGAACCGCATCGCAGCGGCCGCCAAGCTGGGAGTCCGCGCGCCGGCCGACAGCCCCGAAGTGCTGGACAAGAAGCAGTCCGAGCTGGCGCGCTTGCTGGCGAACGAGCGCGAGGCGCTGGCCGTGCGGGTGCGCGCGGCCGAATCGCTTGGCGCGTTGGGCCATCCGACCGGCGCTGGAGGGCTGATCGCGACGCTGCGCGCCGCCACGACCGCTGGCGCGTTGCGCTCGGCCGCGGCCACAGCCCTCGGCCGGCTGGCGCAGACGGTCCAGGATGCCGGCCCGGCCGCAGCGGCCGCCTGCCGACGCGAGGCGATAGCTGCGCTAATCGCAACGTTGCGCGACGCCGATCCCGCGGTGATGGAGGCAGCCAAGCTCGCGCTGGCTGGCCTGCCGGACGCGGCGGGCAACCTGCTGCACGCGCTGGATGCGGACGGGCCGCGCGGCCGTGGGCAGACACTCGACGCGCTCGCCTGCCTGGCCGATGCACATCCACACGACGACCGCGCGTGGCCGCGCCTGACAGCGGCAGACGAGGCCCGACGCCGGTATCACCTGGCCCGTCGGCGGCTGGCGCGGCAAGGCCAGGCGATGCGCCGCCAGGCGATCGCGGTCGGGTTGAGCGGCGCGCTCGGGCTGGCGCTGGCCTACCTGTCGTTGATCGCCGGCATCCGGCCGCTCAATCCGTATGGCCCGGCCGTGCTGTCGTACAATCTGCTGCCGGGCGCGCTGGCCGGGATCAGCCTGGGGTTCATGCCGCGGCTGGCGGCCGCGGTGACCCGCTACCAGGGCCGGTTGGCGACCGCGGCCGGCGGCGTCCTGGGCGGCGTGCTGTTGGGGTTGGGTTTGGCTTTGCCCAACTGGTTCCTGGGCATCGGCCGGAGCTTCCTGATTTGGGCGACGCCCGGGATCGCGGCGGGCGCCTGCCTGGGATTGGCGCTGGCCTTCGTGCCGGCCGCGGGGCTCCCCGCTGGCCGCGATGCTCCCTGGAGCGCGCCGTGGCTGGCCGAGGTGTTGCAGCGGCGCCTCATGCCGATGCTGATGGTCGCCGCGGTCGGCGCGCTCAGCTTTGCGCTGCCGCGCATCCCCGATGCGCTGGCATGGGGCGCGCTTCAGGCCCGCTGGGCCGAGGTTGTGCGGTGGGGTTTCGGCGGGCTGATCTTCGGAGGATGGCTGGCGGCCGCGTGGGTCCTCAGCGATGCGGCGTCGGCCGCGGAAGGGAGAGAAACGTCATGAGATGCCTGGGAATCGCCGTCGTTGTCATCCTGGTCATCCTGCTGATCGCAGCCTTCATCATCTTCGTGCTGCCGCAGATCGCGCCGGGCAAGGTCTCGGCAGACCTGAGCGCGGTGACGAGCGATGTCGAACGGCTCGACGGCCGCACCTCCAGCGCAGCGCCCGTGGCCGCGGGCGCCCATGTGAAGATGTACGAGGGGGATGGGGTCAACGTCAGCAGCTCCGGCTACGCCCGGCTCGACCTGGGCGGCTGCCTGTTGCAGATCTTCCGTAACAGCGGGCTCCAGGTGCAGGGGCTGCCCGGCGAGAGCGCGGCGGTGTGCATCGTAGACTTCGAGCAGGGCACGATCTACAATCGCGTCAGCAAGAAGACGATCGTCAACACCGAATGGGCCGTCATCACGACCCTCAGCACGGCCTTCTTTGTGCACCTGGACCGCGCTCGCGGGGTGCTGTGGGTGATCGTCAAGGAGGGGTCGGTCGAGATCGTCGCGCAGGGAGAGCGGATCGTGGTCCAGGCCGGACAACAGGCATGGGTCTTCCGCGGGCAACCGCCCCAGCCCCCTCAGCCGGCCACGCGGCAGATCGCAGGCGAGCGATTCCCGCCGATTGACGACTTGACGAGCGGCGTGATCGCGGACGGTGCGCTGCTGGCTGCAGCGCCCGCGCAGCAGCGCATCATTTTGACCGTGACCGCGAACACCGACGAGGTGGTGAGCGGCGCCTGCGCGGGCGCGCAGACGCTGCAGATCACGGCCAGAGTGCAACCGCCAGCGGGGATCAAGCAGGTCACGGTGACGTATGGCTGGCGGGGTGTGCGGGAGCAGACAGCTATCATGAGACAGATCGAGACCCAGACCTTCGTCGCGGAGATCGGGCCGTTCAAGTACGCGGGCCAACCCGCAGCCCTGAACTACACCGTGAGCGTACACGGCGACGCGCAAAAGCCGCTGGCCAGCGAATCGCGCACGGCCCGGCTGGCGGCCTGCCCTCCCGTAATCAGGTGACAATGCGGCTGCTTTTGCTCTTTCTCGACGGCGTCGGACTGGGCGCCAATGACCCGGATCGCAACCCCCTGGCCCGCGCCGAGATGCCGAACCTGACCGCGCTGCTGGACGGCCGCAGGCTGGTGGCCGAAGCGGTCACCGCTGTGCACGGCCGGCAGCCGCTGGAGACCGCCCGCGCAACGCTGGTCGCGCTGGACGCGTGCCTGGGGGTCGCGGGGCTGCCGCAATCGGCCACGGGCCAGGCAGCGCTGCTGACGGGCCGCAATGTGCCCGCGGAGCTGGGCTATCACTACGGCCCCAAGCCGAACGCCGCGGTAAGGGCTTACCTGCACAACGGCAACCTGTTCCGCGCCTTCACCTATGCCGGCCGCAAGGCTGCGCTGCTGAACGCCTATCCACAGGCCTACTTCGAGGCGATCGAATCTGGCCGGCGGCTCTATTCGGCCATCCCACTGGCGGTTGTCAGCGCGGGCATTCCGTTAAAAACCACAGCCGATCTGCACGCGGGAGAGGCGCTGGCGGCCGACTTCACCGCCCAGGGCTGGCGCGAGCGACTGCGCCTGCCAGACACGCCGGTGCTGGCCGCAGTCGAGGCCGGCGCACGGCTGGCAGCCCTGGGCGCCGGCCTCGACTTCTCCTTCTTCGAGTATTGGCTGAGCGACTACGCGGGGCACTATCGCGACATGGAGGGGTCTTGCCGGCTGCTGGCGACGTTCGACCAGGTGTTGGGCGGGCTGTTGGCGAGCTGGGACGACGAGGCGGGCCTGATCGTCATCACATCGGATCACGGCAACATGGAGGATTTGAGCACGCGCAACCACACGCCGGCCCCCGTGCCCGCGCTGGTGATCGGCGCGGCCGCAGCGCGGCGGCCGTTCGCCGGCCGCCTGCGCGATCTGACCGACATCGCGCCCGCGATTCTGTCGCTGACCTGAAAATCACCCACCAAGCGCCGGCGCTTCGGAAGTGCCGGGCGCTTGGTGGGTTTCATTTCCCCAACCGATCTAGCAGAGCCATCAGCTTGTACTTGCGGCCGTGCCGCGTCCGGATCGCGGTCAGGCAGGCGCGCCATTCCGCCTCGCGACCGGCTGCGCGATACGCGGCGCGAGCGCGACCCAGCCAGCGCACGGCATACTCGTAGCGATCGGCCTTGCCCGCATCCATGATCCTGTCGGCCTGCCCGCGCGCGAGCTGGATCACCCAGTCTGGGCGGTGCTCGACCGCGGCATCCGCAAGCCGTTCGAGAATGCCGTAAGGCGTGTAGTCGCCGACCGCAGCTATGGCGTCATCCAGCAGACCTTCGTGCAGGAAGATCTCGATCTTGGCCTCAGAGCCGGCCGACGTGATCCCGCGCACGGTCTCGAGGGTCTCGGTTCGCAACGTCGGCCAGGTCGCGCCGGCCCGCTCCTGCATCTTCAGATAGGCGGCCAGGGTTGGATACTCCTTGAATGCAATCACCGCAGTTCGCAGCGCCGTCGCCTCGTCGCCCAGGCCGCTCGCCAGATCACTCGTCCACGAAGCCAGGGCCGACTTGCTCTGAGTTGGGGAGAGAGTCAGGCCATGCTCAGCGATGCGCAGCGCGGCCGCCAGATCGCCTTGCTCGCGAAGCGCCTTGGCCAGCTCGAAGGCGGCGCCGGCCGTGAGCAGCGAACGCAGCCCCTGTTCCACCGCTTCTTCGGTGCGCCCCAGCTTGACTAACATGGTCAGGTACGACACCTGCAGCCCGCTGGCCGACGCCAGGTTGAGATACTCCTCGATGCGGCCCTGCCGCTCCAGGATCGCCAGCCTCGCCTGAGTTAACTCGATCTCCATATCGGACCAATCATCTTCATCCTCGTCCCACTCCTCCTCTTCGTCCTCGTCCCACTCCTCGCCGTCGTCCCATTCCTCATCTTCGTCCCACTCCTCACGCTCTTCGCGCTCCGGCTTGCGCGACGACCGGCGCAGCTCAGCGCCCGGCGGGCTGATCTCACCTCGCGAAGCGCGCTGGAAATGCGGATCGTCCCACCCCAGCTCGCACGCCAGGCTCGCGGCGGCGAACACCTCATCTATGCTGTAGTTGTCGAGTTCGGCCTGCCATTCCGCCAGCCTGCTCTGCCACTGCGTGCGCTCGGCTGGGGTCAGATCGGCGGTTAAAATCGCCTCGGTCCACGGCCTGTCCAGCTCCGAAAACAAAGAACTCGCTTCGCCGTCCGAATCATCCAGGTCCACCCATCCTTCCACGTACTCATCGGTGATCGCTTCCAGGATCACCAGGGCATTGCGGCCATCGCCAGCCTTGACGAACTCCCACGCCTGATCCACCAGGTCCAGAACCTTGTCTGCCACCTCGCCGACGTGCCAATAGGCTTCCGAGGATCGCATGTGATCGAGTGAGCTGAGAGCGCGCTGCACCTGGCGGCGGAACGGCAGCGGATCCACCGACGTCCGGCGCACGGCGGCCTCGGCAGCCGGTTGCGCGCGATCTCGAACCCCGGCCGGGCCGGCAGACGGCCCGGGGCCGGGGGAAGCAGAAGGCTGGACCACCGCCGGCAAACCGTCGGCCGCCACAGGCAGCGCCAGACCGCGCCACGACTCCACGCGGCTCCCGATGACGTCCACCAGGCTGGGATCCTGTTCGGCCAGGTACACCACCAGCGCGTGCAACTGATCGCGGCTCAGTCCGTCCAGCAGTTCCTGCACTGGCGGTCGAACCTCGACCTGGTCCGGCTCGTGCAAATAGGCCAGCAGCGCCGCGACGATGTGCTTGCACCAGCCGCCCCAACCATACGGGCAGGAGCAAGTGGCGGCGACGATCCCGCCAGCGTCGAAGGTGATGCGGACCGCGTAGGGCTGGTACTGACTGCCTTCGACTTCAGCTTCTAACACGTTCCCGCGCAGCGCCAGGTCGCCGACCGCCGCGTTGGCATAGTATTCCTCGCCCCTGCGGTACGATTCTGACGTCGCGCCCTGACGGATGACCGTCTCGGTGAGCCTGGGGACAGACATGGCACGCGCTCCTGTCTTCAGCGGACCGGCGTCGCGGTCGGCCCGATGGCCTTCACCTGCGCCTGCTGCATCATGATCGCCAGGCGATAGCGCGCCATGGCCGTCAATTCGGCCTGGTTGCGGGTGTCGGCCAGCTCGGACGCGCGCTGCAATGTGGCGATCGCCTCTGTGAGTTTGCCCTGGGCCTCATACACGCCAGCCAGGTAGTAGTGGACCTGCGGGCTGTCGGGATCAATCGCCAGCGCCGCCTTCGCCGCGGCCTCAGCCTCGCCGTACATCTGCAACGCCGCGTAGACGGGGATGCGCGCGCCATGAAAGTCCAGCTCGCTGGCCGCGAGCGCCCGCGCCTTCTCGAAGCTGGTCTGCGCGGCGGCCGCATCACCCAGCTTCTGCTGGACCGCGCCGAGCCAGAGCCACGGATCGGGATCATCCGGCGTCAGGCTGGCGGCCTCCTGGAAATCGGCCGCCGCGTCCGCCAGATCGGCCCCGCGCTCGATCTTCTGCTGGCCGCTGTTCATTTTGACCATGGCGGCCCGGACCTGTGGATCAACCGGGAACAGTTTGTTGAAGAGGAACAACAGCAGCGCGCCCAGCGCGACCACGGCGGCCAGGGTCACGACTGACCGCACGAGCCGCCGCACATTCGCGGCGCGCGTCTCTTCGGCCAGATACCACCACCAGTTGGCCTGCTGGTCGGGGTGATGTTTGGCCCTGGCGGCCGGCAGCCCGCCGACCGCGCGCAGTTCGGCCAGCAGCACGGCCGCGCGCTTGCGCACGTCAGCTTGCAGCGTTTGCCAGCGCCCTTCTTCGGGCCGCAGGTCAAGGCCGGCCTCCTCCAATTGCGGCCATACCTCGGCGATCCAATCCAGATCACGGAGTAGATCCAACGCCGCGGCGCCCTTGCCGCGCAGATTGACCACCAACTTCTCGGACGCCGTCAGCCGCTCTCGCAGCTCGTCGGCGGGCGTCACCCGTTCGCCACGGATTGCTTGAGCCATAGAACAACCTCTGTTTGCTAACTACGCACTACGGACTACGCTTCCTCCCCCGCCTCGCCAGCCTCGGCCGCGGCCTTTTCCTTCAGGCGGCTGGCCTTTTCCAGCTCGTTCCAGATGCGGCCGATGCCCTGTTTGATCTGCGACTCGGTCTTGGATTTGATGGCGGGCGAGATGGGAAACCAACCGGCGATCTCGCGCAACACGACTGGCGTGGTTTCTTGCTTGGTCTTGCCCTGGCGATAGCTCGTCCGCACCCGTGCGCGCATGAAGCGGATGTATTCCGACATGCGCTCGGTCGCGTCGCGGCCGCACACCGGACCGCGGCCCGGCACGATCCGATCGGCTTTCAGCTTGCGGATGAAGGTCAGCCCGTCCAGCCACTCCTTGGAATTGGCCTGCGCCATGTAGGGGTGCTGATCCACCCAGACCGCATCGCCGACGAAGAGCAGCTTCTCGTCGGGCATCCAGACGACCGACGTGGCGGCCGTGTGGCCGCCGATGCGGATGATACGCAGATCGCGGCCTCCGCGCACGATGTCCAGCCGATGCGAGAAGGTCACCTTCGGCACGATGATCTGGATGTCGGTCAGTTGGGCCTGAACCTCCGGCTCCTTCTTGAAGGAGTCCACCACGCGTTGCTTGAAGTTGTCGCCGTAGCCCTTCATGTGCTTCCACGCGAGCTCGTGCGCCACCACCGGCGTCGGCTGGAAGTATTGGTTGCCCAGGATGTGACCGCGGTGATGGTCGGTATTGATGAGATACAGGAACGGCTTGCCGCCGGAGACGCGGCGCAGCTCATCGCGAAACGCTCTGGCCTGGTTAGGCACGATGGGCGTATCAATGACGATCACGCCTACGTCCGTCACGATGCCGCTGTAGTTGGCCCCGCGATGATCGGTTTCGATGAAAATGCCGGGAGTGATTTCGCGCATGATTTACCTCGTTCTGCTGCGGCCGCTCAGACCGCTGACCGGTTCATGACGGCCAGCTCGGCGGCCACGGCCAGAGCCCGCGCCAACCCCTCAGCGGTCGGCGCGCCCCCCTGCGCCCAGTCTGGCCGGCCGCCCCCGCGACCACCGCCAGCCGCGACCGCTGTGCGCAAGAGGTCGCCGACGTTGAGCGGCACGTCGTCAGCCCGTGTGAAGACAAGCTGCGGCCGTTCGCCCGCGACGCCCAACAGGACGATCGCACCGGGCCGGCCGCGCAGCGCCTGCGCCACGCGTTTTGCGCGCTCGAACGGCGCGTCGAGAGTCTGCGCGATCAACCGGCCATGACCGACCGGGGTCGCCTCGGCCCACAGCGCGGCCGCGCGCGACTCTACCCATTGCCCCTCCAGGTCCTCGAGATCCTTGCGCAGCGTGCGATTCTCATTGGCCAGCCGCTCGACCGCCTCGGGCGTCTCATCCTGGGCGCAGGTGAAGCGCGCGGCCAGCCCGCTTGCCAGCGCCTGCAACCGGCCGTAGTCGGCGCGAGCGCGACCGCCGCACAGAAAGACAACGCGCAGCTCTGGCCCGCGGCGCTCGGTAGCGATGATCTTGATCAGCCCGATCTGCGCGGTGTTCGCCACGTGCGTGCCGCCGCAGGCGGACCAATCGAAGTCGGCCACCTGCACCACGCGAAGCGCCGCTGTCGCCTTTGGCGGCTTGCGCAGCGGGATGCTCGCTAGCTCGTTCTGGGCCACGAAGCCGGCCGTCACGGCCCGTGCGGCATCCACAACCGCGTTCGCCGCGACCTCCACCGCGGCGACCATCGCGGGCGTCAGATCGGACCGGCTCACGTCAATGGTGCTGGCGGCCGCGCCCAGGTGAAACGCCACCGTCTCCGCGTCGTACGTCTGGATGAACGCCTGCGACAGGACGTGCTGGCCAGTGTGCTGCTGCATGTGGTCGAAGCGGCGAGGCCAGTCAATCACGCCAGAGACTTCGTCGCCCACATGCCAGGCGCTTTCCGAAGCGCCTGGCACGTCAGAGACTTCGTCGCCCACGTGCCAGGCACTTTCCGAAGTGCCTGGCACGTCAACGCTGGGCACGTCAGATGCCAGCACGTGCCAGATCAGGCCGTCATCGGCGACGACGTCCACGATCGGAACGCCGTTCAACGTCCCCGTGTCGTTTGGTTGCCCGCCGCCGGTCGGATAGAACGCCGTGCGATCAAGCGCCACGGCCGGTTTGCCCTCCACCGTCCGGCTGGCGATCACGCGGGCGGTGAAGACGCGGAGATAAGGGTCGCTGTAGTAAAGGCGATGTGAGTCTAGCATGTTCATCTTGGTACCATCCCGCAGCAAAATGCCTCTTGACACCATCAGGATTATGTGCTATTATCCTGATTAGTGAGGTGCCCTGGACTGTACGGGGATCTATAGCACTCTGAAATGTGTGCGCCTGCCAGGATGACCTGAGCCCCTGACCTCGTGTCAGGGGCTCACCTTTTTCAAGGGATACGCACAATTCTGACCTTGGATTGTAGCAACGCGAACGCGTCGTGAAGTTCCTGTTGTCTTGTGTTTGCCTCTCCCGCCCCCGAGGCGACGTCTGTCAAATATGCAACGAAGTCCGCCAGTTGTAGTCCAGCATAAAAAGCAGAGAAGCCGAACCAAGGCACCTGGACAAAGTGTGTCTGTCCCGCCCGAGAGGCGACCCAGTCCTGGAAAGCATCTATCAGGCGGCGGTCTTGAACACTGGAGTGCAAATCGGAACGCATATCAGCCATCAGCAAACCATCGTCATGAAGCGCTACGAGTTCAGCCTCCAGTATGTCTAGCAGCAGCCAGAAGGCGATCCGGTACAGATCGGTATCGGTGGCTACGTATTCCGGCAAGTCACGCTTGTCAACCACCACAACAAAGGCCCGACAGGGCGATTCCATAATCAATCTGGCGACCGCTCGCATGGCTTCTGTACGCTGTTCCCACCGCTGACTGCTGAAAAGCTTCTCTCCCCGTTGGATATCACGCCCCTTGATCTCGAAGTCCTCTGATTTTGCCCACGTACCAAATGCCGTTTGAGTGCTGCCGTTGCGCTATCAACACTCGGAGCATCTGTGGCTTTAATACCTATCGCCGCCAATATGAAAAAAGGGGAGGCTCGATCCTTGAGCCCTGTCCCACTTTCGTCAATGTAGAAAATTCGCATGTTTCGCTCTTTCTGTCAGTCGTGTTATATTCTTCGTTTTATCACCGCGTAATCATCCAAACTGCGCGCCGCCTGCCGCCGCACGGCCAGGGCGCGGAAGTAGAGGTCAACGTATTTCTCGGCCGAGCGCGTCCACGAGAAATCGGCGCTCATGCACCTGCGCACCAACTGACGCCAGACGTCGCGGTGGCGATAGGTCTCGACCGCGCGCACGACCGCGGTATAGAGCGCCATCGGGTCGTGCTGGAGGAAGCGAAAGCCATCGCCCTCGCCGGTCTCCGGGAGAAAGTCGCTGACGCTGTCGGCCAGCCCGCCCACCGCATGGACCACCGGCACGCACCCGTAGCGCATCGCGACCATCTGGTTGAGGCCCGATGGCTCGACCTTCGAGGGCATCAGGAAGATGTCGCTGCCCGCATAGATGCGCTGCTCCAGCGGCCGATTGAAGGTCAGAAAGACGGCCGCCCGGCCCGGATAGCGCGCAGCGAGCGCATTCAGCGCGTCGTGATAGCGCGCCTCGCCGGTGCCCATCACCACGAGCTGGCAATCCAGGTGTTGCAGCAGTGGATCGGCGATGGCGCTGATCAGATCGAGTCCCTTCTGATCGGTGAGCCGCGAGACCACGCCGATGAGGGGCGTCTCGGGACGGTCGGGCAGGGCGGCCTCTCGCTGCAACGCGTGCTTGTTCGCCGGCCGGCGCTCCAGATTGTTCAGATCGAACGCCGCGACGAGGTGGGGGTCGGTTGCGGGATTGTAGAGCTCGGTGTCAATCCCGTTGAGGATCCCAAACAGCCGGTCGCGACGGTCGCGCAGGATCGGATCGAGCCGCTGGCCAAACTCCGGCGTGAGGATCTCGCGCGCATGCGTCTCGCTGACCGTATTGATGATGTCGGCAAAGAGCAGGCCGCGCGCCATCATGTCCACGACCTGGTTCAGGTCGGGCGCGACGTCGGGATGCGCGATGAACCCCATATCGGCCAGGCCAGCGATCTCCAGCACGCGATAGCCGAAGATGCCCTGGTATTCCAGGCTGTGTGCGGTGTAAAGCGTGGCTGTGGCGCTGAAAAACGGGTCATCCCGGTAGACGGTCTTCAGCCAGTTCGGGATCAGCGCGGTGTGCCACTCGTTGCAGTGGATCACATCGGGCTGCCAATCCAATGCCCGGCACATCTCCAGCGCGGCGCGCGAGAAGAAGATGAACCGCTCGGCGTCATCAGGATACATATAGATGCCCTGGCGATCGAAGTGCCGCGGGCTCTCGATGAAATAGACGGTCGTCTGCCCCGCGCCCGCGCCGATGCTGGCAGCCCAGATCGCCGCGGACTCGGTCCGCTCGTCCATGGGCACGGCGACCGCCTCGATCAGCCGCTTGAGGCCGAACTTCTCGGCGTCCACGCGGCCGTAGCGCGGCATGGCCATGCGAATATCGTGGCCCAGGCTGCGAATCGCTTTGGGCAGCGCGCCCGCGACATCCGCCAGCCCGCCGGTCTTGGCAAAGGGCACAACCTCGGCCGAAAGGTAAAGGATTTTTAACGCCTGGGCAACGCTCATGTGCGCCTCATTCATGGATTCCGAGACCATGCTCTTATCATCGCACCACATCCCCTCGTGACAAATGCTAACACACCTCACCGCAAAAATCAACCACCCTCGCTCTCTATCTCTATCTCTATCTCTATCTCTATCTCTATCTCTCAGCCCCACCAGGCAACCCGCCTGCGGATGCGGCCGAGCGCGCAGCGCGCACGATGGCTTGCGCCACAACCTCGGCTGCGAACGCGCCGACCAGCGTGACGCTGGCGCGCACCCGGCCGGTCGCGAGAGCAAACAGCGTATCACCGTCGAACATGGTGTGCGCGGGGCGAATGGCGCGGCCCAGGCCATCGTGCGCCATTTGGGCCGCCTTGTTCGCCTGCTCTTTGTCGAGCCGGGCGTTGGTCGCCACGACGCCGATGACGGTCGCGCCAGCCACGCGCAGCGCCACCCGGCCGATCGGGCTCCGCAGCACCGCCAGCGTGTCGGCATAGCCGGCCCCGCGCAACGGCCGTGCGCCCGCAATGATCTGCCCGCGCTCGTCCACCACGTCGCCGAATGGATTGACCGCGACCAGCGCGGCGACGATCAGACCTCCACCCAGCTCCACGGCCGCACTGCCGATGCCGGTCTTGGTCGCACGACTCGCGCCGAGCGCCTTGCCTGCACTGCAGCCGGTCCCCGCGCCGACGTTGCCCTCGACGACCGGGCCGGCGGTGGCCGCCTGGCACGCGGCATAGCCCATGGCGGCATCGGGCCGCGCCTTCGGGTCCCCGATGGCCAGATCGAACAGGATGGCGGCCGGCACGATGGGCACGCGTGCTGACCCGGCCTTGAAACCTGCCCCGCGCTCCTCCAAATAGCGCATCACGCCATCGGCGGCGGCCAATCCGAACGCGCTGCCGCCGGCCAGCAGCACTGCGTGTACCTGCTGCACCAGGTGCAGCGGCCGCAGGAGATCCGTCTCCCGCGTGCCTGGCGCGCCGCCGCGCTGATCAACACCGGCCACCGCGCCCTTTTCGCACAACACAACCGTGCAGCCGGTCAAACCGACTGGGTCGGTGGCGTGGCCGACCTGGATGCCCGGAATCGCGGTCAGAGTGGAGTTGGGCGTCATGTGCTGATACCTCCCATGCGGTTCTGAAGACCGCCCGCCGCTCTGGTCTCGAGGCTTTAGCCGGTTTGGTGGTCGGCGGCAGAAACCGGCTGAAGCCTCGAATCCAGCCCGCCTGTTTTTCACGCGTCGTGGCGCCGGCCGCAGCATGAACAACTGTCCCGACAATCGCCGGGGCGTGGCGCAAGATGCCATCTTGCGCTACGTTTTCATCCGCCGCCTCCGCCAAAGACCTCGGTCAGGAGACCTCGCCCAATCGCGCAGGCTGCGACCGTGGCAGGCGGCTGCTCAGCAGAGTCAACAACCCGCCGAGACCATAGAGCGCGATGCTGAGCACGAAAGGCAGGTCGCGGTCGAGCTGAGACAGTTGCCCGGCGATCCAACCGAAGGGCGAAGTCGCCAGGATCATCATCACGTACACGATCGCCATGATCCGGGCGCGCTCCTTCGGGTCCACGATGATCACCATCAGCTTGTCCAGGAGCGCGGTGATCGCCGGCAGGCTGCACGCCTCCACGACCGTTGCGAGCAAGAGCAAGGCATAGCTGCCCACGGGCACATTGAGCAAGATCACCTGGCTGAGCATCACGCCGACGAACCCGAAAAGCATCGGCTTGTACACGTCCGTGCTCCGCAGCCTGGGCATCACCAGAAAGAAGATCAGCAGCATGATGATAGAACGCGTGGAGTGGAAAAGCGCCAGGTATTGCGCCGGTATCATCAGCTTTTCGGTGACCAGGATGGCCCAGAACGTGCCGCTGATCGTCCGCGAGATGCTGACGAACACCAGCAGAGCGGTCGCCAGCAGCAGGGTCGGCGCCCGGATGACCTGCCGGAAGACGGACGAATACTCGCGCAACACCGCGATGACGGGCTGATGCCGCGTCTCTGCCATGCGCACCAGGCCCTGTCGCGTTTCAGCGGTCAAGGCGTTGGTCGCGAAGAACTTGGCCGTCATCATGACGAACGCCAGCACGAACAGTCCCCGCATGGTCGGCACGAGGGTGAACCGCTCGATCAGCAGGCCGCCGAAAGGCGCGATAAAGGCGACCACCAGATTCGCAATGTAAATCCAGGCGTAGACATCCACCAGCAGGTCGGGGTCGGTGTCTTCGACCAACAGACAGGTCCAGGAGGTATGCGACACCCGCCATACGCTGTTGAAGGCCGCGGCGATCAGAAAATGCGAGAAATCGGCCGAGATGGCCCACACCAGGCAGGGCACGCTCCATCCGACCAGATCGGCAATCAGGGTGGCGCGTCGGCGCCCCAGCTTGTCGGTGATGGCTCCGCTCATTAGGGCCCAGAAGATCTGAAAAACCAGGCCGACGCTGGTGACAACGCCGATCTGGGCGTCGGTCAGGCCGAGTGCGAGCATGTAGACGGAAACGTAGGGCGCATAGAGGTTGAACGGAATGCCCCACAACGGTTCAGTGAAGACGCATCCGCGCGCATTGCCGCGCAGGTTGCGCAGAGTGATGATCAGGGAATGGTTCTTGGTGAGCACGGGGCCGCCTGAAGCGAGATTAAAAGCGTGGGCTGCAAGTCCGCCAGCCAGCTTCGCGTCCCCAGTATAGCACGGCTTGGGCGCAGGACAAAGGCCGCGGTACAGCTCTGCTGCGCCCAGCTCAGGACCGCCGGGCTACGCTCGCAATGACGTCGCCTGCCGCTGGCTCGGTCGGAGACCGGCCAGAGCAGGGCAATGACGCCGCAAAAGATTCTCGCGATCAACGCAAGTATCGCGCAGGAATACTATGGACTCGAAAAAGAATAAAGTTCCGCCATTGGCTCGGTCGGAGACCGGCCCAAGCAGGAAGTAGGTGTCGCGGAGAAGTACTATGGAGGCATGGCTGCCGGCAACGTCGCTGTGAAGACGCTGCCCTGGCCAGGCTGGCTCTCGACCGCGATCGTGCCGCCTAGCGCCTCGATCAATTCCTTCGCGATAGAGAGTCCCAGGCCGGCGCCCAGGCCAGTGCGCGAGGCCTGTCCGCGGTAGAAGCGTTCGAAGATATGCGGCAAGGCTTCGGCCGCGATGCCGGGACCGTTGTCATGCACGCTGAGGAGAACGTTCTCCCCCGCGGCCGCGGCCATCAACGCGATTGGCGTGCCTGCCGGCGTATGCACCAGCGCGTTGTCCACCAGGGCGAGCAGAATCTGCTTGAGCGCATCGCGATCGGCCTGAACCACCAGGTTGGCCGGCGACTCGCACCGCATCTCGGTGCGCGGGGCCAGCAAACTGGCCTGCCGGCGCACATCCTCGATGAGTGGTCGCACGGGAATGGCATCGCGGCGCAGCGGCTGGCCCGCATCCGCGCGGGCCAGCACCAGCAACTGGTTCACCAGACGGATCAGCCGATCAACCTCATCCCGGGTATCGGTCAGGATTTCGACGCGCTCATCGGCCTGAACGGGCGGGTTGCGCTGGAGCAGCGCGATGTTGCCGCGCACCGTCGTCAGAGGGGTCCGCAGTTCGTGCGAGGCATCAGCCACGAAGCGCCGCTGCGACCGGAGCGCGGCTTCGAGTTGGCGATACCCTGATTCGAGTTCGGCCAGCATGTCGTTGAAGGTGAGCGCCAGTTGGCCTACCTCGTCGGCTGGGCCCTGGTGTTCTACCCGCCGGCCGAAGTTGCGCTCGGCGCCGATCGTCTGCGCGGTCTGCGTGATGCGCTGGATCGGGTGCAGCGCGGCGCCGGCCAGCGCCCAACCCAGCGCGCACGCGACCACGACCGCCAGGCCGCCGCCCACCGCCAGCATCAGACGCAACGTAGCCAGATATTGCTGCGGTTGGCCGATGGGAAATGCTACCTGCACGATGCCGGACGCATAGCCCGGCCCGGTGAAGCGCTGGCTATGGATCAGGAGCGATTCATCTTGCACCGTGGCCGTCTCGAGCCACACAGCGCCGCCCCGCACCGCAGCCAGCCCCGTCTCGCTGAGCGGGAGGACCGCTCCGCTGAGGTCGAGGGTTTGCCCCGTCACCTCACCGGTCAGGCTGCGCGTCTGCGTCCAGCGGCCTGGCAACGTGCCGCTGGGCAGGGAGAATCTCGACGGCGCAACCGAAGCTGCGCCAGGCTCAGGCCGCGGCTCGAAAGGACGGAGCTCCGAGCGGCCCCCACCGGGAAAAAAGGCCGCCTGCCGCGCCAGGGTGGCCTTGATGTCCGCGTAGGTGGCCCGCGCTTGCGTTGTGTACAGGCTGGCGCTGAACGCGATCACTGCCACGGCCAGGATCGCCGTGTAGAGCAAGGTCAGCCGCAGCCTGATCGTCATGACGCGCCTCACGCGTCTTCGCGCAGCACATAACCCACCCCGCGCACGGTATGGATCAGCCGCGCCTCGCCGGCCGCCTCGGTCTTCCTGCGCAGATAGCCGATGTACACTTCCAGCACGTTGTCTTCGCCGCCGAAGTCGTAGCCCCATACATCCTGCAAGATCTGTTCACGGCTGAGCACCTGGCGGGGGTGGCGCATGAGGAAGCGCAGCAGATCGAACTCCTGGGCGGTCAGCTCGAAGGTGCGCGGTCCGCGGCGGGTCTCGCGCGTCAGGGGGTCGAGGTGCAGATCGGCATAGCGCAGCGCCTCGTCGCGGGCAGCCACGGCAGGCCGGCGCAACAAGGCATGGATGCGGGCCAGCAGCTCGGCCGGGGCAAATGGTTTGACCAGGTAGTCGTCGGCGCCGCTTTCCAGCCCCTCCACGCGGTGCTCGACGGCATCACGCGCCGTCAGCATCAGCACCAGCGTCTTGTCGCCGGCTGCGCGCAGACGCTCCAGCACGCCCAGGCCATCCAGCCCCGGCATCAGCCAATCCAGCACCACGACGTCTGGCCGATGCGCCTGGAGCTCGGCCAATGCCTGGTGGCCGTCGCTCGCGCTGAGCACGCCGAAGCCCTCATACGTGAGGGTGCGCTGCAGCATCCTCAGGAGCTTGGGATCATCGTCTACAATCAAGACAGTCGCCATGTGATCACTCGTCTGAAACTCACTCAGGTGTGGGTTGATTATAACACAGACTGGCTGTGTTGAGGCTGTGCTGATCCTGAGTGGATGCTGAGACAGCGAAACTACTGTCTTGCAGAGAGGCTTCTTGACACCGGCGCGCTTTGCTGGTATGTTTGCGCGCAGACCAACCTCACGCCAAGGAGCGATATGGAGAAGATCAAGCTGGCCATCGTGGGTTGCGGCGGCATGGGCGGCCGCCATCTGCTGGGCCTTCAGGAGCTGGCGCAGAGCGGGATGAGCAACGTCGCGCTGGCGGCGGTCTGCGACTTGCGCCGAGACAACGCTGAGCGGCTGGCCGACAATGCCGCATCGCTGCTGGGCGAGCGCCCCCTGGTGTGCGATGATGTGGCCCACATGGTCAAGATGCGGCCCGATCTGCAGGCCGTGGCCGTTGCTACCGATGCCGGGTCGCATCATATCGTCGCCTGCCAGGCGTTCGAGCTGGGGTTGCACGTGCTCTGCGAGAAGCCGCTGGGCATCTCGATGCGCGCCTGCAACCTGATCCTCGCCGCACAGGCGCGGGCGGGCAAGGCGCTCTCGGTAGCCGAGAACTATCGCCGCGACCCGATGGCGCGCCTGACCAAGGCTCTGCTCGCGGCGGGGGTCATCGGACAGCCCGAGGTCATGTTCGACCTCAGCGCCAGCGGCGGCGCCAACATCCTCATCCTGCCCTGGCGGCACTACAAGCAGATGGGCGGCATGGTGATTGATGGCGGCGTGCACAACGCCGACCTGATGCTCTACTACCTGGGGGCTGTCGCCGACGTCTTTGCCAGAACCAGGCTGTGGGAGTCGGTTCGTTACAGGAGCGCACGCAGCGGCGTCGCCGACTTCTACCAGGCCTGGCATCACGAGATCCCCGCTGCCATCACCGCGACATCCGAGGATCTGTTCGTCGCTGTCGTGCAGTTCAAGAGCGGCGCGGTGGGCAATTGGACCCAGTTCTATGCCGCGCACGGAAAGGGATTCGGCCAGAAGGTGATCTACGGCCAGCGAGGATCGCTCGTCTGCGGCGGCATCCGCAACGGCAGCCCGCCCGTGCTGACGCTCGACAGCGGGACCGAGATCACGGGCGACGGACTGCTGGACCTGGTCCCCGACTATCACCTGGACGAGATCGGCGAGCGGCTGTTCGGCTCAGCTCGGCCAGCGTCGTTCACATTGTCCTTTCCCGCGTGTGATCGTAAGCTGCTTGCCATCGAGTACCACGAGTTCGGCCGCTGTGTGTTGACCGGAACCGCGCTCGAAGTAGACGGCCTGATTGGCCGCCAGGCGCTGGCCATCTGCTATGCCGGCCTTGAGTCCGGCGTGCTCAACCGGCCGGTGAGCGTGGACGACGTCGAGCAGGAGCGCACGACCATCTACGAAGCCGACATCAACGCCTACTGGAAGATCTGAGCCAAAGAGGTGAGACATCGAATACCGCCGTTTCGGCCGCTCGGGCTTGCAGGTCTCGCTGCTGGGCGTTGGCGGAGGCTATCTGTGCCTGTTAAAAGACGAAGCGGGGCGCGACATCTACCGTCGCGCGATCGAGCTGGACATCAACTACTTCGATGGACGCTACGGCGCCTCCAATGCGATGCTCAGACCGCTTGTGAAGGAGAGGCGCGAGCGATTCGTCCTGGCCACCAAGACGGCTGAGACGACGGCGATCGGCGCCATGAAACGCATCGAGGAGGATCTGCGGGAGCTCGATTGCGAGTAC
>Ga0194111_10001034_pt1 | contig 34140 bp, 30 predicted proteins | sample TA2KigC300mmetaG_FD_146194 | JGI IMG/M metagenome (GOLD analysis project Ga0194111, IMG submission 146194) | Freshwater microbial communities from Lake Tanganyika, Tanzania - TA2015033 Kigoma Deep Cast 300m | ecosystem: Environmental > Aquatic > Freshwater > Lake | place: Tanzania: Lake... | reverse complement strand
TATAGAAACCGTAAACGAAAATCCGAAACCCTTTGTCTGGACCAAAACCGCTGATAATATCCTGGATAAACTGGCACCGCTTTATGCCAAAAATGTTATCAAAGCTAATTGCGAGACACTACACTAGAAGGTAATTTTGTTATGGGTGGGGCGGGCCTCCGTGCCCGGCCCAAAAGCGCCGATCGGGAGATCGGCGCTACCGGATTTTATTAAGCTGGCAACCGAAAACCGGAAACCAGGAACTGAAAACCGCCCCTACCGGGCCTTGATCTTCTCGTTGGGCTGGAACGGCCCGCCGCTCACCACCACTGCGGCGGCGGCATTCGTGCCCAAAACATCGGTGACCCGCAGTTCGCCCCGGGGCACGTCGGCCGTGTAACCCAGAATCGCCTGGTTATTGGGATTGATGACTTCCTTGCCGGGCTCTACCACCTGCAGGAGTTTTCCCGGCTTGAGGCCGGTGTTGTTGCCCACGTTTAAAAAAACCTTCTCCCCTTTCAGGAATTCGATGCGGCCGAACCAATCCAGGCCGCGCACTTCGTTGGCCAACAGGGTGGCATTCTTTCGGATCGCGGTCTGGGCCGCATCGGTTCTCAGGGCGGCGCTGTCGAAGGGTTCCAGGACGGTTTTTACCTGGGCGCCGTTAAAGGTTTCGTACACCTCCATCACCAGGTAGCCGAAACTGTCCTTCTGACCCGGCGGGATGACCTGGGTCACGATGATGCCCTGCACCCCGAGAGCGTCTCCTAGGGCCTGGATATTCTGCCGGCTGGTGAACTTCCGGCCGGTGAGTTTTAGCAGGGCCTCTTTGCTGGCGGCTTCGGGGATGACTACCAAATCTTTCTGCCGCTGCAATTCCGCCCGCAAGCCGTTGGCCAGGCTCAGGTTCAGGCCGTCATAGCCCCGGGGCGTCTCCTGCAAAGCCGGGATCACCGCCAAGGCCCGGCCGCTGTACGGACTGGTGCTTTTAACCTGGGACAGATAGAGTTCCCCGCCCCGGCCCTGCTCCCGCAGGATGCGCTCCACCTCCTGGCGCACCAGTTCCTGGACCTTTTCCGGGGGCACGCCGGCCGCAGCTTTTTCCTCCCGGCCGAAATACTTTTCCCGTAATTTGGCCATGGTGCCGCCCAGCCCGGTGAACTCCTTGCCCGGTTCCGCATAGATGTATTCCGGTTCTTCCGGGTAGGTTAAATAATAGGGGTTGCGGCTGCGCACGTAGGTCTTCCCGTCGATTACCACGGTTTCGCCTACCTGCGGGTGCATGGCTTCTTTGGCCTCCCGGGCCACCTCTTCGTCATCCGGGGTGGTCAGCCCGGTCCATTTTTTCACAGTGGTGCACCCTGAAGCCAATAATACGGCGCTCAAAACTACCACCAACCAGACGATTGACATCCGTAGCAAGGAAGCCTTCATCCTCTGCTCCTCAAAAATGATTTCTTTTGCGGTAATTTTTTATAACTATACCAACTATCCTGATTTTTGTCATCAGCAGGGTGATCTCTTTCTTTCTCCGCCATCCGCCTCATGAATTACAGATCTGATCACTAGGGAGGGAGCATAAAATAATGAGGCTTGCGGTAACACATAGATAAAAAAAGCCCACAGGGATCATACCCTGTGGGCTCAATTAAGTCAATGCCTTGTGATTCTAGAAGAAGAAGTAGCCGGTGGCCATCAGAGAGTGGTTGCCGCCGGAGTTGGTTCTGGTGGTGCCCACCGTCGTATACTGGAAGTATCTGGTTTGCAGGTAAGTATACTGCAGACCGAACTTAAGGGCGGCCACGGGACGATACCATTGGGTCACGCCCACTCGCCAGGTGCTGCTGACGGGATCATTGCCCACGGGGTTGGCATAATTGAAGCCGCCGGGGGCTGCGATGTTCCGGCTGCCATCAAAGCCGAAGGCCTTTTCGAAACCGAAGTTGACGTTGGTGAAAATTTCATTGGTGAAGTAATACTGCAACTGGGCCCAACCGCCGTACCGTTTGATGAAGGTCATGTCATAGTCAAAGCTGTTGGCGACCCCAGGAGTAAGTTGGGCAAAGTTGAAGTAGCGGTCAGCCCCGGGCATATCCAGCCGCCAGGCGGACAGGCCCTGGCCCACCCACCACTGGTGCGCCAGACCCAGAGAACCGGCCAGGTTCTGAGTGACCGTGGGGATGATGGGGGTGAAGTTCTCGATCAGGAACAACCAATGGTCATGATAGCGCATATTCCGGGCATTCATGGTCAGGTTGTTGGTGATGTTTTGGGCCAGAGGGCCGACAGGAGCCAGAAAAGCCCCCGGAGTAGCAATGTTGGGATTCTGGAAATTGCTGTTGCCCAAGGTGTTAAAGTTGTTGGTAGCCACAGCAGTACCGGCCACCGGGACCATGGCCTGGGTTCCCGGAGGCGTCGGGATGGTAGGATCAACTATGTAATTCTGGCTCCGGCTGTTAACAAACCGCTGCGGCGTGTTGCGGGTCCGGAGGTAACCCATGCCGATACCGACATAGAACGGCCTGGGTTTGCCGTACCAGGCGGCCTTGCCATAGAGGTCCTGCTCATAGCGGAATTTGGCTTCCAGCATGGGGGTTTCGCTGGTTTCACCTTCCAGCGGGTTGGTGGCATCGAGGTTCAAACCCCAGCGGCCGCTGATCGGATGGGAAATGGCTAAAGAGGTACTGAAGTAATCCAGGAATTTCTGGGTGTAGCGCACCTGCGGGTTCCTGAGCTGGGTGGCCCCGTAGAGGCAGTAGCCGCCGCTGTCCGCGGTTTCCGGGATCAGCTCGCTGTTCACGGACCAGAACTGCCCCAGGATGATTTCCCGGTCGGGCCAGGCCATTTTGAACATGGCGTGACGCAGGCGTAGTTTGGCCTGGTTAAAGGAAGAGCCGTCCGCCCTGATATAACTGGTTACATCCCCGGCAGCATTCCGGGCCTGGGCAAAGGCAGGATCGCCACCGTCAAAATCCACTTCGATGAAGCCGGTGACTTTGCCGCCCCAGACCTCCGGACCTTTCATGGTCAGGTTGAACCGGGTGGCGTTGGCGTTCATGGCAAACCGGCCGTGGTTATTGTTAGCTACATTATCCCTTCCCAGGAAGGTGGCCAAGGCGTGGCCCGCACCGGCGTGGGAGTTCCAGATGGCGTCCATCCGGATGTAGCCGCCGAGTTCGAAGTCCGCCTTCCCATGGGCGGTTAAGGGCACGCAGAAGAGCATGGCCACCGCCAGGGTGAGTAAACATATCTTTTTCATTATTCCCCCCTTAAAGTGTTAATGGTTAACCTTTTTCCCCTTACAGGTTAGCACTAAGCCGATACAACCTAACTGATTGTTTTAACGAGATTTAACCGATCCCCCCCTTCTTTGCCGTATCACTCCTTCTGCAGAAATATCCGTTGCTTGGCGCTAATATAGGCCAACGGCCAGATTTTGTCAACAAAAAAAATCGGAAAAATGAAGCCCGCGGCCAGGTTCGGCAGATTATTCCGGGGAGGGACTATTCATACGCTAATATTGGGAAATTATTGTAAACCTTATCCATGCCTCGTAAATATTCGGTTAATCCGGTAATTGGTTGAAATAGCCTCAAACATAGACCTGATCATGGAAGATGTTTTTTTTAACATCCTCTATCACTGGACACTGGGTAAGCGTTCAGCGGTCAGCTTGCAGCCGTCAGCTAATGCTTTAAATTAAAATAGTTATTCTAAGGTGGCGGATCACTGGTTTCTCGCTTAGTTTTCTTAACCCATTGTTTCTGCTGAAAGCTGAACGCCTACTGGAAACCTTTGTTGGAACCCAGCGTTTTTCGGGGACCTGTATAAAGCTGCCGACTGGATCCAAGAACCCGCGCTTCCCTGACTTCAGGGAGTAGTTTGCGCCAAAACAGGCTACATCGTGTAAAGAAAAAGAAATCAGCATAAATTTTTCTGGCAAAGTCTCTTTGGCCATGGGGGCAGGCTCACACCACCACCCAATGAACGCCGGATGAATTTAAAATAGCCCGTTTCCGGATGGGAACTAATTAGCCTTGGGTAACATTATGCGCGAGGCAAAACATCTTTCAAAGTAAGATGTTAGGTGAGGCAATGCGGTGTTTGGCCAGAGAGATACTCGAGCTTTTCATCGGCTATCTTGAGGACCAGGAGATAGGTCAACTGCTCAACATAGTCGCCGTAGCTTACTCCATCACCCCGCAGGACATTACAGAAATCCCAAAACTTCTGCACCAGCGTGGCAGCATCATCGGTCATAGCAACACCCTTGGCGGTTTAGAGTTCGATACTTAACACGAGCGCCAGGGCCGAGGAAATATTTTTTAGGTCGCTTTCAGTCAGCCTGCCCAGGCACCGCACCAATCGCTCCTGGGAGAGCGAACGCACCTGAAAAGTGTCGGCGGCAGAGGGATTATCCAGACCGTTGGCCTCAGTGGGGGCGATATACACCAGCCAGGGAGCTTGTCGGTAATGCTGTTTCCATGCCGTGAGAGGCACTATTACCTTGAGGGGCAACATACCCAGAGCGTCATCGTTGATAATAACGGCAGGGCGGATTTTTTTTAATTCGGCGCCAATGGTGGGGTCGAGATTGATGAGCCAGACTTCACCCCGCCGCATGAAAATCCTCGCCGTCCAAAGAGGTGAAGGCGGTCAACTCTCCACCAGGGGCATAATCCGCCCGCAGGGCCTCAGCCGCAGCGGCCATCTCCCCTCTCTTCTCGGCCTTAGATTTAGGGGGGGGCGTCCCGGCTATTTCCTCCCGAAGCTGCTGCACGGCGGCCTCCAGGACCGCCAGGCGCTCCGGGGGCGCCAATTTTTTTAACTCATTCAGGATGTCGCAGCTTTCCATACCTTCTCCTCGCTCCGGCCTGAACCGTTGGGAAGTGTGCTCCTGGTTAGCTTACCACAATTTTCCCGGTTTCTTCAAGGCGGACCGCATCCCGGGGCTACCGTCGTTCTGCTGCTTTGCCGCTCGCAGGCGTGCGCAGTTAAGCCTCATGGCTTGAGTTTGCCCGGCTTGCTCTCCTTGGCATAAAATCCTCCTAGTAAGCGTTCAGCGGTCAGCTTACAGCCGTCAGCTAATGCTTTAAATTAAAATAGTTATTCTAAGATGGCAGATCGCTGGTTTCTCGATTATTCCAAGATTTCGTAAATACGGTAACGTTAAAAAAACACCCCCCTCACCCTGACTCTCTCCCCCCGCAAGCGGGGGGAGAGGGAAAATACGTTAGCGAACTTATGAACTGCTGTACTTAGTTTACCTAACCCATTGTTTTTGCTGATAGCTGATAGCCTACTTTTATCTTATTGATACGATCATTACGATTTACTGATGGCAGTAATATAATTGAATCGTTGGAGATCAGACCGTTATTTCTGCGCCGCGCCGATCACACACGCGGGCATGTTTTTATGGTGATGCTGTCATTTTTATTGACCAGGGAGATGGAACGATTCATAACCCACTTAGACATTACTGTGTCAGAACTGATGCACGACCTGGATCGCCTCTGCCTTCAGTACCAGTGGCTGGCCGATGACGTGCGGATCTCCCGCCTGCCCCAGCCTACGGCCGCCCAATCTGAAATTATACAGGTATTGTCAATCAAGCCCCCCGAAACGATATGTGTACCCAGTAAGAAAACGGCCGGCTAATTTTAATTAATTCATAATATCAAAAGGAGGGGATTGCCTAAAAACTTCTCAAGCTCGGTGTCATGCCTCATGCCCCCTCTCGGGGATTCTTTCTGTCACCTTCCGACCCATGGAAAAGTCGAAAGAACCAAAAAAATTTTTCCCGGGACGATGCCTCGGTTTGGAGAAAAATGGGTTGCCCAGGCAGGTGGCTTGCGATACAATGGCCGAAAATCCCAGCATTTCCCTTGGGCCTTGAAGGAATCACGGTATGGAGATATATATTTCCGGGTCATTGGCGTATGATCGGATCATGGATTTTCCGGGTAAATTCGCTGACCATATCCTGCCTGACAAAATCCATATCCTCAATGTCTGTTTTATGGTCAACGGCTTAACGGAAAAATTCGGCGGCACCGCCGGTAATATCGCTTATAACCTGGCTCTGTTGGGCGAGCAGCCCCTTATCCTGGCAACTGCCGGCAAGGATTTTAGCCGTTACCGGGAGTGGCTGCAGCGGCATATCATCCCCCTGGACGGCATCCGTTTGATTCCCGAGGAATTTACCGCCAGCGCCTATATCACCACCGATCAGTCAGACAACCAGATCACCGGATTTAATCCCGGGGCCATGAAATACCGGTCCCTTTATACCTTTGACAGCGTTAATCCCCAACAGGCCATTGCCATCGTGGCCCCCGGCAATCTGGACGATATGCTGATTTATTGCCAGATCTACCGGGAGAAAAACATCCCCTATATTTTCGATCCCGGACAGTCCATTCCCATGTGGTCCGGGGAGCGGCTCCTGGAAATGCTCACCGGCGCCAGCATTACCATTTCCAACGATTATGAACTGGAGATGATTCTGAATAAAACCGGTTTAAGCACCTCTGACCTGGTGCAGCGCACCAACGTCCTTATTACCACGCTGGGAGAAAGGGGCTCGGTGATTCATACCCTGGACGGGGATTACCCTGTTGACGCCATTCCCCTCAGCCAGGTGGTGGACCCCACCGGGGCCGGGGACGGTTACCGGGCCGGTCTCATCAAGGGGCTCATCATGGGTAAGGGCCTGGTGGAAGCGGCTCAGATCGGCGCCGTCTGCGCCGCTTACGCCGTGGAATGCTACGGCACCCAGGAACACTTTTTCACCCAGGAGGAATTCTGGGCCAGGCACCGGGCGCATTTCGGCCAGGGAGAAGAGTGAATCCGATATGGGAGGGACAAAAGCGTCATGACCGGCCCCCTGAGAGAAGAAATTTTCGATTTTTCGGAGGCGGCGCTGCAGCAATTGCCCCCTCGGATGATCTTGGAGCAGGTCCAGAAGCTTTTTAAAAAATGGGGCATCTACAACCAGAGGCTGACCTTGGAGCATGAAGGGGACATCTATGGGTTTATCTGTGACGATAGGGCCTTTCTGGTCTACCGCCTGTTGTCCCTGTCCGGCGCCTCCCGGGGTGCCCCGGGCTGGCCGGTGTGCCTGGTCACCCCTGAAGAAGTCATCGACGAGTGCAGCCCGCCCTATCCTGAAGAAGATTATTTGGCCTGCCACCTGGCACTGGCCGACTGGCTGGCCATCATCGGCCAGTACCACGGTGAGCCGTCAACTTAGAGCTTGCTTCCAAATCTGCCGCGTCTCTTTCCGGGGCCAGGCCTCCCTGGCCGATGACCTTGAATAACGTCATCCCCTTGTGGAGCGTTTCTTCATACTCCGCCACCTCTTCGGAATCATAGACAATGCCCCCGCCCACGGCAAAGTGGACCTGGTCCTGTTGACGGATGGCCGTGCGGATGGCGATGTTCAGGTCCAGGTTGCGGTGCAGCCCCAGATAACCGATGGAGCCGCAGTAGACATGGCGCACCACCGGCTCCAGCTCGTCGATGATCTCCATGGCCCGGATTTTGGGGCAGCCGGTGACGGAGCCGCCGGGAAAGGTGGCCCGGAGGATATCCACCTGGCTGCACTCCGGTCGCAACCGCCCGGTGACAATGGACACCAGGTGGTAGACATTTTCGTAGGCCTCCAGTCGTTTGTGCTCCCTGACCCGGACGCTGCCGCCGACACAGACCCGGCTGATATCGTTGCGCAGCAGATCCACGATCATGGACAGTTCGGCATCTTCCTTCAGGCTGGCGGTCAGTTCCTGCTGCATGGCCTCGTCTTCCTCCGGGGTGCGTCCCCGGGGGCGGGTCCCTTTGATGGGCCGCGTCTCCAGAACGTCCCCCTGCCGCAGGAGAAAACGTTCCATGGAGGTGGACAGGATCTGGAAATCGTTGCAGTTGAGGTAGGCGTAAAACGGGGCCGGATTGCGGGCGAAAAGCTGACCGAAGAGCCGGTAAAAATCGCCCCGGAAGGGAAAACTGAAGCGTTGCGAGAGATTGACCTGATAGATATCCCCCTGGCGGATGTACTCCCGGGCCCGGCGCACCGCGGCCAGATAGCGTTCCCGGGAAAAGGTGCTGGTGAGCTGGCCCACCTGATAGGCTCCGGGCGGTTTTATGCGGTCACATGGGAAAGGGGCACCTGAATCCGCCTTGGAGACAGAACCGGCCGGGGGTTCGTACTCCACCCATACCTGCCAGCAGCGCCCCTCCCAGCGGTCCTGCACCACGATCCGGCGGGGGAAGGCCCAGACCATCTCCGGCAGGCCCAGATCATCCACCGCGGTGGCCGGTAGCCGCTCCAGGTGATTTTTCAGCTCGTAAGCCAGAAAACCCAGGCCGCCGGCGCTAAAGGGCGGCAGCGGCGTCTGTCCAGGCAGGCTCAGGGCCTCCAGGGCTTCCTCCAAAATATCAAAGGGATTTCCCTCCAAGGTTTTGAGGCATTCCCCCACCTGTATCTCCACCTGCCGTCCTGTGGCGCGCATGACCAGGAAAGGGTCCCAGCCCATGAGGGAATAGCGGGCGGAATCGAGGCTGCCGCCGCTCAGGAGAAGCATGGCATAGGGGAGGTAACGCAGACCCGCAAACAATTCAGACAGCCCGGTGATAGCCCCGGGCAGGTCCAGGGGACTGATGTGCAGGTCGGTTATGCGTCCCCACTGCATCTAAATCAGTCCGGTCCCGGCGGCAAGCGGTGGGCAGTGGAAAAAATCAGTTTTCGGCGGCGGAATCTTGGCTGGAGCGGCGGTCACCCCCGCAAATCCAGGAGCCAGCCGGAGGAAATTGGCCGCCAGCTCCCGGCCGTATTCCGTCAGAAAGGACTCCGGGTGAAACTGGACGCCGTGCACGGGGTAACGGCGGTGGCTCAGGCCCATAATGACCCCGTCGGCGCTGCGGGCCGTGATCTCCAGTTCCCGGCTTCCCGGCTGCACCATGAGAGAATGATACCGGGCCGCGGCCAGGGGGCTGGGCAACCCCGCAAATACAGCCCCACCGGCATGGAATACCTGGTGGCGTTTCCCATGTACCGGCACCGGGGCCAGCACCGTGCGGCCGCCGAAGACCTCGTTGATGGCCTGCATACCCAAACAGACCCCTAATATGGGAATATTCTTATAGAAATTTGCTATGGCGGCCTTGCTTATCCCCGCGTCCGCCGGGGCCCTGGGGCCGGGAGAGATGCAGAGCCAGTCCGGGCGCAGGGCCTCAATGCCGGCCAGACTCACTTCGTCGTGCCGCCGGACCACCACTTCCAGGTCGAAGGCATAAAAGAGGTGCACCAGGTTATATGTAAAGGAATCATAGTTATCGATCATTACCAGCCGCATGGGACCCTCCGAAAAGACAAAAGCCACCCAGAATGAGTCTGGGTGGCTTGCGCCTAGACATAACTCACCCATTAATGTACTATAAAAATAAAAAATGTCAAATTTTTTATTGCTCCTCACCTGAGGGCAGAGACCGGCAAGGAAGCACTACGGGCATGGGTACGGCCCGCCGGGCGATTTCCCAAATGACGTTTTCGGTAGCAGAGCCCAACTCTCCCCGGCGTTTCACTTCCGGGATGACCCGGGTTGCGGGGGATTTTCACGGTAAAATGATGGCTCACGGCTGAAGGCGTGTATCGGCCTGGGAGTATCTCTTCTCAGCCATTAGCTGTCTCCAGAGGTTGCAAAAACCAGGCTTAATGATATAGTAATAATTGTTTTTGTAAATAGTTCGGTGAGCTATAAAAATTACCCTGAAGGGTACGATTCGCGGCCCGGAGGTCGTAATCCGCTGATAAGACAGGAAATCATTTGGTGGGCTGGAATAACAGCCGCCCGGAAAGGAGCCTCCCATGTTTGAAGATTATCCCAAGAAGATAACTCTTCCAGACGGTCTCAGCGTAACCCTGAGACCGATGACGCGTGATGACCAGTATGCCCTGTACAGTTTTTTCGTCGATCTGGGGGAAGAGGATCGGCGTTTCCTGCGCAACGTGGTAACCGACCGGAAGCTCATAGAGAAGTGGGCCCGCAATCTCAATTATGATAAGGTGTTGCCCATTTTGGCGGAATATCAGGATAATATCGTGGCAAATGCTACTTTACACTACCAGACCTTCGGCTGGGGGCGTCATGTGGCCGAGATCCGGGTCACGGTGGCCCCGGAGTTTCAGGGCCGCCGGCTGGGGGCGGCCCTCATCGAGGAACTCACCACCTTGGCCGCCAAACACAACGTCAAGAAACTCCTGGCCAGGATTGTCACCAACCGGGAGGGAGTTATTACTGCTTTTAAGAGGGCCGGATTCAGCCAATTGACGGTGCTGAAAAACTATGTCAAGGATCTCCAAAACCAGCAGTATGCCGATATCGCCCTTCTGGTTAAGGAACTGCAACCCGCGACTTCTTAATGCGGGGGAGGGAGGAGACTTATGCAGGACATCGTGATTGCCAGCGCCGCCAGGACCGCCATCGGCACCTTCGGGGGCGCCCTGCGGGAAACACCCGCCGTGGAACTGGGCGGCATTGTTATAAAGGAAGTTTTACGCCGGGCCAAAGTCAGGCATGACAATGTGGACCTGGTTATTATGGGGAATGTGCTCCAGGCGGGTGAAGGTCAGAACCCCGCCCGGCAGGCAGCCCTGCTGGCGGATATTTCGCAATACACGCCGGCCATGACCGTCAACGCCGTGTGCGGCTCCGGGATGGAGGCCGTGATCACCGCCACCCAGAAGATCCAGGTGGGGGCCGCGGAGATTGTCATCGCCGGAGGCATGGAGTGCATGAGCGCAGCCCCTTTTGTGCTGCCCCAGGCCAGGTGGGGGGCCCGCATGGGGCACGTGCAGGTCTTGGACACCATGATTCACGACGGGCTCTGGTGTTCCTTCGGGGATACCCACATGGGCATCACGGCGGAGAACATTGCCGAACGGTTTCACCTCAGCCGGGAGGAGCAGGACGAGTTCGCGGCCCAGAGCCAGCAGAAGGCCGAGGCGGCTATTAAGTCCGGCCGGTTCCAGGATGAGATCGTGCCGGTGGAAATCCCCCAGCGCAAGGGCGATCCCATCATCTTCGACACCGATGAATTCCCCCGCTTCGGCACTACGGCGGAAAAATTAAGTAAACTCAAACCCGCTTTTGCCAAGCAGGGCACCATTACCGCCGGGAACTCCTCCGGAATTAATGACGGGGCGGCGGCACTCCTGCTCATGACCGCGGAGAAAGCCCTGAAAATGGGCATCCGCCCCCTGGCCAAGATCGACAGTTACGCCTGCGCCGGCTGCGAACCCGAGCTCATGGGTACCGGCCCCATTTACGCGGTGCGCCATGCCATCGAAAAGGTCAGCCTGGAGAGGGGCAAGAAAATCGAACTGGTGGAACTCAATGAAGCCTTTGCGGCCCAGTCCCTGGCCTGCCTCAAGGAACTTAAACTTCCCCCGGAAATCGTCAATGTCAACGGCGGCGCCATCGCCCTGGGTCACCCCATCGGCTGCAGCGGCGCCAGAATTCTGGTAACCCTGGTCCATGAGATGCAAAAACGCAACGTCGAGGTGGGGCTGGCCAGTCTGTGCGTCGGCGGCGGCATGGGCTATGCGGTGATCGTGGAGCGCGGGTGGTATTTCTAATGTCAGGCTTCCGAACCGCCCGCCGGATAAGCTGAGGGGGAGATAATTATGGACAAGCTGTCAGAGATACTCATTAACACCTATCCCAAAAACATCTCCTTGGACGACGGCACGCCCGTCACCTTGCGGCCCCTGTTGAAGTCGGATGAGGCCGGCCTGGTGGAGTATTTCAAGAATTTACCGCCAGAGGACCGGCTCTGTCTCAAGGAAGACGTCACCAACCCCAAGGTCATAGAGAATTGGATCTACGATTTAAATTATGACACTATTCTCCCTCTCGTTGCCCTGCATAACGGGCAGATTGTGGGAGATGCCACCCTGCACTTCAATCCCATCGGCTGGACCAGGCATCAGGCGGAATTGCGTCTGACCACCTCCACCCAGTTCCGGGTGCGGGGCCTGGGGACCACCCTGCTCCATAACCTCATCGATATCGCCACCCGCCTGGGCCTGGAGCAGATCCACATCGAGATCCCGCCTCGTCTCGATAAAGCGTTTTACCTTTTTGAGAAGATGGGATTCAAGGAAGTGGCCAACCTGCAGGGTTTCGTGAGAGACCTGGAGGGCGCGGAATCCGATCTGGTCCTGATGGTCAAGTATCTGCAGGAATAACACAATAAACATCCACCCGACCTGACCAGGACGGCCCTGAAGCATCGCTTCAGGGCCGTTTCTGGTCTTTTGGGAGGCGTTTAGTTATCAGTAATACAGTTTTCGGGGTTCAATCTTCGGTTTCCGGTTCACTCAGGCATTATTAATGGATGGACCGGCAAGGATCACTTCAATATTTTGCATTGCATAATACTTATTGACAACCTAAGGCTCTGCCATTATATTTAGGGATACTTATCGTTGACGCTTCGCAAAATATTCTGCAGTAAAAAAAGCACGCAGCGGTCTTTCTGTGGCCTCTCAGGGAAAGATTGACCTGAACAATGGAGGTAGAGCATTGGCACAACCGAAAATGATCGAACTGGCCCTCCAGGGCGGCGGGGCGCACGGCGCCTTCACCTGGGGTGTTTTGGACCGCCTTTTAGAAGATGACCGGATTGCCATTGAGGGCATCAGCGGCACCAGCGCCGGGGCCATGAACGCCGTGGTGGTGGCGGATGGCCTGGACACCGGCGGCAAAGAGGGCGCCCGGGAAGCGCTGCGGAAGTTTTGGTACGGAGTGCACCAGGCCGGGCAATTCTCGCCCTTCAAGCGGACCTGGCTGGACCGGTTGCTGGGCCGCTGGACCTTGGACTTCTCGCCCGGCTATATTTTTTTTGATGCCCTTGTCCGCATGGTATCGCCTTACCAGATGAATCCCTTTGATCTCAACCCGTTGCGCGATCTCATTACCTCCCTGATAGATTTCGAACATGTCAGGCATGCCGAGGGCATCAAACTTTTCGTGGTGGCCACCAACGTGCGCACCGGCATGCAGAAGATCTTCCGCCGGGAGGAGATGACTGCGGACATGGTGATGGCCTCCTGCTGCCTGCCTTATATCTATCAGGCCGTGGAGATAGATGGGGAGGCCTACTGGGACGGCGGCTACATGGGCAATCCGGCCCTCTTTCCGCTGGTGGATAATTGCCAGTCCCGGGACATCGTCATCGTGCAGATCAATCCCATCCACCGGGAGGAGATTCCCCGCACGGCCCAGGACATTTTCAACCGCATCAACGAGATCACCTTTAATGCCAGCCTGATCAAAGAGGTCCGGGCCATCGCCATTTTAAAAGAGCTCATCAAAGTGGCGAACCTGGAAAATCAGCGCTTCCGGGATGCCTTGTTTCACCGCATTGACGGTGATGCCGAACTCAAATCTTTGAGCGTCTCCAGCAAATTCAACACGGAATGGGATTTCTTTATACATCTGCACGATGTCGGCTACCGGGCCGCTTCTGACTGGCTTGACAGGCACTATAACGATCTGGGCAAGCGCTCCACCCTGGACTATGAAGCCGTTTACCTTGCCTGGAAGGAAAGCAATCTATGTTAGGTATGTTAGGGATCCTCATAGCCCTGTTGCTGCTGATGTATCTGGCCTACCGGGGGGTCAGCGTGCTCATTGCCGCGCCGCTCATGGCTGCCCTGGCCGCCCTGGCCGCCGGGGATATGCCTATTATGGGGAGCTACACCCAGATCTTCATGCAGGCCACCGGCAATTTCATCATCCTGTATTTTCCGCTTTTCCTGCTGGGAGCGATTTTTGGCAAACTCATGGACGACAGCGGCTCGGCCCAGGCCATTGCCCAGTGGACCGTGAAGAAGTTCGGCCATGCGCGGGCTATCCTGGTGGTGGTGCTGTCCTGTGCGGTGCTCACCTATGGCGGGGTGTCGCTGTTCGTGGTGGCTTTTGCCATTTACCCGATTGCCGAGAATCTCTTCCGGGAAAACGGCCTCCCCAAGAGGCTCATCCCGGGCGCGGTGGCCCTGGGGGCCTTTTCCTTCACCATGACCGCCCTGCCGGGCACCCCGGCCATCCAGAACGCCATTCCCATGCCGTTCTTTGGGACAACTCCTTTTGCCGCGCCTTTCCTGGGGATCATTGCCGCCCTGATTATGCTGGCGTTGGGCATGCTGTGGCTTAACTGGCGGTTGTCCACGGCCGTGTCCAGAGGAGAAGGCTATGGGGAGCATGAGGATGTGGCGCCCAAACCGGACAAGCGGTTGCGGGAATGCGCCGAGGGGGAGGGTTTTGACATCATGGAGCTCAGTGATAAGCCAACCCCCGCGGGCCAGCCGGGTTTCTTCTTGGCTCTATTCCCCATTATTCTGGTTATCGCCCTGAACTACCTCTTCAGCAAAATCATCATTCCAGCCCTGGATACCTCGTTTCTGGCCCTGCCCCAATTCGGGGAAACTAATATTAAAGCGGTGGGGGGCATCTGGTCCATCATCGCCGCCCTGGTCATCTCCATCCTGGTGGTGACGGCGCTCAATTTCCGGCGATACTCCAATTTTACCGAGAGTTTGGATTCCGGGGCCAACGCCTCGGTCCTGCCGATCTTTAATACCGCCAGTCTGGTGGGGTTCGGGGCGGTTGTCGCCTCCCTGGCCTCCTTTGAAATTATCAGCTCCGGCGTGCTTAATCTGGGCGGCGACAATCCCTTGGTTTCCCTGGCCCTGTCAGTGAGCATCCTGGCCGGGATCACGGGTTCGGCCTCCGGGGGCATGAGCATCGCCCTGCAAGCCATGGGAGCCACCTTTGCGGAGATGGCCGCGGTCTACGGCATTTCCCTGGACCTGATGCACCGGGTCACCGCCATTGCCGCCGGCAGTCTCGACGTCCTGCCCCAGAACGGGGCGGTGATTACCCTGCTGGCCATCTGCAACCTGACGCATCGGGATTCCTATGCCGACATTTTCATGGTGGGGATTGTGGCGCCGGTTATTTCCCTGGTGGTGGTAATTATTTTAGGCACCCTGTTCGGGTCGTTCTGAAAAACCGATGAACACCCGAGAGAATTTATGGGGCGGGCACGGAGGCCCGCCCCACCAGCTGTTGGTTGAGAGGCATTGCTCTGCGTCTGGCATAAGATGACAGCTTGATGCTTGAAAAAATCATTAAAGGCAACCTTCGCTTCAACCAAGTTCCGTCTGGAATGCAACCGTCTGCTACCTTATCTAATAAACAATAGAAAGTTTGTAGGCGTTCAGCTATCAGCAATCAGCTTTCAGCAAAAACAATGGGTTAGGGAAACTAAGCGAAAAACCAGTGATCCGCCATCTTGGAATAACTATTTGAATTTAAAGCATTAGCTGACGGCTGTAAGCTGACCGCTGAACGCTTACGAAAGTTTTTTGCCAGAAACGGGAAACCGGAAACAATACTATTCCTGCCCCGCATCCTTTTTGGGGTCGTTCTGGGGGAAAAAATCTTTCCACGACGATGCCGGCGCCAAATCGGCCATGGCCTTCTGGGTCAGGTCGGTAAAATTCTGGCCCATTTCCAGCCAGGTGCGGAATTGGGTATCCATGGCGCTCTTGTAGGACAGATAGGTTTTCAGGGTCTGTTCCAGGTAATTGTCAAAGAACTCGCTCAGGACGCTGTCACCGTAGCGGATGAGCAGATACAGCAGGGAGACCGGCAGCAGCAGGCTTTTCTTTTTGGCTTCCTCGAGGACGATCTGGGTGAGGATGAAGGCCGTGACGTCCTCCCCGGTTTTGTCATCCCTGATCTCCAGCTCCCGCCCCTGCTTCACTAGTTCAGCCACTTGGGCCAAGCTCACAAATGATCTCGTCTCAGTATCATAGAGGCGCCGGTTGGCGTATTTTTTCAGCACCACTTTGTCGGTCATGAAACTCTCCTTTGGCGACATACTGTATAATATCTTTTTGCATTTCGCAAATTTAATGTTATAGGTAAGTCAATAATTGGTTCTGAATAATTTATTTCATTATATATCAAAACGATAAGATAGTCTTGGTTGTGGTTGCGGGATATTTTGCAGCGCAAAAAATTTTCTTGACAAGCCGCTTCCCAGCATTTATAGTATAAGAAAATTCAGGCTGACGCAGCCGCAAGGAGAAAAAACATGATGGATGCCAAACAGATGGGACAAGACATGATCAGACTGTCCAAAACCGCTTTTGACGTTTCCTACAACACCATGATGCTGTTCCAGGACCAGATGGTCCGCTTCGGTACTATGTGTTACGGGCAGATGGTGGGTTTCCCGGAAGAAATGAAAAAGGACCTGGCCGAATGGACTAACTGCTACAAGAAGAACTGCCAGGATATCAAAAAGGCCATGGATGACGGTTTCACCCAGATGGAATCTTTTATTGCCTAAGAAAAATTTTCTGTCCGACGGAAAGGAGACAGGCTATGATGGATGTAAAAAAAATGGGTAAGCAGATGTTGGATTTCTATAAGACTTCCTTCGATAATTCCTACAGCGCCATGATGATGCTGCAGGAGCAGATGGACCGCATGGGGGCCATGTTCATGGGGCAGATGGTGAATCTGCCGGAGGAGACCAAAAAGGGTCTGAACGAGTGGACCAAATCCTACAAGAAGAATTGCGAAGAATTCAAAAAAGTCATGGACGACAGCTTCAAAAAGCTGGAAGCTTTTTTTGTGGAAGCGGAAAAGGCCGAAAAGAGCAAGTCGTCTTAAAGGCTCGGCGGAATGCTGGGCCACCGGCATTCCGCGGCGCACCATCTTTGCACCGCCCGGGACGCTAGTAAATGTGCCGGACCTTCTGGGGCCGGATTGGGTTCCCGGAGTTTCAGGAGTGAAACATGTCTGAGTCGAAAGCTGCGACTCGCCCTGTGAGCGAAACGGCCTCATGCCCCATGGAAATGACCCCGGAGAACATCCTGCACCTGGAAGCCAAGGTTATCTCCGCGGCCCTGGACCAGGCCCGCCTGCTGCAGACCTACTGGCTCGGGTTGAGCCGTTATGCCCTGGATTTCATGGCCCCGGCCTTCTCGGCCCTGGAATCCTTCGTGAGCGTGGAGAACGATAAAATCAAGCAATACTCCCATAGTGAAAATATCTGTGATTACGCCAGTCTGTTGGAATTTAACCTGCGGCTGGCGGAAAAAGGCCTGACCCATGGCCTCAAAGCGCTGGCAGACTTCCAGGCCCACCAGCTGGAGCAGCTTCATAAGGCCTGGCACAATACCCTGTATCACCAAAAGGGTGAGGACATCGCCGCCTTCATGGCCAAACAGGCCCGCCTGCTGGAGCTGGTGGTGCACGAATACCCCCAGGCCATTAAGGCCATCGAACCGGAGTACGGGTTCCATTTCGAGGACGGCAACTATATCCAGGTGGCCGAAACCCAGCGCTTTGTCCTTTACCAGGTGCTCCCCTGGGACAAGTCCGTCCAGGTCCGGGAAAAGGGCAAGCCCATCCTGATTATTCCTCCCTTTGTGCTGGGAGCCAACATTCTGGCCTTCCTGCCGGGGGAGGGCAAGAGTTTCGTGCATTGCTTCGCCAACCAGGGCATACCCACGTATATCCGCATCGTCAAGGATATCTACGCCCATCCGGCGGTGCAGACCATGACCGGAGAAGAGGACTGTCTGGACACCAAGCTTTTCCTCCAGAAGATAAAAGCCGCGCACGGCCGGCCCGCGACGCTGTGCGGTTATTGCCAGGGCGGGTTCACCGCCATCATTAACTACCTTTCCGGGGAATTGGACGGCCTGGTGGATGCCCTGATTTCCAGCGTGGCCCCCATGGATGGCACCAAAAGCAAGGGGTTGGTGGATTTTTTAGCGCAGATTCCCAAGCGTTTTGACGACATCAACTTCGCCATCAAGACCTTGCCCAACGGCAACCGGGTGGTGAACGGCAAACTCATGAGCTGGGTCTACAAGCTCAAGAGCATGGAAAAAGATAATCCCCTCGTGGCTTTTGTCCGGGACCTGAAGCTGTTCGAACGGAACCTGAAGATCAACAAGACGGCTGCGGCCATCAACTACTGGCTGCTCTATGACCAGACCGATCTACCCTTGGAAATCATCCGGTTGAGTTTCGACTCCTACACCATCCCGGTGGCTCCGGACGGGACCCTCCCGGTCCGCCTTTTCGACCGGCCCTTGAATTTCACCCGGGTCAAGGAAAAGGGCCTGAAATGGCTCATCTGCATTGCCGAAAAGGATGACCTGGTGGAAGCTGAGTCCGCTCTGGCCCCTTCTGATTGGGTAGACGCCGAGGTAGCCGTCTTTCCCAAGGGCCACGTGGCCATTGCCACCAGTTGGTCGCTCCCTGATACGGAATGTTCCCTGGACCGGTGTTTCCTGCACTACCGGGGGCCGGTGCGCTTCCACCTGGATGTTGAAGCCGAAGCAGAGAAAACCCCAGCCCCTCCCCGGAAAAGAACCCGCGCCGCCGCGCCTGCCAAGGCCATGGAAAGTAAAGCAGAACCGCAGTCAGCTCCGGCAGAAGAAGAGCAGCAACCGGAAACGGCCGAAGCCGCGCCAGTGGACCAGGCGGAAGCTCGTGAAACCGCCTCGCTTGAAGAGAGCCAGACCGTTCCGGATGAACCTCAAACCCTTCCCGGGGAACCGAATCACACCGCCCCAGTGGTGGAACCCAGCCAGCCCGCGCCCGTGGCAGTGATCCCCCCGGCCCCGACGCCGGAGACCGCCCCGGATGAGGCTCTTTCCCCCCCACCCCCCAAGGAGGAAATCTAAATGGACCGCCAGTTTTTGGAATTTTGGGGGCGGGCCCTCCTTCAGGCAGCCCAGAGCCAGAAGCAGATGGAGGAGATGATGGGCTGGTGGCAACGGAACATCTTCAGTTTTCCTGATCTTCAAAAACTCTTCAAGGTTTCCTACGGCCTGGACGAGGTGAGCGAGGACACTCCCGATTATTTTTCTCTCTGGGAAAAAGCGCAAGAGAATTTCCGGCAGTCTTTCCGGGAATACCTGAGCATCTGGGGAATGGTGCCCAAGGATGATTATGCCGCTCTGGCCAGGGAATGTGAGGAATTAAAAGCCAAGGTGGCGGAACAGGAAGAAACCATTCAACTGCTGCGCCATCTCTTGGAAGAAAAGGGCCTGGGTTTGGCCGCCACCTCTGTGGAGTTCCAGAAACTCATCGAAAAACAGGGGGACCAGTTCCAAAAATTCATCCAGGGACTGGGAGAGGCCATGCAAACCGATACCCCTTAAACAGCTTACATCTTATTCTGACATACTAAAGGAAAACTTCATGCTGGAGATAAAAGACGCAGTGGCGGTAATTACCGGCGGCGCCGGCGGCATCGGCGAGGAACTGGCGAAATATTGGGTGCAGCAGGGCGGCAAGGTGGTGCTGGGGGATATCAGCGCCGAGGGTTTGAGCCGGGTGGAGGCCGAGATCACGGCCATGGGCGGCCAGGTGGCCACCATGGTCTGCGACACCACCAGAGAGGAAGACTGCGGCCGGCTGGCGGATCTGGCCATCGAGAAATTCGGCTGCCTTAACCTGGTGGCCCCGGCCGCCGGCATCATCCGGGACGGCCTTATGGTAGCCCCCGATAAAGAAACCGGCAAAGTCACCAAAAAAATGTCCCTGGGCAACTTCCAGGCCGTCATCGACATTAACCTCACCGGGGTTTTCCTCACCGTGCGGGAGTGCGCCGAACGGATGATCAACCACGGCTGTCGGGGGCTGATCTGCCTGTTTTCTTCCACCGGCTCCCTGGGCACGGCCGGCCAGCTCAATTATTCCTCCACCAAGGCGGCCATGAGTGTCATGCCCAAGGTGATCACGGGGGAGTTTTTCCGCCGGGGTCTGGCCGACAAAATCCGCTGCGTGGCCATCGCCCCCGGCTACGTGGGTACCCCCATGGTCAAGGGCATGAACCAGAAGGCCCTGGAAGGCATTTTGACCCAGGTGCCCATCGGCCGCCTCATCGAACCCGCAGAAGTAGCCTCCTTCGTGGGCGAACTCTACCGCAACGAGGCCCTGGCCGGGGATGTCTTCTTCATCCACGGCGGCCTCAGGTTGGGCTCTAAAGGCTGATGCATTTTTTATATTCCTCTGCCGGCCTTGCATAAGCCTGTGTCATACCCAGAAATCAGATCGGTGGTACAGGCTTCCCCGCCTGTGCTCATTTGCGTGCCTAAGCTCTTGCTTGGGCACTCCTTTTTTGGCCCAGCTTCGGTTTCGCCACCTGTGGCAATTTCTCCCCGGCGGCATATTTTCTCGCACATGAGGTTACCATTTTCGGGCGGGCACGGGGGCCCGCCCCTACAGCCGGGGTATTTTCACGGTATAACCGTAAACCGAACAATGCCTTACTGCTTCTCCTCGGTCTCCAGGGGGCCTGGAACCCTCGGGGAAGGCTTCAAAAAGACGGGAGTGGGATCAAATCCCGGCGGTTTTTTCAGCCAGGGAAAGCCGTTGGAGGCCATCTCATAACCCAAGTCGAAGAGCTGGTTCATATAGACCTGGTTAAAGGGTTCCCGGGGCCGTTCCGGGGCCAGGTCCGGGGGGATGGCCGCCAGGTTATAGTCAATAATATCCCGGCGGGCAAAGGCGTAGAGGCGGTAGAGATCACCCACGCCCTGGGTCTTGATGAGGGTGGAAATGGCCCGGGCGGCGATGGCCCCCACTCTCGGCCTGACATTTTCCCATTCCGGCTTGATCTGGGAATTGCGGATAATATAGAGAATGCGCTCCCTGCCCAGGGATAAGTGCTCCAATTCGGCAAAAATGGTCATGGGATCCAGGGAGGCTTCATAGAGAATCACCTGGGCGGTGGTGCCCCCATCCACGTGCATTTCTTCATACTGGCGGCCGGCGGCCGCCACGGTGATATACTGGGGCGGGAAAGCCCCGGGGATGGAGGCGGAAGCCAGCATGACCTTGCGGAACAATTTTATGGCATCCCGCTCCCCGCTGGCGGCAATGGCCCCCATATCCCAGAGTACCAGGCGCTGGGCGTCCAGTTGGGTGGTGCCGATGATCAGGCGCCGGCCCTTGTTGTGTTCGGCAGCCACCGCGGCTAACATGGACTCATCCACGTAAATTTCCAGCATCCGGGCCAGGGGCCAGGTATCCACCACCGACTCCCGCCAGAGTACCGTGAGCAGACTTTTTTTCCTGAAGATATCCCGGCTGGTAACCCCGGTGTAAAGCTGTCGCAAAATGTAATCGTATTCTGAGCCCAGAAAGGCAAAGGGGGCTATCAGAGCGCCGGTGCTGATCCCCGTGACTAATTTAAAGCGGGGGCGGCTGCCGTGGGCCGTCCAGCCGCACAACAGCCCGGCCCCAAAGGCGCCGTCGTCGCCGCCGCCTGACAGGGCCAGGAAGTGGACCGGCCTTTTGGTGGCCTCTTCACCGTAATAGACCAGTTCCTGTCTGGCCGCCTTGATGGCAAACTGGGTGAAGACTTCGCTGGCCTCATCCCCCCAGGCCCGAACACCCATCATACCGGGGATCTCGACCTTGGATTCAATGTTCTGGGGCAAAGGGTTGCGGGGCCGGAGCGCGGCGCACCCCTGGAGTATAACTAAGCACAGGGTCAAGCACACCATTGAGATCATGTGAAGGGTTGTAATGGCCTGGGAGTATCTCAACTTTTCAGCCACAAGCTGACCTCCTGTTCCAGAAGCCGGATAATGGCATCCCTGGTCCGCCGGTAGGCATCCAGGCTGAAGCCGAAGGGGTCTGTAATATGGCGGTTGAAAACCCGTCCGGGGAAGCGAGACCGCAGGCCTGGCCTCAGTTCCTGTTCAGTCAGATTGACCACCACCCGGCATCCCGGCAAGTCGATCTCCCAGAGGCCTTTGGACCTAAGGCCGTGGGTGGGGATACTCATTTCGGCCAGGACCTCCAGGGTCTCCGGCGCCACCCAGCCCAGGGGGCTAAGGCCGGCCGACACCGATGTTAATTCATATCCATAAGAGTGCCGGGCCAGGGCCTCTGCCATGATGCTGCGGCAGGAGTTTCCCAGGCATATGAAGGCGATGGTTGGCTTCATACAGGTGGCGTAATTGCGGGACTATACGGAGACTGTTAGAGGGCGGGCACGGAGGTCAGCCCCACCAAGTTATGAATCTTGGCCTAATGCCTTCTAAAAATCCACTTCCCGGCGCCGGCCCTGGGACTCAATAATCAGCTCATCGAAATGGGTCACGGAATCGGCCTTGGTCCAGAGTCCCACGTAACCGTCCAGAGGCCGGTCGGCGCTGTAGTCGATGACCGGTTCCCCATCCAGGAAACAGCGGCACCCATCCCCCGAGATTTCCACCTTGAGGTGATACCAGCGACCCTGTACCAGAGTGACCGGATATGTCATACGTTTGAGGCGTTTGTTATTCACGAACTCGAAGAGAATGACATTGTCTTCCAGGGTATTAACCCGAAACACGAAGTAGTTTCCTATGTTTCGGATGCCAAAGGCCACCCCCCCGGCCTGATCGATGCTCCCGGCCACGGATTTGACCCGCACCCTCACAATCCCCTTTTTCATGTAGCTTTCCTTAAGAATGGCCAGGGGGAAGTAAAAATAGGCCTCAATATTGTCCAATATTTCAAAATAGGTAGTGCCGATCATGGTGTTCATCATATTGGCCAGTCCCGCGGAAAATCTAGTTACGTAGTGGGAGCCATCCTGGAGCAGGAAATTTTTACCCTCTCCCGGCAGGCGCTGCCAGTTGCCGGTATGGGTGTAGAAACCAGCAAGGTGGCGGTTCTCGGACTGGTTCAAGAAATCATAGTCACCCCGGAAAAATGCCGCCACCATGGGTTGGATGTCGGTTTCGCCGGTTATGGCCATGTCTAGCAGGCGGCTGGAGGCCAGCAAGCGGCCCACCTGGTCCAGGGTATGATCCATGGACGGACGGTCCAGGCCCGACACCGTGGCCTCCAACAGATCGCCGGTGACCTTGATCTGAAACCCGAGCTGAAACAGGATTTCGCTCAGAAATGTCAGGCGCAGGGAGCGGCCCACAAAACTGCCCACCCCGCCGGCGAATTGCAGGTGAATATAATTCTGGTCCGGATCCTCGCTGTCAAAGGTGTCCAGATTGGCGAAGTGGTACCCGAACTTGGCGCTAAGATTGAGATAATCGTGGGCCAGAATGGCATAACTATCCCCTCCGGGCATTTCCTGGGGCCCCTTCATGGCCCCCTCGGCCATCAGGGATAAAAAGTTCTGGACGTCAAAACTGATGGCACCTTTCCAGGTGATGCCGGGGTGGGAGAAGCCCCGCCAGAGGGCCTTCATGGGAATGGATTCCATGTCCTCCGGGGTGACGGCGTCACAGGTGGTAAGCCCGGCCTTTAAGCCGCCCCCCAGGTCGACGAGATACAGCACCAGGGGGATGTTGGCGCTGAGCCGCACCGTGGCGACCCCACCGGTGCCGCTCTGGGACAGGCCGAACATCTCCCGCATGGCTTTTTCATGGGCAAAGCGGATGATGTCGTGGGCCGTGCGGCAGCCGTCGGGGTTAAAATTGTCACCCTTGGGATCGGTGAGGTTAAGAGGCGAGAGGCGGTCCAAAACGGCCCGCAGGCGCTGGTGCACCGGGCTGTTGAACATGGGCTTTTTATGCGGTCGGACGTGTGCGGCCAGTTCCGGGACGATCCCCTGATATACCGTGGCACGCTCGGCCACCAGGGTGATTTCCTGGCCGTTTTGCAATATGGCAGTGGCCTGGCCGGAATCCACGATGGTGGGCACCCCGTACTCCCGGGCCACCGAGGCCAGATGACTGGTGACGCTGCCGATATCAGTGATTACCCCTTTGAGGCGGCTCATGAGCGCGGCATGATCGGGTGAGGCGGTCCTGGCCACTAAAATGGCATTCTCCGGCAGTTTGTTGGCACTCCTGCTGGCCGCCAGACAGACGGTTCCCACCGCGATCCCCGGCGAGGCAGTTTTTCCCTGGGCAATAAGAATGGGATAAGCCTCTAGGTCAATGTCGATGGCGGTTTTTTCCGGTTTGCTCTGCACCAGTCCCAGGGGCCGGCTTTGCAGGATAAATAGTTTTCCCTCCCGGTCCACGGCCCATTCCACGTCCTGGGGAGTCTGAAAATAATCTTCCAGCTTCATGCCGTATTTGGCCAGGGTCTGAACCTGAGCCTCGGTGAGGGAGGAAAGGGAGTCCTCCTCTTCCGGCACCTCCACTAATTCGGTGCCGCCGTCGGGCAGATTGACGAGTTTTTCTTTTTTACGGCCAATAACCTGTTGGCTGATGTCCCCGGCTCTCTTATCCACGTAAAATTCATCCGGCGAGGCCTCGCCGCTCACCAGGTGCTCCCCCAGACCCCAGATGGAGCTGATTTTTAAGAGTCCCGAATCCGGCTGGGTGGGGTCTACGGAGTACATGACGCCGCTGGCCACAGAATCGATCATGGCGATGCCGGCCACGCACATAGGCGTCTCCCGGTCGTCCAAACCGAAATTCTGCCGGTACAGGATAGCCCGGGGGGAATATTTACTGGCCAACACCGCCTTATAGGCTTCCAGGAGATTCTCTCTGGTGACGTTTAACACCGTAAGGTGCTGGCCGGCAAAAGAGGCTTCGGTGTCTTCCCCTACGGCGCTGCTGCGCATGGCGATTCGGACATTCTTCTGGGTCTTGCCCTCCAGGACCTCATAGGCCTGGAAAATTTTATCCGCCAGGAAACCGGGCACGGGGGCCCTGCGGATGCTCTCCTGGATAATGGCGCTCTGCTCCTCCAGATCGGCCAGATTATCGGGATTTAAGGAGGTCATGATCATTTCGATGGGTACCGCCAGCTTGTTTTCTTCCAGGAAACGTTCAAAGGCATAAGAGGTAATGGCGAACCCGGGGGGGATGGGCAGCTTGACGAATCTGGCGATGGTGGCCAGGTTGGTGGCCTTGCCCCCCGCTTCCTGCATGGTTTCCGGCCGCAGCGCCTCCAGGGGGAGCACCAGATCGCCGATGAGGCACACCGGTCCGGAGTGAAACAAGAGGGCCAGATCCTGCTCGACGCGGCTGACGGCCGCGGTTAAATCGCGATACCGACCTCCCCCCATCCCAATGAGGGAATGGACTAACTTCCGGATCGACCACAGCAACTCGTCAACTTGTTTCCTCACCGCCAGGATATTGATACGGCTGCCGTAATACAACTGCTCCAATTCGGCCATCAGATGGAGTGAATCCCGGTTGAATTCCAAAAACTCCCGGAAATGGTTGTATTTCTTAACAACCCCGCCATCGACGTTGACCACGAAATCACAGGTCTTTTTTTTGGAAAAAAAATCTCGGAAAGCCATGATGATTACTCGATTTGATGGTTAGAAAAATTGTCGCTGGTCAGCCATCAGCAAGCAACTTTCAGCGACAACTAAGGGTTTTTTCGACCCATCGAAAACTCGGGAATCAGTCCTGTCGGGCTAACTAGCTGAATTTAATACTTCCTCTGACGCCGGAAAGCTAATCGCCGAACGCTCCAAAAAAGTTATCCATGTGGGAGTTAACTTCTTCCCCTTACCGAATTCCTCTAAAAAAATATACCAAAGAACCGGAAAAAATCAAACACCCGTGGTCCGGGGGGACATATTTTAAAGTCCTCCCAAGAAGGTCCCTGCCGGGTTCTGCACCGGTGGTTTTGGCCGCTTCAGCATTTTTCCCTGTTTTTGCTGTGACATCCGTTCACCTTGTTCTGTCAATTTATTCTCCTGCAGGTATGCTGACGGTGTCGTCTATTAGTGGGCTAAGGGGAAGCCCGCCGATGAAGCGGGCTCTAAAGCGGCAGGAGACGAGGCGTGGGCTGAGAATGTCAAACTGCGAGTGGGACCAGGTGCATTATGTTCACTAAATGCAACATAGGTTTAAAAATCTGAACAAACAGCCAGCGTCTTAAAACATTAACTTAATAATAATATTGAATTATTAAATCTGGCATGAAATGTGAATACTAATTAGGGATAAGACTCCAGTGTTTATTTATAAAAGCTGGGTTCAGATATCTGAACGCGGTTTTTTCATGCAGTACATTGCACGTTATTTCCGTTCAACAAGGTTTTGCCCAGATGGGATATCCTGGGCCAATAACCCATGAAGGACTGCCATGAAGAAAAATTCCTGTCCGGTTCTGCCGTTGATTGATGATGAAAAGGGGCCATCTGCGCTGACCCGGGAGGAGAGGGTGGAGGCCATAAAACAAGCCGTGGCTGCGGGCGCATATCGGGTGGACGACCGCACCCTGGCAGACTGCCTCCTGCGCCATTTTTTTAAGGGGCGGGGTGGCACTAAGCGCCGGGAGGAGGTCTGATGCCCTATACTGTGGCCCCGATCTCCCCCAGGATCTGAAAATAAATCCGGCGTATCAGACCAGGCCGGGATTTAAACATCAGGCCGAGTTGCATGCAGACGTTATAAAACAGGTACGGAGTAAAATTCAGGGGCAGCGCCTGCCGGTAGGTCGCCAGCAACTCCCCCAATTCCTGCTGTGTCTCCCGAGCCTTCTGACGGACATTCTCCAGTCCCTCCCAGAAGGGGAGCAGGATAATATCCGATTTTTCTTGAAGACGGGCCATTTCGGCCATTAACAGCTCGGTTCGACTCTTTTCTGCCTGTGATCCAACGGAATTGACGTTTTCCTGTCCTTCCTGAACAACCTCCACACCCAACTTTTCCAGAAACGTCAGGAGAAATTCCCGGGGACCGCTTTCCCAGGCCGTCAGGCCCCAGATATCGCTGGGGATGCCTACTTTCTTGATGCGACGGCGCGGCGATAGATCGCGCCGCAGCCTGGCCTTGCTGAACAGCTGCTCTTTGAGTTGTTGAAAATACCCCTGTTTTACTTCTCTAAAGGAACGCCGCAGGTGGAGACGACCGTGGGCCTTGAGTCGGGCAAAAAACCAGTCCCGACGCCAGAGGCGCTTGAACACCGAAGGCCAGGTATAGAATCGCTTCATGGCCCGCAGGGTTTCCATCTGCAGTTCAAAGGGCGTCATATAACGGGGAAAAAATACGGCATGATGACCGTCATAGTACTGCCAGTCCTGGTGCAGCAGGCGATTCTGGCTTAACAGTTCGTCATAAATGGGTGTGCCCGGAATGGGTGTCAGGATGAGATACTGCAGGGAGTCTATGTCGATCTCGTGGGAAAAGTTCACCGTATCCCGTAGGACTTGAATGGTGTCGGCCTCGGAACCGAAGACGAACATGCCGTGCACGGCGATGCCGTAGCGATGGAAAATTCTGACGGATTCCCGGATATCCTCCACTGTCTGGTTTTTTTTGAAGGACTTCAGGGTGGCCGGATTGATGGATTCCAGGCCGATGAAGACCATGTAACAGCCGCTTTGGGCCATCAGGGAGAGGAGTTCCGGGTCTCTGGCGGCCTCCACCCTCACCTGGGCGCTCCATTCCACCCGCAGACCTTCGGCGATCATCCGTTCCATCAAATGCTTGCTGCGTTGCCGGTCGGCAGTAAAATTATCGTCGCAGAAAAAGATATGCGCCGCCTGGGAACCGTTCTGCCGGATTTCGGCAATGACCCGGTCAATGGAGTTATAGCGGAATTGTCGGCCGAACAAGAGAATAACCGAGCAGAAGCGGCAGCCGAAGGGACACCCCCGGGAGGTGGCGATGGCAACCACCGCCTGCTTGCCGGGACGCCAGCCGTGGATCAGGCGATAATCCGGGATGGGCAGGGTGTCCAGGTCTTTAAGGAATGGCCGCCAGGGATTCTGCTGCACCTTCCCCTGGCGGTGGTAACAGAGGTTGCCGATGGTCTCAAAACTTCCTTGCCCATTCATGGCCGCGATCAACTCCGGCAAGGCTTCCTCCCCTTCCCCGCAGATGACAAAATCGGCATGTTTCAGGCTTTCTTCCGGCGTGAAGCTGGGATGGGGGCCCCCCATGGCCACCGGTAGGCCCTGCTGCCGGTAATAATCTCCCAACTGAAAGGCCCGGGGCGTGGTGGGGGTTATGGAGGAAATGCAGACCAGATCGGGATGAAAATCCAGGGTAGTGAGGTCGGGCTGAGAAATCTCTTCCACGATGACCTTGACCTCAAAGCCTTGCTGCCGCAAAATAGTGCCCAGTAATACGCTACCCAGGCGGGGGATCGCCACCCGTGAGAAGATATGAGGACGGGGGTTCCTGGGTTCAATGAATAAGACCTTACGGATCGGCCGGCCCATAATACTCCCTCCCTGCCCCAGTGACCCTGTTATCAGAGGCATGTTTTGACCATTTCAGTTTAAACTTAATTATCTGAAAATGTCAAATTTTTCGAAAATAAGGGAGCGTTGGCGGATTGAAGAGGTCAGCGCCTAAGATAATTTTGAAGCAGAATCCTACCTTGAGGTGGTGGGAATCTGCTTCAAAAAGTATGTGGGGGCAGCCGCCGGGGTGGAAGGGTAATGCCCTGAAACCGAGTTCAGCCCTGCCCTGAGGTCAACATTAGACGCAACCGGTGGGCTTGGCCAGGCCGGCCATCTTACAGGCGCCTTTCCCAGGTCCGGAGGGGAACAATTCGTAGATGTATTTCAGTTTAAAACCGGTGACCTTGGAAAGAATCCGCACCATGGGGGCGATGCCGTTTTTCTTATAATAATCCTGCAGCATGTTGATGACTTTCCAATGGTCATCGTTCAATTCTTTGATGCCTTCCGATTCCTTTACGTAATCGACCCACTCCATGCACCATTGGTCCAGGTTTTCCAGGAAGCCGTCTTCATCTACATCAAAGGTTTTTCCTTTGAATTCTACAGTGGCCATACATATCCTCCTCACTTATTTTTAATCTATACGATTTTTGGTCAGGGCCATGTGATTTTTTGTACTATAGCTTGCAATCCTTGTCAATAAGGAAAATTGCCAATATTTTGCTTGTAGGTCGTTATTTTTAAGTATTCATCCGGGTTATAAAGATTCCGCCAATATTTCCAAAAAATGACGCACCCGCAATTCCGGTGGGGCCAGACCGGTGAGCTGTGCCAGACAACCGCTGCAGGCTGTCACCAAAGCCGTGGCCCCCATCCCGCAATAGGTCGTGACAGCCTCGCGGCCGATGAGCCCGGCTGTCTCCGGGTGACAGATGCCAAAGATACCGCCTTGGCCGCAGCACGTGACAACCGACTCCGGTTCCAGCACTTCCACCCCTGGCGCCGCGGCCAGCAGGCGGCGGGGGGGCTCCACAATGCGCTGGCCCCGGCGCAGATGGCAGGGGTCATGGAAAACCAGGGATTGGGACCGGAACCCGGGGAGAAAATTAAGGTTGTTGATTGTTTCCGTTTCAACCAGGTATTCGCTGGCCTCCCTGATCTTAGCCGCCAGGCGAAAGGCACTTTCTCCTTCCCGGCCGCTGGGAAAAAGCCTGGCCAGGTTTTTTAAGTGATAGCTGCACGAAGCGCAGGCGGTGACAATGCAGTCCACCGGCAGGGTCTCGAATTGTTTGAGGAAACGCCGGGCCAGCTCCCGGGCCGTTTCCACCTCTCCGGCGCTGTGGGCCAGTAGGCCGCAGCAGCCCTGCCTTGGGGGAATAATTACTTCGATTGCCAAACGCTGGCAGAGCTGTAAAAAAGCCAAGCCCGCCTGGGGGAAGAGGGCTTCCAGGCCGCAACCCACGAAAAAAGCAATTTTCCGCCGGCCCCGGCCCGGAAGCAGGTGGGGGGCCGACCGGGAAAAAGGTCGGGGAGCCAGCGAGGGCAGCCGCCCCACCAGACCCGTCAAAGCCGGCCATAACCGCCACAGCAGCCCGCTGTTGCCGCCCACCCAGGATTTCAGCCGCTTAACCAGGGGCCCCGCTGCGCTTAGGTTCGGCAAGACCCTCTCCGCCTGCAAACTTAAGGCAGTCAGGACTAAAGCCGGACTCCAGCTCCGGCCCCGACGCTGGCGCATGGCAGCCCGTCCGGATTTCACCAGTTCGGGAGTGGACACCCTGGCTGTGCACTTCTCAGTACAGGCGCCGCACAACAGGCAAAATTCCAAAATTTCCTGGAGGCGTTGGCTGGGGGGAAGCTCATGCCGGTTCAGGGCCTGCAACAGGCTGAGTTTGCCCCGGGCCACGGTGGTTTCCTGGCCCGTCAGCTGATAAAGCGGACAGACCTCCATGCAGGCGCCGCAGCGGATACAGGCGCCAGCCTCGGAGAAAACCTGTTGCGGGTCAAGGATCATGGACTCGGAGGGGGCGCCGGCGGGGAAAAGATCTTGCCGGGGTTCATAATATTATTGGGGTCAAAGGCCTTTTTCAGGCGCAGGCTCAGGGCGATGGCTGCCTCCGATAACTCCATGCCGATGTACGGGGATTTGGTGAGCCCCACCCCATGTTCCCCGGACAGGGTGCCTCCCAACTCCCGCACCACGGTGAAGATTTTTTCCACGGCCTGCCCGGCGGCCTGGCGCTCCCGGTCTTGCTGCTGATCATACATAACATTAACATGGATGTTGCCGTCCCCGGCATGGCCGAAACACATGATGGGCAGGTCCAGCTCCCGGCTGAGGATTTCTATGCTGGCCACCAGGTCGGGGATGAGGCTGATGGGGACCACCACGTCCTCGCTGAGTTTGTGGGGTTTGAGCTTAAAGGAGGCCGGCGACAGGAGTTTCCGGGCCTGCCAGAGTTTTTCCGCTTCCGGGGCTGAAGCCGCCGCCAGGACAAAAGCCGCCTCTTGCCCCCGGCAGAAAGAATCCATGGACTCGACCCGGTCCCGGACATCGTGGGGATGGCCGTCCACCTCCAGGAGCAGCAGGGCCTGGGTCTGGGGCGGAATATCAAAAGGCAGCAGGTCCCGGACGCACTCCAGGGAGGCCCGGTCCAGGAATTCCAGGGCGCAGGGCCCCAGCCTGGCCTTCAGGATGCGGCCCACGGTCTGGGTGGCCCGGGATATATCGCTAAACCCGGCCAGCAGAGTCTGCCGGGCAGCCGGCTGCGTTACCAGGCGCAGGATTATCCGGGTAATGATCCCCAAAGTACCCTCGGAGCCCACCAGAAGGCGGGTCAGGTCATAACCCACCACCCCCTTGGCGGTTTTCACGCCCGTGTCGATGATCTGGCCGGTGGGCAGGACCACTTTGAGGCCCAGGACGTAATCCCGGGTAACGCCGTATTTCACCGCGGCGCTCCCCCCGGCGTTTTCCGCGACGTTGCCCCCGATGGTGCAAAAACTGGCGCTGGAGGGGTCCGGGGGATAATAAAGGCCCTCTTTGGCCGCCGCGGCCTTGAGGTGTCCGGTAATAACTCCAGGCTCCACCACGGCCAGGAAGTTGTCGGTATCGATCTCCAGGATGCGGTTCAACCGGGTGGTGACCACCACCAGGCCCCCCTGCACCGCCACGGCCCCGCCGGTGGTGCCGGTGCCCGCCCCCCGGGGGACCACCGGGAAGCGATATTCATTGGCCAGCCTCAGGAGAGAGGCAACTTCCTCGGTGCTCCCCGGAAATGCCACTGCTTCCGGGACATGCAGCAGGTTAGCGGCGTCATAGGCATAGCACAGCCGATCCTCCTGGGAGGTCAAGAGATGCGGCGCACCCACCACGTCCTGCACCTTCTGAAGCACCTGAGGGTTAATCATAATAATAAGTTATCCTTTTCTTTTCACTTACAGCCGCCGCAGACGCAGGGAATTAGACACCACCGTTACGGAGCTCAGGGCCATGGCGATGGCGGCCAAGGCCGGACTCAACAACCAGCCGGTAAAGGGATAGAACACCCCGGCGGCCACCGGGATGGCCACCACGTTGTAAAAAAAGGCCCAGAAGAGGTTCTGCCGGATGACCCGCATCATCTTGCGGGCCAGGATCACGGCCTGGGGGATGAGGGTGAGATCGTCCCGGATCAGGGTGATATCCGCCGCGGCCAGGGCCACGTCCGTGCCGGTGCCCACTGCCAGGCCCACATCGGCCTGGGCCAGGGCCGGAGCGTCATTAATGCCGTCCCCCACCATGGCCACCACCCGCCCCTGCCGCTGCAGGTCGGCCACCTTGGCGGCCTTATCCGCCGGCAGCACCTCAGCCAGCACTTCCTTGATCTCCAGCTGCTGGGCCACGGCCAGGGCAGTGCGGGTATTATCGCCACTGAGCATCCAGACCCGCAGCCCCATTCTTTTCAGGGTCTTTATCATCTCCGGGGCCTGAGGTTTAATGGTGTCGGCCACGGCAATGGTACCGGCCAGGTGGCCGCCCACCGCCAGGAGAATCACCGAGCGCCCGGCCTGGGTGAGCCGCTGCAGGGCAGGTTGGGCGTAAAATATGGGAATCTGGGCCTGCTCCAGAAACCGGGGGTTGCCGGCCAGGATCTCCTGGTCAGCCATCCTGGCCCTGACCCCGAGCCCGGGTCGGGCCTCAAAATCCGTGACCTGGGGAAGAGAGAGTTGCAGCTCCTCGGCTTGGCGGACAATGGCCGCGGCCAGGGGATGCTCCGAGTTTTTTTCCAGGGCCGCCACCTGGGCCAGGACCTCGGCTTCGGTCCAGGGATTATAGGCCACGACCTCGGTGACGGCCGGTTTCCCCTGGGTCAGAGTGCCGGTCTTGTCAAACACCACGTCGGTGAGGGCATAGGCCCGCTCCAGGGGTTCGCCCCCCCGGATGATGATCCCCATTTCGGCGCCCCGCCCCGTGCCCACCATGACCGCGGTGGGGGTGGCCAGACCCAGGGCGCAGGGGCAGGCGATGATGAGCACTGCCACCATGTTCATCAAGGCCTGGGAAAGGACAGGAGGAGGCCCCACGGCAAACCAGACAATAAAGGTCACCCCGGCTATGGCCATGACAATAGGGACAAAGACCGAGGCCACCCTGTCGGCCAGGCGCTGGATGGGTGCCTTGGAGCCCTGGGCTTCCCGCACCAGCCGGATGATCTGGGACAGTACCATGTCCCGCCCCACCCGGGTGGCCCGAAAGACTAAGGAGCCGGTGGTGTTGAGGGTAGCGCCCCAGACTTCATCAACGGGAGCCTTGGCCACCGGCAGGCTTTCCCCGGTGAGCATGGACTCATCCACGCTGCTGGCCCCCTCCAAAACCACCCCGTCCACCGCGATCTTCTCCCCGGGGCGCACCACGATGACATCCCCCACCCGGACCCGCTCCAGGGGAATGTCCTGCTCCTGGCCGTTAAGGCGCACCCGGGCCGTGGGCGGCGCCAGGGCCATGAGACGTTGAATGGCCTCCGAGGCGCGGCCCCGGGCCCTGGCCTCCAGCCAGCGCCCCAACAGAATAAAACCGATGATCATGGCGCTGGTGTCGTAATAGACGTCGGCTGCGGCCGCCAGGGCGTCGAAGGCCTGGGGCCGGACGGTGGCAACCAGGGAATAGACGTAAGCCGCGGCGGTGCCCAGGGCGATGAGAGAGTTCATATCCGCAGTTTTACGGCGGGCTGCCTGCCAGGCCCCCTTAAAGAACGGCGCCCCGCAGTAAAACATCACCGGCGTGGTCAGGATGAGCAGGAGATAGTTGGTTACCTGGGGAGACAAACCCAGCCAGTGGGGCAGGGGGTGCACCATGGAGCCCAGAAAAATCGGGATGTTCAGAATAAGGGCAACGATGAAACGGTTTTTGAAAAACCGGATCTCGGGATCGACGCGCACCTCCATACTTCCGGGAGTTTCCAGGGACGCCATCCCTTCGAAAACGTAGCCGGCCTCTTCCAGGGCCTGGGCGAAGCGGCCGGTGTCAACTCGGGCCGGATCAAACCTGAGCTGGGCCTCCCGGGTGGCTAAATTAACCACGGCCTCCTGCACTCCTGGCAAAGCCTGCAAGGTTTTTTCCACCCGGGCGACACAGGCGGCACAGTGCATGCCCCCCACATGAATAATGGCCTCGTCCAGCCGCCCTTCTACCGGATCAGGAGCATTTTGGGTCATCATAGGCACTTTTCTTCTTTTTAGGCCACGCCTTCACAGGTATAACCCGCCTCGCTGACGGCCTGCCGCAGCTCTGCCAGGGTAGTTTCCCCAGGGTCATAAGACACGTCGGCCTGCCCCGGATCCAGTGAAACCTCGGCCTTTTTAACGCCGGGAACGGCGGTGAGGGCCTTCAGGACGCGATTCGAGCAGGTGGGGCAGTGCATCCCGCCGATCTTCAGGGTGACGTTGGCAGTGGGTTCGGTCATAGGACAACCTTTCATAACACGGAACCAGACATTAGGAGGAGCCCAG
>Ga0194111_10001028_pt1 | contig 34213 bp, 27 predicted proteins | sample TA2KigC300mmetaG_FD_146194 | JGI IMG/M metagenome (GOLD analysis project Ga0194111, IMG submission 146194) | Freshwater microbial communities from Lake Tanganyika, Tanzania - TA2015033 Kigoma Deep Cast 300m | ecosystem: Environmental > Aquatic > Freshwater > Lake | place: Tanzania: Lake... | reverse complement strand
CTGGAAAAGTACGGCTTTTTGGGCCAAATGAAGGGCGCCCGCGCTATCACCCCGCTCCCGTAACCGACGTGCCGTTAGAGCAAGCATCTGAGCGGATAGTCTCCTGACCCCGCGCGTCAACCGATCGTCAAACTCGGTCGGTCGATAGTCAATTTTCGGAACCGTCTCCATAGTTTCCTCGTGCGTGCCAACCAGGCGAAACAAGAGGCCTCGAGGAATCCTTTGGTGGGTGGCGCCAAATTCAGGCTCAATTTCCGGTCCAACATAGACCGGACCTCGCGAGCGGGCTTTGTCGATGAAATCATTGATCATCTCGACATACCGGGCCTCGATGATACGTGGGTCATAGGGCATGTCATGCTCGAATTTGTGGAGCTCTCGAAGGAACCGGTCGACCTTCCCCCTGGAGGAGTCAATGAGCCAAGGATACCTCCGACCCAAGTCGACGAAATACCATGAACGCCGCAGAAGCTCCTTGTCGACGATTGAGACGTCCTTGCGCTGACCGCGGACAATCTGGTAGTAGATCGCTGGAGCGACGAAATAATCCCACTGATAGCTCAGGACAAAGGCATTCGGTTCAAGATTCCTGAAGATGTTCTGCGTGTAGTCTTCAACGAGATAGTTGTCTGCTTCACCCACCGAACCCCTGTTGCTCCATATCTGCACGATTGGCAGTACAGCCGCAAGAAGTAGAGCGATCTTCCCACCCGTTGGGTTCTTCCCTGCGCCCACAGAATCCAGTGCACCCTCGAGCCCGAAGGAGACGAAGAGAGCCACCGCAACATAGCACAGCAGGAAATAGGAATTGATGTCGTGTATGTCGTAATTGACGGAATACAAGAGGCACGTCAGAAACGCAATCGCGAGGAACCAGAAGATGGTGTTGTGCCGTCGGCGAGCGATCAGGACCCCGACCGCAGCAACAATAAGGACGAGCCAGTTGAACTCTGCCGGAAAGTGATGGATGAAGTATTTCAACTGCCCCTCCGCACTCTCGAAGCTGGAAAAGATCCAGCTTCGGTACTGCTTACCGGTGACGTGCCACAGCAACCTCTGAAGCTCCGCAGGATGTCCCCAGTCGAGAGGTGGGTGCACACTTGAGCGAATGGGCAAGTACAGATAGCATGAAATCCCCAAGAGGAAAAACGGAACGATCCGGGCGCAACGGCGGAGCGCTTCTTTTCCCGTGCCGTATGCTTTGAAATACAAGAAGCCGACCGCAGGCACGATCAGGATCATGGTAAGGTGGTTCGCGAAGCCGAGGCCGAGCAGGTATGAGGAGAGAAGCAGATGCTGAGGAATTCGGCCTCCGGGTGTGTCTCTCTCCCGAATTCCCTTTAGGAACACGAGCATCGCGAGCAACAACAGCACGAGATGAAGTCCGTATACCTCGACGGCCACCGACTGCGACCAGACCGTCTCGGAAAAGCCAAACACCAACGCGGCAATCGCGGCAGAGAGTAATCGGATTTTCTTGTTGCCCCTTTGCCCGGCTCGCGTCGCTTCCTCGTTGGCCAAGAATGCCCCCTTCAACGCGAGGACGACCTTGAAGAATATCCCTGCAGAGATTGCCGTGATGACCGCACCGAAGATGTTGAGCTGAAGGATTTCTTCATTCGCCAACGGCACCAACACAGCGCATCGGCCGAGGAGCGAAAAGAGCGGATAGCCCGTGGGGTGTGCAATCCCCAACACCACGGCAACGGATGCCAGCTCGCCATTATCGATGAATGATACGGTGGGACAGACTGTGGTAAGGTAGACGGCGAGTGCCGTCAACGAAACACCCAGGGCAAGCGTGTTCTCTTGCAGTAATCTTTCACTCGTTCTTGCTTTCATCGTCTGCGCAGTCCGGCAACCAAGGAAAACAACGTACGGTTCTCTTTCCTTTTCCTCCCCAGAGTTTCTCGCAGCGCGCCGATTGATCTCTCCCCCATAGCGGCTGCAAGAGCCTGCAAACGAATCTTGTCTTTTGGGAGGATGAAATCTGCGGTGTCGGAGTTCAGATGAATGAACGTCTCCAGCAATCGCAGGTATTCCAGATTGGCGGCGAGCGGCTTGCCATCCCGCTTGCGCAGAAGCCCTCTGCCCATCAACTCGTCAATGAGTCTGAACGAGTTGGTCACGCGAATAGCCTCATGTGATCCGCCGAGACGCAGCTGCAAGGCCTGCAGCAGGAACTCTATGTCGACGAGCCCGCCGCTACCTACTTTGAGATCCGCTTCGGGTTCACCCTTCGAGCGTTCCTGTTTCATTCTTTCGCGCATACCTCGGAGCTCTTTTACCCATCCATCGGGAAGTGGCAAACCGAACGTGTAGCCGGACAAATGTTCCATCACCTCTTCACCAAATGCCGCGTCTCCCGTGATCAGCCGTGCCTTGACCAGCGACTGCCGCTCCCAGAACGAGGCCCGATCGGTGAGATAGCGCTTGTAATACTCGAATTCCGATGCGAGCGGCGAGCTCCTCCCTTCGGGGCGCAGGCGGAAATCGACCGCGTAAACGGAACTCAGGGCGTCCGTGAATTTCCTTGCTGCCGCCTGGACAGCCTTGGCCAACGTGCCGCTCGGATCGCGATAAACGAGAATTAGGTCCAGATCCGAACCGATTGTAATCTCCCGTCCGCCCAGCTTCCCGACACCAATGAGGGCAACGTCGAGCGGAGAGACGTTCATTCCCGATCCTCCCAGTGCCCGTCCGAAGGCATCCACGATAATCTCTTCCGCCAGGTCGCTTACCTCACGTGTGAACTGCCGGATTGACAGATCACCGAGAAGGAGACGCACTGCGATTTTGAACTCGTTGAATGCTCGATAGCGTGCCGCATCACCGCTTCTCAAAAACTCCCACCCCCGACCGGGACTCAGCAATTCTTCCGGTCTCCCGGCGAGACTTTCAAACAGCAACGGTTCTTGCGCCAGCACGCGCGCGAAGCGGGCGCTTCGGGAACAGATGAGAACAAGCAGTTCCGCGAGCTTCTCGCCGCTCATCGCGTGTTCAAGAGTCCGCCTGATGGGCCTTGCCGATGCGATCGACGTGAAGTTGAAGAGGCACCAGTCCGGCGCCTGACTCTGTCGCATCAGGGCAAGCAGAGGTTCCAATCGTTCCGGCCTCGCTAGCCCGGGAAGCTCCCTACCGACAGCTCTCAAATGCTGAGCCGCACCTGTAAGGTCGAGAAAACCGATTCTCTTCAGCCGACCGAGGGGCAGACCCTTTTCTCCTGGGACACCGCGAAATCGTTCAGTCTCGATCTCCACGTCTTCTGCCCCGAAGACAGACCGGAATATCCGTTGGATGTTCTGACGATGACGGCCAAGCCACCGCTCGAACTGCCCCACCGATCGAAATCCCAACTGCTTTGCCAGGACGTGCTTTTCTTCGTGTGTGCTCGGCAGAGAATGCGTCTGCAGACCATGCAAGAGTTGAAGGCGGTCTTCCACCGTCCGAAGTGACTCATATGCCTCGCGCAGTTCCTCTCCCTCCGATCTCCGGAGCAGGTTCGCTAACATCAGTTGATGGATAGCCTTCAATGTGTTCTGTTGTCTCAGGCCGGCGATGCTGGCGGCGTTCAGGAGCTGAAGGGCTTGAACGATAAACTCAACATCGCGAATACCACCGCTTCCGAGCTTTATGTCAATGCCGCTTTCAGTCACGGATTCAATCTTCGATTTGATACGCGCGATCTCTTCAAGCGGGCTGCCAAGTTGCGTCTTTGGGTAGACGAACGGTTCGATATCCCCGAGCCAGCGCTTGGCAACGCTCGCATTGCCGGCTACGACACGCGCCTTGTGGAGCATCTGCCTCTCCCAGAGCTCGCCGCGCGATTCATAGTAGGTCACATAAGCCGACCGAGACATCGCCAGGGGTCCCGAGTGACCGTCAGGCCTCAAGCGCGTATCGACCCGGTAGAGGTGCCCTTCCGCGGTGTGTTCCGAGAGCCGCCGGACAACTGATTCGGAGAGTCGTGTATAATACTCATGCAACGTCACGATTCGCGCCGATGGGGCTCTCAAGGGCCCATCCTCATCATACACAAACATCAGATCGATGTCGGAACTGAAATTGAGCTCCCTTCCGCCCAGCTTGCCGAGTCCGATGATTGCCAGCGAATCCTGCGGCTCAACGCCAATTGTCTCGGAGAGAGAGCGGCGACTCAGCCGCAGGATGATCTCAATGATCGCATCTGCGAGTGAGGAAAGCTCTTCCGACGTTGTCGAGATTGCAGCTTCTTTCAGGATCTGACGTGCTCCGATCCGAAGCAGTTCCCTGCGCTGGAAGCGCTTAAGCCCGTCAAGCTTTTTCTCAAGTCTCTGAAAGAGATTCACGGCTTCGAACGCCTCACGCACGTACTCCTCGGAGCCTTTTGCCGACTTGAGAACCGGGGTCGACGTCAGCCAGTGAAGGAGCTCCGTGTTACGAACGAGAATATCGGCAAGGAATTGTGACTGAGAGAAGATCTCCAGAGCAATCCGCTGGAGCAATCGATGCTCGTGGAAGTCCCGTAGCCACGACGAGGCGAATCCCATCGACAGGAAGCGGTGAAGGTTGGTAAGAGCTCGCTTAGGGTGTGCGGTCGAACGGACGTCGCTCTTCAGGGACTTAAGAACGAGGGGAGGGGGCAACCCCGCATCGGCTGCCATTGACCCGATCCCCGCGCACAGCTCCTCTTCCGTCGATGGAACACGAATTTGTTCTTCCGGTGGAAACATCCGTGTCGCCATGATACAGAAAAACTGGTTCAGATTCTCCATTCGCTTGCATCTCTGACGGGCGTCATCTATATTTCGCCATCCACACTTCGTCTCTGCCCCGTCATCTATCCTTCGCGAGCAGATATGGTCAAGCTCGTCGTGCTGTACAAGACTCCTGAAGACCCTTCGACCTTCGAAACGCATTTCGCCAATGCGCACCTGCCCCGCGTCAAGAAATGGCCAGGCCTGCGAAAGATCGAGGTTGCGACGGTCACCGGCGCCACGATCGGCGAACCAAAGCTGTACATGATTGAAGAGCTGTACTTCGACGATGAAGAGTCTATGCAAGGAGCCCTTGCCTCCGCCGACGGCAAGGCCGTAGCTTTCGACCTGATGGAGTTCGAAAAGGACTCCATCGCGGTGTTGTATGCAGACGTGAAAGACGTCTGACCAAGCACATTTCCAACGCAAGAAAGCACAGAAACACCATGAGATCTCTCTTCTCGTACTTTGAACTGGAGAAGCATGGAACGAACGTGCGGCAGGAAGCCATCGCCGGCCTGACGACCTTCGTCACGATGGCATATATCATAATCGTTAATCCAAAGATCCTCGAGGCGGCAGGGATGCCGTTCGGTCCCTCGATGGTAGCAACGATTCTGAGCGCCTCATTCGGAACCCTGCTGATGGGCGTTTACGCAAAGCGCCCGTTCGCGATTGCCCCGTATATGGGCGAAAACGCGTTCATCGCCTATACGGTGGTAAAAGTGATGGGTTATAGCTGGCAAACCGCTCTGGGGGCGATATTCATCAGCGGTGTGCTCTTCGCCATACTCACGGTTGTGAAGATCCGCAGTTGGCTTGCCGACGCGATTCCCGAGTCGCTCAAAATCGGCATTGCGGTAGGCATCGGCCTGTTTCTGAGCTTCATCGGGCTGAACGAGACCGGAATTGTCCGGCTCGGCGTTGAAGGCGCCCCGGTTCACGTGGGCGATTTCCATCAGCCGATGGTCCTTCTCGCGATCCTGGGTTTCCTCCTCATCGGTTTTCTGATGATGCAGCGCGTGCACGGCGCAATCCTCATCGGCATTCTGGTCGTGACCGTTCTCGGATTCATAGTCGGCATCACGCCGCTTCCTGATAAATGGGTTGACCTTCCGCCAGACCTCGGGCCGATCCTGCTCCAGCTGGATATCGCCGGTGCGCTGAGCTGGGGATTGTTTTCCGTCATTCTCACGGTATTCGTCATGGCTTTTCTTGATACGCTGGGCACTCTCATCGCGCTCGCGTTCAGAGCGAACCTGCTTGATGAGAAAGGAAACCTCCCGGAGATCGAAAAGCCGATGCTAACGGATGCCGTGGCCACAACTGTGGCATCGCTCCTCGGGACCACGACGACCGGAGCGTACATCGAGTCAGCGACCGGCATTGCAGCAGGCGGCAAGACCGGGCTTACCGCGATCGTTGTTGCACTTCTGTTTCTCCTGGCACTTTTCTTCGCCCCATTTTTCTCCGCGATCCCCGCGTTTGCCTACGGACCGTCTCTCATCATCGTCGGTGTCTTGATGGTCACCCCAATTACGAGACTGAAGTTTGATGATTTCTCCGAGATCGTTCCTGTCTTTTGCATCATCGTGATGATGAGCTTTACATACAACATCGGCATCGGCATGACGGCCGGGTTTGTGGTGTATCCTTTTTTCAAAGTCTTATCGGGACGTATCAGAGAGGTGAGGGGAGGAATGTGGGTGCTTGGCGTACTGTCGCTCTTGTTCTTTGTGTTTTATCCATATTGATTGCCCTGAGGGAACGCGTGATCTCCAACCCTCGTCCAATTCGAACCAACGCTCACGCAAGACTTCCCGTGCGAGGTTAGATACATGAAACGCCGCGACTTCATTGAATCGGCAATTGCGGCCGGGATGGCTACGCAGATTCAGAGGTTGGCAGCCCGGGAATCAACGAGGAAATCCAAGGTCCAGGCGGAGATCCCCAAGCGGCTTCACACAGATCATTTTGACCTTTATCAGTTTCACGCTCTGACAAAACTGGATGACGTCGAACAGATCTTCGCTCCAAAGGGAGCAGCCGAGACTTTTCTGAAGGCGAGAGAAGAAGGGAAGATCCGCTTCATCGGGTTCTCCGCTCACTCGGAAGATGCTGCCCTCGCCATGATGGACCAATTCGCCTTCGACTCCGTTCTCTTCCCCATCAATTACGTCTGTTACGTGCGGGGAGATTTGGGACCTCGCGTCGTCCAGCGCGCGAAGGAAAAAGGCGCGGCGCAACTCGCCCTGAAGCTGCTGGCCCATACACCATGGCCGAAAGGTGCTGAACGCAACAATCCTAAATGTTGGTACAAACCCATCGACGATCCGACTCTTGCAAGGCAGCCTCGTCACAACCGCGGAGAATCTCGAACCGCTCTTCAAGTCATAAGCAGCCCTCCGCGGACATTCTCACACCAAATGGCCGCATCCATTAACTCAGTCGTGACGATTCGGTTTTTCGTCTCTAACACGCACGTTGTTTTTCAATCTCGTTTTCAGTAAGTTCTCGCAAGGGAATGCCTCCGAAATATTTCACTTTCCGTCTCGCTGACGATGTCGTCGTGTCAGTGTACTTTTCCACGAAGGGAAGAGAAGTTACCGAGTTTGTGGCAAAGCTTCAGTTCGAGCATGGAGGCGAGAGGATGGAAGTGATCCGCTACGACGCTGCCCATGGTGGACCACATAAGGACGTCTTGCGCCCCGACGGAAGAAAAGACCAAGTGATCTCACTTAAGTATTTGGACAACAACCAAGCTCTAACTTTTGCACTTGATGACCTGCATGAACATTGGCAATGCTACATGGAAAGGTACAAGCAATGGCTATCCGAAAGCGAAAGAAGACCGTCGACGTAGCTGAGATTATCGATAGGCTGAAGTCCATGGGCGCCCATGAACTTACAGAAGAAGAGAAGAATCTCCCCTGGCACAAGAAGGAGATCGCGGAGTTCGAAGCACCCCTGAGACAAAAGCGGGAGCAACGGATCTCCGTTCGCGAGAAACAATCGTCATACCGTACAAAACGGACGCCGAGAACGAAATCGAAAGCTTGAATCGACCTATGATCAAACACCTCGGTGTCGTCGGCGCTGGGACGATGGGCACAGGGATAGCGGAGGCCGCAGTCCTCTCAAGAATCGACGTTGCCCTTTACGACGTGAACGGGACGGTACTCCGTCAAGCCCTCGAACGGATCAAGGCCGATTTCAAGAGTCGGGTTGTGAGAGGTGAACTGAAACAGGAGGAGACGAGCGAGGCGTTCACGCGAATTCACCCCCGAACGCACCTCTCCGATCTCAGCCACTGCGAGATCGTTGCCGAGGCCGTGCTCGAAGACCTCCGAGTGAAGAAGGATCTCTTCAAGCATCTCGAAGCGGACACCAAACCCAGCACCATTCTGGCGTCGACGACTTCTTCACTGTCGATAACGGCCATCGCCTCCGCCACACGCAGTCCCGAACGGGTCATCGGCATGCATTTCCTCAATCCCGCCCTCGGGACCGAGCTTGTTGAGATTGTTCAAGGCCAGCAAACCTCAGAGACAGCCGTCCGAGTTGCCCGTGAGCTTGTAGGACAGTTGGGCAAGAAACTGATTGTCGTAAAAGATTCACCGGGATTCGTTGTGCAACGCGTTTCGCAGGCTTTGTACGGGGAGGCGCTGCGGCTGCTTGGAGAAAACGTCGCTGCCGCGGAGGAAATTGACCGGATCGTCAAGGTTCAGGGTGGTTTTGGGACAGGGCCATTCGAGCGCATGGACGCCGTCGGCCTCGATGTGCTGCTCGCCACGGCACAATCGCTCTACGATGAGTACGGTAATGAGGCCCGGTTCAGACCTCATGCCATTCACAAAAAAATGGTCCAATCGGGCATGCTCGGCAAGAGAACAGGACAGGGATTCTACAGGTACAACCAGGGCAAATAGTCTCGCCGGGAGGACGCTGCTTCGCAGGTCCACGACCAGAGACAAGAGAATATGGCAAAAGTCAAGCGTTTAGAACCGCAGGCAGGAACTCGGAGAAGAACCGACAGCTCTGGGCGGGCCAGTATCTACATCGTTGGCGAATCCCCGATGGTGGAGGAGTTCGCGGAACTGTGTGCAGGCCACGGCTATCAGGTGCATTTCTCCTGGAATGAAACGCCGGAGAGCATACCGCCGCTCACATCGAAGAAGATCACTCGCGGTCGCATCATTCCATCCGGGACCTCGCTTGCGCTGGAGCTGACGACGATCGATCTTGACCGAAAGCGAGAGAACCTGCAACGTCTCGACAAAGCTCTTCCCCCGACGGCGGCGATCGTCAGCACCTCTGTCACTGTCACGGCTACCGAGCAGTCGACCTGGGTGCTCAACCGAAACAGGCTGGTCGGGATGGGAGCACTTCCGACGCTGATCGACAAGCCGATTGTAGAGATCGCGCCGACAGTTTTCTCGCCCAAAGAAACCGTCGAGGTTGTCCAACGGTTCTTCCGGTCCCTCGGCAAAGAGATGATGCTTGTGCAGGACCGCGTCGGATTGGTCTTCCCGCGCATCCTCTGCCATGTCATCAACGAAGCGTCGTTCGCGCTGCAGGAGCAGGTCGCGACGCCGCAGGATCTCGATATGGCGATGAAGCTGGGCGCGGGATTCCCTTTGGGACCGATCGAATGGGCCGACCGGATAGGACTCAAGCATGTGCACGCTGTCCTCTCAGCACTGCAAAACGATCTACAGGAAGAACGCTATCGTATCTCTCCACTTCTCCGACAGCTAGCACAGGGTGGAGTGTGGTGGAAACACGGTTCGGGAGAAACTCAAGAAAGGTCAGAACGATGAGATTTCATGACAAAGTCAGCCAACTGTTGCTTGGATGTTTGTGCGCAACAGTCGTCGCGAGCGTGAGCTTCGCGCAGTCGGGCGGAACGGGGAGATCCTTCGAAGGCATGCTGGAATTCAAGCTGCAGACCTTCGATCGCGTCCAGTATTTCCACTTTCACGTCAAGGCTGCGAAAATCCGCGTAGAATCGGCCGAACGAGATGAGACGACACCGATCATCATCGTCGACCATGATTTCAGGAAGAGCTTCTATATCCTTCCGCACCGCGAGCAATACGCCGAGCTCGGTGACTTCCAGGACCCTTCAGTGCAGCCGCTGGAGTCAGAGAACGGACGTGGTGTCGAGAAAACCGGAGAAACGGGTGAGATCGAGGGCTTCACATGCGACCAGCTCCTTGTGAAAACGGAACAGGGGAACCTGGAGATCTGGGCAACCAGAGGGATCGGAACGGCGGGGACATTCTACACCACGGCGAGCGAGCCGCAACAGAATCTCGCTGCATGGGAAAACCTTATCCTCAGCGAGGGCTATTTCCCGCTCTTGACGATTGCCAAAGACGTGGACGGCGACGAGAGCTGGCGGCTTGAACTGACGTCAGTGACCAGGAAGACATTGAGCGAATCGCTCTTTCGCATATCGTCAGACTACGAGAAAATCGGCATTGATCAGTTGCGGCCCAAGGCGCGACCTAGGACGGATCGGAGAAGGTAGCACAATGGCGGAACAATCCACGGACCAACCATGAAGACTGTGCGCATCGTTTGCACCCTATTGTCCTCTGTTTCAGTCCTGCTTGCGCAGCCGAGAATCTCTGTCGACAGAACAACTGTTGATCTGGGGGTGATCTACAACGGGACTGTGAAGATCGCTCGCGTTGTCGTAAAGAACACCGGGAAGGATACGCTGAAGATCCTTGGCGTGTATACCTCATGCGGATGCACCACTGTCAAGCAGCCGAAGGCGGCGCTGAAACCTGGAGAATCCGACGCCGTTGAGGTTGAATTCAACTCAACAGGATTTCGCGGCAAAATCAGCAAGCACGTCAGCATTCAATCCAATGATATGCTTTCTTCCCAGGTAGTCGTTTCCATCGTCGGCGATGTTATTGACGAGCTCGAACCGGTGAATCGCTCGTCGGTCGTCTGGCTCGGGGCGATACCGATGGGCAAAACAGTCGAACATCCCATCGCGTTGAAGAACGTCTCGGGAAAGCCGATCACCCTGAGGGGCTATAAAAGCTCCTCGGAGCAGATCATCGCCAGACTGGAAGAGCGAAGCGTCTTACCCGCTGACACGATTCGTGTCATCGTTCGAGTCACGCCCAAGAAGATGGACTATTCCAGCGAGCAGCTCTTGCTCGAGACCGACAGCAACAAGCAGTCTCAGGTCCCCATCCGTATCACCTTTGTAGGGGTACGACCGAATTGAGCCTCTTCAGGATGGCACTGCGTGAAGCAGGCATGCTGCTGATCGCCGCCGCAGCGTTGGGGTTCATCTATACCGCTGCGATGGAGAAGGGGCTCTTTGGCACTCAACGCGCGGGTTTTTCCTCGTCGTTTCCAACCTCAGTCAACGCTCCGGTCACGATCTCGCCCGACTCTGCTAAAATGTTCTTCGACTCGGGGAACGCTCTCTTCGTCGATTCACGTCACGCGTACGACTACAGCCTTGGGCACATCAAGGGCTCAATCAATCTCCCTCTGGCGGAATACGCCGCGAAAAAGGACACTCTGGCTCGGGTTCCCAAAGACAAGCTGATTATCATTTACTGCGACGGAGCGGACTGCAACTCCAGCATCGAGCTCGCTGCCAGACTCTTCATGGATGGCTTTGTCAACGTCAAGATCTTCTTTGGGGGATGGGGTGAGTGGAAAGCGAAAAGCCTTCCGATTGAAAAATCTGCCAAATGAAGCCTCTTCTTTCCAACGACTACCTTGTTCTCCTGACGCGAACGTTTCTTGGTCTTCTCTTCGTTGTCGTGAGCCTTGAGAAGATCGTCGAGCCCGCGGCGTTCGCTCAATCGATAGCAAACTACAAGATCGTCGGACCGCCGCTTACTGTCGTTCTTGCCACAGTGCTCCCGTGGCTCGAGCTGCTGTGCGGCTTTGCTCTTCTGTTCGGAATCTTCCTGCGCGGAAGCTCCCTGCTGCTTTCGGGAATGCTCGTTGTGTTCACCGCAGGTGTCATCTCTGCTCTTCTGCGCGGCCTGGATATCGCGTGCGGCTGCTTTACTCAAGATCCGTCCGTCGGGAAGATCGGATGGATGAAGGTTCTTCAGAACGGTACGCTTCTGGCGCTGAGCGTGTTCCTTTATTTCTCCTCCAGCGTACGATTCTCGATCTCACAGTATCTTCGGACGCGCCCGCTCGGGTAAAGCAACCTCCCGCAGACACCCGTCCATTTGCTGCTTGTTCGAAGCTGTCTGATGGCAGAGGGATCTCGCGTCAACATCTTGAACCTATTCAGAAGAAGGAGAACATCAATGAACTCACCCCCAGCTCTGACAGGTCGGGACCTCAACCGCAGAGATTTTCTTTCCGCGGTTGGAAAGGGAGTTGGGCTCGCCGCCCTCTCTTCAGCCACCGTCGCCGCCCTGTTAGATGATCTCTACGCTGCAGCGAAACGGGTTGAGCACCTCACGCCGCAACAGGCGGCGATGGACGAGGACTTCTGGTTCGACATCCAGCGATCGTTCTCGGTCACCCGAGGCATCACGAACCTGAACAACGGGGGCGTTTCTCCATCCCCGCGCATCGTCACGGAAGCTCTCTGCCATTACACGTGGGAACAGGAGGACGCGACAGCCTACACCATGTGGTCAATCCTCGAGCCGCAGGTTGAGACGGTGCGCACGGGTCTTGCCGACATCTTCGGCTGCGATCGCGAGGAAATCGCAATCACGCGTAATGCGTCAGAGTCTCTTGAGATCCTGTTGATGGGATTGGATCTGAAATCAGGAGACGAGGTGCTGACCACAACGCAGGATTATCCGCGTATGCTGACGACGCTGCGGCAGCGGGAAGCCCGCGAAGGGCTGGTCCTCAAGATGATCAAAGTGCCCATCGCGCCGGACCGTCTCGACGAGATCACCGTCGAGTTCGAGAAAGCGATCACTCCGAAGACCCGCGTCATTCTCATCTCGCATGTGATCAACCTGACGGGTCAGATTATGCCGGTGAAGTCCATTTGCACGGTCGCCCGTTCAAGGGGAATCGATGTCATTGTGGATGGAGCACATTCCTTCGCCCACTTCGATTTCAAACAAGAAGATCTCGAGTGCGACTACTACGGAACCAGCCTGCACAAGTGGTTGTTTGCCCCGAAAGGGACAGGACTCCTGTACGTCAAACGGGACAAAATTGAGAAAATCTGGCCGCTGATGGCAGCCGACAAGGCGCAGAAGAACGACATCCGCAAGTTCGAAGAAATCGGCACCCACCCCGCTGCACCGAGGCTCGCGACCGGGGAGGCAGTGCTTTACCATAACGGCATCGGTGGGAAACGAAAGGAGGAGCGGCTCCGCTATCTCTCCCGTTACTGGATGAACAAGCTGAGAGACCTGCCGAACGTCCGATTCCACACATCCTGGCAACCGAATCAGTCGTGCGGCATCGCTAACGTCGAGACTATCGGTGTAGAACCCGGCGCTCTCGGAAGCTACCTCATGGACAAGCACAAGATCATGACCTCACCCATTGCTCACGAGGAGTTCAAAGGTATCCGGATTACCCCAAGCGTGTACACAACACTGAAGGAACTCGACCGCTTCTGCGATGTGATGGAGACCGTGGCAAAACGGGGGCTCCCGAAGTAACGAGACGGGCAATTTGTCCCCGACAGCTTGATGACCACTTGGGCATATGCTAGACTCGCAATAACGTTCTTCCAACAACCACATATGCATCAACCAACAAAAGGAGACGTACTCATGAAGCAACGACTGATGGTTCTTGGCTTGTGCCTGCTTGCTCTGCTGGTCGTAAGCCAGGACGTGCTGGCACAAATCCCGCAGTCACCGCCGCTGCCGACGCTGCGGGTTCCGCGCCTCAGCCAAGGAGCCAAGGTTACGCAGGTCATTGGCCTGAGCGAAGTCACGATTTTCTATCACCGCCCCGGTGTCAAAGGAAGGGAGATATGGGGCGGGCTGCTACCGTACGGCGAAATTTGGAGGGCCGGCGCGAATGAGCCGACATTGTTCACGTTCAGCGATGAAGTTACAATTGAAGGAAAGAGACTGCCCGGCGGTACTTACCGATTCCTGGTGATTCCCTCGCAGAAAGAATGGACTGTCATTTTCAATTCCGAGGTACGGAACTGGGGCACCATTTACGACGCGAAGTACGACACGCTGAAGTTCGCCGTCACGCCGGAGGCCGGACCTCACGAGGAGTGGCTTTCGTACAGTTTCACGGATATGACACCGTTTTCCGCCACGGTTGTGCTTGCGTGGGAGAAGGTGCGGATCCACTTCAAGATCGAAGTCAATACTCTGGCAAAGCTCCAGTCATCGGTCGGCACGTGGCAGGTTATGAACGCCGCGGCTCGTTTCGCTCTCGACAACGACAAGTATCTTGACGAGGCGATGGGCTGGATCGAACGCGCCATCGCCGTAGACAAGAACGGTAACACGCTCCGCACGAAGGCTGAGCTGCTGGCGAAGTCCGGCAAGAAGCAAGAGGCAATAGCAGCGGGCGAAGAGGCGCTGAAGATGTTCAAGGCGATGGACCAGAGTCGGATCAGCCAGTTCTTGAAATCGCAGATCGCGGCGTTCGAGAAGCTGGTATCAGAGTGGAAGATGAAGAAATAGGGAGGAGAGTATCTTCGCGACTGGCACCGGTCGAAGAGAAAGCCTCATGGATTACCTCCGTGAGGCTTTTCTGTTTCGGTAGGCTGCACTACACGGCTCCCAACCCCGACTTCAAATAGGACCACTTCCAGTCTTTCGATCGCTGACAAAGCCCAGCTTTGACAGGATTCTGCAACACGTACGCCAAGGTACGCTCGAGTTCATCTCCATCGCGGATTACGCGATCGTAGCTTTCGTGCTGCCAGAATGAGCCGGAGCGGCAAAGAACTCTGTTTGCCCGCGCGGCGGTGTACTTCCTTAGCGATCCGATGATCTCGGTCAAAATGTAGGGCGAGACGCTGTCTCGCCTCACGAGCGATTCAGCGAATCGCTCTACGTCAACAACCATGTGTACATGGTTGGGCATTATGCAGTAAGCCAGCAAGTCGTACTTCTTGCCATCACGATATCGGATTGCCTCTGCTGCAATTTCGGCAACATCATCTCGGCGTAACCAATCGGGTCCGGCTGAAATTGTATCCAAATATGCGTCAAATCGCTCAAAGTACCGGCGATCTTCGTCCGACTCCAGATGCTTTCTTGTGAACGCATCCTGCTACTTTCGCACGGCCTTCAAACATTGATCCTGTTCGCGCAGAAGCCGCCAGATGACTTCCTTTGGCAATGAGCCCGCAAGGCGAAACGTTACAAAGAATTTCGCGGTGGTCGGCTGACGGTGTGGAAGCCGTCGACGGTAGTACTCTCTTGGCGCACTCATAGAATGGCACTTATCTCTGTGACACGACAACCTCTCGTTCTACCCGACTGGCTTTCTTCCCACAAAGGGGTTCAAGATCATCGCCACCACAATGACCACAGCACATCCCACCACGTTATACCAAAGCCATGCGATCTGCGTGAACAAGAAGCAATAGAGCACGACTGCTTCTCCTGCGAACGCCGCCCAGAATGTCGCTGTTCCCCTGATCCATTTCAGATAGAACGCGATCAGGAAGATCGCGAGCATTGTCCCGTAGAACAGGGAACCGAGAATATTGACAGCCTCGATCAACGAGCCAAGACGACTTGCATAGTGGGAAAAAGCGATAGCGTACACACCCCACAGTCCCATCGCGATGCGGGAAACGATGAGATAGTGCTTCTCCTCCCCTTCCTTCTTGAAATGCCGACGGTAAACATCGATGATCGAACACGTCGCCAGCGCACTCAATTCACCTGAGGTCGACGACATTGAAGCGGCGAAGATACAGGCAAACAGAAGACCGACGAGACCGACCGGTAGATACTTCATGACGAAGCTGAGAAAGATGTAGTTCGTGTCGCTCGTGTCGATCGATGGATCATTCGCCTTCAATATTTCGATTCCCTCTGTCCGGATGATCTCTGCCTGCTGCGACGCAGTATTGAGCGCCGATTTCGCTGCCACTACGATCTGCTCATCTCCTATTCGCTTCGCGGCCACGTAGCTACGGGCGGCCTCGGTCTTGCGTTCAAGCGCGTCTTCGTACCGCTGCTCGACCGCACGGAATTGGTCCGCGTACGCGCTCCGTCGAACCTTTTCCATCTCAACGGGGTTGAAGAAAAGCGGTGGTCGCTCGAACTGGTAGAATGCAAAGACCATCGCGCCGATCAAGAGAATGAAGAACTGCATGGGCACTTTGGCTATGCCGTTAAAGAGCAATCCCAGGCGGCTCTGACGCACAGATTGACCTGTGAGGTACCTCTGGACCTGCGACTGGTCCGTGCCGAAGTACGCCATCGCCACGAACATTCCGCCGATTAATCCGGACCAGATGCTGTAACGGTCTTCAATCGAAAAGTCGATGGGGTTGAGCCGTTCCAATCCGCCAGCGACTCGCAGCGCATCCGTGAAACCGATGTCTCGTGGAAGCAGGACAATTGTCATCACAAACGCCAGAACCATGCCGGTCATGATGATGAGCAGCTGCTGGAAGTCGGTCCAGTTAACGGCCTTGACCCCCCCCGACGTTGTGTAGATGATGATAATACCGCCGATCAGCGTGGAAGTGACGCGAATATCACAACCGAGCATCACCGAGAGTACAAGGGACGGCGCATAGATGGTTATCCCGACTGCGAGCCCTCGCTGGATCAGGAAGATGATGCTGGTAAGCGTTCGCGTCTTGAGGTCGAAGCGATGTTCAAGGTATTCGTACGCCGTGTAAACCCCGAGCCTGTGAAAGATCGGAACTGCTGTGATGGAAAGGATAACCATCGCAAGCGGCAATCCGAAATAGAACTGCACGAACCGCATCCCGTCGACGTATGCTTGCCCCGGCGTGGACGTGAAGGTGATCGCGCTTGCCTGAGTTGCCATAATGGACAGGGCAACCGTGTACCAGCGCATTTGCCGATCAGCCAGCAAATAGCCTTTGAGGTTTCGACTTCCCCGACCTTTATACAGACCGTACAGGACAATCGAGAGGAGCGTCAGCGCAAGGACTATCCAGTCGAGCGTTCTCATTCGAACACTTTCATGAAAAAGTAGAACAAGGCGATGAGAAGCGCGAGCTCTCCAACGACGAGCATATACATCGACCTCCAGGACTTGACGAATGGTGGGGAGGACTGGTCTTCGCTTACTTCGAGTTTTGAATTTTGGGTTTTCAGTTTCGAGTCCACTTATGTTTTGATCCTTTGATTTTGATGTGGCGAAGGTAATCCATCAGAGCACCAATGATTCTCCCGACTTCGTCGGTCGATCCAAGGATAGGAATTGGATGAATTCTCTCGTTCCCCCGCGTCCGAAGCCCTCCGCTATGTTTGACATAATCGAAACAGCAGCGCGACGCAGTTGGTCTCGAAGCGCCAAATCTCTGCTGAATTGACCACGCCCAGAAGCCGAGTAGACTGCTCCCGCCAACTTGCGAGCTCTTCGCCAGACTTGTCTCTCTTCCAGCTTCTTGAATGTTGCCAAGGAGTCTCCCAAGCTGGAAACTGTGAACTGGCAACTCTTATCCTACTTCCCAATCGAAATCATGTTCACAAACAGCCTGTACGCCCCTGGCACGCCCGCAGGCAGCTGACGAAAGAACGCATATCCGGTGTAGATATAATAGCCTTTGCCGTACCGAGTAACAAGTAGGCCCCCCTCTTTCTTCTCCTCTCCGGGATCGTTGCTCGCAACAACGGTGGCATATTTTGGATCCCATTTGTCGGCAAAGTACAGCCCTCGCTCCTGAATCCAACCTTCGAAGTCTCTCTCCGTAATCCTGTTAGGAACAGTCAAAATGGGATGTCCCGGGTTCACAAAACTCACCGGAGCTTCCTCCACCGTCACGCGCTCACGAGACACGTTGAACGGATACGGGCCGATGTTCTCAGACTCCCCGCGCTGGGTTGTCACATACTGGACAAGGTAGGTTCCCCCTTTCTCGACATACTCGAGAAACCGTTTCTGGCTCAGCCGGAGCGCGGCACGCGTATTGTACGCTCGAACTCCTGCGATGATCGCGTCGAACCGCGACAAGTCACTCCCCTTGATGTCCTCATCCGAAAGCAACATCAACGCGTAGCCGACCTGCCGAAGAGCAGCAGGGATCTCATCCCCTGCACCCATGATGTACGCCACATTCTGACCCCTTCGCTGCACATCTATTCTCACCAGCTTACCTTCCGCGAGTGGAAAAAGAACCTGCGGTGGGATATGCTTGTACTCGATGGTCTGGATTCCCCGGATCATCCTCCTGCCGTTAGTCTCCGCAACAGCTCGCACGACACCGCTCATTGCGCCGTCCGTCGGTGTAATCTGAAATGTGATCACCTGTTCCTGGCTCTTCTCTGTCAACTCGAATTGACCTCGATCCGGCATCACCTTCCATCCCTTTGGCACCTCCAGATACACCGAACCGGAGACCTCCGCTCCCCCCGATCGGAGTGACACCTCTATCTCTTTCGTCTTCAGATCAGCAAATACCGTGACATTCTGCCGTATGTTGACCATCACTGCAGGGGCGATGAGAAAAGGCCTGTACAACTCCCCTTCGACCGGATCAACCCAACGATATCGAACGGGAATTTCAAGCTCCAGCGGTACGTCGTTCAGGAGAAGGCTCACGTTCGCGACAGCAGCAGGCGGATTCTCAGGCATTCCAATGAGATGCTGATCGAGGACGTGGTACGATTCCCTCTCCGGACTTTCCAACAACCAGTAGGGCTGACTGTAGGGAACGGTATCCGGCAAACGGAACGATAAGGGGACCTGAGTACTTCTGTTCGTCGCAAGCTGGACGTTGAGGACCGAGTCTTTTTGTCCCAGGGGGACCGCGATGCTACGGACCGTCACCGGAAACGATGAGCGATTCAGCAACATCACCGTGAGCCGAACTTCCAAAGTGGGGCTCGCGAGGTAGTCGGCTGCCAACGCGTCGATCCACAGCCCTGAACATGCCTTGATCACGTCGAGAAGTTCGGTGCGCTTCAGGTCAACCCAGTAGCTGTCGGAGAGCTTCTGAAGCTCGGCGTATGCCTTGAGCAAAACGGGAAGCACCGAGGACGGTTCCAGCGGATTGAACCGGCCGTTTGCTTCTTCAAGGAGCCTCCCGACTGTCTCCCCTCCTTTGACCCTCGACCAGCCAAGATCAATCCCATCGAAAAGGTCGCCTCTCGCGGAATCACCGGCGACATGCTGGAAGTAGTTCAGCAGCGATCCGCGGTTCTCCGCCGCGCCGAATCCCTGACTCTTGTGCATGCTGCGGCTCAATCCTGCAATCTCCGTGAACGATCGACCGAGGAGAGGAGTGTACGTTCCGACATCGAGCGTAACAAGGTTTGTCGGGATCGGTTCATTCTGCCGAAAGCGAAAGACGTTCCAGACCAAACGCCGCGGATGCCATACGCTCAGATCACGAAGCTGCTCCGGGAAACGGGACGGATCCCGGGCAGCGTGAAAAGCCTCTTCAACAAGGATCGCTGAGGCGGTGTGGTTGCCGTGCCCTCCGAGCGTCGGCGTGAACCGTGAGATCACCACATCCGGCCGGAACTTGCGAATGATCCAGACCACGTCGGAGAGCGTTCTCTCCCTCCCCCACATGCGCAAAGTTTCCTCAGAGTTCTTCGAGTACCCGAAATCGATGGCCCGCGTGAAGAGCTGCTCCGCACCGTCGATCCGGCGAGCGGCCAGAAGTTCCTGCGTGCGAATCATCCCCATCAGCTCCCCTTGCTCAGGGCCTATGAGATTCTGTCCACCTTCCCCCCTGGTCATCGCCAGGTATGCCGTCCTGATTCCTCGCCCCTTCGCGAGATATGCGAGCACGGACGTATTCTCATCATCCGGATGTGCAGCGACGAAGAGGGCAGTTCCCAGAACGGTCAATTTCTTGAGCGCTTCGGCGATCTCCGAAGCACTCATCGCTCTTGGTGACTGAGGCTGGGTGCTCAAGAGCGAGGGAACGAAGAGCAGGAGAATCACGGCATTCGTCAGCGCTTTCTTCCTGGTGACTCGCACTGTCTGGTGTGGTCTCCTTTCGTTGATTGTGGTCTCACTCCCCTTTCGCATCAGCACTTCCCTTCGCCCGAAAAGTCGGAGAAATATACCATTCCCGGTCGGAAGCCGCAAGATGCATGTGACGCGCACTCAGAATTCGGCCGGAGGACGATCGCCATTCTACAGGGGTCTCAACCGCCACATCCGTACGGGAACGAATTGACAGTGAACAGAAGAGTAACTATATGGATAGCCGCACAGCAACGCTGACAGAAAGGCCAGTCTGCAACTTTCTCGTTGATTCGTTCGTCTAAGCGGTATCAGTCGAGTAGGTAGGTCTGGCCTCTGGTCCAGGCGATCTCATGCACCGCCACCTTCTTAATATTGGAGCACTACCTCATGGCTCTCTACCACCGTCTCCTTGTCCGTGCAGCATCCACGCTCGCAGCGGCGCTCGTCTGTATCTCACCGACACTTTCCCAGACCGCGCAGGACACAGTTGATGCTCTTCAGAAATCGGCTGTGAAGATATTCATCGACTGCGGATATTGTGACGAGGACTACATCCGGACGGAGATCACATTTGTGAATTATGTGCGCGATAGAACACAAGCTCACGTGCACATCATGATCACCGAACAGTATACGGGGAGCGGCGGGATCGAATACACGCTCACTTTTATCGGCCAGCATGATTTCGCGGGGATGAACGATACGTTGAGATATGTCGCGAACAAGACAGACACGCAGGACATGACCAGAAAAGGACTCGTTCGCGTGATGAAGACCGGTCTCCTGCGCTACGCGATGCGAACCCCGTTTGCTGATTACTTCAACGTCACGTACAACAGGCCGACGGCTCCAGCGAAAGTCACCGACAAGTGGGACTATTGGGTCTTCAGCATGAACATGAACAGCTGGCTGAACGGTGAATCGCAGTACAAGTCAACCTACCTGAATGGAGGGATAACAGCCAGCAGGGTGACCGAAGATTTGAAACTTCGGTTCTCGCTCAACGGCAACTATAGCGAAGACCGATACGAGTTCAGCGTCGACGAGAACACGGTTATCAGGAGTAAGTCCGTCCGGCGAAGTCAGTACTTCAATGCCTCCGCTGCGTGGAGCCTGAGTGACCATTGGTCAGTGGGGATATTTGGGTCCGCTCATTCTTCCACATACAGCAACATCGATTATTCGGCATCTGCTCAGCCGGCGATCGAGTACAATATCTTTCCATATTCCGAATCGACACGCCGCCAGCTGCGGATAAGTTACAAGGTGGGCATCAGCGCAAACAAGTATGTCGACACCACCATCTACTTCAAGAAGTCCGAGCTTCTTCAGATCCACAACCTTTCGGTTACGTTGACGCTGAAGCAGCCTTGGGGGTCCTGGTCGACAAGCGTCTACGGCTCACAGTACTTCCACGACCTCAGCAAAAATAATCTCAGCGTGTCAGGTTCACTCTCTCTCCGGATCTTCGAGGGCCTTTCATTCAATCTCTATGGCGGCTATTCTGCCGTCCACGACCAACTCTCACTCACCAAGCGCGCGCTGACGGTCGAGGAAGTCTACCAGCGGCAACGCCAGCTTGAGACGAGCTACTCCTACTGGGGGTCAATCGGATTGAGTTATACGTTCGGGTCGATTTTCAGCAACATCGTCAATCCGAGGTTTGGCACCTCGGGCAGCGGTGGAACCACTGTGATCTACAGCGACTAGGCATGACTCCATAGGATCGGCCCGCTGCCGTGCGAATGACGGCTTCGCTCTACCGTGAAGAAACGGCTCGCAGGAGCTCCCTTTTTTGAGCTACTTTTCTTATCTTGGCCTCAGTCGCGTCGGGTTGCTTGGACAGCTTCCGGCCGATGAGGGTTGGTGCTCTTCACTACTGCTTTTGACCCGCACAGCAACCAGGAGTCCTATGAAAATGAGTAACGTCTCGATATCTCACGCCTGGCTTTCCGCCGTGATCCTACTGCTTGCTTTGATCCTTTTGAGCTGTTCAAAACCCATGCCTGAGGAAGGCACCTGGACAGGTACATTGGCGCTTCCGGAGGCGCGCCGGCTCCCGTTCCAGATGTACCTAGACCTGCGGAGTATTGCACCGACGGGCCATTTCATCAACGGGCCGGAGCGGACACCGATTCCGGAAATCTACCGGCGCGGAGATTCGCTCATCTTCGTCTTCTCAGAGTACGGGGCTGCAATGCGCGGTGTCTGGAAAAACGGGCGACTCTCCGGCGAGTTTCTCCGCTTCCGGAGGGACACCATCTCCATGTCGTTCGCTGCACAACCCTCTCCAGAGGCACCGGACACGGCAAGAGCCGCGTCTGAACTTCTTCCTCCTCTCGCTGGAAAATTCCAGGTCTATTTCCGCAAAGACGACTTGGTCGACAGCTCGACAACAGCAACATTCTGGACCAGAGGTGACTCTGTCTTCGGGACGTTCATTGCACCGGACGGGGATCTCGGCCTTCTTGCGGGAAAACGATCGGCCGGCACTCTGTTCCTGAGCCGTTTCACCGGCTGGCAAGCGAACATGCTCGAACTTCGCCATGAACAAGGTCACTGGCGCGGCAAGTATTACGCTCGAACGAGCGTACCGGTTTTCTTCTCCATCGAACCTCGTACCTCGCTACTCAAGGAAGCGGGCGATGCAAGGAAGACGACGATGAAAGACCCGAAAAAGAAATTCCTCTTTTCCGGTGTTCGGATCATGGGTGATACCCTCACCCAGGCAGATGTACGATTCAAGGGCAAGGCGCTAATTGTCGACATCATGGGCACCTGGTGCCACAACTGCATGGATGCAGCGCCTCTGCTCGAGCAACTGCACAGGGAATTCAAGAATAAGGGGCTCGAAGTAGTCGGGCTCTCTTTTGAACTGAGCGACGATTTTGCCACCGCCCGGAAGAATCTTCTGCTGTACGAGGAGCGCTACGGAGTCACTTACACGCTCCTCTTCTGCGGAACCACGGAGAGGGCAAATGTCGACGCGCGGCTGCACTCACAGCTGAACAACTTCTTCGCCTATCCGACGACACTGTTCATTGACCCGAAAGGACTCGTGCGGGATGTTCACGTCGGATTCAAGGGCCCAGGGACGGGAGAGGAGTACCAGAGGCAAGTCCAGCTCTTCTATGATTCCGTGAGAAAGCTCCTGAAAGGGAAGCTCGCTTCAAAGAAATGATTGGGGAGGCGTTTCGTGAATCTGCCCCGCCAGTTGCACCCATGGACCGTCACGCCACAGGAGGCAATCGCCATCCAGCAGCGCTTGCGGTCTCAAGTGATCGAGGAGCCAATCACAAGACCCGTTCGATTCGTTGCCGGCTGCGACATTTCGTTCGACAAAGGTTCCGATCTCGTGTATGCTGGTGTCGTCGTTCTGAGTCTTCTGGATCTCAGCGAGGTCGCGCGAGGAACAGCAGTCACGCGCGTCGGATTCCCTTACATTCCGGGGCTTCTCTCCTTTCGGGAGTCTCCGGCCGTGCTCGAAGCCTGGTCCCGCCTTCAAACCACGCCTGATGCGCTGTTGGTCGATGGTCAGGGTCTGGCTCACCCGCGACGATTCGGTATCGCCTGCCATCTGGGATTGCTGCTTGACCTTGTCTCCATCGGTTGCGCAAAGAGCCTGCTTGTCGGCAGATTCGAGGAGCCCTTACCTCAAGCTGGAAGCTATTCTCCTTTGATAGACAGGGAAGAGACGGTCGGCGTTGCCCTGCGCACCGAGGACCACGTGAACCCCGTGTTTGTCTCAATTGGACACCGAACCACACTGGAAGACGCCATTCAACTTGTCCTCAGGTGCACGAGGGGTTATCGTCTGCCCGAACCGACACGACAAGCCCATCTTCTTGTCAACGCTCTGAGAAGGGGCGAGGCGCATCCGGGGTCCCCATCCTCTGTCCAAGAGTCGCTGTTCTGAGACACCACACGCATTTTGGAATGTCAGATTTGGGATTATCGGCCTCGAACCGCGTCGATCCATACTCACTCTGTCATTTACTTTTCGCTTTTCCCTTTTTACCTTTCACACGTTGCTCGTTGGTGTCAACTCACTATTCCGCACACTCATCCCGGGATCCCCTATGGACCACTCGCTCGTGACCACGAACTTCCAGCTGGACGGCTATCGAATCGTAAGAAACCTCGGAGTGGTGCGAGGGATCGTCGTTCGCTCTCGCTCGATCTTCGGCAACATCGGGGCAGGGATTCAAATCCTGTTCGGTGGAAACATCACACTGTACACTGAGCTGTGCGAACGGACCCGACGGGACGCGTTTGAATTGATGATTGAACACGCCAAAGACGTCGGAGCCAACGCTGTGATCGGCTTCCGGTACGACGCAACAGAAATCATGGGCGGGGTAACGGAGGTTTTGGCGTACGGTACGGCATGCGTTGTGCAGAAGATCTGACCGCTCTCCATTCACTGACCATTCTGAACACATCTCATCTGAACCATCTATGGATATCCAAAACAAGACAGTCCTGGTGCTTGGCGGATGGGGCCTCGTCGGTTCCGCCGTCTGCCGGCAAATGATGCCCGAGAAGCCAAAGCGCATCATCGTGGCATCGCTTCTGGAATCTGAAGCACGGGAAGCAGTGGATGCACTGCGGCAGGAATTTCCAATGGCGGGCAAGAGCTGCTTCGTCCCGTGGTGGGGCAACATCTTCGTGCGGCATGAGTTGAAGGATACGCCGCGGGATGAGATCTTGCGAAATGAGGACCTCCGACAGATGCTCCTCGACGATCTCCTCGACGCATTGACACTACCTGTTCTCGAACGCTCCACCATCTATCGGCTCTTGAACGAGCACAAGCCCGACATTGTGGTCGATTCGATCAACTCCGCGACAGCGATTGCCTACCAAGACCTCTTTCAGAGCGCGCGGGAGGTTCGCAAGGCCCTCCGTAAATGGAAGTCGGGCGAGCAGGTCCTGCTGGTCGAGCAGACGGAACGACTACTTGCTACGCTTTACATACCGCAGCTCATTCGCCACGTCCAGATCCTTTATCGCTCCATGCAGATCGTCGACACGGGGGTCTACGTGAAGATCGGGACGAGCGGCACCGGTGGTATGGGATTGAACATCCCCTACACCCACAGCGAAGAACGGCCATCCAGCGTCCTGCTGAGCAAGTCCTCGGTCGCCGGAGCACATACCATGCTGCTGTTCCTGATGGCACGGACGCCTGACGCACCGATTACGAAAGAGATCAAACCGACAGCAGCGATCGCCTGGAAACGGGTTGCGTACGGGGAGATCAGGAAGAGGGGGAAGCCAATTCAGCTTATTGATTGCCCTCCGGAGAGCGGCCTCCGGCTGAACGATACACTCAGGCTCACAGACGACACCCTCCCATACAAATCGCTCCATCGACCGCTTCGCTCTGTCTTTATCGATACCGGGGAGAACGGCGTCTTCTCGCGCGGTGAATTCGAGGCGATCTCAACGCCAGGGCAGATGGAGTTCGTTACACCGGAAGAGATCGCCGAGGCAGTTCTGTACGAAGTCAAGGGAGGCAATACCGGACATGACGTCATCAACGCACTGGACAATGCCACGCTTGCCCCGACGTACCGCGCTGGGTTCATGTTCGACGGCGCGATGGATGAAATGAAGGCGCTGGAGGAAAAGCACCAAACCAAGAGCATCGCTTTCGAGATCCTCGGCCCCCCCAGGCTTTCGAAGCTCCTCTACGAGGCATATCTTCTCCAGCTTGCTTTTGGAGATATTGGGGCGGTTTTGAAGGCCTCCGCGAAGACGATATCCCGCAAAGTCGAAGCGCTCATTCGAGCTGATGGAAACCTGAGAGCGCAGATCATCTCCATCGGAATTCCGATCCTGCTTTCTGACGGACTCACGCTCTTACGGGGTCAGGAGATCAAAGTCCCTCCGTATCGGGGGGAGAATGAGCTGAAAATCACCGAGAAGTCCCTTGGGGCGTGGGCTCACGACGGCTGGGTTGATCTGCGAATCAAGAACATGGAACGGTGGAAATCCCGCTTCAGGATCATTACAGACCAGGTGAGCCGGATCCCCCACCAAGATACTTCATCACGCCATCTGCGGACGAGAGCATACTGGCACAGCTTCAAAAAGATCGATCCCGGGAAGCTCGTCGGCTGGATCTTCTCTGAAGAGGAAAAAGGAAAGCGCATGAAAGCGTAGCGAGGATTTCCAAAACCGGAGGACGATATGGCACACACCATCAAACTCCTGCTCGTTGAGGACGAGGAAGAACTCATCAAGATCGTTGAGACCTATTTTCGGGACGAAGGATACGACGTGCGCACCGCGTTCAGCGCTGAAGCTGCGATCTCCCAGTTTTCGACGTTCACACCCGATGTGATCGTCTCAGACGTCAAGATGGGGGAGATGGATGGGTTTGGATTCCTCGAAGTTGTCCGCAAAACTCCGAGCGTCAAAGACGTCCCGTTGATCTTCCTTACGATCATGGATGATCGAGCATCGGTGGAACGAGCGGTGAAGCTCGGGGCATCAGGCTACATGACCAAGCCGTTTGATGTGGAGGAACTGCACGTGAAGATCAATGAAGTCTTGAGCGAGAAAGGAAAGAGGTAGAGGGAATGGGAAGGATGTGGGATCGTTGATGGATGTTGTAGGTTGCAGGTGGTAGACTGATATTGAAGATTGTAAGAAGGCCGGACGGGAGGCTGGGGAGAGCTCAGCGCAGACGTTCGGCCTTTGTGTTTTGAGTGCTCGGACGCTGACTACTCGAACCGCAGCGCCTCAATAGGATCGAGGTTCGCTGCTTTCCACGCCGGGTAGACACCAAACACCAGTCCGATGAAGGCGCAAAGACCGAAACCGATGAGTGCCCAGTCGACCGGAAACACGGGTGGAATAGAGAACGCAACAGCAGCAAGATTCCCGGCGAGAATCCCTACACCGATCCCAACAATACCTCCCATTTGGCAGAGGACAATTGCTTCGATAACAAACTGGTTCAGAATGCTACTCTTGCGGGCACCGAGAGATTTCCGCAATCCGATCTCTCTTGTCCGCTCGGTGACAGAGACGAGCATAATGTTCATGATGCCGACCCCTGCCGCCAGAAGCGCGATGAAGCTGATAAACCCGATGCCCAGCTTCACGTAGAGGGTGAATTCGTTGAAGGTGTCGATGAGCGAGTCGTTCGAGAAAATCGAGAAATCGTCTTCCTCGGCAGGATCAACCTTGCGGGAGGTACGCAGGATCAGTCTCGCCTCATCAACACACTCGTCGTACACCTCCGGGCTCTTCGCTTTCACCAGGATCCTCAGCGATCGGTCTTTCCCATACAGGCTCAGGAACGTATTGAGTGGGACCACAACCATGTTGTCGCTATCCCCACCGAAAGCGGATCCCTTCGGTTCGAAGGTTCCTATCACCCTGAAGGGTTCATTGCGAATTCGAATATCACTCCCCACCGCGCCTCCGACCGGAAAGAGCTTCTGAACAACATCGTTGCCCAGCACAACCACTCTGCCGGTCAAACGCTCGTCCGAATTGTCTATTCCCCTTCCCTCCTTTATCGACCAATTGTTGGTCGGGATACCGTTTGGCGTCAGTCCGTAGAGCCGCACATTTGGATTGGTCTTGAGCGATCGGTACTGAACAACCGATCCCCCCCGTGAACCTTCAATTCCGACGAACTCGGCCGTGGTGATGCGTCGTTCTACGTCTTTCGCCTGCTCGAGAGTGATATCCTTGCGATTTCGGTATCTCCGCCACTGGCCGTGGCCCATGATAATAGCCGGGAACTTCTGTATCTGAAACGTGTGTGTCCCAAGCACGCTGAGACCGCTCTCGATACTATTCTGCAGAACCCGAACCGCGGTCATGACGCCGATAATCGAGAAGACCCCAACCACAATGCCAAGCAGCGTCAGGGTCGAGCGGAGCTTGTTTGCTTTGATCGCTCGGAGTGCTTGAACGACGATTTCTCCCAGGAGCATGCGATTAGACCTTCAGTAGTGGGGAATAGCGAGCGAGGTCGCCACGAAGAGCCTTCGCCCTCCGCAGCTCAACTGGTAATCGATACAAAGGTAGCACAGAGAGTGCGGGATGTCAAGGACACCAACGAGGAGTTCATGCAGGAATTGCAGGCGCTGACAAGCATCAGATCGAAAGATGAGAAGTCCAGAGGAGGTGGCAATTCTGCGCGAGGCAAGCCATACCTCTCTCTCCCCTTCGCTTCTGAATTGGCAAAGGGAGATCCTCGCCCGCTGATCTCCCTTCGTACTTCTCGTCACTCGTAGCGCAGCGCCTCAATAGGATCGAGGTTGGCCGCCTTCCATGCGGGGTAGACACCGAAAACGACACCGATGAATCCACAAAGAACAAAGCCAATGAGCGCCCAGTCCAGTGGAAATGCCGGCGGGACGGAGATTGCGATCGCTGCAAGGTTTCCCCCCAAGACACCCAGCCCGATGCCGACAATCCCTCCTATTTGGCAGAGAACAATGGCTTCGGTCACGAACTGGCTCAGGATGTTTAGCTTGCGAGCGCCAACAGATTTGCGGAGTCCAATTTCCTTGGTCCGTTCGGTGACAGACACCAGCATGATGTTCATGATCCCCACGCCGGCAGCCAGCAAGGCAATGAAGCTAATGAAGCCAACGCCGAGCTTGACGTACTTGGTGAACTCGTTGAACGTCTCGATAAGCGAATTGTTGGAGAAAATGGAGAAGTCATCTTCCTTCCCAGGAGGCACCTTTCGCGCCGTGCGGAGGATCATCCGTGCTTCCTCCACGCACTCGTCGTAGACATCGCCGCTCTTCGCTTTGATCATGATGTGTAGATCACGATTCCTCCCGTACAACTCCATGAATGTCGTCAGAGGAACCACGACGAAGTTGTCGCCGCTCCCACCGAGCGCGGCTCCTTTCGGCTCAAACACACCGACAACCATGTACCGAGTATTGTCGATCTTGACATAAGAACCGACAGCGCCACCTCGGGGAAAGATCTTCCGAGTAACCTCGTCACCCAGAACGGCTACCCGTGTGGAGTACCTCAAGTCGTCAGAGTTAAGCGCCCTTCCCTCCCGCACGTTCCAATTATTCGTCGGCAACCCTTCGGGATTCTCTCCCGCAAGGCTCACGTTCGGATTGGTTTTCCTCGATCCGGCTTGAATGACCCTGCCGCCCTCCCAAGCCTCTATTCCGACATACTGTGCGAGCGTCATCCGATCCCTCACTTCTTCCGCTTGCTCGAGGTCGATAACCTTCCATTTCAGAGCCTTCAGCCACTCCCTTCGACCGGCCATGATGGGCATGCGCTGTATCTGGAACGTATGAGTGCCGAGCATGCTGAGCCCTCCCTCGATGCTGTTCTGCAGCACGGCAACAGAGGTCATGACGCCAATAATCGAAAACACGCCGACGACGACACCGAGAAGGGTCAGTGTTGAGCGCAGCTTGTGCGCTCGAATGGCGTTAAAGGCGATCTTGATGATTTCTCCGAATTGCACAGGATCAGCTCAAACGTAGAGTTTCAAAATGAAAGAGTGATTACTCATACCTGAGTGCGTCAACAGGGTCCAGGCGCGACGCGCGGTATGCCGGGAGAAAACCCGAGACGACCCCAACGAAGACCGAAATGAGAAGGGCTATCCCCACAATGCTGAGCGGCATCGCAGTTGGCAGCACCTGATCGATAATCAGGCTCAGCGGGAAAGCGATAATCAACCCGATGATTCCGCCGAGCAGGCAGAGCGCAGCCGATTCCATCAAGAACTGTTGAAGGATCGTTCTCCGCGGGGCTCCGATGGCCATCCGGATGCCTATCTCCCTTGTCCTTTCCGTCACAGAGACGAACATGATGTTCATGATCCCAATGCCACCCACAAAGAGAGCCATGCCCGTAATGAAAAGACCGACACCGGCGATCACGACACCGATCTGATTAAACGTTTGAATCAGGATCTCCTGCTGATTGATAGCGAAATCATCCTCTTGCTTTGGCTTGAGGCCTCGCGCCTTTCGCATGACGCCCCTTACCTCTTCCTTCGCCTCATCCACCAACTCCAGAGTGGCCGATTTCACGAGGATCGAAAGACCGCTGCGACGAGAGGCGAACTCAGTGAAAAAGCGATCGATCGGCACATACGCGCGGGTGTCCAGACTCTGCAAACCGAGGAAACTCCCCTGCTTTTCCAGGACACCAACCACTCGATACGGGTAGTTGCCCAGCTTGATCGTCTTTCCGAGGGGGGTCTCGTTTGGAAACAGATTTTCTGCAACCTCCGATCCAATCACGCATACCGGACGTCCCCCTTCAGCCTCCATGGCCGTGAAAAAACGCCCGAACGCAATATCAGCCCCTGTCGTCCGCAAATAATCAGCGTTCGTTCCAACGATCACGATCCCTTCGATTAGCTTTCGCCCGTACTTAACGTTGCGGCCTGTGCCACTCACTGGTGAGACCGAAGCTGCCAGCTCAGCCTGCCGCTCAATGGCTTTCGCGTGCTGGATTCGAATGTCCGGCCTATTGCGTATCCTCCACCAGTCCTCTCCTCCCCCCCACGGCCATTTCTGCACGTAGAGCACGTCAGCACCGATGGCCGAAATGCTCTTGTTGAACGCACGGTTCAGTCCTTCAATGGCTGTACCCATGAGCGTAACCGACACGATACCGATGACAATGCCCAGCGTCGTGAGGACCGACCGCATCTTGTTGGCCCGAACCGCCTGGAACGCGATCAGCAGGCCCTCGCGTATTTCACTGACCATAAAGCGCATTCTACGCCTGTACTGTTGGTTGAGAAATGGCCCTTCGGTTTCTTACGATCTCGTCGCCCTCAATCATACCGTCGCGGAGACGGATGATTCGGTTCGCGTGTTCGGCGATGTACTCCTCGTGCGTCACGAGAATGATGGTGTTGCCTTCCGCAAACAGCTTGTCAAACAAGGCCATAATCTCATCGCCGGTCTTGCTGTCCAGGTTTCCCGTCGGCTCGTCTGCCAGCAGGATCGACGGCTGTGTCACCAGCGAGCGGGCGATCGCGACACGTTGTCGCTGACCGCCTGAGAGCTCGTTCGGCTTATGATGAATGCGCTCGGTTAGGCCGACTCGCTCGATTGCCTCTCTGGCCAGCTTTTTCCGCTCTCCCGAACTGATGCCGCCATAGATGAGGGGCAACTCGACATTGTGCAACACATCCGATCGCGCGAGCAGGTTGAACGTCTGGAAGACGAAGCCGATTTCCTTGTTCCTGATCTTCGCCAGCTGATTGTCGTTCATGTCGCTCACGTTGACCCCGTTCAGCTCATACAGTCCCGACGTCGGTGTGTCCAGGCATCCGATGATGTTCATCAACGTCGATTTCCCCGAACCCGACGGACCCATGATGGCGACGTACTCGTTCTTCTTTATCTCCAGCGAGAGATTCTCAAGCGCGTGCACATCTTCCGATCCGACGTGGTAGATCTTTGTGATATTCTGGAATTTGATGATCGTGGACATACCGACCTTCCTTTTAACTGATAAGTTATTGAAGCTCTTTGATCTTCTGTTCGATGGTCTTCCGCTGACTTTCACTCAAATCCGCGCTCAGGAGGCGTTGAAAATTGTCCCGTGCCTCGGCCTTTTGCCCCTTGAGTTCGAAGGCCTGCGCCTGCGACCAGATGGCAGAGATAGAGCCTCTGTCCAACTCGAGGCACTTCTTCGCAGCGGCGAGTGCGTTGTCCGGGTCCTTCTTCTGAATGTACGCCCGTGCGAGCAGCGAGTAAGAGTCCACAGTATCGGGCCGAATGTCGGTGTACTTCTCAAAGGCCGCTACCGCATCGTCCGGCCGGTCATTTCTAAGATAGAAGAATCCGGCGGCTCTCCATGCCGCGCCGTCTTTCGGACGGTTTGATGTGAGCGTTCGTATCTCGCGCTCCGCCTCAGCCATCTTTTTGTCCGCAGCGTACAGCCCGGCTTTGAACGATCTTCCCCGAACCTCGTCCAGTCGAATCACGATGTCCGCCTCTTCCCACGCTTTCTCGGTGTCTCCACCCATGATCCCGGGGGCTTGCCTATAGTATTGAGCAAGACCGACGTGGGCATCGATGTGCGCCGGATTGAGCTCGATGGTTCTTTCGAACTCGCGCTTCACCTTCGGCGCAAGGAGCGCCTTCTTCAAAAAGCCGGCATTTTGTGCTTTTATGCCGTATGCGGCACCAAGGCCATAATGATAGTCCGCATTCTGCGGTGCAAGCTCTACAGCTCGCTCCATATGCTCGACAGCCTTGTCCTCGTCGCGGAAAGAACGGCTCATCATGATCATTCCTAGCCGGTAGTGAGCTTCCGCGTTTCCGCCATCCTGCTTGAGGACGGATTCGAAGACCTGCTTCGCCTCAGCAAACTGCGCCTTCTGATAGAACGCGAGTCCCTCCTGGAGTGTCTGCGCCGTCAACGCAAACGGGCTAAGAGCAACCAGAGAGAACCAGCGGATCATCCGGGTCGATTTCATCTATTGTCCACTCTGTGTCCCCGCTGCCGCACCCGTTTGAGGCGTGCGCCTGTTCTCGATCCTAAGCTTGGAGCCGTTCTCGAGTTCGCGATTGATTGCCCTGAACGGTCCGGAGACGACCTCAGCTCCCTCCAGGTTTTCTCCTGTTACCTCATAGTACGTGTCGTCGCTGATACCGCGCTTAACAACTTTGGTTTTCGCCACACCATCCGACACGACGAAGATCACCTCATCCAGTTTGTCTTCTTCCTTTTTCTTTGGCTTGCTTTCCGCCAACTGTGCTTCACCCTCACGCGGTTCTTCCACTTGACCAGGTTCCTTCTTCGGCGCGCGAACGGTGACAGATTGGATTGGAACTGCAAGCACATCTTTGCGGGTCTCGGTTTCGATGTCGGATGTCAGAGACATGCCTGGACGGAAGTAGACGCCCGGGGGCGCAGGCACGATGATCCTCACCTCAAAGTTTGTCACCTGATCCTGAGTACCGAAACCCTGGGTTTTCGCTGTATTGGCGATCTGCGTCACCGTGCCCACGAACTTGCGGTCGGGATAGGCATCCACTTCGACACGGGCGGTATCTCCAACCGTCACAAGCACCACGTCGTTCTCCCCGACATCGACGCGGGCTTCCATCCGGGAGAGGTCCGCGATGGTCATGATCTCGGTTCCTTGCATGAAGGTGCTCCCGCTGACGCGTTGGCCAATTTCGGCCAGGCGCTGGCTGACGATTCCATCCATGGGTGAGTAGATCAACGTCTTGGACACCGTTTCCCGTGATTCTTTCAGAGACGCCATGGACTGGTCGTACATCGCCTTTGCGCTTTGGTAGCTTGCCTTCGAGATATCCATGTCCGCGTCGGAGACGAGCTGTTTGGCGTAGAGCTCCGTGACCCGCTTGTATTCCGCCTCTGCCTTCGCCAAATTCGCCTGGTTCACCGCCAGAGACGCTTGGGCTCGTTCCAGCTGAGCCTGGTACGCGTCAGGCTTGATGCGAACGAGAAGTTGTCCCTTCTTGACCCGCTGACCTTCACGAACCGGCAAATCGATGATCTCTCCACTCACCTCGGCATTGATCTTCAGTTGCGTCTCGGGCTGTATCTTGCCCGTCGCAGTTACGATTTGAGTGATCGTGCGCTTCTGGATCTTCTCGGTCTGTACGGTAAATACCGTCTCCCGCTTGCTACCGAGAAGCACCAGCAGCACAAGCACTACAACCACAAGACCAATGACGGAGAAGATGATGATCTTCTTTTTTGACTTCTTTTTCCCGTTGTTAGCCATTGAAGCCCACTCCTTCCTAAGATGAAATTGACCGAGTTTGAGCGATCATTCCTTAGTAGGTCTTCTCGCCAAGCACATATTCAAGGTTGCGGGACGCAATGACGTAATTATACGTAGCATTGATCTTGCTGTATTCCGCATTAACCAGACCCGCATTAGCCGTGAGAAGATCAACCAGCGTGCCCGAACCGAGATTATATCGCTCTTCCGCGACCCGGCGATCCTGCGTTGCCGATTGGACGCTCTTGAGGCTCGCGTCGTACGCTTTCCGCGCTGCTTCAAGATCGAGCAAGGCTTTCGTGACGTCCACGCTGACGTTCCTCTCGGCCTGCACCAGCGCCAGCTCGGCGTTCCTTCTTGACGCGACGGCGTTCTGAACAGATCTGTTGATGCCAAACCCGTCGAACAACGTCCACGAAATCCTGACACCCCAGCTTATGCCTTTGCTGTCGGACAGTTTGCTGAACTCCGTGTTCGACATGCTGTATCCTGCGGAGGCAGTAATCCTCGGATAGTATGAACTCGATGCTGACGTCACGCTTGATTGAGCCGCACTGTAGCTTTCAGCGGCGCCCCGGTAGTCCGGCCGAAGGCTGAGTGCTCGCTGGCGCATCTCCTGAAAGCTCTTCACATTTGCAGTCGTCGCCTC
>Ga0194111_10001022_pt1 | contig 34348 bp, 20 predicted proteins | sample TA2KigC300mmetaG_FD_146194 | JGI IMG/M metagenome (GOLD analysis project Ga0194111, IMG submission 146194) | Freshwater microbial communities from Lake Tanganyika, Tanzania - TA2015033 Kigoma Deep Cast 300m | ecosystem: Environmental > Aquatic > Freshwater > Lake | place: Tanzania: Lake... | reverse complement strand
ATACTTACCCACGCCCGGCGTCACCATCACCCGCTCAGCGCCTGAGGGGCGCTCGCCTAGCTCTACCGTGGTTCCGTCCGCCTCGAACCAACTGAGCGAACCATGCGGCTTCCACAGCGCCACATGGCGCAGCGGGCGGGGCTCTCGTCGGGACCTTCCGCGACCACGCGAGACGGCGACGGCCTGCAGGTTGCCCTGCTTGTTTGGGTCCGGTTCGAACGAACCGACTACCGAACCCCTGAACGAGGTAAGGCACAGCGCGCGCGCCGCGAAACACGCGTACTCCACAACGTGGTCGTAGTTCGGCGTCACAACGTGAACGACCGGGTTCACCGCGTCGACGCTGTCGAGCAGGAAGCCCAGCGCTCGCGCGAGGGCCAACCCCGTGCCGCCACCCGAGAGTACTGTCTCACGAACGACGCGGTCTGCGGTCCCCACGAGTTCTGCAGTGGCGTCCACGATGGCGCGGAGTAGCCCACGATCGCGCACCGGTTGGTCGGTCAGGGCCTGCTCAAGACCTACGGCGTCCAACAGGGCGGCGCAGCGACCCCATTGCTCAAGAGGACCGGGCTTGCCACCGACGAGTTCTGGAACGCGGCCTCTGAGATGATCGGCCAGCTCGCCCATGCCTGGGAACTGAACGCCCAAGGACGCGCCCATGGCTGCGGATGCGCCACAGCCGAGGACGAGCACCGGCCTGCGACGGAAGATGCCCTGCAGTTCAGCGAGCAGCTCGTCGCGATCCACGCGTGAAGGTCCTTGAGGCCCTCTCTGCCTGTCCAGTCTCGTGCAGTTCGGCACATGGCAGCCGTCCCCCTCCCCATGTGATCGGTTTGGGGACACGCATGGCAGAGCACGGCAGAACCCAGGTCCGATGGTTACAGAGCCGCCTCGCCTCAACGGGCAGGACCCCGGTCCTGGCGGAGGGAGCGTCTCGGACGCTGACCGCCCGCGGGCCGTTGGCCCCTGGTCATCGCTCCTGCTCGCCCATCCACTCCAGCGCCTCAGCCACCCCCGTGCCCCTCATGACCCTCAGCGGCCGTTCCGCCGCCAAGGCCTTGACCTGCGGGATGTCCGCCACGCTGAGGATGTTGGCCACGCAAGCCATCATCGGGATGCCCGGGCCGAAGGCGTCGAGGTAGGAGTTCGGCACCGGCCCGACGGCCGCCGCGTCGAAGCCGTTCCACATCGCCTGCGCGAAGAGCCCGGCCAGCCCAGCTTCCGGGCCGATGGCCAGCAGACTCACCCTCGCGCCTTCTCCCAGACGCACCCGGAGTGCCCGCCCCGCAGCCGCGAGGTCGAAGGCGCGCTGGCCGAGGATGGGATCGCCGAGTAGCAGGTTGTCGGTGCAGATGACGTGTTCGTCCCACGTCGTCTCCCCCCAACCGCGCGGCGAGACGTACAGCGCCGTGAAGCCTGCATCGCGCGCCTGGCGGAGAAGCGGCGCGGCGGTCATCGGGTCAGGCGAGGCGTCGGCGATGACGACCGTCGGCGCGCCCGGTTCGCCCGCCACGAGCAACGCCGGCAGCGTGATCCCTGGCTGAACGTGCAGCTTCAGCTTGCGGACCGAGAGGCCGTTTGCGTCGAGTTCGCCAACCTGTTCGAAGCTCGGAGGGTCGGCTGGAGTTGGGGGGTGAAGGACCTCGATGAGCGAGCGGCGCGTGCCATCGACATCGAGCGCCTCCGGCTCTGGCAGCCGCGCTATCGCCGCCTTGGCCCATACCTCCGCAAGCTGCCGCACGGTCCTGCTGGTCGGCAGGACCTTGCCATCTTCGAAGCACCAGAGCTGCTCAATGCTCGGCGGAGGCGTAACGTCCGGCGGCTCAGGGACGGGTGAGCCGTCCCCCTTGCCGCCCAGGTGCTGCTCCACGAAGCCATAGAGCGCTTCCCGCATCGGCTGGCTGTAGTCGTGCCCGCCGGGGAAGATGAGGCAGCGCAGGCTCTCGTCCGCATCGAAGAGGTCGTACACGACCCGCGCCTGCGCCTCGGCCCGCCGCGCGCCGCGCGGAGTGAAGTCGGGGTCCTCTTCCGCGCCGATGTACATCTGCGGCTTCGGGGCGAAGAGCGCCGTCATCTCCCCCATGTCGGTGAACCGGCCCAGCCCAGGTACGTGCGAGCAGGGACAGTGCGCGTGGCCCGTGCCGAGGAAGTCCTCCCACTGGGTGATGTAGACCACCGGCACCGCCACGTCCAGGCGTTCGTCGGCCACGGAGTAGTACAGCGTGTTCAGCCCGCCGCCCGAGGCCCCCGTGCAGGCGATTCGCGTTCCGTCCACGTCGGGGCGCGTGAGCATGTAGTCGAGCGCGCGCACCGTATCCCAGATCATGAGGCTCATGTTGCAGTGCCCGGTCAGCGTCAGGTTCCAGGCCTCGGTGTGCGCGTTGCCGGGCACGCTCCGCTCCTCCTGGCCGAACGGGTCATAGGTGATCGTGATGTACCCGAGCTTCGCCAGACCCCGGTTTCGCGCCGAGGGAGCGACATCGTTCTTGCCCCGGCCCCAGTGGCCCACCGGGCAGAGCACCAGCGGGAACGGGCCCGGTCCGTCGGGCACGTAGACGTTCGCGGTCACGACCAAGCCCGGGCGGCTCTCGAAGGTGACCCGCTGGATGCGGTAGCCGTCGCGCGGGACCTCGCCCAGGACCTTCGCGTTGAGCGGCGTGCGCTCGGGCAGCGGGTCAAGGCCCAACGCCCGCAGAACACGCGGCCGAATCTCGGCCGCACGGGCCTGCCACTCGGCAGGGCTCTTCGGCACAGGCATCGCCGCTGCGCACGCGCGCGTGCGCGCCATGATCTCCTCGACGACCATCCTCTCCGCCTCGTAGCGCGGAAGCACCCGCCAGCGCGCCTCTTCCTCGGTTGGGTCAAGGTTCGGATCGGTTGTCAGCATGATCGCATCGGCTACCTCGAAGGAATCCCCGGCATCCACGAGCCGGACCTCTACGTCGCCCGCCGGAAGCTCAACCTGCCCGCATCGCTGCCACGTGAAGCGGTTCGCATCCCGCCCCGCGTGAGTCGGCTCCAGCAGCGTCTCACCCACCTGGACGCGCCAGCGCCGATCCGTCCCGCCGCCCTCCCATCCGCGCGCCCACACGTCGTACGTGCCCGCCTCACCCACGCTCACGGTCTTGGCCATCACCGTCGTCGCCACGCCTTGCGCGTTCGACACCACAAACCCTCGTCCCGAGTACCCCGCGATGTTCGTCTGCTCGCGCCATGGCCCGCTGAAGTCCTCGCATTCGAGGCGGAGGGTCTGGGCACGCAAGAGCCCGCCGCCAGCGACGCAAAGCACCCAGCAGATGATGGCGAGGGACGACGTTCTGCGCTGCATGGCGTGCCTCGATGGGGTGATGGACTCGCCGGACATTCGTCGGCACCCCTCACTCATCCTCGTCGAGCGGCGGCCTAAGCTCCGATTCCGGCGAGAGCCCTTGACGCAGAGGCAGGTAGGGAGTAGCATGGCTCCACACGACGAAAATCTACCAGTAGATGGTAGAATATCCACCATGATCAAGCGCCATATTACGCCACAGATACTGGAGGCCCTGGGCGACACGCCGGTCGTGTTTCTGCAGGGCGCGCGCCGAACCGGCAAGAGCACGCTGGCGCGACACATTGCGGCGACCGCCCACCCGGCGCGGTACATCACACTCGACGACGTCCGCGTCCTGGCAACCGCGACGGAGGACCCGATGGGGTTCATCGTTGGCCTGGACGGGTCGGTGGTCCTCGACGAGGTCCAGCGGGTTCCGGACCTCCTGCTGGCCATAAAGGCGGCCGTGGACCGCGACCCCGTGCCAGGGCGGTTCTTCCTCACCGGTTCGGCGCAGGTCCTGGTGCTGCCGCGGGTTGCCGACTCCCTTGCAGGTCGGGTCGAGTTCGTGACTCTGTGGCCCCTGTCGCAGGCGGAGATCGAGGGGCGATGGCCGGGCTTCGTGGACGCTCTGTTTGAGCCCGGCCTCCTCGCGCCCAAGTGCCGTCTTGAGGAGCCCTCACAGGTCATGCAGCGTGCGCTGGTAGGTGGGTACCCCGAGGCCGTCCAGCGCGCGTCGCTCGACCGGCGGGAGGCCTGGTTCCGCTCCTACATCAGCGCGATCATGCAGCGCGAGGTCCGCGAGCTGGTCCGTATCAACGGCCTATCGACGCTGCCACGGCTCATGGAGCATGTCGCCGCACGCGCCACCGGTCTGCTGAACCGGGCCGATCTCGGGCGCGACGCGGGGCTGCCCCGCGCGACCCTCGACCGCTACCTCGCCCTCCTCCAGGCGGTCTTCCTCGTCCACGTTGCCCCAGCCTGGGCGGCCAACATTGGCAAGCGCCTGGCCAAGGCGCCCAAGCTGTTCCTGAACGATACGGGGCTCCTGAGCCACCTGCTCGGGCTTGAGATGACCGGTACAGACTCGAGCTGGCTTGGGCGGCTGATCGAGAACTTCGCCGTGTTGGAGTTGCTCAAGGGGATCCCCCAGAGCGAGGCGCGGCCGCGCCTCAGCCACCTCCGCACGCATGCCGGCCAGGAGGTTGACGTGGTCCTGGAGACCCTCAACCGGCGGATTGTCGGCATCGAGGTGAAGAGCAGCGCCACGGTGCATCCCCGCGACGTGGCCGGTCTGCGGGCATTGCGCGAGGCGACCGGGAGCCGCTTCGTGAGAGGGATCGTCCTGTACCTCGGCACGGAAGTCATACCGTACGCCGAGAACATCCACGCCGTGCCGATCACCGCGCTCTGGGAGGCGTGACGGCTTCCCGCCCAAAGGGGTGCCCCGCGATGCTGATCAGCCCGACCCTCCTCGCTGTCATGCCGCTCTGCGCTCAGACCGCGCCCGACCTCCCCTGGCGCCCTTTCTACGAGAAGGGTGAGTGGGCCGGCGGCGCGAGCGCGTGGCTCGGGGATGGGACGCACTCGAAGCGCACCGACGAGGGGCTGGTGGTTGCTGACACCTCGACGGAGAAGGGCAGCGGGCGGCACTACATGCTGGACTGGCGGGCCGATCCGGCGCGGGGCGCGGCGCTGGAGGCGCGGGTGAAGGCGGTCTCGTGCTCGCAGCCGTGGGGCTGCGGGATGTCGGTGGCAGACGGCGTGCACGAGGAGTCGCTGTCTATCTTCCCCGACAAGCTGCTGCTTGTGAATGCGAAGCAGGAGTTCCCCTTCGACGCCGCGGGCGGCTTCCACACGTATCGGCTCGAGATCAAGGGCGAGGACATCCGGTTGTTTGCGGATGACAAGCTGCTCTTCGATGGCGCGGGGGCCTTTACCACGGCGGCGCCGCTCAATCCCCCGCGCAACCAGTGCGGGTTCGGTTGCGGGGCCTCCTCGGCGACGGGTGAGGCGATCTGGGAGTGGGTGCGCTTCCGCAGCAGCCTGCCGGAGAAGGAGGCGCTGAAGGTGGAGAAGGTGCCCGGTCTGCAGGTCGAGTTCGGCCAGCCCTTCGAGATCATCCCCGGAGCTATCTACACGAGCCTCTTCCGCTTCCGCGACGGGCGGTTGGCGGTCGGCGGGAAGCACTCGGCCGACGGCGGCAGGACGTGGACGGACGGGCCGGGGCTGGGCACTCATTTCTTCGAGTTCCCCGATGGCGAGGTCATCGGGCTCGGCTTCAACACGAAGAAGGTGGCGGACGGCGTGTTCGAGGTGCCGCTCAGCCGGTCGCGCGACGGCGGCAAGACCTTCGAGGGCGTGCCGGCCCGCCTGAACATCCCCGAGGGCACCGGCGGCACCGGCGACGACGGGAAGTACTACGAGGGGCCGCCCGTGGATCATGCGATCGTCCAGTGCCGGGACGGGTCGCTGCTCGCGGCGGTGTACGGCTACTTCAAGACGGACACGGTGCTCTGCGAGGCCTTCCCGCCCGAGTGGAAGGTCTACAAGTACCGCACCTGGGTCATGCGCTCCACGAACCGGGGCGAGACGTGGGACTACTGGGCAACCGTCGCCTGCGATCCGAGCATCGGTATCGAGAGCTTCTGCGAGGCCGACCTGCTGACGATGCCGAACGGGGACATCCTCTGCTTCATGCGCACCGGCGGGAGCGGACCGACGTTCTCGCCGTTGTACCTGAGCGTCTCGCATGATGACGGGAAGACCTGGGAGAAGCCCCGCCCGATCGCCGACCGCGGGGTGTGGCCGAACGCGTGCCGCATGGCCGACGGCGCCCTGGTGGTCACCTATGGCCGTCCCGACAACTGGCTCGCCTTCAGCCTCGACGACGGCGCGATGTGGGTCGGCCACTCATGCTTCTACCAGGGCGCAACCACGAGCTACAACAGCATCGAGGAGGTCGAGCCGGGCAAGCTGCTCGTCGTCTACGATGGGCGCCGACTCGACGCCGACGGCAACCTCGCCAGCGGGATCATGGGTCTCTTCGTGCAGGTCTATCGGGGGTGAACCACATGCGTTCAACGGCCGTCGCATTGGCGGGACTGCTCGCCTCGCTGGCGACGGGGCAGACGATCCTCTCGCCTGAACTCCGCCACGTGAACATCATCGCGCTCGAGGTCCCGCGCGGCACAACGCTCAGCATCGACGCGCGCTGCGAGCCGCATGGCGACTACCAGGACCCGCTGCGCTGCCGCCTTCTCCGGCCCGATGGGTACGTCGCGGCGACGGTGGGCGCCGTCCGCGAGACGGGCAGCCTCCTCACGGCGCCGGTGGACTGGGACGGCCGCTGTGCGATCGAGGTGGTGTCCGGCTGGAACGTCGGGCGCCTTGCGATGCCCGCCGATATGCCCCACGCCTACCGCGCCCAGGTCGATGCGCCGCTGAAGACCGTCGGGCCGTGGGGGCCGCTCTACTTCAGCGTGCCGCCGGAGACCAAGGCCTTCGACGTGTTCCTGCAGTCCGACGTGACGGGTGAGGGCCTGCACGCGACCGTTCGCAGTCCACAGGGCGAAGTCGCTTCGGAACAGGACGGTGACTTCGACCAGCGTACGAAGGTCACGGTGCAGGTTGCCGACGGTCAGGCCGGCGCGTGGTCGGTCGAGGTCTCGCGGCCGCAGGGGGCGGGGCTCGGGCTGGACGACGTGTACTTCGAGCTTGGTCCCCAGGTGCCGCCGTTCCTCGCGCCCAAGCCCGAGTGGGCCGATCTGTTCGCGAAGGGGTGGAGCCCGGAGGCGGCGACCCAGGTCTCGACCCGCCTTCAGCCCGTGCCCCCCATGCGCGAGCCGTATGGCGGTGCAGTGGGTCCGGACATGGACGCCGCGTATGCGCGCATGGGAGGCAAGGACTGGCGGACCTCACTGCCGTTCACCTATGTCCTGGACTACGGATCGAAGCATCTGGGCAACCCCGACTACGTCCCCTCCGTCGAGACCGCTCCGCCGACATTGCTGCACCTCGGGAAGGACGTCCCGTTCAACCACGGGTGGGGGCCGATCAAGGCCTTGGGCGGCGAGAACCAGGCCTTCGGCACCGACGAGTTCATCCAACGGCTAACCCCGGATGAGGTGCGCGACAGGATCACCGGCCTGCGAGGGATGGTGGATTCGCTCCACGAGGCGGGGGTCCGGTGGGTGACGCCCTACGTGTGTGGGATGACGCTCGACGGCGACGAGCAGAAGCGCACCGGCTTCTGGGAGTTCTACGATCACTGGAACGAGTATCTCCCGCTCGGCCTCGCGCCGCGCCCCAAGCCCGACCCCTTCGAGTGGCTCCAACGGAATCCCGACGGTACGCCGCGCCAGTACTACCGCTACAACTACCCCGCCGAGCACTACCCGCCGTTCAAGACCAACCACCGCTATGCCGCGTGCTGGCGGCGCGACGGGTGGGCGACCTGGCTGAGTGAGGTCGTGCGCTTCGCGGCCCAGTGCGGCTGTGATGGCGTCTTCGTTGACAACAGCCTGTCGCAGCAGTGCCGGTGCGAGGTGTGCCTGGCGGCGTTCCGTGACTTCATCGGCGAGCCGGGCGCCGACTGGCCGGCCGAGCGCAGCGGGCCCCTGGTCGTCGCCGCGAACCGGTTCTGGTGCGAGACCCTCGCGCAGGAGCTGGCGACGCTCAAGGCGGTCGGCTCGAAGGAGCTGGGCCGCGAGTTCATCGTGTTCCCGAACGGCGGCTCACCGGCATGGATCCAGCGCGGCCTGCCGGACGCCGACTTCGTCATGTTCGAGAAGTCCATCGGCGACTACGGGACCAATCCCGGCATGGTCCTCAGCCCGCTGTTTCCAGGCGTGAACCTGCGCGCCTACAACGACAACCTCTTCGAGCACAAGTTCGTGCAGAGCCTCCACGCCCGGGTGCGGCCTATTATCCTGAGCCGCGGCGGCTACCCGCGCCAGCTGCCGGACCTCGTGATGAACCCGAACAGCGCCCGCCTCGGGATGGCTGAGTGCGCGGCCTTCAGCGGCGGCGGGGGGTTCCTGATCAGCCCCGACTTCCCGGTCTTCCGCGATCCCCTCAATGAGTACCGGAGCTTCTTCGAGGCCCACCCGGACCTCTATGCAGGCCTGGACACGTACGCGCAGACCGCCGTGCTCGCCTTCCCTGAGCAGTCCTGGCAGGGCAACGCGGCCCACCTCTCGGCGGCTGAGGCGCTGACGACTGCACTGTCTGAGGCGCATGTGCTGTTCGACCTTGTGCCGGAATCCCGCTTCTCCGAAGAGACCCTGGGGCGTTACTCCTTCGTCGTCGCGGCGGACCTGAACGTGCTGTCAGATGCCGACCTGGGGACCCTCGCCGCATACGTTCAGGGCGGGGGGCGTCTCATTCTCAGCGGCCGCTTCGCGGAGCAGGACGAAGCCGGGCAGCCGCGCGACCTGACAGCCGGCGAGTGGGCCCGGGTCGCGCTGCTCAAGGCGGGAGAGACGATCACCTGGGGGAAGGGCGCGGTGGTGAAGCGCGCTACCCTCGCGGACATTGTCGCCGATGTCGCGGCACAGGCCTCCGTGCTTACGTGCCCCGACGAGCGTCTCGCCCCGCACGTGAAGGTGAACGCCTTCTGCACGCCGACCGCCCCCCAACGCATCATCGTGCATGTGGTGAACTACAACGTCCCGCTCGGCGTGCAGGCCGACCCGCCGGAGGAGGTGGCCGGGATCACCCTCGCGATTCCCGTGTCGCTCCCTAAGGGCGGCGCCCAGCTCACCGTGAGCGTGCTGTCGCCGGACGGCGGCGCAGGAGGGGGCGCGGCCGCGGGCTTCGCGGACGGCAAGGTCACGGTCCAGCTCCCGCCGCTGGCGATCTACCGCGTGGTGGAGATCGCGCTATAGGCGCCTTCACCCGGCAACGTTGGCCTCCAGTCGTGCCACTGCGGCGCCTCGGTCTTGGTGTAACGCGCGACCATCGTCTGTGTGCCCGTCTTGGGATCGAGCACCGCGACGCCCATCCCTCCAGAACCGGGAGGCGACCAGCAGTCCATGGCCAGCAATCGCCCGTCCGCCGACCAGCTCAGACGCCCGGGGAGCCAGAAACCCGAGGCGATTACCCGTCTCGGGCGACCGGCCTTCTCGACGAGGAACACCGCGTCTTTGTCGTCCGCGTAGGCGATCGCGCCGCTCGACGACACGGCTGCCGCCTGGATGGTTCGCTGACCGCGCACCAGTAGTTCCCGGCGGGTGCCATCGGGACGCATCCGGTAGACCCCTTCTCGGTAGTCGAATCGCTCCTGCAGGGCCGCGATCTTGCGCCCTGTCTCTGTACTCTCGCTTTCCGTCGCGGGCATGCGCTCAACCGACGGCAGGCGCCTCGCATACTGCGCGTAGTTGCGCGCCTCGGTCAGTGCATCCGAGATGCAGTAGAGCCATGCTCCATCCGCCGACCAGGCGCAATGCCAGTAGGCATAGGGTCCCCGCGTGATTGCGTGCATGTTCGTTCCGCCAGGGGTGACGGTCCAGATGTCGCGCCCAGACCGCGGCAGGTTTTGGACCACCTCGAACGCCAGCAAGCCTCCCTGGGGCGATGCGGTGAGACTGTCGGTCAGCGCCCAGCGCGGCAGGTCCACCAACCGCTCCCTCTCGCCAGACCCAAGGTTCACCCTCCACAGTTGCTCGCGGTGGCCCGACCCCTGGTACCTCAGGACGGTGTAGTAGAGCGCGCCCTCCCTGCCCCACGTGAGGGGTTTGCCCGTCCGGCTATCTTCGTCCGTCACGTCTGTCACCATGCGGGCACGGCTCCCGTCTGGAGCGCACACCCACAGCTGGTTCCAGCCGCTGGAGTCTGGTGCCTCGTAGGCGAGCCACTGTCCGTCCGGACTCCACAGCGCCGGGTAGTACCCCTCGAAGGAGGCGATCGTGCGGGGCCTGTCGGCCAGGGCGACGATTCGCACCTCCGGCGGCTCGGGCTCCTGGTGGTACACACCGATTGCCAGCACGTAGTGTCTGTTCAGGAGGAGGAGCGCTTGGGCGGCCGGCACGTTCGGTTCCGGCTTCCTGGCTCGACACCCAGCGACTATGGCCGTGGCACTCAGGATCAGCGCGCCAGCCCAGATGAGCAGTCTCCTCACGCCGTCCCTTCCCATTGTCGGACAACCTCCGGTCCGGCTCCCGCCGCTGACGATCTACCAGGTGGTGGAGATCGGCCTCTAGGAGCGTGTGTGAGAAGCCTGGGAGGGCGCCATGAATGGCGCCCCTACACGATTGGGCGCGATGAATCGCGCCCCTACGCTATGGGCGACCGTGGACCGCCGTCATGTAGGGGCACGATTCATCGTGCCCGCGTGTAGGGGCGTGATTCATCACGCCCAGTGCCGTGCTTCTCGTACGCCCCCTAGGGTTGGCGCGTGACCTGACCGGACTCGGGCCCGAGGTCGATGGTCACCCCGCGGTCCTCGATGCGCGCCGGCCACGGAGTCGGGTTCAGCGCCACGACGCCCTTGTCGAAGCTCCGGCACAGCGTCCCGCCCGACTCTCGGACGCCCGACGTGGGTCGCCCGAGGCGCGTCTCGTAGAGGCCTTCGGCGAAGGCCTCGTTCGCCGCGATGTCGCGCAGGCTCAACGCGTCCGCCCAGAGGAAGCCGGCCAGCTGCGCATAGGCGTAGGAGAACGTCGCTGCCCGCCGGATCGCCTCGAGCTCGCCCTGCCCGAAGTAGGGTAGGAGCACCGCGACCTTGCCCTGCCTTACAGCCTCCGCGTTCCGCTCCAGGGTCCATCGCAGCTCCGGCCAGGTCGCGCGCAGCTCGGTCGAGTCCTGCCCGAAGGGGAAGCTCTCGAGCATCTGGGCGTCGCAGGAGGGCCAGTGGCTGGGCATGATTGAGACGCAGGTGTTCTGGATGACGATGCGGTCCTCGCCGTGGCTCTTGACCTCGGCGTAGATCCCCCGCAGAAGGTCCTCCCAGGCCTGCGTGTTCGTGCGGTCGTCGGGGTGCGTGTGCTTGCCGAACTTGGGGCCGTAGCACTCGACGGTCGGCCCGGCGAGGTCTACGAAAACGCCGTCGAAGCCCGTCTCCATCAGCATCCGCACCTGTCGGATGGCGGCCTCGTGCAGCCCCGGCTGGTGCAGACAGGTGTTCAGCAGCCACGGGTGATGGAAGCTCAGCCCCCACGCGTCGTGCTGCACCTCGCCCTTCGCGTCGATGCAGACCCAGTCCGGGTGGTCCTTCAGGTCGCGGGACTCGTGGTCGATCGACTCGGTCCACTCGCTGTAGACCGTGCCGCCGTCGCGCGCTTGCCTCTCGGTGTCCAGCAGACACGTGTAGGTGACGTAGTGGAGCAGCCTCACTCCCGCCTTGTGACAGCGCTCCAGCGCCGCGCGGTCCGGCGTGCTTCCGCTGATGAAGGGGAAGCCGCGAAGTTGCTTCTCCACGATCTCGTCAGTCCACTGAGCCGCCGGGCGATAGTAGAGATTGTAGACTTCCGCCTCGCGCAGCCACTTCGGCGCGGGCCTGCCGTACTCCCACGCGGGCTTCGGGTTCTCGGCGGGCCAGAGGCCTCGCTCCCGAGCCTCGTCCGCGATGCGCCCCGCCTCCTCCGCGTCCTTCACCACTGCCAGCCCAAACGCCGCGTCCAGCGAATCGCCCGGCGCGATGACCGCCGACCTCGGCAGCGCGTGGAGGAACACCCCGCCCGCCGGCCCGGGGGCGCGCCCGCCGACATTCGTCGGCAGCACCGCCAGCCCGCCTTCTCCTGCGGGCAGGAACCACCACTCCCGCCACGGCAACGGCGCCCACGCGGCGGTGTCGAGGGCAGATGAGTCGATCCCCTGGGGGCTCGGCGAGAGGAAGTGGTCGGGCGAGGCATTCGTCTGCCAGAAGTAGTACTGCCCGCGTGCTGAGTCGAGCACCTCGAGCCGACTCCTGACGAACAGCGCGTTCAGGCCCGGGTACGCATCGATCCGCAGCGCGAAGCGGCGCTCCTCGGGCACGGGGTAGACGATCTCGGCGCGGAGGGCGCCGTCGCGCCGCGTGAGCTTGGGCTCTTCCGCCCGCGCTGGCCGCGTCCACCCATCGCCAAGCTGCAGACTCGGCGTCAGCGTGTACTGCCCCGAAGGCGCCTGCAGCCGCAGCTCAGCATCGGCCAGCGACACCGACAGGGTCTGCTCACCCACCGCAACTGCGAGGGAGTCGGCCGTCTGCGTCACGGTCGGCGCCTGAGCCATCGCCGGCATGGCGATGGCTAGCAGGGCAAGTGTGGTTGGTATCCGTCCCATCTGCCGTTGCCGTCAACTCCGGACTGTGGACTTCGGACTCTGGACTGCCGTCCCCCGAGGCGCTTCAGCGTGCGGCGGCGAAGTTCCTGCAACTCGACGCGACGTAGTCCCGTAATCGCCAGTGAGAGATCCCTGGGTGGCAGGTGCGATGGAGTTCGATGCGGACGACCGGCTGGTGCACCAGACGCTGGCCGGTGATTTGAAAGCCTACGGTGCACTCGTGGATCGGTATCGGAAGCGGGTCTACAACCTGGCCTACCGGATGCTCGGGGATCGCGAACGGGCGGAGGATGCCACGCAAGAGGCGTTCATTCGCGCCTACCGCGGCCTGAGGAGCTACCGGCCGTCGGCTCGGTTCGCATCGTGGTTGTTCTCGACGACCTCGCATGTGTGCATCGACCACTTGCGCCGGCGCCCGTTCGCGGCGGTGTCGATCGATGAGCCGGGCGTGCGGCCCGCGACGGCGGAGGGGATCGACGCCGATCCTCCCGCCGCGTACGGGCGCACCGAGACCCAGGCGCAGGTTCACCACGCGCTGGGGCGACTGCCGGATACTCAACGTCTTGCCATCGCCCTCGTCCACCTCCAGGGACTCTCATATGAGGATGCGGCCGAGGTGATGGGCTGCCCGGTGGGCACGGTGAAGAGCCATGCCCACCGGGCGCGGACCACGCTGAAGCGATTGCTCACACCCCAGTTCCAGGAGTGTGTGCCATGACATGTCGGCGCGTTCGCGCGGAGTTGAACCGCTACCTCGACGGCGACCTGTCCGACGAACGGCGCCGGGGGGTTCGGGAGCACCTGGCGGCGTGCGTGGCGTGCGCGCGGGAGTGGGAGCAGCTGCGGGGAGTGGCGGCGATGCTGGAGGGGCTGAGCGAGGTGGAAGCGCCTGCGAGGCTGACGGAGAGCGTGCTGGATGCCGTGGGGCGGGAGCGCATCGCCGAGGCCCCACGGCAGCAGGCGCTGACGGGGCTCGCGTTGGCGGGCGTGGGGCTGGTCCTTTCCACCGCCATCGTGGTGAGTCTGGCAGGCTGGGGCCCGCTCGATCTGAGCGGCTGGGGAGCTTGGGCGGCCTCGTTGGCAGCCGCCGGAGCGAAGCAGGTGGCCGTCGCGGCGGAAGTGGCCGGGCCGGTGCTCAACGCTCTGGCGCGAGGCCGGTCCGGCCCCCTCGTCTGGCTGCTCGCGGCGGATGTCGCGGCGCTGATGGCCGTCCTGGCCGGGGCCCGGCGGTTGCTGTCGGTGAAGAGGCTGCGCGGCCTCACGAACATGCTCGCGATGTAGCCGACGGAGAGGTCTCGGCTCTGGCGAATGCGGTCTGACGGGTTGGCGACGTACTCAGGAGTGCGGAGGAGACGACGATGAGCAAGGACACGAAGCGAGGAACCCTGGTGGGCGTGGCCGCCATTGCGCTGGCGCTGTTGGCCCTCACGTGTGCCGTGGCGGGCGCTCAGCCGGCTGCCGAGAGCAACGAGTACCGCGTCCCCGAGGGCAAGACGGTTGAGGGCGATGTGATGGTCGAACACCGGGACGTCTACGTGGCCGGCAAGGTCAAGGGGTCGCTGACCGTCACGGGGGGCGAGGTGCGCCTGTGCAGCGGCAGCGAGGTGACCGGCGACCTGGCGGTCTACGGTGGGAAGCTGCAGCGGGACGAAGGCGCCAAGGTCGGCGGGTCGGTCACGGTCCTGCCGGCCAGCGAGGCGCCCGCGCCGAAGCCCGCGGAGCCGCCGACCTCTGAGCGCCGCATTGTCGTCGTCACTCGCCCCAGAGACGGCGGGGCGCTGGCGGGCTCGTCCGAGCCGCCTCCGGCCGCCGCGGTCCGCCCCGGAGCCGGCGGACTGGAGGGGGCGCCTTCTCGGACGCCTCTGGCGATTGCGGTCCGCGCGGGCGATGTGGTGCGGTGTGGCGGGCCGATCAAGATCGGGGCCGATGAGGTGGTTGAGGGGGACGTCTCGGCCTTCGGCGGGCCGGTGGACATCGAGGGGGAGGTGCACGGAGATGTCGCGGCCTTCGGCGGTCCGGTTACGGTCAGCGGCAAGGTCACGGGTGATGTCGTCGTGACGGGCGGGCCGCTGGACCTGAAGGATGGCGCCAGGATCGACGGAGACGCCGTGGCCATCGGCGGCCCGCTGCACCGAGGGGCGAACGTGACCATCGGCGGCAACACGAGTTCCCTCGGCGGGCCGGTGTTCAAGCTACCCCTGGGCGCACTCAGCGCCTTCACGCCGCGCGTCAGCGCTCACCGGCATACGTGGGTGGATGGTCTCCTCGGGGGCATGGCCGCCGTCATCGCATGGGTCGTGTCGATGCTGATGCTGATGCTGCTTGGCGGACTGGTCACGCTCATCGTCCCCCGCGCCACCAACACGGTGGCGAACAAGATCGAGGAAGAGCCGATGCGGGCGGCGATCTTCGGGGTGGTGGGATGGCTCCTGCTGCTGCCGGTCTTGTTCGTCCTGGCCGTGCTCATCGTCACCTCGATTCTGATCCCCTTCGTGCTCCTGGCCTTCGTGCTGCTGCTGCTGGTGGGGTGTGTGGGAGCCTGCCTGTACGGCGGGCGGCGGCTGGCCTGTCTTCTGAACTGGCGGATCACCTCCTTGGCGCTGTTCACGGTCATCGGCCTGGGGGCGCTGCATGTGGCGGGGCTGGTCTCCCTCCTGCCGTACGGTGGCGTGCTGTTCGGCCTGCTGATTGCCGCCCTGCTGGTGATGGGGCTGGGCGGAGCGTTGATGACCCGCTTCGGCACCGACCCGACGGGCACCTGGCTGGGGCGGCGGTTCAATCACATCCATCCGGCGCCCGCAGCCACGCCGACGCCGCCGGCGGGCGACGCGCCCACTCCGAAGGCGCCTGAGGACGAGCACGACCTCGACGAGAAGACCCTCGGCGCCCTGAAGGAGTTGCCGCCCGAGGAAGGCGACGGCGAGGAGTGAGGGGAGAGGAGTGAGGAGTGAGAGACGGCGAACGACGAGGAGCGAGGAGAGACGGGAGGCCACGCCGTCGGGCGTCTCTCACTCCTCACTCCTCTCCCCTCACTCCTCGCCGCACAGTGAGCGCTTCACGACCTTGCCGGAGGGGTTGCGGGGCAGGGAGTCGCGGAACTCCCAGACCTGAGGCACCTTGAAGCTGGCGAGAGACTGTGCGCAGTGGCGCTTGAGGTCGCGTTCCGAGGCGGTCGCGTCCGGGTGGAGGACGACGACCGCCTTGACGACCTCCCCGAAGATGCCGTGTGACTCGCCGACGACGGCCGCCTCGGCCACGGCGGGGTGCCGCGTGAGGACGTTCTCCACCTCGACCGGGTGCACGTTCTCACCGGCGACGATGATCAGCTCCTTCTTCCGGCCCTGCAGGAACACATACCCCTCGGCGTCGATGTAGGCCGTGTCCCCCGTGTGGAGCCAGCCGTCCACGATGGCCTCGGCCGTCGCCTCCGGGCGGCTGTGGTAGCCCTTCACGACGCTGGGCCCCTTCACGAGCAGCTCGCCGACCTCGCCCGGCCGCAGCGCCGTGCCCGCATCATCCACGACCTTCAGCTCCAGCTCGGGCACCGGCTTGCCGATGGACTCGGGGCGGACCAGGGCCTGCGAGTCCGGCAGTACGGTGGTGCACGAAGTCGTCTCGGTCAGGCCGAAGAAGTTGTGGAGCTTCACGCCCGGAAAGAGCCGCCGGAGCTGATCGATCGTCCGAACGGGCATCGGCGCCCCGGAGTAGGCGATCAGCCGGAGGCTCGAGAGGTCGAGCTGCTCCAGGCCCGGCGTCTGGGCGAGCAGAATCATTGTCGTGGGAACGCCGAAGAACGTCGTGGCCCGGTGGCGCTCAATCAGGGACAGGATCTCCCTCGGCGAGATCGCTGAGGTCACCACGACGCTGGCGCCTTGGTGGAAGGCCGTCGGCATGATGGTGTTCAGCCCGGTGACGTGGAACAGCGGCACGACGAGGATGTGGCGGTCCTCCGGCCGGAGCCCATGTCCGCGGATCGCCGCCTTCACGTTGAACAGCACATTGCCGTGGGTGATGAGCGCCCCCTTCGGAAGACCGGTTGTGCCCGACGTGTAGATGATGGCGGCAACGTCGTCGGGGCCGGCGCCGAGCGGCGGCACGTCGCCTGGGCTGAGTAGGGCTTCCTCGATCGGGGCCACGGCCTCGTCCTCGACGCCGATGCCGACGACATGCTGCACCGCGTCCAGGCCCGCCAGAGCTTCTTTCACGGTAGTCCACGTGGCAGCGTGGGCGACGACGGCCTTGGCGCCCCCATCCTGCAGGATGAAGTGCATCTCCTCGGCCTTCAGCCGCACGTTCAGCGGCAGCGCCGTTCCGCCGGCGCGGACCGTGCCCAGGTAGCAGACGATGGAGTGCAGGCAGTTGGGCATGACTAGCGCGACGCGATCACCCTGCTCCACGGCGAACCGCTCGCGAAGGGCCGCGGCGAAGGCTCGGATGAGGGCGTCAAGATCGCGGTAGGTGTACTCGCGGTCGGAGTGGATGACGGCAGTGCGGTCGGCGAACTCCGCGGCGGCGAGGAACCAGAGGTCGCTGAGGTTGCGCATCGGTGCTGCGCCTCTCGGCGTGGTACAGTGACCGCCGCGGTGAGGCTAGCTGGCCTTCGCGAGCTGCAGCTCGGGCACACACGCAAAGAGGGAATCGACCACCTCGGCGTCCCACTGGGTTCCCGCGTGCCTGGCGAACTCCCTTGCCGCGTACCCCAGCCCGTCGGCAGACCGATACGGCCGCGGACGGACCATGGCGTCACACGCGTCTGCCACGGCGATGATCCGGCTGGCCAGAGGGATCTCGGAGCCCCGCAGGCCGTCCGGGTAGCCGCTGCCGTCCTGCCGCTCGTGGTGGTGCCGGACGTACCGGGCCACCTCGCGAAGGGGCTCGATGCTCCCGAGGATCTCGGCGCCCCGGACCGGGTGGATCCGTACCTCGCGCCACTCGGCGGCGGTGAGTCCCCGCGGACGTTCGAGGATCAACTGGTCCACGGCGACCTTCCCCAGGTCGTGCAGCACCCCGGCCACGTACACAAGTCGCGCTTCGTCTTCCGCCAAGCCGTGCTCGACCGCGACGCGCCCCGCCAGAGTACCGACGGTGCGCGCGTGTCCGTCGCTGAGGAAGTCCTTCGCCTCCAGGCACCGACAGAGGGCCTCCACGATCTCCCCAACGACCCGGTCGCCGGCGTTCAGGACTTCCAGCAGCCGGTTCCGGCCGGCCTGCAGCACGATCCGCCGTCGGTGAAGAGCGCGAGCCGTGGCGATCATCAGCCGTCCACGGTCTGCCGGACGCGACACGTACTCGTCGGCGCCGACCGAGACGATCTCGCCAAGATCGGGGCCTTGGGGGCCGCCCGCGAGGAGGATGATCGAGGTCGCCGGACTGTGGCGCTTCACCCGCGAGACCAGCGCCGACGCCGCCATGTCCGGCAGCGGAAGGTCCGCCACCACAATGGCCCGGTCTCGGGCCTGCGCCAGCGCCAGGGCGTCGGCGCCCAGTTCGGCCTCGACGACCGCGAGCTGGAAGTCGCCCAGGCACGACATCACGATCGGGTAGGAGCCATTGGTGCTTCCGACGAGGAGGGCGGACTCCTGCATGACTGCCTGCTTCCTTCCGTGCTGCGATGAGAGCTGCCGTGTTGCCGCGCGCAGATGAGCCCGATGTGCGCAGAGTATAGCGCAAAGGCCGCCGCCAAGGCAAGTGGTGGTGGAGCGGCCGGCAGGGCTCGACACCCGGCAAAGGAGGTGATGGGTGCGGAGGGTCGAAATAGCTCTTGACGGGCGCCCCGTTTTGGGGCACACTCGTAGCCGCAGCCTACGGCTGTCGGCGAGGAAGCCACTCAACAGGGAGGGATCCGGTTTGCAGAAGCAACTCTCGCCCGCGACGGCGATCGTGATCGTGTTGATCGTCGTCATCATCGTGGTAGTCGTCGGATGGTTCGTCTTCCTGAAGCCCAAGAAGGGCGCGGCGCCGGCCCCGGACGACATGAAGGGGATGATGAAGGAAGGCGGCATGATGGGCATGCCGGGCGCGCCGGGCGCAGCTCCGGATGCGGGTGCAGCCCCTGGCGCAGCCCCCGGTGCAGCACCTGAGGGCGGAGCAGCGCCTGGTGCGGCACCTGAGGCGGGCGCAGCGCCTGCGGCACCTGAAGGTGGCGCGGTACCGGCGGCACCCGAAGGTGGCGCGGCCCCTGCGGCGCCTGAGGAGCCCAAGACCGGCGGGTAGTCCGGGCGGTGTGACGGATCATCAGGGCAGTGACGAAGCGAGGCCCCTCGCAGGGGCCTCGCTTGCGTTCTGCCGGACGGGCCAAGCCACATTGGCTCGTCCCGGTGAGCTGCCCGAGGGCGGGTTACAGAGGGAAGAGCGAGATGACGATGCGCAGGAAGGCGCCTTCCGGCGTCCGGTAGTACTGCTGGTTCGGACCGCCGTCGTCGGCGATGGGGCGCCGGCGATTGCACATCACCAGGCAGCGGTAGTCGCCGTAGAAGTACGCCACCGCGCTGATCCTCGCCACCCCCCGGTCCGGAAGGTCCCCATCTTCACCGCCCAGTCCCTCGCAGTAGGTCACACACGCGGGCTCGCGGTCCGCCCGACGGCGCTCTACGACGTTCGACAGCCGCGCGGAGCGCAGCCGGTCCCCCGCAGCGAAGCCCCTGTCCCCGCCCGTGCAGGCGATGACGGAGAACCGGTCCTCCGCCTCATGGCGCAGAAGCAAGGCGAACTCACTGTCGCACACCCGCGCCAGCGTGTCCATGAGGGCTTCGGGGTTGGTGAGCGGGTCAAGGCCCTCAAGCGTGCCAACCATCGAGAGGAGTTCGGCCACGGCCTGGTCGTAGAACTGCAGGTCGGCGGTGGCGGCGTCGAGCGCGCACTGCAGGCGCTCGACCTCGCGACGGAGATCGTGATGCCGGGGATCGCTCATGGCGTGGCCTCCCGGGGGGCCGCCGCCGCACGCACCGCCTTTACAACCTCGCGGAGACCACACGGTTTCTCAAGGTACTCTGCGACCCCGAGCGTCTGGAGGACCTCCCGATGTCGGGTGGTGCCGGTGAGGACGACCACGGGTAGCTCCTCCGGCAGCCCCTCCAGCTCGCCGTCGCGCCACTTCGTCAGGAGAGCAATCCCGGCGTCGATCGGGTCGATTCCCTCCCACGTCTCCCCGTCGCCCAGCGGCATCATGATGTCGTACAGGACCACGTCGTAGCGGCCTGCACGCAGCCGCGAGACACACTCCGCGACCGTCGAGGCCACATCGACCTCGAAGCCCTCCAGCCGGAGCACGTCCACGACGCGACGGTTCCGCTCCGCCTCATCTTCGGCGAACAGCACCCTCGGGCGTGCCTCGCTCAACTCCCTCATCCTTTCTGCGCCGGGGCAGCGTGAAATGGAAGGTGGTCTTGTAACCCTCAAGGTCGCCCGCCGCGCTCTCCGGCCGTCCGCCGGGCACACTCTCCGCCCAGATCCGACCCCCGTGCGCCTCGACGATCTCCTTGGCCACGGTCAGCCCCAGACCGCTCCCCCAGATGAGCCGCTTCGCGTCACGCACCCGCGCGCGGTAGAATCGCTCGAAGACCCGGGCCAACTCGTCGGGCGAAATCCCGGTGCCCATGTTCTCGACGGAGACCACGACCCATTCATCCCGACGCGCGGCAATGACCTTGACGTACGTGTCAGTGTACGAGTACTTCACCGCGTTGTCCAGCAGGTTCGAGACCACCAGCCGGATGCTCTCCCAGTCGAACTCGAACTCCAGCCGCGCAGCCGCGCGAATCTCCAACCCGATGGTGATCCCACGAGATCGGGCCACTCCGTGGTACAGCCGCACGCACTCGTCCAGCAACAGTCTCAGGTCGTGGACCTGGTGCTTGTACTCGCGGGCGGGAATCGCCTCCGAGAACCGCGAGCGGGCGGTGAGGAGCCGCGAGAGAGTGCGGTCGCGCAGGCGGAAGATCTCCCCGCAGATGCGCTCGAGCGCTTCCGCGATCTCCGGCGGCGGTGCGAGGCCGACATCGGAGCCATACAGCTCGAGGAACTCGGCCTCGAGGAGCGCGGCCTGGAGCGCGGCCCGCAGCTCATGGGTCCCCTCGGCAATCAGCCGCTCCCGCGCGTTGAACGCCACCCACAGGTTGTAGCGTTGCTCCGCGAACTGCTGAATCTGAGCGGCGGCATCCACCAGGCGGTCGCGCAGCTCCACGAGCGCCGCCGACGTTGCGGGACGGATGCTCCGAGTGTGCCGCTTCAGCGTCGCCGTACTCAGGCCAGGCACCTCCTGGCCCACCTCGGCGACGCGCTGCCGAATCTGCTCCTCCCACTTGGCCAGCCGCCGTTGCCCGGTGAAGAGGACGGCGACGAGGCGCCCTCCTACCCGCACCGGCACCGCCAGATCGGCCAGGTACATGTGACACGGGTAGTAGGGCTCCGTGTCGGGGCCCACCAGCGTCCGCAGACGGTCATAGTGCCGGCAGTCGTTGGCATGGCACGCGCGCTCGCCCTCGGGGAAGCTGCGCAGGTATTGGCAGAAGGTCGCGCGGTGCGGCAAGCCGTGTGAGCCGGTCACGTACTCATAGGTGTCGCCCTCACTGGTCGGCTGCATCACCGCAACGGCGGTCTGCAGCTCCTGGCTGAGCCCCAGCTCGATCAGCTCGACGGCTCGCCGATCGACGAGCTGGCTGAGTTGAGAGGGCGCGAACTCCTCAGCCCAGAACTCGCCGTGGAAGAACTGATCGTCCATGCCTATCCCTCGACGCTGCGACGCGATGGGGCGTGCTATTCCATGCGAACACCGGTGTGTCCTTTCTGAGAGCGTGTATGAGGTGGCCGGGCGCCATGAATGGCGCCCCTACACAACTGGGCGCGATGAATCGCGCCCCTACGTCACAAACGACCGTACATCGCCGTCATGTAGGGGCGCGATTCATCGCGCCCACGTGTAGGGGCGTGATTCATCACGCCCCATGCCGTGCTTCTCATACACGCTCTGAGGACAGCGGGACTTAAGGGCGTGGGGGGCGCCGCCTACTGCCAGGCCTCGATCCGCACAGGCCCTCCACCCGGGTCGGCGGGTACCAGGAGCGTGAAGCCGCACTGCCCCGCCCGCCACGCCGAGTACCAGGGCTCGTCGGCCGCGCCGGGGCCGAGGGGCCGTGTGCCGGTGGAGTCCGTCCGCCGAGCCTGCAGCGGCTTGCCCGGATCGAAGCCCCGGAGCCGCACCGGCAGCCAGTCCGTGCCACCCTCGATCCGCGCGTCCACGCGCCCGTTGGCCGCCGCGATCTCGGGGGGATCGCTCGACAGTACCTTACCTACCGTGGCCTCCACCGACAGCGGCCAGCGCTGTCGCTCCAGCTCCATCGGGCCGGCATCCGAGGCGTTGTCGCCGTACACGACGTGCACCGCGCGGTAGCGGATGTGGCTGCCGGCTGGGAGTTCGCGGATCAGCTCCGGCGGCACGATCGCCATGTCCCGCGCATACGCGCCGTCGGGATCATCGGCGCCCGTGCAGAAGACGTAGGCCCCCGGCTTCACAGCCTTCCCGCCGATCACGACGTCCCATGACAGTACCACGAACCCCGGGTTGCCCGTGATGTCACTGCACGGGATGCCGTCGTCGATCCCGTTGCTCGCGCGGTAGAGGCAGCCGAAGGCCCGCTCCCCCATCGGCGCGCCGTTCTCGACGACCGTGCGTGCGTAGCTGAGGTCGTCGGGTCTGGTGGAGCCATCCGCCGCCGTGAAGGCGGCCTTCACGAACGCCATCGGGTTGAACGCATGGTGCCGCAGGAAGAACAGCGGCGCCTCGCGGGTCGCGTTGAGGCGCACGGTCCGGCTCACCTGCAGGGACAGGTCAGTGAAGAGGCGGGTCATGTCCGAGTGTGCCGCCTGCCAGACGCGAAGCTCGCCGCTCGCCGCGCCGTCTTCGGTCGCCGCCTGGAGCGTGTACTCGGTGAGGAAGGGCCCGGTCTCGCGGAAGGTCACGAAGCCCGGCATGAGGCCCTGGTAGCGGTCCGCCTCGTCGTAGTAGCCGAAGAAGGTGGGCAGGATTGCCGAGACGGAACGCTTGACGATCCGGCTGTAGATGCGCCGGAAGTCGTTCACCCGCAACTCGTTGCCCGGTGTGTGCTCGCCGGGGTAGGGGCCGGTAGTGAGCGTGTGCGACTCCGAGCGCCCGACCGTGGTCTGCAGCAGCAGCGGGTCGCCGATGTTGTCGAGGCTCGTGAGATACATGCACTCGCGGTCGGCGAGCGCGTGGTAGAGGTGCTCGGCGCGGATCTCGCGGGTCTCGTTCGGCTTCAGCTCCACGGGATACGTCAGCGTCGCCCAGCCGGGCTCACCGGCCTGCTGGTTCAGCTCGGGGAAGTTCAGGCCGAACTGAATCAGCGTCGGTAGCGGCAGGCCGTTGCCGTCGCGCAGGATGCCGCCGCTGATGCCGCCCCACGGATCGCGCTGGTCGATCAGGAAGCGCCGGGGGCGATCGTCGTTTCCCACGATGTAGTGCGCGCCTGCCCGCAGGCTCCTCGGCGGCTCAGGCGTGCCCGAGGTCTGCGCCTTGATGCGGAAGACCCCCGCGGTGGGATCGTAGCCGAGCGCCTCTCCCATCTTCATCTCCCAGCGGTCGTCCGCCGGCGGCTCGAACGCGGATGGGCCACTGGGCGTGTGGAGGCCCACCGATGGCGCGAGGCACACGCCGACCCCGTGCGCCTTGTTCGTCTCCCAGGCCGCTCCGTCGTTGTCCCTGAACTGGCTGACCGCATGGTCATCGACCGCCTGCTGGGAGCCTTCCGGGAACGTCGTGCGTACGCCGACCCCTCCGGGGATGTTCACCTTGAGCCCATACCGCCAGGGCTTCACCTCGGGACACGCCTCGCGCCCCTTCGGCACGGGGTAGACGTACATCCCGCGGTTCACCCACTCGCCCTCGGGCCGGATGAACGCCGCGGTCACGAAGACCCGGTCCTCATGGCAGTAGAGGGTCAGCTCCGCCAACCCAGGCCACTCCTCTCCCCCATCGCGCAGGACGATCTGCTCGATGTGCAACTCCACGAGATACGGGCCGGACCGGAGCGGATGGAAGTGCGGGCGAGGGTCACCCGGCGTCGTCGCGAACCGCCTCTCTCCTTCCCACAGCCACGGGCCGATCACACTCGCCAGTTCGCGGTCGCCCTTCGGGTCGAGCCAGCGCACCATCGGCTCCTCCCGCACGTCCACCACAAGGCGGTAGACATCCGTCTGCACCGTACATCCGAACACGCCGTCGCTCATGCAGACGGGATCGGCATGGACGGTCGCGGCAAGGAGCAGGAGCAGACACATGGCTGGGCCTCTTCGATAGCGTTGGCGTCCACCGACCCTTCGAGACAGGAGCCCGCGTCACCTGTGCCGAAGTGCCGGCCAGCGTGGGCGGGCGCCATGAATGGCGCCCCTACTCAACCGGGCGCGATGAATCGCGCCCCTACACCACGGATGGCCCCAGGGTTGCCGTCATGTAGGGGCGCGATTCATCACGCCCAATGCCGTGCCTGCAGTGCGCCCTGCATCACGGATGGCCCCAGGGTTGCCGTCATGTAGGGGCGCGATTCATCGCGCCCACGTGTAGGGGCGTGATTCATCACGCCCAATGCCGTGCCTGCAGTGCGCCCCGCATCACGGATGGCCCCAGGGTTGCCGTCATGTAGGGGCGCGATTCATCGCGCCCACGTGTAGGGGCGTGATTCATCACGCCCAATGCCGTGCCTGCAGTGCGCCTTTGATGAGGTGACCCGTGTCCACGATGCTCCTGTTGTCTCTCCTGGTTGCGTCGGACTGCCGCGCCGCCATGCTCTACGACCGCCCCTTCGGCGACCGGGGCGCGCTCGATGACTGGTCGCTGTCGGGGGCGACCTACGAGGTCGCGGATGGCTGGCTGACCGTCCGCAGCGAGAGGTCGAACCCCTACGCCGCCCTGAAGGTGCGCCACGACGGTGACGGCACATTCCGCGCAACGGTCCGCAACGCGCGCGAGTGTCACTGGGTCGCCATCCTGGCGCGCGGCGTCTACCGGCTGGAGGTGAACAACGAGTTCGTGCAGCTGCGGCTGCTGCGCAAGCTCGGGGATGAGTGGAAGACCGTCGGGCAGGTCGGCGGCTACGAACTCTACCCCCTCAGCACGCAGGAGTTCGAGCTGCGGCTGACGATGCAGGGCCGTCGGGTCTGCGGCTTCATCGACCGCAAGAAGCTCATCGACTACGACGACCCGGAGCCCGTGCCGCCGGGCGGCGACTATGTCCTCATGAGCGGCTGGGGCACGAACTGCGCCTGGCGGGACGTGTCCCTGTCGGACACGCCAGACCTCACGGAATGGCCCCGAGAGGAGCCGCCGGCGAAGGCGCCCCCGGACCTCGTCGAGGTGACATGGGTCCGCGGCTTACACGCTGACAACGTCTACTTCGATGGTGAGATGGCGGGCCTCACCTATCGGCTCAGGAGCCCTGCAGACGCCGAGCGGCGACTCGCGCTCTCGCTCCGCCTCGTGGACCTCTGGCAGCGCACGCTCGCCGAGGAGCACGAGACCATCGCTCTGCAGCCTGGCGAAGAGCGTGAGTTCACCGTACAGTTCACCCCGCCCGCGCGAGGGTGCTTCAAGGTCGCGCTCTATGCGGGACGATCTGCGGACGATCCGGGTTGGGTCGAGGACCTCGGGAGCTTCACCGTGGTATCGAAGGCGCTCTACGACCGGCCGCGCAACCCGCGGTCCTACTTCGGCGGGCACATGGATGGGATCAACCTTGAGTGGCACCTGCAGGCGGGGCGCAAGATCGGCATCCAGTGGGCGCGCTGCCACGACATGATGCAGCAGACCTGGTGGCGCCGCATCCAGCCCGATGGGCCGGACCAGTGGATCTGGATGGATGATGCGCAGCGGACCATCGACGGGCTCGGCTTCGTCACACAGGGCGAGTTCATGTGGACTCCCAAGTGGGCCACCAGCGCCCCGCCCGGCGCGCCCGGCAACCCCGAGACATACCCGCCGCGGGACTGGAACGACCTCGCGCGCTACGTCCGGGAGACCGTGACCCACTACAAGGGCAGCATCCATACGTGGGAGGTCTGGAACGAGCCGCACTTCAGCGGCTTCTTCAGCGGCACGCCGGAGGACTACGCCAAGCTCTTGCAGGTCTGCTACACCGAGGCCAAGCGCGCGGACCCCGAGTGCACGGTGCTCGGCGGCGGCGGGCCGACCGTGCGCCAGTACGACTGGGTCGCCCGCGTGCTGGAGGCCGGCGGCGGGCAGTGGATGGACGGCTTCACGATGCACTACCTGGAGCCCGACATCGCGGATGAGCGCATGCCGAAGCTGCGCAAGCTGCTGGACGACCACGGGATGACCGGGCCGATCATCAACTCCGAGGAGTGCGTCTTCAGCACCAGCTTCCTCGACCAGTGCCGCGTCGGCTGCGAGGAGCCCGAGGCGCGCTACCACTTCCGCAACGCGTGCTTCGAGTTGGTGCGCCGGTACATGGTGAACCTGTCGAACGGTGTAGAGCGCGTCTTCTACTACGACCAGGCCGACCCGTGGCGCTTCAGGACCTTCCCCAAGCCCCGCCCGCAGTTCGAGAACGGCCCGGTGGGCGGCACGATGTGGGACGAGGGGCAGGCCTTCCGCCCCCTCGCCGCCGCCCATGCCGCGCTGGCCCTCGCCATCGAGGGCAAGACATTCCGCGAGCGGATCGAGCGCGGCGACCTGCGTGCATTCGTCTTCGAGGGCGACGGCAGCGCGACCGCCGTGCAGTACGCGACCTTTCCCAGCTTCGCCCGCCGCGAGGAGCTGCGCCTGCCCCTCCCCAAGGGCGTGAAGGCGAGCGACTTCACCACCATCGACGTGGTGGGCAACGAGTCACCCGCGAGAGTCGAGGACGGGAAGCTTGTGCTGCTGCTGGCGCGGGAGCCGGTGTACCTCGTGTGCGCGGGGGCCGACGCTGCAGCGACGCTAGCCGCCTGTTACCGATGAACACCTTGAACGTCTTGACCAACTCGACTTCTCGGTAAGGGATCGACTCGGTCAAGACGTTCGTCTTGTGGATGCTTCGGGGCTGGGGTCGCCGGCCCGTCGGAGCGCAACGGCAAAGCCCAGGGACGCGATCAGCAGCGCCCCGCCCATGATCCCCCACATCAAGCGGTAGCCCAGGCTGGCGACGAGAAAGCCGCCGAGGACGGGGCCGGAGGAGTGGCCGATGTCCATGATGGTGCTGAGGACGCCGAGCGAGCTGCCGAAGTGCGCAGCGTGGGTCGCGTCGGCGGCGAGGGCGGACGTAGAGGCGGTGACGACGGACATCGCGAGGCCGAAGAGGGTCGCCGCGATCGCGAGTTGCACGATGCCCGGCGAGAGCGCGAAGGCCGCTGTCGCCAGCGCGCTGAACGTCAGCCCCGCGACGATGACCGGCACGCGGCCCACCGTGTCGGACAGGCGACCCATGATCGGCTTGGTGAGCGCAATGGTCGCGATCTGCGCGCCGAGGACCGCGCCGATGTGCGAGGTGGGGATGCCATGTTTGACCGCGTAGACTGGCAGGAACGTCTCGACCGCGCCGTAGGCCAGGTACTGCATCGCCTCCATCAGGCTTGCGCCCAGCACCGTGCGGTTGCGCAGCGCAAACCTCAGCCCCTCCCCCGCCACCCGCCACGGGCTCTTCTGCCCTGGGCCTTCATCTGTCGCCGTGGTGTCGTCTCCGTTCCTCTCACTCCTCACTCCTCTGCCCTCACTCCTCGCCTTCCTCCCCGGCAGCGCAATCCCCAGCGCCAGCGCGGTCACGCCGCTCGCCCCACAGACCAGATAGACCACGCCGTAGCTGTCCGGTCTCGCGAGAATCAGTCCGCCGGCGAGCGGCGCGAGCGAGCGCCCGATCAGCGTCGCCGAGGAGTACAGCCCCATCCGCTCGCCGCGGCGGATGGGCGCGAGGTCGGCTACGTAGGCGAGGGCCACCGGCATGAAGATGGCCGTCGCCGCGCCGTGGTACACGCGCACCGCCGCGAGCTGCCCCGGCGTGTGGACGAGGAGATAGAGGAACGGCGCCGAGGCGAACACGATGCCCGCGAGGATCAGGACCCGCTTGCGCCCCCACGCGTCCGAAAGAACCCCCGCCGGGATGCTGAGGATGATCCCCGTGTACGTCGAGGCCGCCGCCACGAACCCCAGCTCCGTCGACGTCGCCCCCAGGAAGCGCGCGAACAGCGGCAGCACCGGCGACTTGGACATCGTCGAGCTGAAGATCGCGAACAGCCCGACCCCGCACAGCAGGAGGAACGCCAGGGGCGTGGGGGACGCTACCGTGGGCGCGGTGTCGCCGTCTCTCTCACTCCTCACTCCTCTCCCCTCGCTCCTCGCATCATCCACAGCGTTCCGTACTGACGCTTGAGGGTGCGCTTGTCCTTCTCGCCGGTCCACCAATCCTCGTGGTGGAAGTTGGCGAAGTTGCCCTCGCCGCGCGCCATCTCGTCGAGGTCGCCGAGCGCGATGTTGAGGCCCATGGGCGTGTCCGGCATGTCCGCGCTGTAGGACTTGCCGGGTGCGATCTCCAGGCACGGGTTGAACTTCGCCGCCCACTCGATCACGTAGCCGTGGCCGCCCGGCTTGACCTTCGCCACGGCCTCCTGCGCGCCAGTGAGTATCCACCGCTGGTAGTTGTCCCACGCGGACTGCTTCACGCGCGGCTCGCCCTCGAGCAGCCCGCCGACGCCGATGCCGCCCAGGCGGGACTTGGTCAGGTTGCAGACCATCTGCCACGATGACCCGTCGCCGTCCGCGCCGTCGTCCTCGCCCCACTGGTTGCTCGCGTTGATGAGCAGCTCCATCTCGTCACCCAGCCAGGGGAAGCCCTCCTGCGTCAGCTCGTGGGCCTTCGGGAACTGCGCCGGCAGCCAGCGGGGGATGTCGATGGCGTAGAGCACGTCGTCGGTGATCTCGAAGGCGAAGTAGATGCGTTCAGCATCGTGCTTCACGTAGCCGATCAGCGAGAGGTCCCTATCGTCGGTGGTCGGCGTGAACTGCGGCGTCCATTCGCGCACACCCGTGAAGCGCGTCGCGTCGTCGTACTCGCCCGGCGAGATCACGCCATCCAGCGTGGGCGTGCTGCCCTTATACGAGCGCATCTCGCGCGGCCACTCGCCTGCGAAGGCGTGGAAGGCGAACAGGATGAACAGGATGAGACAGGATGACGGCACTGAGGGGCGCATGGCTGCAACCTCCGCGTGGGCCGATTGGTCGGTAGCCCTCACGTTCGCCGACGAAGACGGCCTCGCCTGCATCCGGGGGGCCGTGCTGGGGTTGGGTGGTTCCGGGAAGCCTCACGCCCTACCCCCTCTCCTGAATGGAGAGGGGGACGGCGCGAGGCGCTGTCGTTGGTGTTTCCCCCTCTCCATTCAGGAGAGGGGGTAGGGGGTGAGGCATGAGCACGGACCCCCATGCAGGGGACCCGCGTTCGTGTAGAGAATAGACTCGCTGAGTTCTGCACAAACACGCCAACAGTGGGGCGGGCATTCTTGCCCGCCAGGAGGCTGTGGCGGGCAAGAATGCCCGCCCCACTGTCCTCGTAACCACCAAGGGGGGATCAACATGGTACGCGTCGGAATCCTGGGGATGGGCTTCATCGGTCAGCAGCACTTCGGGACTTGGAAGGACGTTGAGGGCGCACAGGTCGTCGCGGTTGCCGACAAGGAGATCGACCGGGTCGCCGAGTCGGCCGCGGCGATCGGCGGCAACATCGGCGATGCCGCGGCCATCGACCTGTCGGGCCTGCGGCGACATGCTTCACTGGAGGCCATGCTGGAGGCGGGCGGACTCGATCTGGTGGACATCTGCCTGCCCACCTTCCTGCATCCGCCCTTGGTCGACAAGGCCCTATCGGCCGGCGTACACGTCGTCTGCGAGAAGCCGATGGCGTTGGACGTAGAGCAGTGCGATGAGATGCTGGCGGCCGCCGAGGAGAGCGGGAAGATGCTCTTCCTGGCGCACTGCATCCGCTTCTGGCCCGAGTACGAGGTCCTGGCGGGGATGATCAACGGCGGGGAGCTGGGGCGGCTGGTCAGCCTCAAGCTCACGCGCGTGTCGCCCTCGCCCTTCTGGAGCCAGGGCGGGTGGCTGAACGATCCGGAGAAGAGCGGGGGCGCGCTCCTCGACCTGCACATCCACGATGCGGACTTCATCATGTCCGTGCTCGGCATGCCGCCCGCGGTGCTCTCGCGCTGCGGGAACATCAAGGCCGGCGGGCCGAAGGTGGACCATGTCATTACGCACTACCTGTACGATGACATGGTCGTCGTCGCCGAAGGCGGCTGGGCCATGCCGCCCAACTACCCCTTCGAGATGGCCTTCGAGGCCCTCGGCGAGAAGGGCTGCCTGAGCTTCTCCACCTCCCACGACCCGATGCTCACCTTCTACCCGATGGGCGGCGGCTCCACGGTGCCCGAGCGCCGCGCGGCGACGGGCTACCTGCAGGAGCTGGAGTACTTCGCGGGCTGTGTGCGCGACAACCGTCAGCCCCAGCGCGTGACCGCCTTCGACGGTCGCGAGGCCGTACGCCTCATCATGGCCGAGAAGAACTCGATCCACAGCGGAGGGATCGTGGACTTGTAGGGGGCGGCAGATGGGCCTGCTCGGCCTAATGCTGGCTGCTGCGGCAGCTCTGGCTGAACCGATTCACGTCTACACCTTCGACGACGAGGGTGCCGCCGAGGGCTGGAACCACAAGAGCAATACTGTCATCGACGTCCGCCCGCCAGGCCCCCACGACGGCGCGGGCGCGATGCGCTTCACGATCGACCCCGCCGAGTTCGCGTTCGGTTGGATCCACCGTGCGCTGCCCGAGGTCGAGCTGTCCGCAACCGAGGGCATTCACGGGTTCTACCGCGCAAACGCCGGCGCGCAGGGCAAGCTGCGGCTCTACCTCTGCCTGAGCACCCCCAACGAGGACCTGAGCTACTTCGGCGGCGATGTCGGTGAGCTGGCCGACAGCGGCGGCGAGTGGCTCGAGTTCTACGTGCCCCTCGCCGGGCTCTCCTGGGAGCGCGGCCCGATCCGCAGCCTCCGCGCGCGACCGCTCGTGCCGACCGACCTCCTCCAGTTCCTCTCCGGCGTCGAGGGCAAGCAGCCCGTCTCCATCGACCTCGACACAGTGGCCTTCCTGCCCGCTGAGGACGCTGCCGGAATCGCCAAGCGCGTGCGGCAGGCCGAACGCGCGCGCATGCTGTTGCCCGAGGCGGAACGCCAAGGCGAGCATCCGAGGCTGCTGCTAACCGAGGACCGCTTGCCCTACTTCCGTGCGAAGGCCCAGGCGGGCGACGAGCGGCAGGTCGCCTACGAGCGCCTCCTCGCCCTGGCCGAAGACCTGCTGCAGTCCTACAACGCGGACGATCCCCTCGCGCCGATCTACCAGTTCGTCGAGACGAGCAAGGAGGAGGGCGTCCCCTGGCGCGGGGGCTTCGAAGGAGCCATCGTCGGGTGCTCGTACCCCATCGAGGTCCTCGGAGCAGCCTACCGCCTGACGGGCGACGAACGGTTCGGCAAGCACGGAGCGCGGGCGCTGGTCAACGCGGCCTCGCGGCTGACGACCGACGAGACGTTCCTGAGCCGCGGCTTCTACTACTCCCGCACCTTCTACGTCCGCGCGCTCGCGTTTGGCTATGGCTGGCTGTGGGATCAGTTGGCGCCCGCCGAGCGCACGCAGGTGCAGACGACACTCCTGGGCTTCGTGCTCGACATCCACCAACGCAGTCAGACGGACGGCTGGGGCCGGCGTCCGCTGCATCGCGTGTGGAACTGGGACCCGGGCCTGATGGGAGCGTGCGGGTTAGGGATGCTGGCCCTTGAGGGCGAGACACGCGTGGCCGAGAAGGCGATCGTCTTCGACTGCCGCCGCCACCTGCGGGACTACTTGACGCTCGGGATCGATGCGGACGGCTGCGGACACGAGGGGCCGAACTACCTGGGCTACGGGATTGGGGCGGGCGTCGAGTTCGCGGAGGTCCTGCGCCGGCAGGGCCGCGGTGATCTCTTCACCGACACGAACTACCACCTCATCGCCCCGTGGCTCATCGCCGAGACGCTCCCGGACGGTCGCCGCTGGAACAACCTCTCGGACTGCGGCCACGACCAGCGCCCGTATCCCGTGTACCTCTACGCCTGCGGCCGGTACGCGGAACTGGCGAAGGATGACGCGCGGCGCGAGGGCGAGCGTCTCAGCATGTCCCCGCTGACCCGTCCGCTGGACTACCTCGCGCGGTTCTCGGAGAGGCCGGGCGACCGCGTGCTGAGCTACGGCGCCCTCGCGGAGTTGATGGGCTGGGAGTGGCGCACCGGGCCGGGTCGCCTGGATCCCGCCGGATACGACGCGCGCACTGCGCTGGCCCACGTGCTGCTCTACGAGCCGGTCCCGGCCAGTGATGGCCCGGCGCAGTACCTCCCGCTTGCGATGCACTTCCGCGGCCGAGGGCTTGTGGTGTCGCGGACGGGGTTTGGGCCCGATGACGTGCATCTGGCAATCGAGGCCGGGCCGCACGCGGCGGGCCACGACCAGAGCGACAAGGGCACATTCACGCTCCGGGCCTACGGTGGCGACCTCGCGATCGACAGCGGCTACGGCAACGACGGCGACCCGCTGAAGAGCGGCAGCAGCCTCGCGCACAACATGGTCCTCATCGACGGCGAGGGCCAGCCAATGACCTACCACAACCAGAGCAGCGGTCGCATCACCGGCTTCTGCGGGGGCAGGCTGGCCGACTGGGTGCGCCTCGACGCGCGCGAAGCGTGGGGCGTCCGCTACGATGCCGACTGGCAACCGCGCGCAACCTCGCCTGTGAAGCGTGCGCAGCGCACGTTTATCTTCGTGAGGCCGGCGGAGGGCGTGCCGCCTTACCTCGTGGTCTACGACGACATCGCAAAGAACGAGGCCGAGCACCAATACACCTGGCAGTGGCACATCCCCGCGACGATGCGCTTCGAGACCGGCGGGAAGGTGTGGACCGCCTCGCCGAAGCCGTGGGACCTGCCGGTGCTGACGTCAACGCCCGACAAGCCCTGCGGCTCGGCGACGTTCCGCTTCACTGTGCCCCAGGCCGGCCGGTACATCCTCTACGGCCTCGTGCGGGCGGGCGGACCGGAGATCGGCAAGTCCGACAGCTTCTTCGTCTCCCTTGACGGTGGCGAGCGCCTGACGTGGGACTTGCCCGTGGGCGCGAACCTTGGCTGGGCGCCCGTTCAGGAGCGAGGCGAGACTGGGCCTCGCGTTCTCGACTTGGCCGGCGGCGAGCACACGGTCCTGCTGGCCTTCCGCGAAGCGCAGGCGGAGTTTGCGGGCTGGCTGCTGCTCCCTGAGGGTGCCGATCCGCCTGTCGAGCCATCTCTCCCGAACGGGGCTATCACCTTGGACGCCGCGGTCATGGGCGACCTGCCCTTCATCCGCCGCGAGGCCGGCGCGATCACGGGACCGACCGCCTGCCTGGACGTGTTCCCGCTCAACCCCGAGGCCGGCACGGTCGCCACGGACTGGTTCCAGACCTCGCGTGAGGGCGCTCACCCGCGCCTGTCCTACACCGCGCAGGCGGTCGATCCGCACTTCCTCATGCTCCTGCTGCCGCGCCGAGAGGGAGTCGCCCGCCCCGAGGTCGAAGTAGTGAGGGACGAACATGGCGTCGGCGTCGAGGTTCGCTGGCCAACCGCGACCGACCGCATCCTCATCTCTGACGGGACGGCGCGGCTGGGGCCTGTTGAGTTCAGCGGTTCAGCGGCCTTCGTCAGAGAGCGCGGCGGCAAGGTCGAGGCCTGGGGCGCGTTCGACGCACGACGCCTCGCCTACCAAGGCGCGCCTCTCGTCGAAGCAGCCGAACCTACAACCAAGCTCTCGGAGTGATGCGTCTTCGTGGCGCGTCGCCGCTGGTGTTGCTGGGAGCGCCGGCACCCTTGCCGGCAGTGGTGGCGAGCTGTTGCCTTGCCTGGCTGACAGCGGTGATGCCGAGCGACACAGCGCCAGCAGCCACCTCTGCCGGCAAGGGTGCCGGCGCTCCCAGCAACGACGTTCCCAGCGTCCGAGGGTGGCGCACCTGGCCGCACTGAACTCTGGACTCCGGACTGCCGTTCCCATGCACATCGCTCTGATCGTGAATCCGGCGGCGGGTCGGCGCCGAGGTCTCCGGGCGGCGGACGCGGCGGAACGCGTGCTTGCCGCCGGCGGTTGGCGCGTGACGCGCAAACTGACCGGCGCGCATGGCGAGGCCATCGACCTCGCCCGGGCGGCAGCGGCTGAGGGCTTCGAGGGAGTGTTCGCCTGCGGCGGGGATGGGACGCTGTCGCAGGTCGTACAGGGGCTGATCGGCACGGAGGCCGTCGGGGGCGTGATCCCGACGGGCACAGGGAACGACTTCGCGCGCACTGTCGGCCTCAGCCAGAAGCCTGCCGCAGCAGCCAGGCAGGCCCTCGGCGGCCACGCGGCCGAGATCGACCTGCTCGAGGTCAACGAGGGCGAGGCGTGGGCGCTGAACGTGATGGGCGTGGGCTTCGACGCGCAGGTGGCCGAACGGATCAACCGGCGCCGACGGCTGACTGGCGGTGTGACTGCCTACCTCACCGCGGTGGCTCAGGAGTTGGTGCGCTGCCGCCCGACCGAGGTGCGCCTGAGCGTCGGCAAGGCGACTTGGGAGGGGCGGGCGTTGCTCGTTGCGATCGCCAACGCCACCTGCTATGGCGCCGGGATGCGGATCGCCCCTGAGGCGGACATCATGGACGGGCTGCTCGACGTCGTCCTGGTGGAGCACCTCGGGCGGCTGGCCTTC
>Ga0194111_10001021_pt1 | contig 34349 bp, 34 predicted proteins | sample TA2KigC300mmetaG_FD_146194 | JGI IMG/M metagenome (GOLD analysis project Ga0194111, IMG submission 146194) | Freshwater microbial communities from Lake Tanganyika, Tanzania - TA2015033 Kigoma Deep Cast 300m | ecosystem: Environmental > Aquatic > Freshwater > Lake | place: Tanzania: Lake... | reverse complement strand
TTAGTCTTATAGTCGTTAGTCTTTTAGTCATGTAGTCAAGAACTGATTTGACCATGAGACTATGCGACTATTCAACTATGAGACTATACGACTATCTTCTATATTCCACATCTCCTGCCACAACTCTTTTACGTTCTCCGCGCCTCGTTTCTATGATCAAGGCCCCATCTGAGTCCACATCAATCGCTCTGCCTGCGATCGTTTCACCGAAGGATGTCATCTTGACCTGTCGCCCTTTGATTTGAGCCCGTTCCCGCCACGAGTTTAAAATAACTGTTCCCCCTTCTTTCAGAAAAACAGTATACCACTTTTCCAATTCCTTCAGAAGTAAGGCAAGGAAATCCTTCCTCGAAACCGCCTGCCCCATCTCTCTTTTCATCGAAGTCGCAATCGAACGAATCTCTTTTGGAAACATCTTTTCGTCAACATTGAGGTTCACACCAATACCAAGGATGATAAAGTGGATCCGATCTGTTTCTGATTTGATCTCATTGAGCAAACCCGCGATCTTCCGTCCACTCAGAAGAATATCATTTGGCCACTTGATCGATGACTGAAGACCGGAGGTTTTTTCAATGGCTTCTGCAGTGGCTACAGCGGCCATCAGCGTAATGAACGGAGCTTGATGAGGGGAAATCTTAGGCCGAAGAATCACCGAGAGGTAGAGATTTAAATAAGGAGGCGAAAACCAATTCCTCCCGAGCCTTCCCTTTCCCTTTGCCTGAGATTCTGCAATGACGATCTCCCCTTCCTCTGCACCCCGACTGGCAAGTTCATAAGCCTTGGAGTTTGTTGAATCAAGCGCATGGAAATAATGAATCGTTTTGCCCAGCCATTTGACCCTTAAAAGGGGCTTTAATTCTGAGGGAGCGAGAATGTCGGGGGATTGAATCAACCGGTAACCCGAGCGGGTCGATGCCTCGATCTTATAGCCAAGGGACCTCAGATGCCTGATTCTTTTCCAGACCGCTGTCCGGCTGACATTCAACCGGCGACTCAACTCTTCACCTGATATAAAAGTGGAAGGATGTTTTTTTAGAAGTCGGAGGATCTCTTCATCCATCATAGGTATTAACTGGTAAAAAGGTCTTTCGGTTAAGGCAACGAGGCCCGTTTTGTTTATAAAAGGCTATGTCTATCGTTGTCGAAGCCCGTATCGATGCTCGTTTATCGAAACTGGATACTCGGTTTTTTATCGAACTTCGAGCTTCGTGTTTCGTACTTCGATACGAGCATCTTCACCGTAAGACTTTTTTTATAAACGTTACCGTTTACCGATACGGGCATCCTTACCGTTGCCGTTAGACGAAAACTTTATTTACTAACCAATCATCCGATCATACCGTGAGAACTGCATTGAAAAGGTTCCCCGGCCCTGCGTGAGGGATCTTAAGTCCGTGGAGTACCCGAACATCCGGGTCAACGAAGAAATGGCTTTGATCATGGCGATCTTTCCCTTTGGGATGATCGCTTCGACTGAGCTTCGTCTTGCCTTTAAATCTCCGACCACCTCTCCCATGAACTCCTCCGGAACGATGATGTTCACCTCCATCATCGGCTCCATCAAAACCGGTTGTGCTTTCCGGCAGGCTTCTCTTAAGGCATTCGATGAAGCAATCTTGAGGGCGAGAGGAGAGGGATGATTCGGGTCTGCATTGGCCTTTAAAAGAGTAATACGAATATCAGTTAGAGGATATCCCATGATCACCCCGACCGTGGAACCCTCTCTGGCTCCTTCTTCGATGGAAAGAAGCCATTCAGCTGGCAGTTCTCCTCCAGAGATCTCCGAATGGAATTCGATCCCCTTTCCCCTGCCATTCGGCGACACACGCAAAAAAACCTCCCCGAAAAGCTTGGCTTCTTCCATCTCCTTGTCAAACTTGAAAGATGCCTCCGCCTCCTTATCGATCGTCTCCCGGTAGACGACCTGTGGCCTTCCCACATTGACTTCGAGATGGTACTCGGTCTGGAGACGATTGACCAGAACATCCAGATGCAATTCCCCCATCCCGGAGATGATCATCTGGCCTGTATCCTCATCTGACTTGACCTGAAAGGTGGGGTCTTCATCACTCAATTTTTCAAGAGATTGAATCAGTTTTTCCTGATCACGGCCTGTCTTCGGCTCCACAGCCACCGACATCACCGGTTTATAAAAATCGATCGGCTCCAAAAGTATGGGATGAGCACGCTCGCAAAGCGTATCTCCTGTGGTCGTCTCCTTCAAACCCATCACCGCCACAATTTCACCTGTCTTAGCCTCTTCAGCCCGTGTACGCTGATTGGCATGCATCTGAAAAATTCTTGATATCTTCTCACCCTTCTTTAATCTCGGATTATAGACCTCTCCTCCCACTTTGAGCGTGCCCGAGTAAATCCGGATATAGACCAGCTTTCTCCCCTCATCCATCTGGACCTTGAACGCCAGGGCGCTGAAGGGCGCTTCATCCTTCTGCATCCTCTTTTCAGCCTCTCCAGAAATCGGATGGGTTCCCACAGCAGGAGGGATATCAATGGGAGATGGAAGATAGTCCACAATGGCATCGATCAGGGGCTGGATGCCCTGATTCCTCAACGCCGCCCCGCACAGAACCGGGACAGCCTTCATCGAAATAGTCGCCTTTCTGAGAACCTCTTTCATCTCCTTTTCGGAGATCTCTTCGCCGTTGAGATATTTATCTGTCAAACGATCATCCAGTTCAGCAAGGGACTCGATCAATTTCGATCGGTAGGTAGCAACCTCCGCTTCCATATTGCCGGGGATGGTGATCTCCCTAAACTCAGTGCCCAGGCTATGCTCATCCCAGACAATCCCTTTTAATCGAATGAGGTCCACCACCCCGATAAACCGGTCTTCAATGCCTATAGGAATCTGGGTGATCAGTGGATGGGCCCCTAACCGGTCGACCATCATTTTGACGGTTTCGAAAAAATTGGCCCCGAGCCGATCCATCTTGTTGACGAATGCCAATCTGGGGACATGATATTTATCAGCCTGATGCCAGACCGTCTCTGACTGGGGCTCCACTCCCTCAACAGCGCTGAAGATGGCAATCACTCCGTCGAGCACCCGGAGGGAACGTTCCACCTCCATGGTGAAGTCCACATGGCCGGGGGTATCGATGATGTGGATGGTATTTCCTTTCCATTCCGCGGTTGTCACGGCAGAGGTAATGGTAATTCCCCTCTCCTGCTCCTGGACCATCCAGTCCATCACGGTCGTCCCCTCATCCACCTCGCCCATCCGGTGAATCTTCCTCGTATAAAAGAGGACCCTTTCGGTGACCGTTGTCTTCCCGGCATCGATGTGGGCCATAAACCCTATATTTCTAGTCCGAGCGAGCCTTTTCTCTCCTGCCATCTTCTAAATCCGCTTTTCGAATGAGATATATCTTGGCAATATTAAAGGGATTTTTTATAAAAGTCAAAGGGATTTCTGAAAAAACATGGAAGAGAGCGAGAAGTAGTTTTCCAGAGCTCTCAAATTTTCTCTTGACAATTCAACTGGATATGTCTTAAAGTTAAACCAAGAAAAGGAAAGCCTATGGGAACCACCTCTAATTTTTACTTTTTTTATTTTTATTTTGACAAGGGTCACCCATAAGGGCTTTCCCATAACGGGATAGCGAGCCATGGGTGACCAATGAGGCCCCATGGCTTTTTTATTATTAAGCCATAGGGGGAACCTTATGGCTTTTTTGTTATTCACGAATTACTCGAATGATGACGAATTTCACGAACAACTCATTTGTGTCACTCGCTTATATTCGTGTTATTCACTTTTTGTATTAGCGCTGCCTTTTTTTAACCCCTCCACACCTCCCCTTAATATAAGGGGAGGCTGGGTGGGGTTATTATACAAGGGGACCGTTATATAAGGAGATGTTGACCACTGGTCATTAATAAAGAGAGAGGAGAAAAAAGGATGGCCATTTCAGAGAGGGTAAAAAATGCATTAGAAGGCGCCTCATGGGTGAGGCGAATGTTTGAACAGGGGGAGGAATTAAAGAAGCTTTATGGTGAGGAAAATGTCTACGACTTCTCCCTCGGAAACCCCAATCTTGAACCTCCTGCTTCATTGAAGAAGGCACTCAAAGCCCTTGCTGACGAACCCATTGCAGGAATGCATCGCTATATGCCCAACAATGGTTATGTGGAGACACGGAAGGTTATTGCCCAATATCTCGCAGAAGAATCCGGACTTCCTTTTGAAGAGAAACATGTGGTGATGACTGTCGGTGCAGCGGGCGGCCTTAATGTCATCTTTAAAGCCCTCCTTGACGATGGTGATGAGGTCATTGTTCCGTCCCCCTATTTCATGGAATTTAAATCCTATATCGAAAATAGCCGCGGCCAGATCAGGTTGGTCGAAACCAATAAGGACTTCTCTCTTAATCTGAAAGAGATTGAGAAGGGCTTTGGAGAAAAGACCAAGGTTGTCCTGATCAATTCTCCCAATAACCCGACGGGTGTGGTCTACAAAAGGGAAGCTCTGGAGGAATTGGGAACACTGTTAAAAAAGAAGAGTCAGGAGTTCAAAAAGACGATTTATCTCATTACCGATGAAGCCTATCGCAGGATTGTCTTTGATCAGGTCAAGCTCCCGATTGCCTTCCAGTATTATCCTCACACCATACGGGTCACCTCTCATTCCAAGGATCTCTCCCTTCCTGGAGAGAGGATCGGTTATATTGCCATTAATCCTTCCTGTGAAGAGATAGATGAATTGATCGCTGCCATTGTCTTTGCAAACCGGACCCTCGGATTTGTCAATGCTCCAGCGCTGATGCAGAGGCTGGTTGCCCCCCTCCAGAGAAATTCGGTCAACATCAGGGAATACGAAGAAAAAAGGGATCTCTTCTACAATTCCCTTTCCTCATACGGTTACAATATCGTCAAACCTGAGGGCGCCTTCTATCTCTTTCCGAAAGCACCCATCGAAGACGATGTCGCCTTCGTGAAAGAGCTTCAGTCAAAAAGAATCCTGACCGTTCCCGGAAGGGGCTTTGGCAAAAATGGTTATTTCCGGATTGCCTATGCCGTTGATATGAAAACCATCGAAAAATCTCTGCCCGGCTTTAAAGAGGTGGCAGAAAAATTCGCGATGGGGAAGAGATAAAATCCGTTCCGGCGAGACGAGATTCTATTCCTTTTTAAAAACAATTTTGAAGCTCAGCAGGCCGACAAAAGAAATTCCGCTAATCACGAGAAAAAGCGTGGGAAGGTTTGAAACAGCAAGGATGGAAGTAGCGATAACCGGACCCATAGCATTTCCTGTAAAACGCGCTGAATTTAGAAAGCCAATGGTGCTTCCTCTCAAATCGCTCACGAAAAGAGAAATGGAGAGCGGAAGGACAACGGCTACCAACCCTGTTTGTATCATCCGGATGATCGTGAAATCAACTATCCCCTGGCTGAAGGCGAGTAATGCTTGAAAGAGAACGCCCAGGGACAGGAGAAAAATAATCATCCGGTAAACCCCGTACTTCCTGGACACCCAGCTCCATAAATAGGTCCCGATCATCGCTGTCGTCGTGTAAATCATGACCACAATCCCGGCAAATTTCAAAGCGACCGGCCGTGCCATCTGAAACTTTTCAAATACGTTCGGAAGGATGCTGGGCAGAAACATCAATTGAAGTTGGGAGATGAAACAGAGAAACCACCCGATCAGGAGGCGCTTGTCCACATAAAAGCGGAAAGACGATTTTTCTTTTTTAGGAAGAATTGGGACGTCGGCGACATAGAAGATACAGAAGATCAACGACGCAAACATGACAAGGGACGCACTGATGAAGGCCCCTTTGAAACCGAACAGGGCAGCAGCAAAGGAGCCTAATGGTGGTCCAACCAGTTGACCTAAGGTCATGGAGGATTGATAAATTCCCAGATAGGAAGTGACCTTTTCTCTGGGTGAGGAAGAGGAGATAATAATTAATCCGATGGTGGATGTCCCCCCTATCAACCCTTGTAAAATTCTGAGTAGAAGCAGGAGATGAAGGTCAGTCGTAAACCCCATCAGAAAAAAGAGAAGGCCATGGAGAAGGATCCCCTTGAGATAGAGTGATTTAGGGCGAAAATGGTGGGTAAGCGTTCCCCAGAAGGTGGACGTGAGGGCCGTCACAATACTGGTTGACCCAAGTATGGCTCCAATCCATAGAAGCGTCTGCCCAGAAGAATAAGGACTTATGTTGAGTATGAAGAAGGGGAGAAAGATGTTGACAAAATTGAAGGAAAAAGCAACTCCAAATTGAGAAAAACAGAGAAAGATCAATTGCCGTCGATCCGCTTCCATGAATATGCTTTCAATCCCGAAAGAGCGAAGTCATTGGCAATATGTGTAACACTTAATTTAGTTGATGTGAAGCTCTCTGTGCTTCCGCACGGAGCATCTTCATGGCTTCGGCGAAACCCGCCGAAGCATACCCTACTACGCTCCTCCAGAGCTTCGAAAGGCACCCTTTTCGCATTCATCCCCGTCCTTCAGGACGGGGCATTCTGTGTAGGCGGGTAAATTTTAAATGAGATAGCACTCAAGACGGTGTTCTGATAACTGTTCCCGTGCCTAGGGCCGGCTCAACTTTCCTCAAAGCCTTCTGGTTTTCCTACGATCGAGGGCTTCAACAAGGATAGGCAATAGAATCGAACCTCCGGGAAGAGAGAACACGGCAACGGCAGGAATAATCTTGGCTATACTTTTCAGATGCCTCTTAATCTCTTTCTTCTCTTCCCTTGTCCATTTTTCATCCGTATTCCGGATCTTCATGAGAAGTTGCATCAGTCCCTTGATGGTAACGACTTCCATCAGGATGGCTTCTTTGTGAATCAGAATCAGTCTTCTCAAATATCTTTTGATCATCTTTCTCCAATCTGTAATGTGAGGCTAACGCTATTTTCTTAGTGTTCGCCTTTTCTGTCCCATTCTGCTAACATCAAAAACCTGCCGAGGTTTTTTTGATGGGTATTTTGAATTTTCTAATATCCCATCAATAGCTTGGGCAAAACGAGCGAAAACCAGGGAACATAGGTCACGACGAGCAAGAATCCGATCATGGCCAGGATATAGGGGAGAATTGGTTTGATGATCGAGCTCATTGGTATTTTGGCAATCCCTGAGGCAATGAACAACGAAATTCCATAAGGTGGTGTCGTAAATCCAATGCCAAGATTCATCACCACAAACGTGCCAAAGTGAACCGGATCTAGCCCAAGTTTCACAGCTACTGGAAAGAGAATGGGAATCAGAACGATGACTGAAAGGGAAGCATCAAAAAACATTCCCATGATCAAGAGAAGAACGTTGACGGCAAAGAGGAAGACAATTTTTCCCCCTGGTAGGTGGGTCATGAATTCAGCCATTTTCATCGGGATCATCTCCTTCGCGATGACCCAACCAAAACCATAGGAAATCCCAACGACTAACATGACGATTCCAGAAACAGTTGCGGCATCCCATAGAATCTTAGGAAGTTGAGTGATTTTGATCTCTCGGTAGAAAACCACTGATAAGAAAAAGCCATAAATCACAGCTACAGCAGCCGCCTCTGTGGCTGTAAAAATTCCTAAAATAATCCCCCCAAGAATGATCACTCCCATAAACAGAGAGAGGAACGATCTCTTCCCAGCCCGTAAGAGTTGCTGGAAGTTGGCTCGCTCTTCCCGGGGATAATTTCTCTTCCGTGCAATGATGTAGGTCAGGATCATCAGAATGATTCCCATGCTAATGCCGGGGACAAAACCAGCCAAGAACAGAGCTCCTATCGAGGTGTTCGTCAGACTTCCAAAAACAACCATGGTCAGACAAGGAGGAATCAACACTCCCATTCCTCCAGCCGCAGTGACCAGAGCAGCAGAAAAATTCGGAGGATACCCTCTCTTCTTCATGGCGGGGATCATGATGCTGCCGATAGCGGCAGTATCCGCTGCCGAGGACCCTGAGATATCGGAAAAAAAGATGGTTGCCACCATGACCACCATCCCCATACCTCCCCGGATATGTCCGACCAGCGCATTGGAGAGTTCAACAATGCGTTTCGAGATCCCGCCTGTCTCCATCAGCATACCAGCAAGGACAAAAAGAGGAACGGCAAGGTAAGGGAAATTGTCTAAACCTGAAAATACTTTCTGAGGTAAAACTTCAAGGGGGATGCCTCCCACCAGAAGAGCGAAGGCCGTCCCCACTCCAATAGCAAAAACGATCGGGGCGCCCAGAAGGAGAAGAATGAAAAAGATTGCAAAGAGTGTAAACGCCATCAATTTTTTTTCTCCTGATCTGTTTTCACGAATAACCCGACCGTTTGAATCGCTAAATGGATAAACATGATGGCCGCTGAGATTGGGAGGACGGCGTAGACAAAGGATACTGAATATCCCAGTGCTGCCGTCAGTTGGGATTTCATGGTGATGGTTAGCCTTGCGCCAAAAATGAAGAGAACCGCCAGGAAAAACAGAATGGCAAGATTGTAGGATCCTGCAATGATTTTCTGCATTTTAGGAGGGAAAAGATTGATGATGAGATCAAGACGAGGATGCTCATTTCTCTTTAAACCGATGCTTGCACCCAGAAGAGCCATCCAGACAAAGGCAAAGCTGCCAAGTTCCTCAGACCAGTCCAGAGGTGCATTTAAAACATATCGAAATAAGACCTGTAAAAAGACTAGGATGGTCATGGCCGCTAACAAGAATGCGGCCAGATATTTGATCACCCCATTAAGCCTATTGCTGATTTGCCCCAAAGGACTCGTTTCCATCCTCTACCTAATGCAATAACAAAAAAGTCCAAGACCCTTGTCTGGATTAAAATGTGATGAAACAACAGAGTGAAGGGAGAGCTTCTCAAAGCCCTTTCCCTTCACTCCAATGGAGACCGTCCAGTCACACACTGGGGCTTCCCGGAAATGAAATCTCATTATTATTGTGCCCTTTGACCCCGCTTACGAGGCGGGGCTTGCTGCACATTCACCAGTCAGCGATGTCTATTTGACGGCCTTTATCTTCTCGATGATGTCCATCCCCAACTTTTGAGAATACATATCGCTTACTGCCTTCGATGCTTTGGCGAAGGCGTCAAAATCGGCTGTGTTAAACTGTACTTTGTTTTCCGTCACCAATTTCCCAATGATTTTGTAATCTGTGTCCTTGGTGATCTGAATCGCTTCAGGAATAAGAGCCTTCGAAACATCGACAATCTCCTTTTGTAAATCCTTCGACAAGGAGTTAAATCTCTTCTTGGACATTGTCAACACGGCGGAAGTGTAGAGATGATTAGTCACGGAGAAGTAAGGGGCAACTTCATAATGCTTCATGGTTTCATAAGAGGGAGGGTTGTTGTCAACCGAATCGATCACGCCCTGTTGCAGAGCGGTGTAGACCTCGCCCCAGCTCATAGGAACAGGCTTGGCGCCCCAGGCATTAAACAAATCGATGTGGAGAGGATTTTGAATCACCCGATGCTTTAGACCAGCAATATCTGCAGGTTTGAAAATAGGCCGTTTACGGTTATAGACACTTCGGAACCCCAGGTTGTAACAGGCAAGAACCATGATGCCATGGTTCTCCAATTTTTGATTGATGGATATTCCAACCGGACCATTAAGCACCTTGGTGGCATGGTCAACGTCTCGATAAAGATAAGGAATATCAACATACGTCATCTGCGGTTCCCACAGGGCGAGGAGAGAGGTCATGGTGATGGCCATATCAACACTTCCGATTTTTTCTCCTTCAAGGAGGTCCTTTTCCTGCCCAAGCTGCCCTGCAGGATAGACCTTGACGGTTACTTTATCTCCAGATTTCTTCTCAAGCATGTCTTTGAGTTTCAATGCCAATGTATGATAGTAAAAGGTGGTGGGCGCCATATGATCCAAAGATAATTCAATCTTTTGGGCATACGCGGTACCAGTCGGAACAGCAACCATTGTCCCGGCAAAAAATGTTAAAAGGATAATACTCAATAAGATACTTTTCTCAGTTCTCATATTTTTCCTCCTTCAATAGTAAATTTCTATTTCTGACGACTGAGTCGAGTCAACGGCTCTATCTCACCCCCTTTGTTGAATGTCCATCTCGCTCAGGCATTGATGAACAGACTTTGAATACTCTTTCTCATATCAGTCCACGAACTCTGTCCTCTTGAAGCTGCAACTTCCCGAGCTTGGATCAAATCACGGTGTGATTGAAAAAATTCAAAAACTTCACCAAAATTCGGCTCGCCTCTGAAGGCCGCCTGAATAAAATCAGTGATTAACCCTTGATATTCAAATTCGGCGGCGTGTTCTTCCTCGGGACCGGGAGAAGGGAGGGATGAATCGGGATACTGACCCTTTTCAGCCTGAACTTGAAGGTCAAGCCTAAAAGGTCCATCTCCTCGCAGATCCGCTCCAGCCACAATCTGAGGTCCACTCGAAAGATTTCCTGAAAGTGAAACCTCCAGGGGAAAATCAGATGAAGTGTCCAGGGTGGCAGCATGGGCCCTCAGATGACTGAGAGGTTTTCCCTGAGCATCAACAAGCCAACGTACCAGGTCGAGGGCATGGATGCCCAAAGTAAAAAAAGCTCCTCCGCTCTCAGACTGGTGACGGGTCCATTCTTTTCCGGCTGCTAGTTTCTCGATACCAAGTCGGTAAATGCAACGCACGCGACGTGCCCCGTGGAGCCTCATCCGAAGCGTCTGCAAGGATGGATTCCATCGAAGACGAAAGCCTACTTTCAAAGGTACTGGGGATAAACGGTATGTTTCTTCTAATTGAATTAGCTCGGTAGCTGTAAGGCAAAGGGGTTTTTCCACTAAAACCGCCTTGCCACCACGCATGGCTTCCAGGCATATCGGAGCGTGTAAGTAATTCGGGACAGCGATCGTTATTGCATCAACATCTGGTAAAAGCGCGCTTAGCGAAGGGTAAATCCGGAGGCCTCGGTTGATGTCAGGGCGTCTTGTCACGATTCCCACCATTTCGACTCCAGCCCTCTGAAGATGCCGAACGTGAATCTGTCCAGCCTCTCCAAATCCCACAACACCTACCCTCAAGCCTTGCGGTTTCACTTCACAAGCTCCTATTGCAGCAAGATACGATCAAGCGGTTTTAGGATGCCCTGTTTTATACTGTTGCTTCTTATCTGTTATTAGTTTCCCCTCCTGAAAGAGGACTTTCACCCGACATCCAAAGTTGCCAGCTTCAGCCGGTAGTAAGTTTATTCAGGTTGTACTTCATAATAGCCCCGTGCTTGGCATCTTTGATCCGTTCCACTGTATAAACATCTCCTGTTGGTCCCTGCGCCTGATCCAGGATGCGCCGGATGGCCACCAAATCTTTTTGATCCAATTCAAAGTCAAACAGGCGCAAAGTATCCAGAAGGTGTCTCGGATGGCGCACCCCAATGATAGCCGCGCCCACACCCTTTTGCTGAAGCACAAACCGTGTGGCAACCATAGCGATGCTGACATGGTGCTTTTTAGCAATCTCTTGTAAAATCGCTAACAGATCTTGGAACAGATCCCAGCCACCGAAATCATCAATGATCAGCTTATATTTGGTCAGTGAGCGATTTTCAAGTGGCTCCACCGGCTCCGCTTGGCCTAAATATCGATCTGATAAAAACCCTCCCGCCACAGTGCCATAACAAAGTAAGGTAATATTGTTCATACCACAGGAATCTACCATACCTCGTTCGGGGCGTTGATCCAGCACCGAGTACTGGACCTGGTTGGAGATTACAGGGACACCTGCTGCCACGATCTCGGCCAGATGTGGGACGTCGAAATTAGTCACGCTGATATAACGGATCTTTCCCGCCTGTTGTAAGTCGCTCAGGTACGATGCCGCTTCTACATACCCCTGAACCGAGTAGTCCCACCAGTGAAACTGTACCATGTCAAGGCAGTCAAGGCCTAAGCGTCGCAGAGATCGATCAATGATCATCTGCACATCCTGCCGTTTTAATGTCGACAGTTGATTGAGATCTGGAACATATTTGGTATGAATCTGAACCGGGGGTAAATCCCCGTTGCGCAACGCCTCCTGCTCGGAGCGCAAGAACTCACCAATCAGTTCCTCTACACCCGTATAAATGTCAGCACAATCGAAAGTGGTAATTCCCGATTGGATATAAAGGCGCATATCATTCAACGCCTGCTGGTGGTCAATGGTCCCATGGCCGCCGGCGAGATGCCAACCACCTTTGATCACACGCGAGATCGAGTAACCCGGCCTAATTTCAAACCTTTCAGCAGCTCTCATGTTTTATTCTCCACTGGATTGAGTGGAACGGCGGTCACTTCATGATGAGAAAATTTTCTCTTCCCAATACGTTTGATACGAAAGATACCACCGCAGTTCGGATCTGGGCAGGCAATATCCATATCTGTAGACATCCAGTCATTGGGGTGAGTCATGCGTTGTTTAGCCGGGATCAGCGAGAGGAGGGCTGCCAAAGGATAAATCGGGAAGGTTTGACCCGCTGGTAGAGACAAATTTTCACCACTGACTTCAAAATAGGCACCTATCGGGTGATGGCAGACCATGCGCTTCCCCGGTTGGCAGGCGACTACCTCCACCCGCAGATCATAGAGTTCAAAAGTATCATCGTCTTCCATCGCCACTATAACCGTAACTCACAGGTAGAAAGAGATACTTAAGATTAGGAGCTCACATTGAGCATGGATTGATATTGTTAAGAACTCCCTTTAGGGTGATTTTTTATACAATAACCTGATTCCTGATGTCAACAGGGTATGGGTTTGAGGATATCTACGCTCATTAAACAATTTCTTCTTGATCGGAAAACTTAGATTGACAGGGCTGCAGTAATCTGCTTAAATAAAATTGTTGCTAAAAGCAGGTTAAGACAAACGATGAAGATTACTGCTGTTATTCCTGCCCGTTATGGTTCGACACGATTTGAAGGAAAACCCCTTGCCGATATTCTCGGCAAGCCGATGATCGAATGGGTTTACGAAGGAGCGCGTCAATCAAAATTAATTGATGAAGTGATAGTGGCTACCGACGACCTGAGAATCTTCGAAGCTGTTCAAGGTTTTGGAGGAAAAGTGGTGATGACCTCTCCAGACCATCCTACCGGAACCGACCGGGTGGCGGAGGTGGCACAAAAACTGAGGTCCGAGATCCTTGTCAATGTCCAGGGAGATGAACCACTGATCAAAGGTTCAATCATTGACAAAGCCATCCGGCCTCTTCTAAGAGACGAAACCCTTCATATCTCCTCTTTGATGACAAGGATCAAAGATATAAAGGATTGGCTGAATCCCCATCAGGTAAAGGTGGTGGTCGACGGAAAGGGATTTGCCCTTTATTTTTCAAGGTCGCCTATCCCATTTCCAAGAGACTTCACGATTGAGCAGATTCTGTCTAATCCTGATATGAGAGGAAGGCTGTTATCAAAAAAACTTTTCAAGCACATCGGCCTCTATGTCTATCGCCGGAGCTTCCTGCTAAAACTCGCCAAGATGAAACCCACACCGCTCGAAAAACTGGAGAAATTGGAACAGCTCCGTGTCCTGGAGAATGGTTATAAGATAAAAGTGGTTCCAGTGGATTATGAGCCCATTGGCGTGGACATCCCCTCAGACCTTCCAAAAGTCATCGCCTCCCTCACCAAATAATGGGGGACCCTATTTCAAGCCGAGGATTTTTCTGGATTCAGAGGGGGTGGCAATCTCTCTTCCGAATTCTTTTGCAATGCGGATGATTCTCTCAACCAACTCAGCGTTTGTCTTGGCCAATACGCCTTTTGAATAGTAGATATTGTCCTCTAAGCCAACGCGAACATGCCCACCCATGGTCACGGCGATCATCGCCATGGGAAGTTGTCCCGTACCGATACCGATCACTGACCAGGTAGAGCCTGTGGGAATGATTTCTGATAGATGGAGAAGCGATTTTGCCGTAGCAGACATACCACCCAACACTCCCAGGACAAATTGAAAATGGAGCGGAGGTTTCAAAAGACCTTTTTCCAGATACCGGGCACAGGTATCAACCATTCCAGCTTCAAATACCTCCAACTCGGGCTTAATCCCTTTGGCTAGTGTCTCTTTGGCCAGGAGTTCTAAAAACTCCGGTGGATTGAGAAAGACATTCTCTCGCATATTGACAGAACCTGCATCAAAAGAGACCAGTTCCGGTTGGAAGGTTAAAGGGACCAGTCTCTCGCGAAATTCGAGATTCCTGCCCGGTATGCCGCTTGTTGTCAGGCAAAGGATGGCATCTGTTTCACCCCGGATACGGTCCACCACTTCCTTAAAGATCTCATAATTCTGGGTCCCCAGCCCGGTCTTCGGATCCCTGACATGGATATGGAGGACCGAAGCCCCTGCCCTCCAGGCCTCGATACCGGACTGAGCGATTTCGGCCGCTGTGATGGGGATATAAGGTGTCTGCTCCCTTGTAATTCGAGAACCTGTAACACCAACACTGATAACCAGTTTTTCCATAAGCTGTGTCCAATCTTTTTTATTCCGCATTCCGCAATCCGAATTCCGAAATGCTTTTAAAGGTCTTCTTCAGAATTTCGATGAGCTCGTCAACCTGATCTTCTTCGATGATCAGCGGAGGACCGACCATCACCATGTCGCCATTGATCCCATCCACAAACCCTGTTCCTGGATAGAGGATAAGGCCATGCTCAAAGGCCAAATCGATCACTCTCTCCGTAAATCGTTCAACCCTTGGGAAAGGTTCTTTTGTCTTCTGATCTTTTACAAATTCGATAGCTGTCATCAATCCCCTGCCCCTCACATCGCCCACAAAACGAAAAACTTTCAGCTCATCTAATCTCTTTAAGAGATAAGCCCCTCTTTTAGCACTCTGCTCTATCAGCTTCTTCTCTTTAATAAACTGGATGACTGCCAACCCAACAGCACAAGCAACCGGATGATGAGAAAAGGTATGACCATGGACAAACCCCCCTGCCCTCTCCTTCACCCGCTCTACGAATTCACTCCTCGTGATCATCGCTGAAAGAGGGAAATAACCACTGCTCATCCCTTTTCCCAAAACCATGATATCCGGAGAAATATCCCAATGCTTAACGGCAAACCACTTTCCAGTCCTACCCATTCCGGTCATCACCTCATCGTCGATCAGAAGAATTCCAAAACGATCGCAGATCTTCCTGATCAACGAGAGATATCCCTCCGGGGGGACAAGGGCTCCAATCGTAGCGCCCCCAATAGGTTCGAGGATGACCGCTGAGATCGTCTCCGGCCCCTCCATCTGGATCACCTGCTCAAGGGTCTTTGCACATTCAAGCTCGCATTGGGGGTAGGAAAGATTGAAGGGACATCGGTAGCAGTAAGGGGGCGGAAAATGTGGGAAGTCGATCAGAAGGGGAAGATAAGGTTTTCTCATCCCGATGCGGCCGGTCAGTGAAAGCGCGCCGAGGGTGTTCCCATGGTAACTGTGCCATCGTGAAATGACCCGCCACCTTTGGGTATGGCCCGATTCTAAAAAATACTGTCTTGCAAATTTGATGGCCGCTTCAATCGACTCGGAGCCACCCGAAAGAAAGTAGATCTTTTCTAAACCATCCGGTAGGATGCCTCCGAGTGTCTCAGCATACTCCTCGATTGACCTTGTAGTGAATTGGGTTCCGTGGACATAACCCACCTGCCCCATCTGCTCAACCATTTTTTGGACGATCTCTTTTTGACCATGTCCGACATTGACAACCAGCGCACCACCCGAGCCGTCAATATAACGCCTTCCTTTCTCATCGTAGAGATAGATCCCCTCTCCTTGGGTAACCAGAGGATAGGTCCGGCTTAATTTTCGATAGAAAACATGTCCTTTAGGATAGGCAAACTCCATTAAAACACCTCCGTAACCAATTCCCGACTCCCAAAGAGAATCGGCGATTAAACATTTGGCAATGGATTCACTGATTATTGCTTTTAACTTTTCTCTGTCCTCTTTTCAAGTAAACCTCATTGCGCTTTCGACGCAACATTCTGCTGAGCGAGTAACCTTTGTAAGGTGATCTTAGGTAAACCCCGTTAGAAAGCTCCGCAGCAGAGCTGAGGGGCTTTCTAACGGGGTAAAGATACCGGAAAGAGTTGTCGAATGAATCGCCAGAATTGTCGAACAAAACGAATGATTAATCCTTATGGAACCCACTGTGATGTAGGTTCCGTTCACATCATTATTTTTTCCTCTTTCTCTAACTTCTTAACATTCCTAATAAATGGGGAGGCAACAAATTAACAATTCAAAAGACTCAAATAAATTGGCACGGTCATTGCTTTTAAGAAATCAAAAATCACAAAGAAAGGAGAGAAACAAATGAAAAGAAGTCTGGTGGTAGTGAGTTTAGTGGTGGTGATGGTTTTAGGGGCAATGTCTGCTTATGCCTTTGGCCCGGGTTTTGGCCCTCGCGGAAAGGGTGGTCCCTGCCGGGAAGGTTCCGAACCGGGGAAAGGTGTCTCGTTGACACCCGAACAGAAGACGAAGCTTCAGGAATTACGGCAGAAGTTTATGGATGAAACAGCAAATATCCGGGAAGCCCTTCTGGCCAAAAAGTTGGAGCTTAAATCTCTCTGGACCAATCCAAAGACTGAGGCTAAAGCCATCATCGAAAAAGACAATGAGTTAAGAGATCTCAAAGATCAGATGAGGGATAAGGGGCTGCAGTTCAGATTGGAAGCCCGCCAGTTCCTTACAGCAGAACAGATCGCTGCATCCGGTCCAGGATGTGGAATGGGCCTTGGTTTCGGGCGTGGACAGATGGGAGAACGCGGTATGGGCCAAGGACAGAGACCCTGTTTCTAATAAAAGTTCCTGACCATACTTAAAAAGGGGAAGGCATTTACCTTCCCCTTTTATTTTTTATCCACTTGAAGGTTTGACTTTTTAAACACGTTCCGATATGGTTAAAATAGATTTGGGAACAAGAAGGGTTGCGATATGGCATTAAAAATAACTGCCTTCTCTCTCATCCTGATCTTATTGCTTCCGATCATCTCCTACCCTCAACCGATGGGAATGAAGCCCTGGAGGAAAGATGCCCGTTGTTGGAAGGCAGCAGAACTTAACCTCTCCTTAGAACAGACCAGGGGGCTCAACATCATTCAAGAGACCTATTTCAGAGACTTGCAACTCCTTCGGGCACAACTCATCACCAAACGACTCGAATTTAGAGAGCTTCTCACCAATCCTGCTGTTAGAATGGACTCGATCCGGATGAAATATATTGAAGCGACTGAAACGCAATCCAAAATGGAGGAGAAGGCCATGGAATATTTGGTAAAGGTCCGGGGCCTCCTCTCACATGAACAGCTCAAACTCTGGTGTCCTGAGCAGGAGTTTCCTTTTTTTCAGCGCATGATGCCTGGCCATGGCCCCATGGGCCCCATGAGTCCCAAAAAGATGTTACCCCCGGAAGAATAGAAAGGGATGCGGATTGTTCGGGAATAGAAAGAGGATAAGCAGAAGTTTCTCGCCTGTCTACCTTGCGATCCTTTCCGGAATCATCCTTATCATTTTGATCATCAACGGTTTCCTCGAGATTGAACGGACCCAAAGGGGGTTCTATTCCCTGCTTGAAAGGGAAGCCATTGTCCTCATCCAGCATTTCGAGAAGAACATTCAAGAAGCCCTCACCTCCCTCCAATCCTCCCAGCACTTCTTCGGCATGGAAGAATCGATTGCTGAATATCTCCTCGAAGCCCTTCACCGGATAGACCAGATCGATAGTCAACAACCTTTGAATTCATCCGACCTCCAATCGCTTACTGACCAATACTCGGTTGCCTCAATCGGGGTCTATGATTTAAAGGGAGAACTCCTCCGGGCTTGGCCGACAGCCTTTTCTTTTAACAATAGGTCCTTTCTACGGGAGATGATTCAAAAGAAAGTTTCAGTAGCCATCGATCTTTTCGGGAGACCTCTGATTGAGGGAGATCTCTTTACGATCGCCATCGAAAGAAAGGGGACTTCGGGAATCATTGTCCTTCAGCTCAATGGAGGGCAGATGAAGCGGCTTCTCCGTCAAATTGCTGTCCAGAGGGCGATCTCCGACCTGGGACTAAGGGAAGGAATTCTTTTTGTCTCTGTTCAGGATGCCAACCTTTTTACCCTCGCCCATACAGACACTTCACAGATTGGAAAAAAGGATGAAGATACCTTTCTGAAGAGGGTATTGCAGAGCAAAAATACCCTTTCACGTCTCTTCCGGCCTGCAAGGGGAGAGGAACTGTTTGAGGTCGTCAAATCTTATTCGATAAATGATAAACCGGCAGGCCTCATCCGAATTGGATACTCCTCCGGAGAGATACGTCCCCTTCTCACCCAGATCAAAAAGAGTGTCGCCCTCTCAGTCTTATTCTTTCTCATCCTTGGAATTGCCGCCACCGCACTGATATGGGTGAATCAGAACCGGCATCTCCGGAAGATGGAGGAGTTAGAAGACAGGATCCGTTTCGCAGAGAGACTCTCTTCACTGGGCCATTTAGCTGCTGGCGTGGCCCATGAGATTCGCAACCCCCTCAATGCCATGGGCATGGGCCTCCAGAGGCTAAAGAGGGAATTTCTTCCTCAGGAGGAATCGAAGAGAGAAGAATACCTCTCCTTTGCGGATCTTATCCTCAAAGAAGTCCGGAGGGTTAATGAGATTATTGAACAGTTCCTGACGCTCTCCCGGCCTTTCGATCTCAAACGAAGAGAGGGTTCTTTGCAAGAACTCCTCAAACATCTGGTCACCCTTTTTCATGAGGAGGCGAATGCTCAGGGGATTACACTCCGTTTGGAAACAGGACATGATCTTACTTCACTCTGGATGGATGGTGAGAAGTTGACACAGGCATTCATCAATATTATGAAGAATGGAATGCAGGCTATGGAGACAGGAGGAATCCTCAAGATTGAAGCCCGCTCCTTTAAAAATAGTATCGAGGTCGTCTTTTCGGATTCAGGTTCCGGTATTCCCGAAGACCAGATGGAAAAAGTCTTCAATTATTATTATACGACAAAGGAGAAGGGAGTCGGATTGGGACTTCCCATTGCCCACCGGATTATCGAAGCCCATGGCGGCCAGTTAAAGATAGAGAGCAAATCGGGTGTAGGCACGAGAGTAGCGGTTTTACTTCCGGTGGTCATTCGGCAGAAAACAGGCAGTAGGGGCAATTCATGAATTGCCCCTACACGAACACTGAATATGCCTCGGGAAATGTTAAAAGATGGAAAAAGCCAAAATTCTGATTGCCGAGGATGAGAAGACCCAGAGGGATCTCCTTGAAGGTTTTTTAAAGAAGGAGGGTTTCTCCGTGGAAGCCGCCTCCGATGGCAAACAGGCCATAGAGAAGATCGAGGGAACCTTTTTTGACATCGCCTTTCTCGACTACAAGATGCCCGAACTCGATGGCCTTCACACCCTTCGTGAAATCAGAAAGCGTTTCCCAGATCTGCCAGTGGTGATGATGACTGCTTACGGAACAGTTGAAACAGCCGTGGCCTCCATGAAAGAAGGGGCGATCGACTACCTGACCAAACCAATTGACCTTGATGAACTCCTCCTCATCATCCGGAAAGTCCTGGAACGGTCCAACTTAATCAAAGAAAATAAGGACCTTAAAGCAAGACTGCAGGAGCGGTACACCGTTCAGAATATCATCTATGGCAGTCCTAAAATGGAGGAAGTGATGGGCCTGGTGGCTCGTGTAGCTCCAAGCCAGGCCACTGTCCTCATCCGGGGTGAGAGCGGGACAGGAAAGGAGTTGATCGCCAATGCGATCCACTATGCCAGCGCCCGCTCTGAAAAACCTCTGATCAAGGTAAGTTGTTCCGCAATCCCTGAGACACTTCTTGAAAGCGAACTCTTCGGTCACGAAAAAGGATCTTTTACCGGAGCCATTCAGAAAAGGATCGGCCGGTTTGAAGAAGCCGATGGGGGCACCATTTTTCTGGATGAAATCGGGGAACTCTCAGCCTCCACTCAGGTCAAGCTTCTGCGTATCTTACAGGAAAGGGAATTCCAGAGATTGGGATCCAACGTCACTTTTAAAACCGATGTGAGAGTCATCGCAGCCACACATCGCAACCTTGAAGAGGCTATGAAACAAGGCCTCTTCAGGGAGGATCTCTACTACCGGCTCAATGTGATCTCCATCCTTCTTCCGACCTTAAAAGAGAGAAAGGAAGACATCCCTCTCCTGTTGGACCATTTTTTAAAGAAATATTCGGGAATTAATCAGAAAAAGATTCACGATATTTCAAAAGAGGCGCGTACGCTTCTCCTGCGCCACCCCTTTCCTGGAAATGTGAGGGAACTGGAGAATCTCATTGAGCGAGCGGTTGTCCTCTGCCGTGGTGAGGTGATTACAACGCAGGACCTTCCTTTCCATCTGCAGGCAGGGTTATCCGAGAAACAATTGGAGTTATCTGCAAAATTAAAAACCCTTCCTGATTCCCTCGAGGAGATCGAACGCGATCTGATCGTCAAGGCTCTCCATCAACACCAGGGTGTCCAAACCCGGGCTGCTGAAAGTCTCGGCATCAGTGAGAGGGTACTGCGTTATAAGATGAAGAAGTATGGGATACGACAGTAAACAAAGTTTCAAGTTATGAGTTTTGAGTTCTAAACTTTACATTGCTAACTGTTAATTGAAAATTGAGAACTGAGGTTTAAACAATGACCTACTACCGCTTTCAGTTCGGATACGGATTTCCGCCCCTCATTAAAAAACTGATGATTGTCATGGGAGCTTTCTTTCTCCTCCAGATGGTGGTAAGCCAGTGGATCAACTTCTACCTGGGGCTTGTCCCGGTATTGGTTTGGAAGAAATTTTTTCTCTGGCAGCTCTTCACTTACATCTTCCTTCACGGCGGGATCACCCACATCCTCTTCAATCTGTTGGCCCTCTGGATGTTCGGGGGGGCCCTGGAAAATTATTGGGGATCGAGAAAGTTCTTATTTTACTTCTTCTTCTGCGGAATCGGCGCCGGCCTCTGCACGGTTCTGTTCACTCCTTATCAAATGGTCCCTGTCATCGGAGCTTCCGGAGCCATCTATGGAATTCTGTTAGCTTTTGGCTGGCTTTTCCCAAACCAGCCCATCTACCTCTATTTCCTCTTCCCCATCCCGGCCAAATATATGGTCATCATCTTCGGCCTCATCTCCCTCTTTTCCTCCAGCGAAGGGACAGGGGGGGGAATCGCCCATCTCACCCACCTTGGTGGCCTTCTTTTCGGGTTTTTTTATATGGTTTATCCATTCATGCGGCAAAAGATTCGCCGTGAATACTACAAACGCAAGTGGTCTCAAAAAGGACCTCGAGGCAAAGATTATTATCACTAAATCATAAGTGGGATTTTTTCTTGTCGGCTCCACAATGGGACCTAATTCCACAATCCGCAATCCGCAATCCGCACTTTATATCGGCACAAGCGGTTACAATTATCCTCATTGGTGGAATGGGGTCTTCTATCCCTCGGACCTATCGCACAGGAACTGGCTCGAATTCTACGCTCAATATTTTAAAACCGTCGAACTCAACGTCACCTTCTATCGCTTGCCAAAAAAAGAGATTTTTGAAGGCTGGTATAAACGGACGCCGAAGGGATTCTCCTTCGCCATCAAGGGAAGCCGGTTCATTACCCACATTAAGCGTCTCAAGGACTGCCGGGAACCGCTCTCTCTCCTATTAGATCATGCCTCCCCATTAAAGGAGAAAATGGGGGCGGTGCTCTGGCAACTTCCACCTCAGTTTCAGTTCGAGAAAGAGAGGCTGGAGCAATTTTGTATTCTCCTCTCCACCCTTCCCCGCTCCAAGGTCCTCCGCCACGCGTTTGAGTTCAGGGACGAATCATGGTTCTGCCAGGATGTCTTCCGAATACTCGAGGAATTTCGATTCGGATTCTGCATTGCCCATGGTTCCAGCCTTCCTTCTATCGCAAGGATTACAGGGGACTTCGTCTACCTTCGTCTCCATGGAGGAGAGGTCCTCCATAGCTCAAGCTATTCGGAGAAAGAATTAAAGGAATGGGCAGGAAAAATTGAAGGTTGGCAGAAGAAGAACAAAGACTTATTCGTCTATTTCAACAACGATACCTACGGCTCTGCCATCAAAAACGGCCTCCAGCTAAAAAAATTGTTGAACCAAGCCTGAACAATCCTTTTTTATAAAGACACTAAAAAATCTTGACAAAAAATATGGATCGTGTATGAATAGTCGTAGATTTACTCCAACCGTTTTGGGCTTGAAATTCTTATACGCCTTTTAACACTCTCTTCTCAAGGTATAATCTTTTTTGAGAGGATTGGGAATGGAGAAAAGATTCAAAGGCCTGGTCTCAAAAATAGCGGGACCAGGCTTTTTCTTATTAGATCATAGAGTGGGGAGTTTTTTAAGGCTCTATTATTAACTCTTTTCCCTGAGTTACTCATGAAGCCGAAAGGAGGGCAATATGCTTTGCACATTCACCACCCGCTTTCGTAACTTCATCTGGTTTCTGATCTTCACCTTTACACTCTACTGCATGCCCCACCTTGACCTGCTCTTCCCTTACAAACTTTGACATTAATGTTTCCATTCCACTTTGGAAGAAAATCCTAGGTGTTACATTCGGTGTTATTAAGATGGGAGATAATGTTTACATCTACGGGGGCCCTGGGGTAATTACAGAACCTGCCATTGCACTAGCTGTGAGAACCAATGGGGTCAAATCTTTATACTTGACAATACCTGGCGTTTTTGATACCACTCCTCCCAATGGCCAGACCCTTACGCATCCAATACGAAAACGCCTACTATCACGTCACCTGCCGGGGAAACTCCGGCCAGGCGATCTTCTCAACCGATGCTGACCGATCAACCTTTCTTGATCTCCTGGAGCGTTCCAGCGATATCTATCAGACCCAAATCCTGGCCTATGTGTTGATGTCTAACCACTTCCATCTCCTTATCAAAACCCCCTCAGGCAACCTCCAGGAACTGATGCGCCATTTCAATATCTCCTATACCTCTTACTACAACTGGAAGCATGACCAGAGGGGCCATCTCTATCAGGGCCGTTACAAATCGTTCTTAGTGGATGCGGATAACTACCTTCAGGAGGTCTCCCGCTATATCCATCTCAATCCCATTCGAGTGAAACTCAACACTCCAATGAGCTTGGAAGAAAAGAGGAGAGATCTCAGGGAGTATCCTTGGAGCAGTTACGGGGGTTACCTTTGGAGAGGGAGGAGGAGAGCATTTCTACAAACAGAGGAGGTCTTGGCCTATTGGGGTGGGGATACGGCAAAAGGGAGGCGAAGCTATGAGGGATTTGTGGGGGAGGGGATATCGAAAAAGATACAAAGCCCATTGGAGAAGGGCATCGGGCATGGGATCATTGGAGAAAGTGAGTTTATAGAGAAGATCAGAGAAAAATATCTTGACTCTGATACGGACTCGAGAGAGCTACCGGCGGTCAAAAAGATTTGGGCGCAAATAGAACCAGAAAGAATCATGGAGGTCATCTGTGGGGTATTTGGGGTGAGTCGGGAAGAGATCATGAGGAAGGGAACCAAGGGGGTAGGCCGGGGTGTATTGATGGAGATGTTATATCGGTATGGGGGGATGAATCAGAGGGAGATTGGGGAGATGATGGGAGTGGATTACAGTGCAGTCAGTGTGATGAGAAAGAGGCTATCGATGCTTCAGGTCAGAGATCGAAAACTGACGGCGTTGGTCGGGAGAATCAAAAGGAGATTGGAGTAAAGTCAAGAATAAAGATTTGACCCCAAGTGTTGCAAGTGTTGCCAACGTTGGGACGATAGTGAAAAAATTTATCACCTGGATAGCAATTGGGTTTGCAGGAGCATTACTCCCTATACTGATCTGCCATGGGGCTGATTCTTTACCCCCAACACATTCACTTCAAACAGTACCTACCTATGCCGGTTTCTCAGAGATCAACCCTTTTAAAAATCACTTCATTATCGTTGGAGATACACAGTCCACAAGCCTCTGGGAGTTCTGGCGGGAAAGAAATGATAAAGATCGGAAGTTAATCGTTGATGAAATAGCTAAGCGTGAACCAGCATTTGTTATCCATCTGGGTGATCTCACGACCCGTGGCGCCTCAAATAAGCACTGGCAGCAATTCGATGATATCCACAGGACATTTCGACAGAAGCAAATCCCTTATTTCCCAATCTTAGGAAATCATGATCTCTATGGCAAGAATGAGAAAGCTTTGGGATATTACTTTGGGCGTTTTCCCTATCTTAATCAGAAGCGTTGGTACAGTTTCACCTGGATAAAAATTGGGGTTATTTTAGTAGATTCCAACTTCTCAGATCTAACTGAAGGAGAAAATGAACAGCAGAAAAGATGGTACATTGATGAATTAGAAAGGTTTGAAAAGGATGAAAAGATTGATGATGTGATTGTTTGCTGCCATGAGCCCCCTTTTACCAACAGCCGGGTTGTTCGTCCAAATAAGAAAGTCGAAACATTCTTTGCCAATCCTTTTCTTGAATGCACCAAGACCCGTTTCTTTTTCAGTGGGCATAGCCATGCTTACGAACGTTTTCAGGTGAGAGGCAAGTTTTTTATTGTGTCCGGTGGAGGAGGTGGGCCGAGGCATAGAGTGAACATAAATCCATTTAAACGCCCCTATAATGATCTTTTCCCTGGTCCCGAGCTTCGTTCCTTACATTTCTGTGAGACAGAACTCCAGGATAGTACTCTTTTCTACAGAGTTTTATCCCTTGAACCCGATGGAAAATTCAGAGTCATTGATCAAGTGGAATCCTTAAACCAGCCTCTTAAAAAAAGAAATTTATAACCAACCTTTATATACGAGGTGGGTTATGGAAACACAAAGGCCCAAGGGGAATTCACTTGGGCCAAAAGTTTTAAACAAATAGAGGGTGTCTATTCTATGTTCTTTGCCCGTTGTTCGTTAAATCACCAATCAATGCTTTGCTGCAGGATTTAAGTAGAGATCCTGGGCTAATCTTCTCCCTGTGGCTGTCTGAAATTCCTTTGCCACTAACAATTCAAGCTTCTTCCTGTCACGTGAGAATCCGTTCTCATCGATTTTCGCCAGCCATTCCGATTCATAAAGGAGCTGGAAGTTCAAAGTTTCTTCTTCTCTTGGGTGGTGATGATGGCCGATGATATCACAGATTTCATCGATCACCTCATTCTTCAGGCCAATCCTTTTCAATACATCCTTTGCTATGGGAGGCCCCTCTTTCTCCTGAAACTCCGGAGATGGGCTTCCGTGTTTCTTCTCTGCCTCGTAAACTCCGACATCGTGCAGATAGGCGCTTCCCAGGACAACCAGAGGATTTCCTCCCTCTCCTTTGACCATCTCTTCTGCGAAGCGGGCCACTTTCTGGGCATGGTGGATCCGTTGGACATCTTTATCAAAATATCTTTTCATCGCCTGAGAGAATTTCTCTTTGAATCGATTCTTCTGTAGCTCTTTTTTCAAGTCTTCTAACTCCTGGGGAATCACACCGATACATTGTTCTCCATATTCGCACCATTGGGCGCAACCAAAATCTAATCGGGGGTTGACGATCTCCTCGCCACAACGGCATTTTCTTTTCACATCGTCCTTGAAGAATTCAAGGGTCCACCCACATTTTAAGCATTGAATCTCAAACACATCCTCTGGCTTCCAAAATCTCGAATCCTGTCCCGGGCATTTCATCGTATCTCCCTCCTCAAGAATAAATTTAGACCTTTGGAATTTATCTTTAATTTCGGTTTAGGCAAGGGGTTTCAGGTACAATTCCTCTGCCAGTTTTTTCCCTGTGACCGTTTGAAACACTTTGGCGATTAACTTCTCAAGTTTTTCCCGGTCACCCGCGATCCCCTCTTCTTCAATATTGACCAGCCAGTCCGCCTCGTAGAGAATCTGAAAATGGAGTGTCTCCTCTTCTCTCGGGTGATGATGGTGTCCGATAATATCGCAGATTTCGTCAATGATCTCTTTTTCAATCTCCAACTTGGTCAGTATTTCACGCGCGATGGGAGGCCCCTCCTGCTCCTGGTATCGGCCTGAGGAGCTCTGATACTTTCTCTCGGCTTCATGGATCCCGATATCATGGAGAAAAGCAGCTCCCAGAACAACTAGAGGGTTTCCGCCTTCGACCTTTAAAATCTGCTCTGCATAGCGGGCTACCTTTAGAGCATGATTGACTCGCTTAAAATCGGTCCCGAAATATTTCTTCATCTCGATCCCGATCCTCTCTCTTACCGACTCCCTCAATTCTTGTTTGTGTTTGGCTTTTATTTCTTCGGGAACATCTCCGACGCACTGCTCGGCATAGGGGCACCACTCGGCACAGGCAAAATCGATCTTGGGATTGACGATGAGATGGCCGCATTTGCATTTCCTCTTCACCTCATCTTTGAAGAATTCAACCCTTTTACCGCATTTGGGACAGTCGATATCGAAGATATCGCCTGGTTTCCAGTATTTCATATCTGTCCCTGGGCATTTCATGGTTTCCCTCTCCTTTGACCATACATTAACAATATTCCTGTTTCTCTTCCTTGACTTAGATCAAATCCCCAGGCAAATTTTAATTAATACAAAATCGCCCTCTCTTTTTTGTTTAAAAAAGCGGACTTATTTTATAGTATAATAATTTCAAATACTTACAATATTATTGAATTATATCATGGGGTTATGATTAGACCAGACCTTCTATGAGAACTTTTCTACTTGCAAAATCGGGCATCATGTGTTAACAAAAAATCTATTTGACTAATTTTATCTTCAAGGAGGAATAATGGAAAAGAAACGGAGGGTTCAATGTCAAATGTAACGATGAAAGAACTTCTGGAGGCTGGGGTTCATTTCGGTCATGAGACCAAACGATGGGACCCCAAAATGAAACCCTATATCTTCGGGGCAAGAAATGGAATCTATATCATCGATCTCCAGAAGACTGTGCAGCTCTTCAAGGATGCTTACCAATTTATACGGGAGGTAGCCTCCAGAGGCGAATACATTCTTTTTGTCGGAACGAAAAAACAGGCACAGGAGACGATTCTCGAACAGGCCAACCGATGCGGGATGTTTTATGTCAACCATCGCTGGCTGGGAGGAATGCTGACCAACTTCCAGACCATCAAGCGATCGATTGATCGGCTCAATAAGCTTGAGGCGATGAAAAACGAGGAAATCTATAATCTGCTCCCTAAAAAGGAGGTTCTTGAACTGGAAAAAGAGAGATCAAAGCTCGAAAAAACCCTGGGAGGGATCAAGAATATGAATCGCCTTCCCGGAGCTATCTTCGTCGTTGACCCTAAAAAAGAGAAGATTGCTGTCCATGAAGCAAGGAAAATCGGCATTCCGTCGATTGGCATCGTCGATACCAATTGCGACCCGGATGATGTCGATCATGTCGTACCCGGGAATGATGACGCTATTCGTGCGATCCAGTTATTCGCCACGAAGATTGCGGATGCCGTGATTGAGGGAAAGCAAATCTATGAAAAACAGCTCCAGATGGAAGGGGCCAAAGAGGAAAAAGAAGCTGCCTTGGCAGCGGCCAGCCAACAGGGAGAGTTAGAGGTTGAAGAAGGTGTTGAAGGTGAGGAGGAGGAATAGAACCTAATGGAAATTTCGCTTGAACTGGTAAAAGATCTGAGACAGAGAACCGGAGCAGGGATTGTCGATTGCAAAACCGCACTTCAGCAAGCGGGGGGAAATATTGAAGCCGCCATTGATTATTTGAGAAAGAAAGGGCTGGCAACCGCCGCTAAGAAGGCTGGTCGAATCGCCACCGACGGTCTGGTTGCTTCATATATTCATGCAGGCGGAAAAATGGGGGTCCTGGTGGAAATCAACTGCGAGACCGATTTTGTCGCCAAGACTGAGGACTTCCAGAGTTTCGTCAAAAATATGGCCATGCATATTGCCGCTGCCAACCCTCAGTTCATCAAAAGAGAGGATGTGCCCCAGGAGGTTCTGGATAAGGAGCGGGAGATCTATCGAACACAGGCGCTCGAATCTGGGAAACCGGCGAAGGTCATCGATAAGATCGTCGAAGGAAAATTGGAGAGGTTCTATTCTGAGGTATGTCTGCTCGAGCAGACCTATATCAAGGATTCTGATCTTACAGTCAAAGAAGTCCTCGATGGAATGATCGGAAAAATCGGAGAGAACATCGCCATCCGCCGTTTCGCCAGGTTTCAATTGGGGGAAGGACTGTCCTCACGGTCATAAATCATTTCAGTCACTCATGAAAAAAATCCCATATAAAAGGATCCTCCTGAAGATCAGTGGTGAAGTTTTAACCGGCGAGGGAGGTTATGGAATCGATCCTTCGGTGATTTTGAAGATTGCCGGAGAGATCAAAGAGGTGAAAGCCCTCGGGGTTGAAATCGCTATCGTCATCGGAGGAGGCAATATCTTCCGGGGAGTAGCTGCCAGCGCCAAAGGAATGGACCGGGTGTCCGCGGATCATATGGGGATGCTGGCCACCATCCTTAACGGCATCGCTCTTCAGGACGCCCTTGAAAAGATGGGAGTCCAAACCCGGCTTCAGACAGCGATTGAGATGAGGGAGTTAGCCGAGCCTTTTATCCGGAGGAGAGCAGTACGCCATCTGGAAAAAGGGAGGGTCGTCATTTTTGCCGGAGGAACCGGAAACCCCTATTTCACCACAGACACAACTGCCTCGCTTCGTGCAATGGAGATTGGCGCTGAAGCAATTCTGAAAGCCACCAAGGTTGATGGGGTTTATGATTCCGATCCCATGGTCAATCGAAAAGCCCGTAAATTTGACGAACTCACCTACCTCGATGTCCTGAAAAAACAGCTGAAGGTGATGGATGCGACAGCCATCTCCCTATGTATGGACCACCAGATCCCTATCATTGTTTTCAACCTGAAGAAGAAGGGGAATATCAAGCGGGTCATCTTGGGGGAAAAGGTGGGGACGAAAGTGAAAGGATGAGCCATGGAGGATAAGATTTACGCCGATGTGACGTCGAAGATGGAAAAGACGATCACATCTCTCAAAACAGACCTGAATAAAGTGAGAACCGGTCGAGCCTCGCTTGCGCTGCTCGACGATATCCGAATCGACTACTATGGCACTTCTACCCCACTTAATCAGATGGCTACCCTCGCCGTGCCCGAGCCCAGGCTTATCACCATCCAGCCCTGGGACCCGTCCACGATCAGCGAGATTGAGAAAGCCATCCTAAAATCGGATCTCGGCCTGACACCCATGAACGATGGGAAGATCATCCGGATCAATATCCCCCGATTGACAGAGGAGCGCCGGAAAGAGTTGGTCAAGGTGGTTAAAAAGATGGGAGAAGCAACAAAAGTGGCCCTCCGCAATGTCCGGAGGGATGCCAACGACCAGCTGAAGGGTCTGGAAAAAAACAAGAAGATCTCCCAGGATTCACTCCATCAATGGATGGAGAAGATACAGACGTCCACCGATAAATTTATAGAGAAAGTGGATGGTGCCCTGTCCGCCAAAGAAAAAGAAATTCTTGAAATATAAAATTTGAGATTTTATATTGCCGATGTTAGGTTGAATAGGATGTAATCCCTGCCCCGTTTTGACGGAGCAAATTCAGAAATTCAAAATAGAGAAAAGGGGGTGAAAAAAGTGGCTTATTCAATCACCGATGAATGCGTGGCATGTGGCACCTGCGCGGAGGAATGTCCGGCAGATGCAATTGAAGAGGGAGAACCCTATACGATCAATGAAGAGAAATGCACGGAATGCGGCAATTGTGTCGAAGTATGTCCAGTCGAGGCAATTATTGAGAAATAGTATGGAGAGGGGGAGCCACCCTTCCCCTTTTCTCCTTCTCTTTTGCCCTGCCTTCTTTTTCTATCCCCTCTCTTTCGAAACCTTTTTTCCATCGATTGAAAATCTACCATTGATATGGTAATTTAAATAGATATTCAGTATAAATGCTTGGACACGATTCACAGAGAGGCGATCGTTCTGACCAACCATGGAACAAATCGATAAAGAAAAACTTCCCCGTCATATTGCCATCATCATGGATGGAAATGGCCGTTGGGCTAAAAAGAAAAATTTGAACCGGATCAGCGGACATCTCAAGGGGGTAGATGCCGTAAGAGATGTGGTTACTTCCTGCCGCGAGATCGGAATCAAGGTGTTAACCCTGTACACCTTTTCTCAGGAGAATTGGCAAAGGCCAAAGGAGGAAGTGGCAGCATTGATGGGATTATTAAAGGAATACCTCCTCAAAGAGTGCGAGGAAATGCTCAAAAACAATATCCGCCTCTCTGCCATTGGCAGATTGGAAGATCTCCCCGCCGATGTCCTGGCGACCTTGAAGGAAGCAATCAGAAAAACAGAAAACTGCGACGGGATGGTTCTTAATCTTGCATTGAGCTATAGTGGCCGCTCTGAGATTCTCCATGCAATTCAGGGGATTGTCTCCGATTTGAAAAAAGGGAGGCTCAAAGAACAGGAGATCGATCTGTCATCCTTTCCGCAGTATCTCTGGACCAGGGAGTTGCCCGATCCAGACCTGCTCATCCGGACGAGCGGTGAATCTCGAATCTCCAACTTCCTGCTCTATCAGATCGCCTATACCGAACTCTATCTGACCGAAACCCTCTGGCCAGATTTCAATCGGGAAGAACTCCTTAAAGCGATCGCCGATTACCAATTAAGGGAGAGAAGGTTCGGCCTGACCAGCGAACAGATCAACGGACTCTAACAATATGAAATTCGAAATTCGAAGCACGAAATCCGAAACAAGCACAAATTTTCAAAAATTAAAATGGAAAGAATAATTAAACAAAGTTTCGGATTTTGAAATTTGAATTTCGGATTTGTTTCGAATTTCGATATTCGGATTTCGGATTTCAATCTACAATATTCAATCTGAAATCAACAATTCAAAAAAACCATGGCCAAAATCGAAAAAAAGAAAGTCTGGACAGCGCTTCTTCTCATTCCCCCGCTTGTCCTCATCATCGCCCTGGGACCCTCCCTGATCCTCACCCTGATGGTCCTCCTCATCACGCTTCTCGGGATGAGGGAGTTCTATAACCTCGCTCTCCCCGATTCCGAACGCATTGGCCATGTCGTTGGCATCATCCTGGGATTGGTGCTTTCAATCATCTTCTCCTACGGAAACCCGGACATCCTCATTCCGTTCATCATCCTTATCCTCCTCGTTCTATGCACTTTCTTCATGATCACTTCTCAAGACCTCCTAACCACCATCTCCAAGCTGAGCGTCACCTTTTTCGGAATTTTCTATATTGGTTTTTTGCTTTCCCATGTGATCCTCATTCGAAATCAGGCTGACGGAAGAGCCTGGCTCCTCTTTTTGATGATTACCGTCTGGTCCGGCGACATCATCGCCCTCTTCAGTGGAACGCTTTTCGGCAAACATAAACTCTATCCCAAGATCAGTCCGAATAAAACCTATGAGGGGCTCTTCGGCGCAATCATCGGCTCAGTCGTCATCGGCCTGCTCTTTGCTTTTTTCTTCCTTCCCAATTTCAATACAGTCGCCTGTATCCTCGTGACCATCGGCATGGGAATCCTGGGACAAGTAGGGGATTTCACAGAATCGATGCTGAAACGAGGCGCACAGGTCAAGGATTCCGGGTCACTCTTCCCAGGCCACGGGGGCGTCCTCGATCGCATTGATAGCTTCCTCTTCTCAACACCCTTTCTCTATTATCTCCTCCCTCTTCTCTCAAAGGAGACCCCATGAAACGTCTTGCCATCCTTGGTTCCACAGGCTCGATTGGGGTCAATACCCTGGACATCGTCCGCCAATCCCCGGAGCAATTTGAGGTCATCAGTCTCTCTGCAGGTCTTAACATCAGGCTTCTCAGAGAGCAGATCCTCCGGTTTCGGCCCAAAGTCGTTTCGGTTCTCAATCAAGAGGTGGCTGGAGAACTTAAACGGTCTATTGCCGGTGTGGATGTTGAAGTGGTCTACGGAGTGGAGGGGCTTATCCGCGTGGCGACCCATCCGGAGGTAGATCAGGTCGTCTCAGCGATTGTTGGCGCCGTAGGACTGATCCCAACTCTTTCCGCCATAAAAACCGGAAAAACGGTTGCCCTCGCCAACAAAGAGTCTCTCGTGATGGCTGGAAAGATCGTCATGGAAGAGGCAAAAAAGAACGGGGTTCAAATCCTGCCCATCGATAGCGAACACAGCGCCATCTTCCAGTCGCTGCTCGGCCACAGAAAAGAGGACATCCGTCATCTTATCCTGACGGCTTCAGGAGGACCTTTTCTCAATCATCCGTTTTCCAAACTCCACGAGGTCACGGTCAAGGATGCCCTGAATCACCCTCATTGGGAGATGGGAAAGAAGATCACCATCGACTCCGCTTCGCTCATGAATAAAGGGTTGGAGGTGATTGAGGCCCACTGGCTTTTTGACATCCCGGTGGAGAAGATCATTGTTCTGATCCACCCGCAGAGCGTTGTCCACTCCATGGTGGAATATATTGACGGCTCCTTTATCGGCCAGATGGGAATCGCCGACATGAGGATTCCAATCTCTTATACCCTCTCTTTCCCACAGCGAATGGATCTGAAACTGAACCCTCTTGATCTTTCCCAGGCGGGACCACTTACCTTTTCTCCTCCTGACCCGGAAAAATTCCCCTGCCTCAGGTTGGCCTACCAATCCATCGAAATCGGGGAGACCATGCCCGCCATTTTGAATGCCGCCAATGAGGTGGCTGTCAATGGTTTTCTCGAAGGGTGGATCAAGTTTACCGACATTCCCATCCTCATCCAGAGGGTGATGGAGGAACATGAGGTGAAGACCGTCCGCACGATCGAAGATATTCTCAGAGCCGATCAGTGGGCCAGGGAAAAAGCAAAACTTATCATAGAAGGGAAAAAACCGTGCTGACCACAATTATCTCAACCGTCATTGTTCTCGGAATTCTTGTTTTCGTTCATGAACTGGGACACTTTCTATTGGCTAAGAAACTGGGTGTAGGCGTTCTCACCTTTTCGCTCGGTTTCGGGCCAAAAATCATCGGGAAAAAGATCGGAGAGACCCAGTATCAGATCGCTGCGGTTCCATTAGGAGGCTTTGTTAAACTGATCGGTGAGAATCCGGAGGAGGAAGTTAAAGAAGAGTTGCTCAATCGCTCCTTCTCAAACCAGCCCGTATGGAAACGGGCATTGATCATTGGAGCTGGTCCCTTTTTCAACTTCTTTCTTGCCATCGTGCTCTTCTCAACGATCAACCTCTTTGGTATCCCCTACTCTCTCCCTAAGGTTGGAGAGGTCAACCCCGGTCTTCCTGCTGAGGCGGCAGGCCTTAAAAAGGGAGATCTTATACTTTCCATCGACGGGAAAGAGGTTAAGAAATGGGAGGACCTCTCGCGCATCATACGGAATAGCCAGGGAAAGGAATTGACGCTCAAGGTGAAACGAGATGACGAAACTCTCGATGTTAAGGTCACGCCAAAATCTTCTTCAGTCAAAAACCTTTTCGGAGAAGAAGTATCAACCTATGTCATCGGGATCGCCCATTCAGGGGAATTTCTCGTTGAGAAGGTCAACCCTCTGGTAGCCATTGGAAAGGGTTTTATTCAGACCTATCAGGGAATTGAATTGACTGTGGTAGGAATCATCAAACTGATCCAGAGAGTCATTCCAGCCAAAACGATCGGAGGGCCTATCCTGATCGCCCAGATGGCCGGTGAACAAGCAAGGAGAGGGATGTTGAGCTTGGTGCTTTTTATGGCGATCCTCAGCATCAATCTCGGAGTGATCAACCTTTTCCCCATCCCTATCCTCGATGGAGGCCACTTTATATTTCTGGCCTTGGAGGCAATTCTGAAGAGGCCCATCAGCATCAAGAAGATGGAGATCGCCCAACAGATTGGTCTCGTGCTCATCATTCTCCTGATGCTCTTCGCTTTTTACAACGACTTGATCCGCATCATCACTCCAGAAGGAGGACTTGGCTTTTAATCATCAAATCCCAAGCACCAATAACCAAACAATAACCAATATCCAATGACCGAAACCTTTAAAATCTGTGTTTTAGTTATTTGAAAATTGGTAATTGGAATTTATTTGGAGCTTGGAATTTGGTTATTGGGATTTTAAAATGAAGGTTCTCGGAATCGATACCTCAACCCGCTGTGGTAGTGTCGGCCTGATGGATGAAGAAAAGGTCATCTCAGAGTACCTTCTCAACATACCGGTGACCCATTCCGAAAGCCTCCTTGAAACCATCGAATATCTCCTCAAAGAAGCCCATTGCTCGATGGATAAACTCGATGGGTGGGCCATTTCACTGGGGCCGGGTTCGTTTACGGGATTGAGAATCGGCGTGAGCACCATCAAAGGATTGGCTTATGCCACCCAAAAACCCGTAGCAGGGGTATCCTC
>Ga0194111_10001018_pt1 | contig 34413 bp, 29 predicted proteins | sample TA2KigC300mmetaG_FD_146194 | JGI IMG/M metagenome (GOLD analysis project Ga0194111, IMG submission 146194) | Freshwater microbial communities from Lake Tanganyika, Tanzania - TA2015033 Kigoma Deep Cast 300m | ecosystem: Environmental > Aquatic > Freshwater > Lake | place: Tanzania: Lake... | reverse complement strand
TCAGCTTGGCATCAGATAAGATAGGACTAGCAGAAAAAGCAAAGTCATTTGCAACTAGTACCATTGATACACTACTAGCTGCAGAAACAAGGGTTCATGGAACAACAATTGAATCTGTTCATCTTCATGAAGCCTCAGGACTAGACACTGTAGTCGACATTGTGGGGTCTGCCATAGCATTAAATGACTTGGGGTATTTTGATGATGAGATAATCACAACACCGGTAGCTGTTGGTGGAGGCACACTATCATTTTCTCATGGAGTTACAACAAATCCAGGCGGAGCAATTCTAGAAATTTTCAAAAACTCAAAAATAGCAATTTCTGGTGGAAAGGTAAAAGACGAGCTTACAACACCTACAGGTGCTAGCATGCTTGTAAATCTGGCAACAAAATGTTCAGAGTTTTATCCGCAACTAAAGGTGAACACAGTAGGATATGGTGCAGGCACAAAGAACTTTGATGAGTTTCCAAACGTTCTAAAAATAGTGCATGGTGAAAAGACAACCAACTATGAACGCGACTCTGTAATAATTTTGGAAACAAATGTTGATGATGTATCAGGCGAAATACTTGGCAATATGCTAGAAAAGATTATGGAAAAAGGCGCAAAAGATGTCACTATAACTCCAGCCATAACAAAGAAAAGCAGACCGACTAACCTGATTTCTGTAATATGCGATACTGATTTGATGAATTCTGTTCTTGACTTGCTATTTTCTGAGACAGGTACTTTGGGCATACGAATTCGTGCCTCTGAAAGATTCATAGTTCCACGCTCTATTGTCAAGACAACAATCACAATTCAAGAGAAAAAATTTCCAATACGCTACAAAATAATTGGAAAAGACAAAAACTTCAAGATAGAGTCTGACGACATAAAATTAATAGCTGAATCAATAAACAAATCATACAAGCAAACAGAAGAGTTGATCAGAAACATAATCAAAAAGGAATTATCATAAAATGACAAAACTAGAAAGTCTAATCAACTGGTTTGGTGATAAGAAACGCGTTCTTATCGCACTTTCTGGTGGAGTAGACAGTGCACTAGTGGCATATGCGGCGTTTCAGAAACTAAAAGATGGTGCAATTGCGGTAACTGCAGACTACAAGACTCTATCACAAGAGGAATTAAACTCGGCAAAACAAATTTGTGCAGAAATTGGAATAAAACACATCATAATTTCTTATGATGAGCTTGAAAACGAAAACTTTGTTCAAAATGACAAAAACCGGTGTTTCTACTGTAGAACAGAGCTTGCAACACACCTTGATGCATTAGCAAAACAACACAGAATAGATGTAATAGTTAATGGAACAAATATTGATGATCTGGCAGATTATCGGCCTGGAATTAAGGCACTATCCGATAACGGAATAAAGAGTCCACTCGTTGATACATGTTTTACAAAGCAGGACGTAAGAACAGAAGCTAAGAAAGCAGGCTTGTCAGTTTATGATAGACCATCCAACTCTTGTCTGGCATCACGTATTCCTTGGGGTCAGAGGGTAACAATGGAGAGACTTGCACGAATCGAAGTTGCAGAAACAATGGTAAAACAAACAACTGGCGCAAAACAAGTACGTGTACGAGATTTAGATGGAATTGCAAAAATTGAACTTGGCTTAAACGAACTACATTTGTTTTCAGATGAATCAAAATTAGAGGAATTAGAAAACAAATTACGGCAAATTGGTTTTATTTCAGTTGTGGTTGATCCTGACGGTTATAAACCTGGCAAGATCAACGTGATAGCGGATTGATTTATCTAGATAACGCAGCATCAACACCAATTCATAAAGATGTTCTCAATGAAATGCTTCCATTTCTAGTTGAACAGTATGGAAATCCATCATCGATTCACAAACTTGGTCGTAATGCAAACAAGGCCATTCAAAATGCAAGAAAACAAACTGCCAGTCTAATTAACGCACAAGCTGATGAGATCTTCTTTACTTCCGGTGGAACAGAATCAAATAATATTGCACTGTATGGATTTGCACATACCAAAAAAGGAAACCACATAATCACATCATCAATAGAACACGAGGCAATCTTGGAGCCATGCAAAAGACTAGAAAAAGATGGATTTTTGGTTACCTATTTGCCTGTTAGCTCAGATGGCCTCGTTGATCCTCTGGATGTTAAAAACGCAATTACAAAAGATACATGTCTTGTAAGCATAATGTTTGCAAATAACGAAGTAGGTACAGTTCAGCCCATAAAAGAGATATCAAAAATTTGTAAAGAAAAGCAAGTGCCATTTCATTCAGATGCAGTGCAAGCAGTTGGTAAGATGCAAATTGATGTCAAGGATTTGGATTTGAGTGCGATATCAATATCGTCGCACAAGATCAATGGTCCAAAAGGCATAGGTGCACTTTACATAAAAAAAGGAACTAAGATAGAACCATTCATTCTTGGCGGAGGACAAGAAAATGGAATTAGATCAGGAACTGAAAATGTAGCAAGCATTGTAGGTTTTGGTAAAGCATGTGAGCTTGCAAAAGAAAATCTTCAAAAAAATATCACACATCTGAAAAGTTTGCGCGATTCTCTTGTATCAAAAATAACTAGCGAAATATCACATGTTTCATTTAATGGACATAAAGAAAAAAGAATTCCAAACAACGCCCATTTTACATTTCTTGGGGTAAATGGTGAGGATCTAATCATCAAACTAGATGAAAACGGGATTGCAGCATCTACAGGCTCTGCCTGTTCTGTCAAAATTCAAAAGGCCTCACACGTTCTAAAGGCAATGGGTTTTTCTCACGAACAAATTACAGGCTCATTACGGCTAACTGTAGGCCTTTTTAATACTTTAGAAGAAATTGCCACAACTGTGACTATTTTAAAAAAAGTAGTACAAGAACTCCGTCAAGTGTCTCCATTTAAGGCAAAATACGGTCTTGATTAAATTCTAATTTGTAACTTGTTTTTTTGTTGAATTATAATTAATGTCAAAAGTGATAGCACTAGAGTTAGTATGATATAACTGCCAAATTCTGGAATCACAAAAGTTCCAATTATGTCAATTTGTGTATCTCCTTTCTCAAATGAAAATTTGAGAGTACGATAATCTCTAGTTGTCGCAGTTTCTTCAAAAGTAATTTCTGAGCCATCAATAAAAATAAGATATCTCTCATCTACACCATCACTTTTTTTTGCATCAATAAACGATCGTGGCAACTCTAATGTCATTATGCCATCGCGTGCAGCTTCTATTGTTACAACTAGGCCCAAAATTTTTGGCTCCACTTGGATGTTTTTTATCGTACCGCCATTGATCCTATATGGTACATCGAACGTGCCAAAGCTTCCTGCATCAACTTCAAAAAAATCTTCAGTTATTACGCTAGTCTCTGCAGGTTTAAACTCAAATTCTGTTTCAGCAATGTTCCCTGAATAAGCTGCCCTTACTAGATATGTTCCCTCTCTAGACCATTGAGGGCCAGTTGCAATTATCGTTGTTGTAAATGTACCATCTTGTGCAACCTCAAGTTGACGAGGTTCAAGGAAACTGTCGCCATAGAACACCTGTATTGATACTGGTGTGTTTAATATGACTGCTTTAACTTTACCTGAGATAACCACAGTGTCACCATCTTCATAAAAATCTTCAGCTACATCTACACAAATTAATTCATCTACAACATTACATTCTTCAGCTTCTTGTGCAAAAACTGGGACGAATGATATTGATAAAAAAATTAGTGCAAGGTAAATTTTTGTGTACTGCACGAAAAAGTTGATGTCTGATCGTATATTTCCTTTACTAATGAGAACTAAAAAATGAAAAAAGTAGATGATTTTTAGTACTTTGGTAACACGTTCAGTCTAGATCTTGCAGACACTGCGATTATTGATATGATCGCAACTGCTAGAATCAAGGCCGCAACAGTACCGAATTCTGGGACAACAAAGGTACCAATTATCTCAATTTCTTCTGTACCTGCGGGGAACATTATCGATAGCGCTCTAATAGTTGAACCAGTAGTTTCATCAAAATCAGCTTCTTCCCCATTTACTAGAACAAAAAACTGATCATCACTATCAATCACTGCTCTTGGTAGATCTAATGAAATAGTTCCGCCATCGTTGTTTGCATCAAGCTCTACTATCAACGAGGTTGTACCAGTACTCAGTCTTGCGCTAGTAACGGTTGCGCCAGAAATACTATAAGGTATACACTGGCCGCTAGCATTCAACTCATTTTCATTACAAGCTGTTTCTTGAATGACACTTGGTATCTCACCTGTAAGCTCAACAATGACTTTGTTGTTTACTTCTTGTGTACCATAAGTTGCTTTGATAACATAAGGACCGTTTAGTTTCCACAACAGACCAGATGTGTTAAATGTTGTTTGAAAAGTTCCATCACTATTGACTTTGAGTTGATCAACAGTAACTACATTGTTTAATGGGTTTGTTACTCTTACGGTAATATCAACACCCGGTCTGATATTTGCAACTTTACCTTGCACTGTTATCACAGAATCATGATCATAACTTGGCATATCAGTCCAAATCGATACTGGAGTTTCAACAGCAGCAAATACTGGAGAAACAGATAGCATTCCTATAGAAGCTAATGCCGCAAGCAGATATGTAGCGTGGTTGTTCATCTTGTTTGCGAGTTGACAGCTTGACTATTTATGTATTATTTTAAATGAAAAAAGTAGATGATTTTTAGTACTTTGGTAACACGTTCAGTCTAGATCTTGCAGATACTGCGATTATTGATATGATCGCAACTGCTAGAATCAAGGCCGCAATTGTGCCAAATTCTGGAATTACTGCACCATCGACGATTTCTACTTGTGCTGAAGCAGTATAGCCTGAGAGGGCTACTTGTTGAGCGGTTATTGTGTAGAATCCATCTTGCTTCCACAATGCACTGTTAGTCTGTATCTTTGTCATATAATCGCCACTTGAATTTGGTGTTACTTGATCAACAGTCACAATGTTTCCATTTGGAGCTTTTACAACTATTGACACAGCAGTACTGATACGATCTGTATGTCCATTAATTGTGATCGTAGTAGCTCCTAGCGGTGCATCCACTTCCATTGTCAAACCGCGAAGAGGTGTTGGAGTAACTCCACCTGTGACAAGACTATCAAGTGATGATTGTGAAACAGAAGTTTCTGTAGTTGCACCACTAATTATCTCAACTTGCACAGATAATGTGTACATTAATGCTGTACTTTGTTGAGCTTTTATGGTATACATTCCATCTTGTTTCCACAACGCACTGTTTGTCTGTATTGTTGTTGCATAGTCACCATTTGCATTTGGTGTTACTTGATCAACAGTTACAATGTTTCCATTTGGTGATGTTACAACAATTGAGACATCTTTACTTGGAGTAGCTGTATGACCAGTTATGGAGATTTCATTAGATCCAGCACTGGCAGTTGCAGTTAACGACATTCCTTGTTCTGCAGCAAGTGCTTGCAGAGAAATCATAGGTGATAACATAACAAGTAATGTTAACAAAACTATCGTTATTGATCCTTTATGGAGATTCATCTTGTCTGCGAGTTAACAGCTTGACTATTTATGTATTATTTTAAATGAAAAAAGTAGATGATTTTTAGTACTTTGGTAACACGTTCAGTCTAGATCTTGCAGATACTGCGATTATTGATATGATCGCAACTGCTAGAATCAAGGCCGCAATTGTGCCAAATTCTGGGACAACAAAGGTACCAATTATCTCAATTTCTTCGGCGCCTTCCTCAAATGCTATAGTAAGTGTCCTATCAGTATCGGTCTTTGTTTCATCAAAGTCCCGCTCCTCACGGTCAACTAGAACAAAGAACGAGTCATCTCCACCATCTGGCAATAGAGCATCAATCAATGCTCGTGGGAGGGTTATCGTTAATTGGCCGTCGTTTGTTGCTTCAATTGCAATTACCAATGAATTTGCGGCAACATCAGGCGTTATACTAAGTACCTTTCCTCCAGTAATGCTGTAACTGAGAAGAAAGTCAGTACCATCTACGCCTATTGTTGTAGACGGTTTACCTCCGCTTGAACCGCCAAATTCAAATGTTGTTGTAGCCGTAGATGTGTTTTCAGCAGTTAGGCCATATGATGCCTCAATTGTATATGTGCCAGCAGCCTTCCAAAGATTGCCACCTGCAGTTATCTCTACACTGAATGTTTTGTCAGAACCAATATCGATTTGATCAATCGTTACTATGTTTCCATTTGGTGCAATTACTCTTAGAGATATTGGAACACCTAACATCTCATTGACTTGTCCTGAAACTATCACAACTTCCCCATCTGAGTAAGATTCCTTGTCAGTGGAAACTGTGATGTCTGCACTTTGTGCAAATGCTGGTATTGCCCCTATACTTGCAACTAAAATTGCAAATAAGGATAATACCTTCAGATTCCTCATCGTGAATATCGGAACAATTTGTACTATTTAAGTTTGTGATAAATAATCTTGACTAAAAACAAAAAACATCGACAACCGCCAAATTAGATATATATTAACCTCTCGGTGACCTCATCAATAGTTTGTGTAATCTATCTATTGGTTACAGCTGATGTTGTTCATGGGAGAATCTAAAAAATGACCACTAAAAAAAATCCAGTTCTAGTACCTGATCACACATATGTTCCAAAACATGAAATTATGACAAAAAAAGAGGCAGAAGAAGTTTTAACAAAATTCAATTGCAAACCAACCGAACTTCCATTAATTTTTGTAAATGATCCCGCAATTATGGGACTGGGTGTAAAACCTGGCGATATGATCAAAATAACAAGAAACAGCGCCACAGCTGGCGAAGGCGTATACTATCGATACGTGGTGGAGGTATAACATGGCAGACTCATCAAACAAACGTTGGCCAATAATACATGACATTCTAAAAAGAGAGGGCATTGCCAGGCAACATTTGAACTCTTTTGATGAGTTTTTAGAACGTGGATTACAAAGCATTATCGATGAAGTAGGCCAAATCGAGATAGAAAACGCAGAATATCCATATAAAATTCAGCTAGGTAAGGTAAAACTTCAGCAACCAAGAATGATGGAACTTGATGGTTCAATAACACACATCACTCCTGCAGAAGCAAGACTACGAAATGTCTCATACTCTGCACCAGTCATGATGGAAGCAAGCGTTGTTGAAGATGGGAAAATCTTGGAATCTAGGTTTGTCCACATTGGCGATATTCCAGTAATGGTAAGATCAGATGCATGCATATTGCATAATTTTTCAACTCAAAAGCTAATAGAACATGGCGAGGATCCAAACGATCCCGGTGGTTATTTTATAATAAATGGTTCTGAAAGAGTTATTGTCGGACTAGAAGATCTTTCATACAACAAAATAATTGTTGACAAAGAACTAGTAGGCGGTAATGTTGTTTTCAAAGCCAAAGTCTATTCGTCTATTGTAGGATATCGTGCAAAGCTTGAGCTGATGATGAAAAACGATGGACTGATTGTTGCAAGGATACCTGGCTCTCCTGTTGACATTCCAGTTGTAACATTAATGCGAGCTCTTGGTTTAGAGTCAGACAAAGACATTGCAGCTGCAGTGTCACTTGTTGATGAACTTCAAGATGAGCTTGAAGCATCATTTGAAAAAGCTGGCGATGTTCCAACATCAAAAGACGCCATAGTCTACATCAGTAAAAGAATTGCACCTGGAATGTTAGAAGAATTTCAAATCAAGCGTGCAGAGACTTTGCTTGATTGGGGTCTTTTACCGCACTTGGGAAAACACGCAGAAAATAGAAAAGAAAAGGCACAATTTCTTGGCGAAGCCGCATGCAAACTTTTAGAATTAAAAATGAGCTGGCTATCGCCAGATGATAAGGATCATTATGGAAACAAAGTCATAAAATTTGCAGGCCAGATGCTTGCAGACTTGTTTAGAACAGCATTTAGAAATTTGGTCAGAGACATGAAGTACCAGCTTGAAAGATCTGGACAAAAAAGAGGAATAAATGCAGTTGCCGCGGCAATTCGACCAGGAATAGTAACTGACAAACTTAACAACGCCATAGCCACTGGAAACTGGGGACGAGGACGCGTAGGTGTCACTCAACTCTTGGATAGAACCAACTACCTTTCTACCATTAGTCATCTAAGAAGAATACAGTCGCCACTGAGCAGAACACAACCTAACTTTGAGGCAAGAGACTTGCACGCAACCCACTTTGGGCGAATCTGTCCAAGCGAAACCCCTGAAGGTTCGAACTGTGGGCTGGTAAAAAATCTCGCACTATCTGCAATAATTTCATTAAACGTGCCATCAGAAGAAATCGTTGAAAAGCTATATGATCTTGGAACAGTCCACTTTTCTGATGTTAAAGATGATCTGCGAAAAGAAGGTACGCGAGTTTTTGTTGATGGAAAATTAATTGGATATTATAGAGACGGCGACAAACTATCTGAATCATTACGAGATCTGCGAAGATCCTCAAAAATCCATCCACACGTTGGAATATCATTTCATAAATCTCCAATAGATGGCGCAACAAAACGACTCTATGTCAACTGCAATGCAGGAAGAGTACTGCGTCCACTTGTTATTACAAAAGATAACAAACCACTATTGACACAGGATCTTATAGAGAAAGTTTCAAAAAAGTTGCTTTCTTGGAATGATCTTTTGCGAATGGGAATAATTGAGCTCATAGACGCAAACGAAGAAGAAAACTGTTACATTGCATTTGATGAAAAAGATGCAAAAAAACACACACATCTGGAAATCTTCCCATCTGCAATTTTGGGAGCAGGCGCATCAATCATACCATATCCTGAACACAATCAATCACCAAGAAATACATACGAAGCAGCAATGGCAAAGCAGAGCTTGGGATTTTCAACCCCGATGATGAATACAAGCACCTATGTCAGACAACATTTCATGCTTTATCCACAGACTCCAATTGTAACTACCAAAGCAATGGGCTTGCTTGGTCTAGAAGACAGACCAGCAGGACAGAACTGTGTTGTTGCAGTTTTGCCTTTTGATGGATATAACATCGAAGATGCAATTGTACTAAGCAAGGCAGCAGTTGACAGAGGCCTAGGGCGCACATTCTTTTATAGAATTTACGATGCAGAAGCCAAGCAGTATCCAGGCGGAATGCGTGATAACTTTGAAATTCCAAACGCAGAAGACAACATTAGAGGCTACAAAGGAGAAAAAGCATACAGGCTTCTTGAAGAAGACGGCGTAGTTGCAACAGAGTCACAGGTACTTGGTGGCGACATTCTAATTGGAAAAACTAGTCCTCCTAGATTCATGGAAGAATACCGCGAGTTTGAGGTAAAGGGTCCATACAGACGCGATACATCAATTGGTGTAAGACCATCAGAGACAGGAGTTGTCGACACTGTAGTAATGACACAGTCAAACGAAGGCGGTAAAATGTATAAAATAAGAGTACGTGATATGAGAATTCCTGAAATTGGTGATAAATTTGCATCAAGACATGGACAAAAAGGCGTCTTGGGAATTTTAGCTAAAAATGAAGACTTGCCTTATACTGCAGACGGTATCATACCTGATGTTCTAATCAATCCACATGCATTTCCATCAAGAATGACAGTGGGCATGTTTTTGGAATCAATAACTGGCAAGGCAGCTGCACTGCGAGGACAAAAGTTTGACGGTTCCGCATTTGTTGGAGAAAAAATGGATGTTGCACGAAGTATCTTGGAAAGTGCAGGCTTCAAGCATTCTGGAAAAGAAATAATGTATGATGGAAGAACAGGAAAACCATTCCCTGTTGAAATATTCATTGGCATTGTATATTATCAAAAATTACACCACATGGTTGCTGATAAGATTCATGCAAGGGCAAGAGGCCAAGTCCAAATGCTGACAAAACAACCAACGGAGGGAAGAGCAAGAGGAGGAGGACTACGATTTGGAGAAATGGAGCGAGACTGTCTAATCGCATATGGTGCATCAATGATTCTAAAAGACAGACTACTTGACGAATCTGACAAGGCTGACATTTTTGTGTGTGAGAGATGTGGGCTAGTAGCCTATCATGATGTTAAACAGCGAAAATATGTTTGCAGAGTATGTGGAGACAAGGCCAAAGTTTCTTCTGTATCAGTAGCATATGCATTCAAGCTACTCTTGCAAGAGATGCAGAGCCTCAACGTTGCACCTAGGTTATTGATAAAGGAGAAAGTATAATGTCACTTCAAACCATAAAATCAATCGACAGCATACGATTCTCTGTATGGTCCCCAACTGAAATTAGAAAATACTCTGTTGCAGAAATCACTGCCCCTGAAACATATGATGAAGATGGCATGGCAGTACAAGGGGGACTGATGGATGGACGACTGGGAACCCTAGAACCAGGACAAAAATGTCTTACATGCGGTAATACAGCTGCCAGATGCCCTGGCCATTTTGGACACATTGAGTTAGCAGAACCTGTCTTACACATTGCATTTATTGATAATATTTACAAGCTTTTACTTGCAACATGCAAATCCTGCTCGCGACTCAAAGTACCACAAGATGAGCTTAATGACTTTGAAAAGATAATGAAAAGAGAGGCCGCATTTACAGTAATATCACAAAAAAGAATTCCAGAGGCAATTTTAGAAAAGGCCAAAAAAGCAAAGGAATGTCCACACTGTGGCAAAACCCAATACGAATTAATTTTTACAAAGCCAACAATCTTTATCGAAAAAACTGAGATAGGAGAACACAGACTGCTCCCAATTACAATACGAGAACGATTCTCACAAATAATTGATCCAGATCTCAAGCTTTTAGGTTATGATCCTGCAACTGCAAGACCAGAATGGTTTATCTTGCAAGCACTACCTGTCCCACCAGTAACTGTCAGGCCTTCAATCATATTAGAAACTGGAATCAGATCTGAAGATGATCTTACCCACAAGATGGTAGATATCATTAGAGTAAACCAACGACTGAAGGAAAGCAAAGAGGCAGGAACTCCGCCACTAATTGTACAAGACCTTGTGGATTTGTTACAATACCACGTTACAACATATTTTGACAATGAAGTTTCTGGAATCCCACAAGCACACCACCGCTCTGGCAGACCACTAAAAACACTCACTCAAAGATTGAAAGGAAAAGAAGGACGATTCCGAGGCTCACTTTCTGGAAAAAGAGTTGATTTTTCAAGCAGAACTGTAATCTCACCTGATCCAAACCTTGACCTGTCTGAAGTCGGCGTCCCAGAATCTGTTGCAATGAAGCTAACCATTCCTGAAATTGTTACGGAATGGAACATTGAAAAGCTAAGAGAACTAATCGTCAATGGGCCCAATCAATTTCCAGGTGTAAACTATATCGTAAGGCCAGACGGAGTTAAGATAAGACTAGACTTTGTTGAGGACAGAAAAACTATTGCTGACAGTATAGAGATTGGATATCTGGTTGAGCGCCATCTCTCAGACGGTGATATTGTCATGTTCAATAGACAACCATCATTGCATCAAATGTCAATCATGGCACATTATGTTAAAGTACTACCAGGCAAAACATTTCGATTACATCCTTCTGTATGCCCTCCATACAACGCAGACTTTGATGGAGATGAAATGAATCTTCATGTGCCACAAAGCGAGGAGGCAAGAGCAGAAGCAATACTTTTGATGCGAGTACAAGATCAGCTAATCTCTCCAAGATATGGGGGACCAATCATTGGTGGGCTGCGAGATTTCATTACAGGAGCATATCTTCTTACAAAAGACAGCACAACACTAACACCACAAGAATTTGCAAATTACTCTATGCTGGGTGGTTACCTGGGCACACTGCCAGAACCTGCAGTAAAAGGCAAAGGCGGATCTCTTTATACAGGAAAGCAATTGTTCTCACTTTTCCTTCCTGACGACTTTAACTATGTAATGACTTCCAAGTGGTCAAAGGGAACAAAAGGAAAACAAAAAGACGTCGTAATTAAAAACGGCCAGCTCATCAGTGGAATTATTGACAAGTCATCTATTGGTGCAGAAGAACCAGAAAGTGTTTTGCACAGAATAGCAAAAGACTATGGTAACGCACAGGCAAGAAAATTCCTCAACTCTATTTTGATTATAGCAAAGCAGTTCATTACACACTATGGATTCAGCTATGGATATGCTGACCTTGAATTATCAGACAAAGTCAGACAAGAAATACTAGGAGGAATTCAAGAATCATATGATAAAGTCTATGATTTTATCTCACAAGCAAAGAAAGGAACACTAAAGCTAACAAGAGGACTCTCTGCTGAAGAAGCACTAGAAGCATACATTGTAAACGAATTAGGAAAGGCAAGAGACAGAGCCGGAAGCACTGCTGACCAATCATTTGATGAAACAAATGCAGGAAGAATCATGGCAACTACTGGTGCAAGAGGTTCTTCACTAAACATAGGCCAGATGGCAGGTGCACTAGGTCAACAATCAAGACGTGGACAGAGAATAATCAAAGGCTACAACAATCGTGCATTGCCACACTTTAAAGAAAATGATGATAATCCAGACTCTAAAGGATTTGTAAAATCAAACTATAGAGATGGCTTGTCTGCACTGGAATTTTTCTTCCATGCTATGGGTGGACGAGAAGGACTAGTAGACACTGCAGTTAGAACACAGCAAAGCGGATACATGCAGCGAAGACTCATCAACGCACTAGAGCACATCAAGCTAGAATATGATGGAACTGTTAGGGACCCACATGGACATATCATACAATTCCTTTATGGTGAAGATGGAATCGATGTTGCAAAAAGTGATCATGGCGAGGCATTTAATGTTAACAGACTGATTGAATCACAAACAATTGTAGACTCTGGCAAAAAAGCAACAAAAGAAGAAATTTTAGAGCTAGCCAAAAAATATACAAAAACATTCAACACAAGACTTGGAAAAATAGTCACTGATGCATTAACTGAATCAAAGCTTAGCAGGGATGGAGTTGAAAAAGTATGTAAAAAAGGACTGGAACTATACAATAAAGCCAAAGTTGAACCAGGACAGGCAGTAGGAATAGTTACAGCACAGTCCATTGGCGAGCCTGGTACTCAGATGACACTAAGAACATTCCACTTTGCAGGAATTAGAGAAAGAAACGTAACCTTGGGTCTGCCAAGACTAATCGAGCTAGTAGATGCACGCAAAAAACCAGTAACCCCAACAATGGACATTTACCTTGATCAAGAGTCAAAAAAATCAAGAGAAAAAGCAATCGAGGTTGCCCGTAACATACTACAAACAAAGGTTAGCGTTTTAGCAAAGGCAGAAACAGACTATGCAACTAAAATTACACTACACCTCAGTCCTACAAAGCTAAAAGAACGTGGATGTACAGTAGCTGATGTAGTTGAGGCATTACAGTCAAACAAAAAATTCAAGCTTGATGAAAAAGGCGACGTTCTAACACTAAACCTGGCTGAAGAGTCTGATGCTCCAACAGTCATAACACTTCGAAACAAAATTTTAGGAACTACAGTAAAAGGAGTCCCAGACATTGAAAGAGTAACCCTAGTTCAAAAAGACGATGAGTGGGTTATCCAGACAACTGGTTCAAACCTTGCCAAAGTTTTAGAAGTTGGAGGAATCGACAAAAAGCAAGTTAGAACAAACAACGTCTTTGAGATTGCAGCAACACTTGGAATCGAGGCTGCAAGAAATGCTCTAATTAATGAAATAAGCTCTACACTTGAGGACCAAGGACTAGAAGTTGATATCAGATACATTATGCTAGTTTCTGACTTGATGTGCTCACGAGGATACATGCAACAGATTGGACGTCATGGAATCGCAGGCACAAAAGAAAGTGTACTGGCACGAGCTGCATTTGAAATTACAGTCCCTACAATAGCACATGCTGCACTGGCTGGCGAAATCGAGGAACTAAAAGGCGTCACTGAAAATGTTATCGTTGGAAGCAACATCCCAATAGGCAGCGGCATAGTTGACCTTTACATGCAGGTCTCAAAGAAGAAGGATTAACCATCTTTATTTTTCAATAAATCTATAAAGGTCACATCAAGAATGGGCAAATACAGATAAAATCATGAGCAAGCTATTAGAAAAAACACTCAAAGATGCAATCAAGGAGCGAAAACGTATACTAGGCTCAAAACAAATCCTTGCCGCAATGCAAAACTCTAAACTAATAGTATTATCGCAGTCGATTTCAAAAGACACAGAAGAAAAAATTCAAAAATCGGCAAAAAAAGAAAAAATTCCAACATTAAACTTTGAAGGCTCATCAGTAGCACTAGGAAGACTATGTGGACTGCAGTTTCGTGTATCAGCTATTTCATTAACATCACTAAGCGACACTAACATCAAATCACTGCTAAAAGAAACGAAAACTAAATGATTGAATCAAACTTTGCAACAAACTTGTGTTATGAAAGTTTAAATGAGAGCGGTAAAGCTTCGAGATAAATAACAATGACACAAACAATCAAGCTAACAACTGATCAAATGCGACTAATGTCGCTTTTTCAAAACGTTACAGGTGCAACAGCACGTGATTGTGTCGAAGATGAAAAACAAGACCGCGTTATTTTTGTTGTAAATTCAGGTAAAATGGGACTTGCAATAGGCAAGGGCGGCTCCCACATACGAAGCTTGCAAAACATTGTCAAAAAAAATGTAGAGATAGTAGAATACTCTGATGATCCTGCAGAATTTTTAAAGAACATACTGAATTCAAAACTAATTTCTGAAGTAAAACTCAACAAGCGTGCAGATGGTTCTATGCAAGCAATTGTTCTAGTTGATCCAAAAAAGAAAGGAATTGTTGTTGGCAGAGAAGGGCGCAATGCTGAAAAAGCACGACTGTTGGCAAAAAGATATTTTGAAATCACAAAAGTCCAAATAAACAGCCCAGAAAGATTACCCGAGTTGTAAATTTATGGCAAAATCACCACTTGGGTTGTTTGCAGGTCGAGTTTTAAAGGCAAAACGCAAACGACTACGTTGGTCTATTGGAACATACAAAAGAAGAAAGCTTGGATTGGACAGAAAAGCAAACCCACTTGGAGGGGCACCGCAAGCAAGAGGAATTGTTTTAGAAAAAGTAGGCATTGAAGCAAAACAGCCAAACTCTGCTGTTAGAAAATGTGTTAGAGTTCAGCTAATCAAAAATGGAAAAACCATTACCGCATTTTTACCACGAGACGGTGCAATGAACTTTGTAGATGAACATGATGAGGTTCATGTAGAAGGAATGGGCGCTACAATGGGTGGCGCAATGGGCGACATTCCAGGAGTCAGATTCAAGGTATTCAAGGTAAATGGAACCTCTTTGCGTGAATTGGTATTGGGCAAGAAAGAAAAACCAAGGCGATAGAATATGGGCGAAACGCAAAAACTTTTGTTGTTTAGAAAATGGGATTTATCAGATATTGCAATACAGGACAAGGGCCTCAAAAACGTAATCTCACTTAGACAAACTATTATGCCATTAACATTTGGGCGCTCTGCTCTTAAACGATTTAACAAGGCTGAAGTCAACATAGTAGAACGTCTTGTCAACAAACTAATGCACTTTGGAAAAAAATATGCAAAAAATACAGGACGCATGGCTGGGAAAAAAATTCATGCAATAAATACCATGAAAGCAGCTTTTGATATAATCCACTTAAAAACTGGCAAAAATCCTGTTGAAGTTTTGGTTAGGGCAGTAGAACATTCAGCACCAAACGAAGACACTACTAGAATAGTATATGGTGGAACAGTCTACCACGTTTCTGTGGATGTGGCTCCTGTGAGACGAATTGATTTGGCGTTAAAATTTATTGCAGACGGCGTAAGAGAGGCAACATTTTCAAATCCAAAAGCAATCGAAGAACACCTTTCAGAACACCTAATCCTGGCTGCTACAAATGATCCAGAAGCTCCATCTGTAAAGAAAAAGCACGAGCTAGAAAGAATAGCTCAAGCATCTAGATAAAACACAAGTAGCCCGAGGCAGATTCGAACTGCCGTCCCCGCGTATCCTCTCATAAGATCCAGAGCGCGGAATCCATAACCTGAAAATCATTTGGCCGCTAGACTATCGGGCTACCAAGACGACTTGATTATGTTAGAATATAATTATTTATTTACAACTTGCAATTGACTATTTGATTTTCACTTCGTGAATCGCAGTTGCATAATCACAATCTGCCTTTAATCTCATGTATGGAATTAATCTATAATGTATGGAATAAAGATCCTTTTCTTTGTACAAAATACCTTTTTGTTGCAAGGACACCAAACCCCTTGATGTACTCATCATCATGGTGCTGTCATTTTTACAAATCTCGTCACGCTTTTTTTGATATTGTTTTAGTGTGAATGCTACATCATTTAGCTCTAATATCAAAGGCCAAACAATTTTTTGCCAAACAAATCTTCGGTTTTCAGTAGCAGAAGCATATTTTCCTTTTTCGCTCAACATTAATAGCATCTTTAGAATTGGTTATAATTGAATTGTCACAAAAAGAAATTGAAGAGTCCCTTGTTTTATTAGAAAAAGACTGGCAAATTGATCCACTTTTACATGACTTTATGTTGGGAAAATGTGCTGATGTATCTGACTATCCACTCAAAGTAAAAAACGTAATTTTTCACATTCCTTACTTGACAAAGGAAAAAAAATTCATTTTGTGGAAATGTTATTGGCCTGACTGTCATAATTGTTGCAACAGGCAGGGACGATTGCCTTTGACTTCAGATGACATAATTACGATTGGAAAGGGGATGAAATATCAAAAAACATCTGATTTTTTAAAAAATGAAACATTGGTTGCCACATGGCAGGAATATGGACCTTCAGGAGAGGTAACTACTATGACTAGCGTAAATCTGAAACGTAAAGCTGACGAGACAGCAGCTGATGATGGAACTCACATCTCATGCAGATTTTTAGATGACAAGGGATTTTGCAGTTTACATCCGCAAAGGCCTGGAGTTTGCTATCTTTATCCATTTTCTACATGGCTTGTAAATGAAAACGGTACGGCACGTGTTCATGCAACATTTCAATTTACGGGAGATTGTCCTGGATTTTACTTAGCAGAAACAATTGATCCTATGAAAGAGATCTTGCAAGAGTACTCTGGACTAGTTTATGACTATAATATGAAATCAAACAGGACAGCTAGAGAAAACTTTGGCCATGTAACATTTGGCTAGGCCTTTGCAACCTTTACCAAATCACGCATATGAATTTCCATTCCAAATCGGTCTTCATTTTTTTTCATGTATCTAAAAATTGACATCAAGTCAACAAACTGTTTTATAAAACTAAACTCGCCTTTCATTTTTGAAAGTACAAACTTTAACACCTTGCTATAAATCGCAAAATATGCTAGAACTTCTTTTCTGTATTTTTCGTTATTTCCTATATTTTTGATAAAAATATCTGCACAAATCATGCTTGGGATGATTCCCTCACCTAGCAGCGGATAAACTGTACCTATTGACTCTCCAACTCCTACCACTTTTCCATGATAGAATGGATCACACCTATCTGGCGTAGCCAGCCTTATTGGCCTGCCAACGGTTTTAGTAATCTTGCCTCCATGTTTTTTCAAAAACTCGTCAGTTTCTTTAACGTGATTTTTCTTGTAATCCCCAGCTCCAATATGGGCAAGCCTTTTGCCTAATGGAAAGTACCAAAAATAGCCAGTTATGCCACGAAATGGTTTAACATAAAAATCATCCAACGGCACCTCATCTTCGTATTCAATTTTGTACTGGTATGTGGGCAAGTAGAAATCGTTGGCCGCTTTTGGCAGATACATTCTATAAAATCCAGTTGCGTCTAGTATAAGATCAAAATCTCTTTCCAAATCATCTAGTTTTGGTGTGATGCCATACTGCACTTTACAGCCTTTTGTCATATCACGAATAATTCCAATTTTGTCATATGTGCATAGTCCTTTTAGTTTGATGTCAAACTTGTTTCTGTCGTTTACTTCGATGTGGAGGTTTTTTCCATCATGAATGACATATTTTTCAAAATCAATGTCTGCTTTTTGGCAAAGCTCTTGCATTTTAGATTTTGACGAGCCCCACGCACAAATAGAATCATGATCTTTTTCGGCCATCCTCTCAAAGCCTACTACTTCGTGATCGCCTTTGAGTCTTGCAAGCAGATAACTGCCAGCTACTCCCATACCGACTACAGCAATTTTCATTTTAGCTGAAATTTGTCATAGCCTAATAAATAGAATGTTTCAATCTCCGAGGTTTTGTACACGCAATCTTCTTTATTCAATCAAAATTGCCGGCTTGAAAGGCCTTGCAGTCTTTGCCTTTCCTTTTGGATCATAAATTCCAGAATCATTCTCAGAAAATACCTGCACATCCACACCAAAGTCATTTTTTACCAAGCTTATCAGCTCTTTTGCAATCAATGACTCTTCATCAAAGTTTTTTGTTTCAAGCCTTGTTTTTCTAATCTCAGATGGTTCTGATAAAATATCTTTAATGACCTTTTGAACAAAATCAGGATTCTTTTTGATGTCAGCTGTTTGGGGATTTGCAATCAAGTCCTTCATTATAGCGCCCATGTTTGTCTCATCTGCCATCACCTTTTCCAAAATTGCATGGTATGCATTTACTTTGAAACTATCAGATGTGTATATTGTGATTTTCTTTGGAGTAATTTTTGTAACCTTGAGAATGCTTGAAATGTCATCCATGATTGATTTTAACAACTCTTCAGTCTGTATTGCATTAGGATCAATTACATCAAATGAAACACTTGGCCAGCTAGTTTGAGAAACCAAACCTGAATTGCCAAGCTTTTCCCAAACCTCTTCAGATATGTGTGGTGCAAATGGCGATAACATTGCAACTCTAGCTGTGTTAATCTCATGCAAAACACCAGAATAATCATCTCTTTTCTTTACTTTGGCTCTTTTATGATACCATTGTAAATCAGACTCAAATGAAAATAATATTTCATGCAAAGCTTCGCGTAGTCTCATTTTCTCTATGCTTGTACTGACGTTTGATATCACAGACTGGAGCTTGCTTTGAATCCACTTGTCTTCTGCTTGAAGCTTGGCAGGTTTTCCTGGCTTTAGCTTTGAGCATTCCTCTAACATCAAAACAAGCTTGTTTTTTATTCCATTAACTGATTCTAGATTAAAATCCGCGTCCTGTAATAACTCAGCTGATATAATTATTGCAAGTCTGATTGGATCTGCGCCATAGTTACGAATCGCTTGTCTCAAAGGAATGATATTTCCCATACTCTTTGACATTTTTTTGCCATCCATCAAAACAGAACCATTAACAACTATTTCACGAGGCCAGTTTTCTTCAGGAAATATTGCGACATGGTTTAAGATAAAAAATGTCAGATGGTTTGGAACCAAGTCACGTCCTGAATGTCTTGAATCAACAGGATAAAAGTAAGAAAACTCGGATCTTATCTCATCAACAATATTTTTTGGAATCTCAACTACCTTGGAGCTACTCTTGCCAAGAAAAACATCGTCAAAAAATTCCTTTGAAAGATTCTCAGCTGATATTTTTCCAGCATTTACAAACTTTGCAATGATATAGTATGCCATGTAAATCACAGAGTCTGAGAGGCTTTCGACAATCCATTGTTTATCCCATGGCAGCTTTGTGCCAAGTCCATGTTGTCTTGCACACGCCCGCTCCCGCAGCCATCCTATAACATAATTAAATTCGGGACGAATCTCTTGTGGTAAAACACTCATTTTATCAAGACACTTTGTAGCTTTTTCCTTCCAGGCTTTATCACCATAATTTAGAAACCATTGATTGGTCAGAATTTTAACAACACATTCAGCACCACACCTGCATCTAACTGGCGCATTGTTTAGCTCTAGTAAAACATCGCCATCTCTTGCATCAATTAACCAATTTTTTATATCATCTTTTACATCCGAAATTTTCTTACCTGCAAACTGTTTTGTATTTTCTTTTAAAATTCCATCATAGAACTCTTTAGAATAAAGATCCTTTGTTGCCTCTTCTAATTTTGGATCATCTTGGTCTCGAATTTTGAATTTTTCACATGTTTCTTTTGCAGGAATATCTCCAAATCCTTCAGTTTTGATAATTGAGATTGGCTCAAGTGTTCTTAATTTATCTGCAAAGTATGGAGTTCTGTGAGCTAGATCCTTTAGAGCTTGATAATCAAATGGCGCATGAGCTGGAACAGACATTACAATTCCAGTACCTGTCTGGCTTTTGACAAAAGTTGCAGGAAAAATTGGAATATCTCTATTAGTTTTTGGTGTTTTTGCTTCTTTTCCTAATAGCTCAGAACCTGCAATCTCTCCTATTTCTTCAATTTTCTTATCCAAAAACTCCAGCTTTTTTGCACATTCTGCACTCACGATCCATTTTTCTTCATTTACCTTGACTTTTTTGTATACTGTTCCAGGATTGACCCAAAGATTTGTCACACCAAACAATGTTTCAGGACGTAAAGTAGCTGTTGGAATGATAAAATCTCCAAATTGAAATTTAATCAAAATGTATTCAGTAAAGTCTGGTTCTACATCGCCAAGCGTATCATGTTGTGATACAGGATTTTGATCCTTTGGACACCATCCAACGGGATGAGATCCTTGAATGATTAGATTTTTTTCTTTTAGCGTATTAATCTGCCACTCGATAAACTTTTGATAAACAGGATCTATAGTTGTAAATTCTCTGCGCCAGTCAATTGAATAGCCCATCTCTATCATGCCTGCCTTGATCTCTTGATGAAAGTAGTCTGCAATCTTTACTGGCTCAGAAAATGTTTTGATGTCATTATCAGGAACATGATAGATGTTTTTTAGCCCATCAATGATTTCCTTGTCGCCAGCTTCAACTCTTTTTGCCATCCCAAGAATCGGGGTTCCAGTATAGTGAAATCCCATTGGAAACAACACATTATATCCTTTCATTCGATAGAATCTTGCATGGACATCAGCTAGTGTGTAGGTTCTGCCATGTCCAATATGTTGTGGCGAGTTTGGATAAGGATAGGCTACAGTAATGAATTTTTTTTCTTTATCATTTGGATCTGATTCAAACTGTTTGGCATCAATCCACTTTTGTCTCCATTTTTTCTCAATTCCTGACCAGTCTACTTCCATGCGATAACACTATTCCAAAACCATTGATTTTGCTTTGTTGATGGCATCATCTTTTTTAGACTTGTCTGGTCCACCGCCTTGAGCAAACCTCGGGTTTCCTCCACCAGAGCCACCAAGGATTTGGGAAACTGCCTTGGCAATATCTCCTGCTTTTTTTGCCTTTGAGACCTCTTCTCCTGCGTGAATTATTGCTCGCACAGTTCCTTTTTCTTCAAAAATTCCACAATATACTGCCCAAGGATTGTCCTTGACTAGCCTTTCTCCAAAATTAATGTGAAAGTATTCATCGTACTGATCATCTGTAGTAGAATAAAATCGCCCACCAGAGACTACAATCTCATCTACTCTACCTTCACCTGCCTGCAAAATTTGCTCCAGTATGGTTGGAATTTTCTCTCTAGCTTTTTCTTTTCTTTCTTCTCTTAGCTTGTCCCTTTGTTCTTTTGCTGCTTGCTCAGATGATGCTTTTTTCAGCTCAGCTTCATATTTTTCAATATATTCTTGAGCTGCCTTGCCAGCTACAAATTCTAGTCTAACCACGCCATCTTGAATTCTCTTTGTTCTTGTAATTTTGATTAAATTAACATCTTTTGTACTCTTTACATGTGTTCCACCACATGCTTCAATATCAAAATCTCCAATTGAGACAATCCTGACTGACTTTACTGGAACAATTCCGCCCTGATAAATTCTAAAACCATACTTTTGCTCAGCTGTTCCTCTATCAAAATTTTGAATCGTTACTGGAATATTTTCTTTTACTTTGGCATTTGCCACTTCTTCAATTTTTGCAACTTCCTCATCAGTCAAAGCCGAATGATGTGTAATGTCTAGCCTTGCATGATCTTCTTCCTTAAACGCAGAGTGCTGCCAAACCCAAGAGCCCAAAACGCTTCGAGAGGACGAGTTTAGAATATGTGTACTGGTGTGATGTTTTGTAACACCATCTCTTCTTTTTGAATCAACAACACATGATACAGTCGTCCCTTCTTTTGGAATGCCTCCCTTTAGCTCATGCACTATAATGTTGCCATGCTTGTTTACATCAACTACATCAAATCCTGCGATTTTTCCATGATCCGGCTCTTGTCCACCACCTCTTGCATAAAATGATGTTCTATCTAACACAACATATTTATCAAAACTTTTGAGAACCTTGGCATCAAACTCTCTAGGATCATTTTCATAGTACAAAAGTTCGGTTTCTGGTAATCCTTCTAATGGTAAATGTTCTTGTTTTTCGACTTTCTTTGACTGGTGTAATTCCGATAGTTTAGTGTAAAAGGTAGATGGAATCTCAGAAATTACCTTCATTTCCTTAAGATAGTCTGGAGTTACGCCATCTGATTCATAGAGGCGGATTAAATCATCAACTGTTGGCTTTTGTTTTAGCTTACTTACAATTTTTTGCATTCGTTCTTTTGAATTCTCATATCTGCCTGATTCAATTTCGATTATGGTCTTGACATCATTTCGTGTTTTTTCTAGTTCTGGATAGGTTTTTTTAAGATAGTCAATTTGTGTGTCGATAATCTCATTCATGTCAAATTTTAGCCCAAGTCTATCCATTGTGGAAATAATTCTTCGAAGCATTATTCGAAGATTGTATCCTCCACCCACATTGCTTGGCAAAGCCCCGTCAGATATTGCAAAAATTAGTGTTCTAACATGATCAACAATCATATAAATTCCCTCAAGCGGGGTTATGATTTTTTTAATTTGCTCTTCTGATATACCTGCTGATTTTATCGCAGTTTTTCTAACCTCAGATAAATCCCCAAATCGTTCTAGATTCTTTGCAATTTCAGTAAAGTAACGAACCAAAAGTTCAGAATTTGCGTCAATTCCTGTCTGTTGTATTAGATTGCTAGTTATTGGCCCAAAGCAGCAATCATATGCGGTAGGGGTTCCCATCGTAATCCACGCAAATCGCTCAAGGCCTGCCCCCATGTCTATGATTTTCTGGTCTAGTGTTTTGTAACTTGACAAATCTCCTTGAAATTCAGTAAAAACTGCATTGCCAAGCTCTAGTCCTTTTACAAAAAATTCTAGTGAAGAGCCAAAAGAGCCGCCTCCTTCCCAAACATCTTCTACAAATACAACTTCGTTTTTGTCAATTCCAAACTGTTCGGTTACTAATCGGTAATCCAAATCAACGCACTTGTCTTTCCAATATCCATGATCATTTGGAATGCTGTGCTGCCCAATCATACAAAAACTGGAAAAGTGTTTTCCAGTAACACCAACATTTTCCAAGTCTTTGAATCGAAGACAAGTTTGTGGAACAACCAGTGGGTTTGCAGGAAACTCAAAGACAACTTTAGAGCCCATAACACGTTGAAAGTCAACAATTGATGCTATTGTAAAATACAAGTCATCACGCCATCTGCAAACAACAGGATACCTGTTTACTGAAGTATGTCCATTTTTTACAAAAAATGACTCTACCTCCTTCCATGCTTGTGTATAATCAAATCGCTTTTTTGTCGGCGGATTTCCTATAAACGAATATGTGTCATCAGAATGATCAGGGCAGTTTGTACGTTTTTCATCAACTGTCCAAAAATATCTGTGGCATGTTGCGCATGATTTGCGTTCAAATCCCTTTTCATCAAATAATTTAACTTTGTAATATCTGTCAGGATCTGCTGAAAATTTTTCAAGAATCTCTTTTTTCCCCATCTTGGAAATTCTTTAATCGACTGATATTAAGAATTGTCGATTGGGATAAATTAAATACAATATAGATAGACTGCATTTTGTGTTTGGCAAGAAAAAAGGAATCAAAGAAGGCGACTATGTATTTTCATCAAAACAAGACGGTGAATACAAGAACATCATATTTGGTGCCGTTAGTGGCGTTGATGGCTCAAAAATTGGAATAAATGGATTAATAGTTAATCCAGTCGGATTAAAAAATAAAATCTCGCAAAACAAAGCAGGCTCACATTCAATTGAAATTTTAAAAGAGCCAACCCCAGAAAGCTGCATTCTTGCTTTTATCTACAGAGTTGAGCATGAAAATTATACTGACGTATTGGATTTGAATTCAGACAAAATCATCCCACTTCCACCAAAAGTCTATACTGTTCTTGATGGCTGGATACGTGAATCAATCCCTGAATTGTTAAACAATGTTCTTTCGTTACCAAATGGTTCTGAACGAGACCAAGCAAAAAGAATTCTTCGACAAAGAATGGAAACACTATATGATAAGAATTTGAAAAGACACTTGTACTCTGTTTGCCGAAGCTTGAAAATTCTTGTTTAATGTTAGAAATCTAGTTTCATTTTCTCCATAGTTTTATATTATGCCATTCGAAAAAGTCGATACAATGGAATACGTTTACGCTGCACTAATGCTTCACAAACTAAAAAAGGAGATCAACGAGGCAAACATTTCTAGCATCGTAAAGGCCTCCGGAGCAGAAGCTAATGAGGCAAAAGTAAAGGCTCTGGTAGCATCACTGGCAGACGTAAACATCGAGGAAGCCATCAAAGCAGCACCAGTGGCAGTTGCAGCAGCACCAGCAGCCGCAGGCGGCGCAGGTGAGGCAAAGAAGGAAGGAAAGAAAGAGGCTGAAACACCAAGTGCAAAATCTGAAGAACAAGCCATGGAAGGTTTGTCTTCGCTGTTTGGATAAACTCTGAATTTATTTTCTGTTTTTAAAAAGAAGAATATTGGAACCTTCCCACCCATAATCAATAAAACAACCGATTTGATTTTTGCGAATAAGTTTTCGCTTTATTGATTCCTGTATGAATTGCAAAGAGCTGACAGCGCCTGTATTTCCTGTTTCCTTCATCAAAGAATATGATAATGCAACTTTATCTTTTGAAATATTACATTTTGATGTAATATAATCAAGAAATCTTGCGCCTGCAGTATGCAAACCCAAAACCTTGATTTTCCTATATTCATCGCGAGTCTTCTTTTCTAGCTGATCTATATTTTTTTGACATAAAGTGCCGACAGTTTTTTTGAGAACCTTTGAATCAAGATTCATATCAAAAATTATTCTATTTTTTTTGTCTGGTGATAGCTTCAAGGATGCTTTTTTGTAGCCCTTTTTTCCTGAATCTTTGCATGAGAAAATCTCATCAGAGTCAATACTAGCTATTCCATTCTTGGTATCTTTTGATAGTATGGTCCCTCCAACAACATCACTGAAAATAAGAAAGTATACTAGGTTGTTAAGATCTGACTTGTTTTTAATTGAGACTAGCTTTGTCTGCTTTAGTCTGTCCAAAAACCAGTCCGTATACATAGAACCTATTAGAACCATTGAATTGCTTTTTCCATTTAGTTGAAAATAACCTGCAGAATTTAACAATGCTTCAGAAAATGATGAACAAGCAAGTCCCTGCATATTTTGTGTTCTTATATTTTCGCTCAAACCAAGTTTGCTTACTATCTCAACTGTCGGAGCAGGGTCAAGAAACTGATTGTTGTCATTTACTGTAATTAGCATACCAATATCTCCAGATTTTTGCTTTGAATTTCTCAAAAGATCTTTTGCAGTTTTTAGGAATAACTCGTTTTTTGATATGTCTGGCTCCAGATAGTCATTTTTTGAAAAATCTATTCTATCAAAATCATATATTTTGAAAACTTTGTTAATTCCTAGGTTATCTTTGACATACTCTCGTACCTCTCTCTCTAATTTTGGACGCAAAAAATCGTCTACGATTTCTCTTATTGAATAGGAAAACATAGGATAGTTGACGCATATTTGTGATAATCCTACCGAAACCATTTTCACATCATAGCCAACAGCTTTCTTAAATTCTCAAAGAATGTTGGATCATATCCTTCTTTTGGAAGGTCAAATCCAGCAATTACAGTTTTACATCCAGTTTCTTTCTGAAAATTATCTAACATTTCTCTACAATGTGTAGGAGTGCCACATACTGTAAGTTCCTTTACAAGACTGTCGCTTACTTTCTCAATAGTTTTTGTAAATCCAAACTCCTTGAAGGTTTTTCTAATCTCCATAACTTCTTTTCCAAATTCATCTGATAATGGGTTTGAATAAAATTCATTTGCTCCAATATATTTTGCCAATGTCGCTTTTGCAGCATTGAGATTTTCTGATGAATCAAGATAGGTAGGAACTATACATACTGTCTCAAAGGAATCAAAACTCTTCCCAGCAGATGAGAGGTTTTGCTTAATTTTTTGTATGTCAGAAAAAACTTGGTTTCTTGGCTTTAAGAAAAATATAACTCCGTCTGCATTTTGCGCTGCAAGCTGCACCGTCTTCTGGCCAACTGCAGCCCAGAATATCTTTCCTTTAAAATTTGCTCTCAAGTATTTTGTATAATCAACTAGTCTTGAAAGTGGGCGCTCAAATTTCAGATTCCACAATTTTTCAATGATTGCAGGAGCGCTAGTTCCTATTCCAAGTACAAAATTTTCATTGGTTTTTTGGTAAATCTTATTTGCATTACGAGAAATCTCTTCTTTTTTTCTTGAAAATACATTTACAATTGCGGTTCCAAGAGCCATGCATTTTCCATTGGATATTTTTTCCAGAGCATCAAAGGCATCTACTCCCATGACAGCCGGATTGGTCTCTGGCACAAAAAAATAGTCTATTTTGCTTTGGTTTGCTATCTGTGCAGCTTTTTGTATTGAAGGAAGTGTTGCGTTTATTCCTAATTCAATTCCTCTTTTCATCAAAAATAACCAATTATTTGCATCAAATGTGAATGGATTTCTCTTCAGTCATTCTTGTAGCGTCAACAAATGCCTCTGATAGAGTTGGGTGGGCATGAATTGTATCTATAATCTCAGAGCATTTCATCTTTTGTTTTACCGCAAGTGTTGCTTCGCCAAGAACCTCACCTGCATGTGGCCCAACTATTATCACGCCAGAAATAGTTCCATTTTCTTCAAAAACATCAATGAATCCACGGGTTTCGGAAAGGCAGGTGGCCTTTGCACTTGCAATAAGAGGAAAGCTCTTCCCCTCACCTTCACAGTTTCCAACAAAGGCAACCTCTGGAAATGTAAATACACACATTGGAATTGCAGAATAATCAATTATAGAATTTTTTCCCATGATGTTATCTGCTGCAACTTCACCTTGCTTTGCAGCTACATGAGCAAGCTCAAACTTTCCTGTAACATCGCCTATGGCGTAGACATTTGATATGTTTGTCTGCATTTTCTCATTTACTATTATACACGTATCATCATGAGCTATGCCAATATTTTTTAGCTCATCTGAATTGATGTTTGCCTTTCTACCAATACATAGCAGAACTTTTTCAGCTTGGATTTTTTCACCGTTTACATAAACTGAATCTTGATCAATTTTTTCAACTTTAGAGCCAGTCATCACGTTTATTCCATCTAATTTCATGTATTTTTCCACAGTTTTGCCAATCTTTTCAGGAATGGTTGGCAGCAATCTTTTTTCCATTTCAACAATCCAAACTTTACATCCTAGTACATTCAGGATGGCAGAAAACTCACATCCGCTATAGCCACCACCAACAACAACGACTGATTTTGGTAGAGTCTCAATCTCAAAAATTGAATCTGAAGACAAGATTTTGCCGCCAAATCGCTGTCCTGGAAGACAAATTGGCGAGCTTCCAGTTGCAATGACAATGTTTTTTGTAGAAAATAGCTTGCCATCTACAATTACCTCATTTGCTGATTTTATCGCAGCAGTCCCATGAATGATCTCAACATTTTTCTTTTCTAAGAGCATCTTGATTCCATCGGCAAGCTTTGAGACACTTTTTTGCATCCCATTTTTCATTTCTGTATAGTTTACATCTACTGAGGCATCAATTCCATGTTTTTTTGCATTTTTTACTCTCCTAATTATATCGGCCATAGAATGCAGGTACTTTGTAGGTATACAGCCACGTTGCGTGCATGTTCCTCCAAGGCCGTTTTTTTCAACAATGCACGCCTTTCCGCCGTTTGCCGCAACAGATAACGCGCAAGTGTATCCGGCTGGGCCTGCTCCAATAATTACTGCATCAAACATTGCCATGACTCAAAGAGAATATCCAATAAAGCTTGTCAAATCACCGCTTGAGAGTCCAGTCAGGATTGGAATACCTTTCTTTGGCTATCTTTTTGCATGATTCCAACTCGCTTTGTTCTAGTGTAGCTGGAAGAGTCTGACAACCAAACACAAGTTTTAACGAATCTTTTAAGGACTCTGCAACCTGATCAAAAGTTTTTGAGATCTGAGAAACTCTGTATTTTGCGTCAGAAATTTTTTTATCAGAAATTTTCTCCGCTGGAACCTTTAGCAATGAAAACATTTTTTCTTTGTTAACCTCAAGCAGTATGGTTCCATGTTGTAACAGAGCTCCATTTTTTCTTGTCTGTGCATTTCCTCCAATTTTTTTTCCATCTACTGTTATGTCATTTAAGGGGGAAAATTTTGCATCAATGCCTAGTGTGCCAAGACCAGAGACTATAATCTGGCAAATCTCTTGATACGAGTCTAATATTTTTTGAGGGTATTTTCTTGAAACAAAGGAATATGTCAACTCTTTTTCATGAAAAACAGAACCGCCTCCAGTTATTCTCCTTACAACACCAACTGCCTCAGTTTTGCATTTTTGAAAATCAATATCATTGATGCTTTGAAAGTATCCAATTGAGACGCATGGATTTGACCATCCATAGATCCTAAAAACTGGAGTATCTGTAGCATGGGTCATAAGATATTCATCAATTGCCATATTCATTGGGCCGCTGTTGCTACCTGTTTCTAAAATCTTGACTTGTTGGAATTTAATGGGAATCTGCCTCCTTGCATTTGATTATGGCGTCAGAAAGCGAGTCTATGCTAAACCCGTAAAGCTCGCAGCCTGCTAGGAGCGATTCAAGCTTCTTTTTTATCAAATCTTTTTCAAGTTTTGTTCCAACAATTTCTGATTCGATTAAATCTATTGCCTCTTCAGGATGCAAAAAAAAGTCGCCAGTTATTTTGATTGATTGTATTGTGTTTGTGGTCTTGTCAAAAACTAAATCAACACATACCATCTTTTCGAATTTAAAATACCGCTTGACAGATACAGAATTTGGATTGTTCTGACTGTTTATTGAGGAGACCATCTCAGGTTTGGCTGCCTTGCCGCCTTGACCTCATCTAGTCTGCTAGGTTCAGTATGGGGGGCATCTTTTACAATTTCAGGCTTTTCTCTTAGCTCTTTGGCTATGTTTACAAGAACCTGCGCATATTTGTCCAATGTCTCCTTGCTCTCAGTTTCGGTTGGTTCTATCATAAGTGCCTCCTCAACTATTAGAGGAAAGTATACCGTAGGCGGGTGAAAACCATAATCTAAAATCCTTTTTGCAATATCAATTGTCCCGCCGTTTGGAATGTTTTTTGCAGATACGACAAATTCATGTGCACATCTTCTGTCGTATGGAACATGATAACTGTCACGAATTTTTGCAAAAAGATAGTTAGCGTTTAGTACAGCATTTTCTGAAACATGCCTTATCTGATTTCCCCATATCCTTATGTAGCAAAGTGCACGCACCAAAATTCCAAAATTTCCATAAAACGAGTGAACCTTGCCTACTGATTTTTCTTTTTTATAATCCAACTGAAACTTGCCATCTTCTTTTGTTATTCTCGGTACTAGCAGATAATCTGACAGAAATGCTCTAACTGCAAGTGCGCCAGCCCCAGGACCGCCACCGCCATGAGGAGTTGCAAAGGTTTTGTGTAAATTAAGATGCATCATGTCAAAGCCCTGTTCTTTTGGTTTGCTTATTCCAAGAAGTGCATTCATGTTTGCACCATCACAATACATCAATGTTCCATTTTGGTGTGCCAAGTCTTTTATCTCCAAGAGATTTTCTTCGTAAAGACCAAGTGTGTTTGGATTTGTTACCATGACAAGTGCAACATCAGGACTAATCTTCTTTTTTACTTCGTTAAAGTCCATGTTTCCTCTAGAATCTGAGCAAACTGTAATTGTCTCTAGCTTACACATTGCAACGCTTGCAGGATTTGTGCCATGAGATGAATCTGGAATGATAACCTTGGTTCTTTTTTCATTTTTATTCTCAAAGTGTCTTTTTGCTATCATAATCCCCAAAAGCTCACACTGAGATCCTGCAGCAGGTTGAATCGACACATCATCCATACCTGTAATTTCCTTTAATGCCTCCTGCAATTCCCAGATTACTTCTAACGAGCCTTGAGAATATTCGACAGGAGAGCGTGGATGAATTGATGCAAATCCTTTGAGTCTTGCCAGCTCTTCGCTTACCTTTGGATTGTACTTCATTGTACAGGATCCCAAAGGATACAGGTTGTTGTCTATTCCAAAATTCTTCTTTGATAAGTTGGTATAATGTCGCACAATATCTATCTCATTTACATTTGGAAGGGGAAGACTGTCACGTATCAGCTCACTTGGTAAATCAAGTTGTGTCTGTATCTGTTCTACATGTTCTGTTGGTTGCTGTTCATATTCAAAAATGAGCTTCATTTTAGTGCCTCCAGATAAGCGTTAATATCTGCTGTAGAGTTTTTTTCTGTGCAGCATACGATAATTTTATCATCATCAACTACCAATCCGCCCACAATCTTTTGTTCAAGAAGTTGAGAGAAAATCTTGCTTGCAGCCTTTGGAGTTTTTACACAAAACTCGTTGTAAAAGTATTTCTCATTCAAACCTTTAAAGCCAATTTTTCCAAGTTTTTCGTAAAGCAAATGTGCCTTGTAGTAGGAATTTTTTGCCACATCGACAAGTCCCTTTCTTCCAACTGTTGCCAAGTAAATGGTTGCAGCAAGTGCAAGCAGCGCCTGATTCGTTGTTATGTTGCTAGTTGCCCTTTCCCTTCTGATAAATTGCTCTCGAGCCTGAAGAGTTAAGACAAATCCTTTCTTACCATTTTTGTCTTCTGTCATGCCAACAATTCTTCCAGGAATTTTTTTTAGCAAAAAATTTTTGACGGCAAGAAATCCAAGGTATGGTCCACCAAAACTTAATGGAATTCCAAATGATTGGCCTTCTCCTACAACAATGTCAGAACCATATTCTCCAGGGGGTTTCAAGAGTGCCAAAGATGTTGGCTCATTTATGCATGTGATAAACAGTGCCTTGTTGTGATGTGCCTTTTCAACTAATGGCCTTTGATCTTTTATGTTTCCATAAAAGTCAGGATTCTGCGAAATTACACAGCAGGTATTTTCATCTATTGTGTTTGTAAATTCCAGATCAGAGCCGTTGCAGTATGTCTTTAGAACCTCATAGTAACTGGGATTCAGGCCATTATCGACAAAGACATGCCTTTTCTTGGTATACGAAGAAGAAAGCAAAACGGCTTCTGCCAAGGCAGAGGCTCCATCATATAGCGATGCGTTTGAGACATCCATTCCTGTTAAAAGGCAGATAAATGACTGAAACTCGTACATTGCTTGAAGCATTCCCTGGCTTGCTTCTGGCTGGTACGGCGTGTACGCAGTCATAAACTCGCCCCTTTTTATCAAGTGGTCTACAACCGCAGGAGAATAATGATCGTAGGCTCCAGCACCAACAAAGTACTTGAAGATCTTGTTTTTTCCCGCTAGTTCAGAAAAATAAGAAACAAGCTGCATCTCATTCATAGGTTCTGGCAGTTTTAACGGACTAGTAAGACAAGGTTTGAAATTTTCAATTAATTCATCAATTGACGATGCGCCAATTTCATTTAACATCAGAGTAACGTCTTCTTTTGTATGTGGAATGTAGTTCATTAGGTCTACCCCTTTTCTTCCCCAACAAATTTTTCATACTGCTGTTGTGTCATTAAATTTTCAAACTGAGAAATATTTGAAACTTTGAGTTTTAGCATCCACCCTTCGTCATATGGAGACTTGTTTATGAGTTCAGGATGATCTTGGAGATTCTTATTGATTTCAATGATGGTTCCATCCATAGGGCAGTAAATATCAGAAGATGCCTTGACAGAGTCAACTATTGCCATTGCTTCCTTTTGCTTGAATTTGCTACTAATCTCAGGAAATTCAATCGAAACAATATCACCAAGCTGATCCTGCGCAAAATTTGAAATGCCAACTGTTGCAGTATCGCCAGACAGTTCTACCCATTCATGGTCCTGTGTAAAACGCCTCTCAGTCATATCAAAGCCTCATTAAGACGTCATAAAAAAATGCTATTATTTTTTGTAGAACCTTGTAGATCTTAGTTTTGCATCATAATTTTTTCCACCAATTACAATTTGAATGTCTTGTCCAAGTTGCATTTCTGGTGGCACATAGCCAAAACCGATCGACTTGCCAAGAGTTGGCGAAAAGGTTCCACTTGTTACCCTTCCGACATTTTTTCCTTCATAAATTATCTGATCATTTTGCCTTGCAACTCTTTTAGAGCCAATAATCTCAAAACCAAACAGCCTTTTTTTTGGCTCGTTTTTTTCCAAGGCATTTTTCCCAATGAAGTTTTTTTCAAGTTTTACAGTCCATTTAAGGGGAGCCTCAAGCGGGGTTACGCTCTCATCAATATCGTTTCCATAAAGCATCATTCCGGCCTCAAGTCTTAGAACATCTCTTGCCCCAAGTCCTGCAGGCTTTATACCGAATATCTGGCCATCAGAGAGTAATTTTTCCCACAAAATACTAGCTGAGGAATCAAAAAAAATCTCAAACCCATCCTCGCCTGTATAGCCTGTCCTAGAAATCATGCAGTCTTGGCCATGCAGTTTTACTTTCATAAAATGAAACGGTTTTAGCTTTGCTATCTCGCTAGTGTGTTTTTCAATGATTGCCTGAGCATTTGGTCCCTGTAGTGCAAGCAATGCAATCTTTTGCGTTTCATCTTTAAGCTTATTTCCATCAAGATGTCTTTGCATCCATTCAAAATCTTTTTTGATGTTTGAGGAATTTACAACGATTAGAAATTCATTTTGTGAGATTTTAGAAACAATCACGTCATCTATGATTCCACCCTCTTCATTGCACATTGGAGAATAGATTGCCTGATTTTCCGCAATCTTTGAAACATCATTTGTCACCAGATTCTGAATGCACTCTTCTGAGGTTTCTCCTGTGAGTCTAAATCTTCCCATGTGAGAAATATCAAACAATCCGACATTGTTTCTAACTGTCTTTTGTTCATCTAAAATTCCAGAATATTGAAGTGGCATGTCCCATCCATGAAAATCAACCATCTTTGCACCAAGCTTCACATGGTCTTCAAAAAATGGGGTTCTCATATTGTAAAATGTTAATTTGAACTATATTTCAGTTAACTTGTGCTTGCAAGACCAGAGTGGCTAAGAGTCAAAATTCCATCGGGTGAAAATTTTGTAAATCTTAAAAATACATTGAGGGATCAAAACCTAAAAACCGTTTGTGAGGAGGCCTCATGCCCAAACAAAGCTGAGTGCTGGTCTTCTGGTAATGCAACAATAATGCTAATGGGCAAAATCTGCACTAGAGGATGCAAATTCTGTGATGTTACGACAGGAAGACCTTCAATGCTAGATGGATTTGAGCCATTAAGAGTTGCTCAAACCCTCAAAAAATGGAACCTGAAATATGTGGTGATAACTTCTGTCTGCCGAGACGATTTAGAAGATGGCGGAGCACAACATTTTGCAGAAACAATTAGACTGGCAAAACTATATTGCCCAAAAACGCTGGTCGAAACGCTAATTCCAGATTTTGATGGCAAGCGTGAATCTATAGGTAAAATTGTAAAAGAAGAACCGCTTGTAATCAGCCATAATATTGAAACGGTAAAAAGACTTACACATGAAGTAAGGGACTTTCGTGCAAATTACCACAAATCGCTTTCTGTTTTAAAGACTATCAAAGAACAAAATTCTAAGATTTTCACTAAGTCCTCTTTGATGTTTGGCCTTGGAGAAACCGAAGATGAGGTCATCGAGACAGCAAAAGACCTAAGAAAAAACAATGTTGACATTATTACGTTGGGCCAGTATCTTCAGCCATCAAGAAGACACTTACCTGTAAGAGAATTCATATCTCCTGAAAAATTTGAATTTTACAAAAAGATGTTTCAAAAGATGGGATTTCTTTATGTGGTAGCAGGACCCTTGGTCAGAAGTTCCTACAAGGCACTTGATTTTGTAAATACGCTTCGAAAAATAAAATCCAGCTAGTCTGGTTTGTAGTCTTTAGACTTGCTTACAAGCCCTTGAGCTTGTGCATGCGCTTTTTGCAATATCTGCTCTTTAGTATCATCTGTAACATAACCTGATTCAATAGAAACAGAACGCGATGATTGTGCAGCCTTTGCAAGTATCGGCTTTATGGTATCCGAAGTTGCATATGCTGTCT